>ERZ773008.161-NODE-161-length-46257-cov-4.304229_pt1 | contig 46257 bp, 38 predicted proteins | sample MGYA00580664_ERZ773008 | MGnify/ENA primary metagenome ERZ773008 (study PRJEB29015, sample SAMEA2738016) | human oral metagenome | biome: human oral; feature: human-associated habitat; material: dental | place: China | collected 2048 ...
TCATTTGCTTGGCAAGGTCTTTGGCACGTTCATCTACCGGTAGGCGCCAATCCTCGTATTTGTCTAACTTCCCGTTCTTATTCAGGTCTTTGAAGTGCTTACCTCCTACAGTAAGAATTTTCACACCTGAAGTAGTACTGTAACCCAAGGTAGCCCCTTTTTTATTGGTTACGTACTTGATGTCAGCTTCTTGTGCAAGGGCACTGATTCCTACACAGAAGCCTAAGGCTAAAAGAATATCTCTTGCTTTCATAGGATGACTAAAATCTGAAATTCAATTGTAGTTCAAAGGTAAGCGGACGTATGTAAGAACCTGTAACTAAGCTACCTTCAGCATCTTGTATGTTGTCATAAGGGATTTCTGAATTGGCAATACTGGTGGAGGCTCCTGTCTGGTTGAAGATATTCACCACATTGAAACCAAGGTTTAGGTGCTTATTGATCTCATACGAAGAGGAGAAGAAGGATTCCCAATGGGGTTCTACAAAGAACTGGTTGGTAGGGCTTACATATTGTTTGCTGAAATAGCGGAAGTTAAGTCCAAAACGGAACTTATTGATGCTATACGAAGGGTCTATTTCCATCAGTACCTTGGAGATACCTGTTACGATATTGTTGTTATAGCTGATAGCGCGCCCGTTGAACGGATTCGTCCAGCCATAGTTGTTATACTCAGGGTTTTGCAAGGTAAGTAGGTAGTGCAATTGGAAATTATCAAAAGGCTTGAGTACCATATCGGTAGTCCAACCCACAGTCTTGATGTCGTAATGTACAGAAACCACTTCAGAACGGGGGCTATTGCGGTCGGAGATACTTAGGCGGGTTTGGTAATTGTTACGTGTAAGGGTAGATACTTGTGATACCAAGCTAAGCCATTTGTTGTTATAGTAGATACCACCTGCTAAGAAAGGTGTTTTAGTCTTAGCAAAATCAGGTGTATAGGCACCTGAGTAGTTTTCCAATTGGCCGTGTTTTTCCTGATAAGTGAAGTTAGCCAATAGGCCAAACTCAGGGGTGAGTTTTACCACCGCGCGTAAGTCTCCGTTGAGGTGATACCAGTCGTGGTTAAAAGTAGTAAAAGGTTGGTTTAGCACTACATTTGCTCCGCGAGGTTGCAAGCTATAATCACCTTCAAGCTTGTGGTACTGGAAGTTAGCTCCATAAGAGAGGTCAAGCCAAGGGGTTGCATTCCAGCTGTCGGAGGCATAGGCGGTAATCTTTGTTTCATACCCATCGTGGTATTCTGCTCCCACATTGTAGTCAAAGAAAGGATCGGTAGTGCCATCTCGGCGCAAGATACGAGGTTGCTTCTCTACAGAGTGGAAGAGGAAAGAACGGTCTTGGTGGTAGGCTTCTTCCTTGTAGTACTGACCCAATACCCCAAAGCGCCACTGATGGTTGTCCGTCTTTTTCTCTGCCCATAGGCGGGTCATCCAAGTAGTGGTAGGAGTTTTAGGGGAAAGAATAGCCAACATACGCTGTATATACGCTCCTGTGTAAGGGGTACCATCAAGATAGCTATAACCTTGGTTACCTCTTTTTACAGAACCTGCTGGTAGTGGAATAAGGGCAGAAGATTCTGCATAACGAATGCGAGTGGAATGCTTAAAGAACCAATCATTGCCTAAGTCATTCTTACCAAAGAGGTCAAAGGTATGGGAAAAAGACCAAAGCGGGGAATCACTGCCTGTATAATTGGCGCGATAAGGCTCACCTGTAAGAGCATTCTTGAAGATGATATACCCATCGCTGATCATATACGAGTCGGTACCGATGCCTATGCCATTGTATTCGCTTACCTTACCGTCGGTATGATAAATAAAAGGGGCGTAATGATTTATCATTTTTGAACGAGCAAACTTATAACCGAAGTTAATATCGCTTTTCTCATCAAATTGGTAAGTCAGTACGCCTCTGAATATTTGAGTATCATCAATAAGTCGGGAGCCTTTGTGCTTGGCTTCTCCTGGGTCGCCAGTAACCAATGCTCCTATAGCATAGTGCCAATGGCTTTGTCCAAAGCGACCGTTAAGATTCACGTCGCCTAAGTAATAGCCGTGGTGATTACCCTTGAGCAGCCCCTCTATCTGGGTCTTGTCACCTCCTGTTTTGGTATAGCTATTAACCGCATACCCAAAGTCCCCAATGGTAAGGGTGGATTCACCTACCGAGATAAGCCCACGCATATTCAAGCTCTGTGAGGGTCGCCAAGTACGGGAAGGCAACTCAGGCCAAAAATAATATACCACAGGAAGATCATTCTCCAATACGGTAATCCCCCCTACAGAAGAAGGTAGCCCAATATTTACTTCACGTGGTCCTGAATTGGAGGAGGCATTGAGCATCACATTACGGTTTTCCTCGGTATCAGGTGTCTTTTGTTTGGTAGATAAACTGTCTTTCTCTTGTGCCATAATTGGTATAGAGAGCAAAGAAAGGAGTAAAAAATAATTACGTTTCATACATTAAAATTTTTATATTTGACCTCAAAAGTACAACATTTTTTTGGAATGCAAAGAAAAATATACAAAAAAATTTGCATAAAAAGGAGTTATATGTACGAATTTAGTGACAAGTGACTAGTCACTTGTCCTTAGTCACTTGTCACTTGTCATTATTTCCCTATCTTTGCACTCAAAACAAATCATATTATGCAAACAAATCAAGCTACGTCCCGCAGCCTTGCTAAGGCTTTTGGAAAAGGGGCTTTTATTGGGCTTATTGGGGCTTTTGTTAAGTGGGGTTGGGAAGTGCCCTTTCCTCCACGTAATCCTCATATAGGCTTTCCTTACGAGGGGATGACAGGTGCTGTGGTCAATAATGGTGTCTTGGAACGGGTTACTCCCCCACAAGTATTCTTGGAACAATTGGGAATAGCTCATGACTGGACTTATACTTTTTCAGGAGTGGAGTTGCCGCTCTCTATTTTTATTGTACATATCCTATTTTCAGTAGTCTTTGGAATAATCTATTGTGTAGGAAGTCTGTATCTGCCTATGATACGTATGTGGTATGGGGCGGTATTTGCTGTGGTCTCTAATGTTTTGGCACACGTAGTAGTCATGCCGCTTATAGGTCTAGTACCGTCCCTCTCCGAAATTCCCTTTGATGAGAACCTCTCCGAGATGCTTGGCCATATCTTTTGGGTGTTTGTGATGGAAATGGTACTACGTGGAATGGAGAAAAGTAAAAGGTAAAAAGTAAAAGGTAAAAAGTAATTAACACATTGACACATCGACTCATTGACAAATTAGCAAATTGGCGAATCAGCAAATTAGCCTATTGGCTCCTTCTCCCGCTGCTCTTATGGGGTGGGTTTCATCTCTTTTTCTATATAGATACCCAAGAGGAAAAGCGGCAAGTGGCTAAAAACAAAGACCGGATGCGCCTCTCCCCTACCCAATTGGATTCCCTCCAGCAAGGGGATATCATCCTTAGGCGTGGATATGGCTTTTTTAGCGATATGATTTCTAAAAGGCTCAACAAGGGTAAGTTTGATGTTACTCATTCGGGGATTCTCTACCGCAGGCAAGGTCAGTGGTGGGTGATACACTCCCTCTCCTCCGATGTCAGCGAAACAGACGGCATGCAACAGCAACCTCTTGCTACTTTTCTTAACTACTCCATGCCAGAGAAGATACTCGTGGTACGTCCCCAAGGACTGACTTCGGAACAAGGTCTCAAAGTAGTGGAGCGTGCCCTCTATTATCTACAACAGGGAGTACCCTTTGACCACCGAGGCGTGATAGATGATCCTTCCGAACTCTATTGTACGGAACTGATCTATCAGATATTGGAGAATGACCTCCATTACCTCACTTTCGCACAAGACAAAGACCAACGCAAGGAGGCTTTCTACTCCATGACCACCCTCTATAACCCTAAGTATTTTAGGATTGTGATAAACACCTATAAGGAAAGTAAAAAGTAAAGGGTAAAAAGTAAATATTACAACCTTTTACCCTTTACTTTTTACTTTTTACCTTACAGATAGTTCCAGCCAGCGGTCGCCTTTTTCCTCCAAGAGGGCAAGCACTTCGCTAAGGGTTTGGGATTGTTCTTGTAGTTCTTCGTTGGAGAGAGTGGCTTCGGTGAAGAGCGCTTCTATCGCTTGTTTCTGCGCTTCCAACTGGGCGATTTCCTTTTCCAAACGCGCTAATTCGCGTTGCTCACTTTGAGAAAGAGGGCTATTGGCACCACGCCAAGAGTTCTTTTGGGTGGGGGCTTTTTCCTCAGTTTTGACGGTTTCCTTAGGGGTAGATTGCTCGTAAGCAAAATAGTCGGAGTAGTTGCCAGGGAAATCCTGTACCTCACCTTCGCCCTTGAACACAAAGAGGTGATCCACAATCTTGTCCATGAAATACCGGTCGTGGGAGACTATCACCAAGCACCCCTCATAGTCCAAAAGAAACTCCTCCAAGACATTGAGTGTAACGATGTCAAGGTCATTGGTCGGCTCGTCCAGAATGAGGAAGTTAGGGTTCTGAATAAGGACGGTACATAGGTAAAGGCGCTTGCGCTCTCCCCCACTGAGTTTTTCCACATAGTCATATTGTTTCTTACGGTCAAAGAGGAAACGCTCTAAGAGCTGGGCAGCTGAGAGGGTACGCCCCTTGAGTAGTGGAATATATTCGCCGTATTTCTTAATCACATCAATGACCTTTTCCTGAGGATTGATTTCGATACCCTGCTGGGTGTAGTAGCCAAATTGTACCGTCTCCCCTATGATAATCTTCCCTGCATCGGGGGCAATTTTCCCTGTGAGTAGGTTTAGGAAGGTACTCTTGCCCGTACCATTCTTACCAATAATTCCTACCCTTTCCCCACGCTTGAATACATAGGAGAAGCGGTCAAGGATCGTTTTCTCAGGAAATTTCTTCACCACATTGTGCAGTTCAATAATCTTGCTCCCTAGGCGTTGCATGGCGATTTCTAGCTCTACTACATGCTCGCGACGGCGCTTCTGGGCTTGCTCCTTGATGATCGCAAAATCGTCAATACGGGATTTGCTCTTAGTAGTACGCGCCTTGGGCTGTCGGCGTATCCAATCTAATTCGCGTACATATAGGTTTTTTGCCTTTTCTTGGGATGCCTGCTCTTGCTGTAAGCGTTGCTCTTTTTTCTCTAAAAAATAGCTGTAATTTCCTTTGTAGCTATAAAGGGTACCCTCGTCCAATTCCACAATCTCATTGCAAACGCGCTCCAAGAAATAACGATCGTGGGTAACCATGAAGAGGGTCATCTTCTCCTTGGCAAAGAAATTCTCCAACCACTCAATCATTTCCAAGTCAAGGTGGTTGGTAGGCTCGTCAAGAAAGATAAGGTCAGGCTTACTAATGAGCACATTGGCTAGGGCGAGCCTTTTGCGTTGTCCTCCTGAGAGGTGCTTAATAGGCAAGTGTAGGTTGGTGAGTTTCAGCTGAAAGAGGATTTGCTTGTATTGGGTCTCGAAGTCCCAAGCCTCGTGCCGCTCCATAGCTTCAAAAGCTTTTTGGTAGGTTTCCTCATCTTCAGGGTGTTCCAAGGCATGTTCGTACTGCTGAATGACCTTGAGTATAGGGTTTTCCTCTTGGAAGATATAGTCTTCTATACTCAAATCCTCAGGCAGCGCCGGTTCTTGAGAGAGAAAGGCAATTTTCAGTCCCTTGCGAGAGACTACTTGTCCTGTATCAGGTGTGTCCTGCCCAATAAGGATTTTTAGGAGCGAACTCTTCCCTGCCCCATTCTTAGCGATAAGGGCTATTTTTTGGTCTTTGTTGATACCAAAAGACACATTTTCGAAGAGCACTCGCTCCCCATAGGCCTTGGATATGTTTTCTACAGATAGATAATTCAAATTGAGGGTATTTTAAGAGTTTGTTATTAGTCTTTGAGGAAGATTACTTCGTCTTTTACAGGGATATGTTGTTCTATAAAATAGGCTTTTAAGGCTTCATAATCCTTATATTCAATCCATAGATGTAGGATGCGACCTTTCTCTTTTGTGAATAAGTCTAAGAAGGGCTTACTCATTTTATATCTCTCCTCTGAGAGGTTGAAAAAATAAGCCATTTTGATAGCATCTTTCTCCAAAGAATATAAAATCTGTTCTTTATAATGTATTTTTAGCTTCTCCCCACGGATAACGAGGGTGTATAAGGTGTATTTGTACTCTTTAAAAATCATTATGAGTATATAAATGATTATCGAAGCGGTAGCTACTACCAGAAGAATACGTAACAGAAAACCTATTGGGTCAAGAGTATCTGCTAGAAAGCTATGACTTACGCCACTAACAAAAAAAGTAGTTAGCATGAGTAGTAATATTCTGTTTCCCCATTCCATAGCAGTAAGGCTCCTTCCTTGGATAGTTAGGTGAGTCATAAGTTTCTAACTTTTTGAAAGAAGTTGCTTGGCGTGTTCCCTTGCCGATTCGGTAATATCCTTTCCTCCGAGCATCTGGGCGATTTCCTCTATGCGCTGCTCTGGGCTAAGCTCTTGGAACTGGGTAGTGGTACGTCCTGCGATGTCGGTTTTGTATATCTTGATATGTACATCGCCTTTGCTAGCTACCTGTGGCAAGTGAGAGATAGCAAATACCTGTCGGCTCTGGCTCATTTGCTTCATGATCTCTCCCATTTTGTGGGCTATTTCTCCAGAAACTCCTGTGTCGATCTCATCAAAGATAATGGTAGGCAAGGCAATCTTGGTAGCCAGCAGGTGCTTGATTGCTAGCATAATACGAGAAAGTTCCCCTCCAGAGGCAGTTTTCTTAAGCAACCCAAAATTACCCCCTTTGTTCGCAGAAAAGAGGAAAGAGAGACTATCATTTCCTTTTGCCAGATACTGCTCGGTAGGCGTTAGGCTGATTTGGAATTGGGCATTGGGCATCCCCAAGTCCTTAAGAGAGGCCTGTAGGCTCTTGGTGAGTGCGGGGATTACCTTTTCACGCACCTTATGGAGCTTCTGAGCAAGAGCACTGAGGGCTTGGAAGGTTTTATCTACCTCTTTTTGGGCAATCTCGATATCCCCTTCTATATTTTCCATTTGGGCTACCTTCGCCTCCAAAGCTTCTTCAATAGCGATGAGTTCCGATACGGTGGAGACCTTGTGCTTCTTTTGTAAGTCGTAGAGCTTTTGGAGTTTCTTCTGTACGCGGGCGAGTTTCTTGGGGTCAAACTCCACATTCTCCGCCAAGTCATACACCTCACGAGAGAGGTCGTCCAGTTCTATATATACCGCATCAATACGTTCATAGAGTTCGTTGTATTGGGGCGAATAGCTGCTTAGAGCGGAAAAGAGTGAGGAGAGATCACGCATTTGAGTTATGATGCCTTGTTCTTCTTCAGCAAGCAGATTAGCCCCCTCGGTAAGGTTGTCCCTAATGGTCTCGCTATTGGAGGCTTGCGTATAGAAGGCTTCTAGCTCTTCCTGCATACCTTCCTCCAAATCAATCTCTTGCAATTCGCCTAAGACAAAGGTGTTATAATCGTGTTCCTTCTGGGTATTCTCTTGGAAGTCCTTGAGTTCTTGGAGCTTTTTGCTTTGCTGTTTATATACTTTCAGAGCGGCTTGGTATTCCTGCAAGAGCGGTGTGTTCTCTGCTAAGGAATCTATGAGAAAGAATTGGAAATCTTCCTCGCTAAGCTGTTGGGTATCATGTTGGGAATGGATATCAATGAGTGCCTTAGCTAGCCCAGAGAGCACATCCAAGGTAACAGGGCTGTCATTGACAAAGGCGCGAGACTTACCCGAAGGAAGGATTTCCCTACGGATAATGGTTAGTGGTTCGTAGTCCAATTCCTCCTGCTTGAAGAAATCGGCCAAGGCATAGTTCTCTATGGCAAATTCTGCCTCCACTACGCACTTTTCTTCAGGGTTTCTCAGGGCACTGAGGTCTGCCCTACGACCTAAGACCAAGGCAAGCGCATCCAAGAGAATAGACTTCCCTGAGCCTGTCTCTCCTGTGATAATAGTAAAACCCTTAGAGAAATGAATCTTGATATCCTCAATAAGGGCAAAGTTCTTGATAGCTAATGATTGTAACACTTTATTTAGGTAAAAAGTAAAAGGTAAAAAGTAAAGTTGTGTAAGCGAGTAATAAGGTAAAAAGTAAAGTCGCGTAAGCGAGTAATAAGGTAAAAAGTAAAGTCGCGTAAGCGAGTACTTAAGTAAGTTTTTACCTTTTATCTTTTACCTTATTACCTAGTATTAAAGGTTTCCTATAAAAAATATCCCATAGCACTCTTGGTTTTCGCTAAGGTGCAAGAAGTCCTTAAGCTTAGGAGCAAAACCAGGTGAACCCCAGTAGCAGCCCAGCTCGTAGGCAGTACATAGCAAATACATGTTCTGTACGGCCATAGCCACAGCGGCAACTTCCTCCCATTGGGGTACCTTACCGCTGAACTCTACTGAGATAGAGATGATGGTATCGGTCTTGGAGACCTTTTGGGCAAGAGCGTTGTAGGTATCTTCGGAAAACTTATCCGCAGGTGCATGCTCCTTATAGAGGCGTTGGAGTTCAGCTCCTAAGGCGGTTTTCTCGGCTCCTCGGAAAGCCTTTAGACGCCAAGGCTTGGTTTTCTTATGGTTAGGAGCATAGGTAGCGATGTCTAGAATATCGTCTATCACCTCCTGAGGAATCGGCTCCCCAGTATACTCCCCAGGGAAAATACTCTTACGAGCTTTGATGATGTGCTTTACTAAGGTTGCAGTAGTATTCATGATAATAAGGTTTTTTAATGAAAAGCAAGGGCAAAGATACAAAAATTAATGATTAACGACCAATGATTAATAATTAAATTTTCAATTAAGAAACATAGAATCATAGCAGTATAGGGCTTTTTAAGAGTACTATTCCACTTATTACTTGAGGAGGTAACGTGCTTCCATACAATTATTTACAAAGATATGACGAATGATAAGAGGAGATAATAATCGTTCTAAAGTAATGATTGAACTTTAAATTCTGATTTTCAGTTATTTATCTTCTAATTTACATCTTTTTTATCCTTATTTATTTTAAATACAAATAAAAAACGTATCTTTGTGCCTTATAAGTATTAACATATTAATTTATTGAACCATAAAAAGACATTTTATGAAAAAATTTCTTCAACAAACCTATCATCTATGGCTCTTTGCTATACTGATAACCTTGGTAGGATGCAAGAAAGATGAGCTTTCCCTCTATGGGGAGAGTTTTGAGCTGAACAATCCTGAACTTACCGCAGCACTCAAGGCAAAAGGATTCTCCTTTGAAGGGAATGCTATTGTAATTGATGATAAGTTGTGGAACCTCACTTCTCTTGACCTTTCAGGAGCAGGACTCAAGAGTGTAGCAGGAATTACTATCTTCAAGAACTTGCAGCAGGTAAATCTCTCCAATAATGCTTTAGGGAAGGCCTTTGACTTCTCTCTACTTCCAGAGGATATCCAGCAGGTAAATCTAAGTGGTAATCCTATCTATGAGTTCAAGAACTTGCGTCCTTTGCAAAAACTTATCCTTCCTATAACTGCCCAATATGATATGGAAAGCCTTCCTGCTTATGCTAAGGCTGCTAAGGCGGATATCCAAATAGCGAGTAAGGATGGCTCTCTAAAGAAATATACCACCCTACGCGAGGTGCCTGACCCTACCCTGCTTGAGCTGTTCAAGAGACTATTCCCCAGCCTCATAGTGGGAGATAAGATAGATATCAGTAAGCCCATGCGCACAGCCGAGATCTCTAATCCTATAGTCATAGGACAATATCACTATGACCCTACAGGCTTAGAGGTGGATAAAAGTAAGATAGAAAAGCTCAACGGATTAGAATACATCATCAACCATCCGAACTATGCAGGAAATATACAGATAGAGATGTCCGAAGAAAAAGAAAACACCTTACCTTATCTAAAAATAGGCAAATATACGGAATCAGTCTATTTCAAATGGGTGAATACACCTGTCTTAGACCTATCCCAAGCAGAAAATCTCAAAATTTTGGGGCTTTCACATAATAAAGCTATCAAACAAATAGACCTTTCTCATAGTAAAGTATTCCTACAAAGGGGAGAGAAGAGTATTCTCTCAGGATTTGGAGGGGATGTACTTAGCTTGGGAGATTGCTCTGCCTTGGAGAAAATAACCTTACCAGAGCTAAGCAAGGCTAAAAATCCTATTGGAGTATATATGATTTCCTTGGTAGCACTTCCTAAGCTACAAGCTTTTGATATGAGTAAGCTACAGGTTATCAATACACTTACTTTGGGTGGCTTGCCTGTGACCAAGATTACTTATCCCTCCCAGTTGGCTTATTTTACACATAATGGAGAAAGAGATGACGATGCAGGAGAACTCAATTTCTCTATAACTCAACAGATCTATGAACTCCCTCAGACAAAAGCCTTTATCCAAAAATATAATGGGAAGATAACCCCTAATAATAATGACCTTTCCGACTATGGATTAGAGGACTACGACTGGGTACAAGCTCAAGAAGACCAAGATGAAAACTAACTTTCTAAAATACCTGACGATGAAAAAAATAATATCCCTCTTATGTATAGCTTCTTTTGTAATAGGAGCTTTCTCATGTAAAAAAGAAGAACAACACCAAGAAATTATTCGGGAAGATAATAGAACGGCTAAGGTAATTCAGCAGCTCAACAGTACAGTTATATTAGGTCAAGATGTGAAGATGGCTGGCGTGGATAAGAGCCGCCTCCCAGGAGGAGTACCTACCAAATTCCGATTCCGCTGGAAAGAAGCAGAAAAGAAAATGGAAATCCAAATCGTTAAGATACAGCCTGGTTCTATGCCTTTTGCTATTGGAATGACCGCCAATGCAACCCTAATGGAACTCTCCTCTTGGGAAAAGAACGAATATCCTGAAGCAGGCTGGATAAAACTCTTTGATGACAAAGGAGAGGTTACCCCCTACCTTAAGGATGATGATCCAGCTAAGCCTAAGCCAGATGGGGCAGTACTTTTGGTAGGATTCTACAATGTCAATACACAGCAGATAGAGTTGTCTATTAACTACAATATGATGAATGTAGTAGGCCATGTCTTCCGCCAAAAGATAGATGCGGCTCGTCTGAAAAATTTTGATGAGGAATACGACGCCTACGAAGAAGCTCTTGCCGAATGGAAGTTAGACCATGGTGACGAACAGCTACGCGGTAAGACTTACCAATATACCGTGGAGTTCCTCGGTGAAAGCAAAACCCTACCTGCCACTACCCTCTCCTACGAAGGGAAAACCGCTCAAGTGGATTTGCCTATCCATTTCCAATGGAAAGGAGGCACTGAATATACCAATGTTACCAAGCGTATGCAAATCACCTTACCTAAAACCTTGGTAGCGGCTTATAATGTACAGATTTCCTTTGATGCAACGGCTCGTTTTGCTTATCCCACCACCAAAACTGAACAGGAATTATACCAAAAAGCAGGAATAGAGGGAGAAACTTTTTCTCATTACGTCTTTACCAAATTTAAAGCAGTGAATGTAGCTACCACTATTTGGAATGCGGAAGGTACCCAACAGCTAAAGACCTCTAATAAGGGGGAGGTACGTATCATTACTCGCTTGAAAAAGGGCGGTGCTTCTATTCGCTTGGCTTATATTAACAAAGAACTGGGATTATATATCACCTCTCCTATCACTCCTTTGCAAGGAGGCTATGATTCTTTTTGGTAAAAATGAAATATACAACATTCTTATTTCTCTTTGCTATGTATTGGCAAAGTTATGGGCAACAAATACGGCTACGGGTGCTTGATGAAAGCACCCGAGAGCCTGTAGTGGCAGCAGTGGTAAGCTATACGGAACCTGCTTATAGTGATAAGTTACAACACAGTGTAGCCGATGACAAAGGGTTTGCTATCCTGAAAAAGCATAAGGAGGGTACATTGTACTACCAGGTGCAGTCATTGGGCTATAAGGAAAAGAAAGGAACGCTTTCTCAAGGGCAGGATGTAACTGTATACCTCTCTCAGGAGATGACAGCCCTCGCAGGTACTACCATTACGGCCAAGTCAGTCACTCCCCTACGCCCTATTAAGGAAACCCCTACGGTGGTTCAAGTGATCACAGGACAGGAACTCATAAAAGCAGGTTATAGTAATATACAGCAAGCTCTCATGCAGGAAACCCCTGGTATGAATATCCAGAAGGTAGGCTTTGGCAATGAGATAAGTATGCAGGGACTGGATGCACGCCATATTCTCTTTCTGATGGACGGTGAGCGTATGACAGGTGAAATGGCAGGGAATCTCGATTACGAACGCTTTAATCTACACGCCGTGGAGCGCATAGAGGTGATGAAAGGAGCCTCTTCTACCCTCTATGGGTCACGGGCAGCAGGGGCAGTGATTAATATCATTACTAAGAAAACAGATAAGCCCCTAAGCATTACCGTAGGCTCTCGCCATGCCGAGATGAACGAGCGCAACTATCATAATCCACAGCCACGAGATTTCCTCTATATGTTTGAGAAAAATGCAGACAAACCCAACCTACAATCATGGGTATCTGCAGGGGCTAAAATAGGGAAATTCACCACTCAAACCGATGTGTGGTTCAGCAGTCAAGATGCTTATTATCTCTACCAGAGGGAACCCGATCGCAAGGTCTATACCCGTGAAGCCAATCCATTTTTGCCCAAAGATACCATAGTACAATCCACCTTCTCACGCCCACCAATGGGTATTGAGGGAGTGGAACACTTATCGGCTTCACAAAAGGTCTATTTTGAAACGAAGGATTTTAGCTTACAGCTCTATGGTACGGGCTTTCTGATGAATTCCTATGATATGGTACAAGACCTGTATTTCTCACAAACGAAAGACTTCACAGGAGGGCTGAAACTCTCCTACCAACTGAAAGACTACTTTACCCTACAGGGTACCTTTCATACGGATTTTTATGAACGTTACAAGCGCCACGAACGCCGTGATGTGGATAAGAAAGTGTATGACTCTAGGATTATGCAACCTCGCTTGACGCTTACCTCACGATACTTCAAGAAGCATGACCTTATTCTGGGGATTGACTATTTCCAAGACGACCTCACCAGTGACCGCTTTGCTGCCAATCGTATGCTTACGCGAGGATTGAAGGAATGGGAGTTCTTCTTCCAAGATAGCTATACAATCACCCCTAAATGGCAAGTAGAAGCGGGATTACGTACCAATTACAGCCTGCAATTTGGACTAATGGCACTTCCTAAGGTGGCAGTGAAATTTTCTCCTACGGAAGCCCTTTCGTATCGCCTGAATTATGCCAAGGGTTACCGCTCACCATCTATCAAAGAGTTGTTCTTCAATTGGGATCACTTAGGGATGTTCCAGATCGTAGGTAATGAGATGTTACAACCTGAAAAAAACCATTACTTTTCAGTAGGGGCGGAGTATGCCGTACCTAACTTCTTTATATCAGCAAATGCCTTTGTCAATCAGTTTAAGGACAAGATAGAGGGGATCTGGAAGATTTACGAATTTCAGTATAACTTCCAGTATATGAACCTCTCCCAGCAACGACTATTGGGCTTTGACCTACTCACTCGCTGGAAGATAGTACCTGCCCTCACGCTGAACGCCTCCTATTCGTATGTGGATGTGAGCAAAACAGAGGGATTGCGCATTAACACTACCTCTCCTCATGCAGCCACAGCAGGGCTTGAATACAAGTGGTATCGTGAGAATTATGATCTGTCAGCAAACTTGACAATGAGCATGATGGGTAAGAAAACCTTCGATGTACAAGATCGTATCACTGTGAAAGAGGAAATACCTCTCAGAGGAGGAGGTACTCGTTTGCGCCCTGTGAGTAAGGAAGCTTATTTTCGTTGTGAATTGCCTGCCTATGCATTATTTAACTTGAATGTGCAACAGCGATTTTTGAAACATTACAAGGTGAATATTGGGGCAAATAATATTTTCAATTACATACCTTCGACCTTGGGTTCTGGTGTGACTATGTTCAATATTCCTGCTACTGCTGGACGCAGATGGTTTGTGCAGGTAGAAATTGATTTTTAAATTAGTAAATCAAAAAATTTTTATAAAAAATGATTCATATAATCCATCAAACAAAAAAATGCTTGCTTGCACTGGCGCTCTTATCGCTAGGTGCTTGTAGCAAGTCTGACGATGGCGATACCCCGCCTGTCAATGAAGCCAAACCGGTGCAAAGTGAGGCACTCCTCACAGCACTTAAAACCAAAGGATTCTCCTTCGAAGGAAATCGCTTGGTAGTGGATGACAAGGTGAAGAATACCACTTCCCTTGACCTTTCAGGTAAAAACCTTACAGATGTTACAGGACTTTCTTCCTTTCCTAACCTCAGCGAGGTGAATCTCTCTAACAACAAGTTTGCCAACGTCTTTGACTTTGCCCAGTTACCTAAGTCAGTGAAGTCGGTAAATCTTTCTAAGAACACTATCTATGAGTTTGAGCACTTGGCACAGTTCAATTATGAGGAAGACGCTGCTGAGAAGATAACGCTTTTCCACTCTTTGGATCGTTTGATTCTTCCTCAAAGTGCGAAATACAATATGCTTAACATACCTGCTTTGGTGAAGTTGTTGCCTAATGCTGATGTGCAGATAGAGAACGCCACAGGGAAGGTAGAGAAATATACTACCTTGCGCTCCGTGCCCGATGCTATTTTTAGAAAGATACTCAAGCGTCAATATCCTATGGTGTTTGAAGGGGATAAGATAGATATCAGCAAGCAGATGACCATGGAGAGTGCCTCTTTGGCAGTGATTATCAGTCAGGGGGCTCGCAATCCTTCTGAGCCATATGTAGATGAGCGTTATGATGTAGTAAGCATTGAGGGGGTAGAGTATATCATTAATCACCCACAATTTGCCGGTAATATAATCTTGGAGATGAGTGAAGAGAAGCGTTATACCTTACCTTACTTTAGGATAGCTAAGAAGACAGAATTACTTTCTTTACACTATGTAAATACAGGATATATCAATTCCTCTGAGGCACAAATCTTGTCGGATATTACTATTCTCTACGATAACACTATCAAGAGTCTTGATCTTTCGGCTTCTAAACAGATGTGCCAGATACTCAGAAGCAGACAGAGTCCATTCTGGAGTGCAGATAGGTTGGAGCTTATAGGGTTGCCTAAGTTAGAGAGCTTGCAACTACCTAACTTTTCTCAGTCTAAAAACCCTCTTACTTTCTTCATTTTCCATTTAGAGTCCTTACCTAAGCTAAAGGCTACCTTAGACCTTAGTGAGATGACAGCAGGAAATGTTTTAGCTTTTGGCAAAGTGCCAGGGGTAAAGGTTATCTTCCCTAAAGAGATACTTTATGGCTTTGACATTCTGGGAGAAGCGGTGAAAGAAGGTCATAGCCTATGGAAAGAGTTGAAGCGAGATTTCTTTGGCGATCCTGATAAATGGGATGCTTCAGCGGGGGCTTTTATTCTTTCGGTAACACCAGACTTCTACAAGCGTCATCCCGATATCAAAGATTTTGTGAACAACCGCAAGCGTGTAGAGCGCATTCTCTCTTTCAGTGTTTTCCAGGACGATACGCTTGACTTTGTAGAAATTAAAAGAGGGGTACTCCAAGAACCTACTAATAATAACTAAAGATTTGTATCCATGAAAAAGTTTATATACACCAGTGTGCTCGCCGTACTTACTTTAATGACGGCTTGCAAAAAAGAAGAACAAAACGAAATTATAGATAAAGGGTCTGACAAAATTGCCCAGCTCAAGAAAGACCTTTCAGGCTATACTATCTTAGGGCAACATGTGAAGATGGCGGGGGTAGACAAAACACTCCTTTCAACAGGTTGTCCTACGCAATTCACCTTCAAATGGGATGAGGCTACCCAGAAAATGGGAATACTTATCTCCAAAACACAACCAGGAAATATGCCTTTCCCTATTTCAGTAGCAATGCGTGCCAATGTAATAGAACTCAATGCTTGGGACAAAGACCTTTACAAAGGAAATTGGGTAAAACTCTATGATGACAACGCCGTAACTACTACCTACGAAGATGAGGTGAACTACAAAGGCGATAAGCCTGTACGCGGAGGAAATAGTATGGTGAAAGCCTATTACAACCTCGACACTCACGAGATAGAGATGAACCTCAACTACAACATTATGAATGTGACAGGCTATGTATTCAAGCAAAAAGTAGTGGGTAATCGCACCGAAGCTGAGTTCGAGGAAGCACTCTTTACCTATGAAGAAGCCTTAGCCGAAGAGAAACTCAAGCAAAACCTACAAGTATTTAAAAATAATCCACAAAAAGCTATCGATAGCTTGGGTACCCAAAAGACTTTCAATGCTACCGTAACCTATGAAAAGAAGGCTACTAAAGCGCAATTGCCCCTTAGCTTCTCTTGGAACGGAAAAGAAGGTAGTGACCCTGCAGGACGCCTTACCGTTACCTTAGCTAAAACTCAAGTAGGCAACCAGCAAATAGAGCTGAAGGCAGTAGGACGTTTTCATGATATCATCACCAAGCGTGAGGTGGAGAAGGATAATATTCGTACTCATAGTACTTGCAAGCTCAAAGCGGTAGAGGTAACTTCTACCATATATAGTACGGATGGAAAAACGAAGTTAAAAACTTCTACTAAAGGAGTGTTGCGTATGTATATCAATGCAGCAGATCCTAGCGCAATACTTACTTTCCTCGACCCTGAGACGGGATTGCAGATAGCTGCTACTTTTGTTAAGAAATAAGAATATTAGACATTTTTCAGCTTTACCAGAGGTTCTACATTACAAGCTTTTGGTAAAGCTGAAAATAAAAATGAACAATATGAAAAGGTGCATATATAGTATATTAATAGCCTTCTTGTGTATGGCTTGTGTGAAGTATGAGGCGCTCCCCTTTACAGGGAAGGTGCTTCCACGTCGCTCAGGGTATGTCAATGAGGTAACCAACGACTGGATATACTACAACCTACGTACAGGAGAGATATTCAATGCCTATCAAGTAAACAGTGATATCAGAGAGGGTGAGCAAAAAACACGGACGGACTGGGATCTGGCTTTCTGTGGGAATAAGCTGCGTACCAACAGTGGTACTAGTGGCAATGGGCGAGGTGGAGTAGCCGATATGGGATTCCAAGGCTATGACCGCTGGACTCACAAGTCACAAATACCCCACGATGTAGAATGGGTGACAGATACGAATAATATATCCATTACGATGTCACAACGTGAATGGGTGAGCTATACCGTAGCTAATAACATCACAGGAATACCTTGGTTTGACCCCAATAAAGGACCTCAGCAAACAAAGACCAGTGCGAGTCCGCTCTTGAATAAGGCGTTGGTCTTCTCAGGTCCCCCACCCTCATACCTTCCTTCATTTCATACCTATGTCATTCGTACTGCCGATGGGGCTCATTATTTTAAGTTGCAAATTGTCAGTTGGTATGATGAAAGTATTGAGATAGGCGAGACAGGGGGGCGTATTAGCTTCTATTGTGATGAGTTAAAGTAAAATCCTACATTTTTCCCAAGCACTGCTAAAATAACTAAAAACTCAAAACTCAAAACTAAAAACTCAAAACTTTTCACTTTTCACTTAAAATGTTGTACCTTTGCGGTTGTTTTTAGTGGTCAGAAACTAGCCATTGATAATTAACCATTAACAATTAGAAAAGATGTTATCATACAAAAGAAGCAGTGCGCTCTTTCAAGCAGCGCAACAGGTACTTCCTGGAGGGGTGAACTCTCCCGTACGTGCCTTTAATTCCGTAGGGGGAAATCCTATTTTTGTGGAATATGCCAAAGGGGCTTATCTGTACGATGCTGACGGAAACAAGCTCATTGACTATATTGCTTCATGGGGGCCGCTACTCTTCGGTCATGCCTATGCTCCTGTGATAGAGGCGGTTACCGAGCGAGCCAAAAAAGGTACTTCCTTCGGGATGCCTACCGAGATAGAGACGCTGATTGCAGAAAAAGCGCTCTCCATGGTGCCTCATGTGGAGAAAATCCGCTTTGTCAATAGTGGTACAGAGGCCTGTATGAGTGCTATTCGCTTAGCACGTGGCTATACCCAAAGGGAAAAAATTATCAAGTTTGCAGGTTGCTACCATGGGCATTCGGATTCCTTCCTTATTGCGGCAGGTAGTGGTGCCACTACTTTCGGGGTGCCTAATAGCCCTGGGGTTACTCAAGGTACTGCCAAGGACACCCTATTGGCAACCTATAACGATATTGATTCAGTAAAGGCGCTTTTCGCGGCGCACCCCAAGCAGATTGCGGCTATTATTGTAGAGCCTATTGCGGGAAATATGGGCTGTGTATTGCCTAAAAAAGGTTTCTTGGAAGCACTTCGTGCGCTTTGTGATGAACAAGGTACGCTGCTTATCTTGGACGAGGTGATGACAGGTTTCCGCTTGGCCAAAGGGGGCGCTCAAGAGGCTTTGAATATCAAGGCAGACTTAGTAACTTTTGGTAAGGTAATCGGAGGCGGACTCCCTGTGGCTGCTTTTGCTGCTCGAGCTGAGATTATGGATCACTTAGCCCCTACAGGAGCCGTATATCAGGCAGGTACCCTCAGTGGTAACCCACTGGCGATGAGCGCAGGATTGGCGATGCTTACCGAAATAGAAAAGCACCCAGAGGTATTTGAGAGCTTAGCGAAGAAAACGGCTTACCTACACGCAGGCCTTGAGAAGGTATTTGCTGAGGCAGATATTCCTGTACAGATCAATCGCTTTGGTTCTATGTGCTCTGTGTTCTTCACTCAAGAACCTGTAACCAACTTTATCAGCGCACAGCGTGCCGATCACGGACGTTTTAAGAAGTATTTCCATGCGCTACTCTCACGTGGTATCTACTTGCCACCAAGCGGCTATGAAAGCTACTTCCTCAACGATGCCCTTTCCTATGCCGATTTGGATACGACTATCGCTGCCCTCAAAGATGCAGTGGAGAAAGGAGAAATCTAAATTAGGAATTCAAATAGGATAATAACAGAGAAAACCTTATATTGTCTAATTCATTAAAACGCAACAAATTGCGTCCCTACAAAAGACCATGCTAAGCAAGGAATTGTCTTAGCCAACGCTTCTGTAGAGACGCAATTTATTGCGTCTTATAGTCATCTAAATTTATTGCCTCTTATAATTATCTATTAGTCGCAATATACTGCCCTCTGTCTACTGTCTTCTGTCCTCTGCCCACTGCCCTCTGTCTACTGTCTTCTGCCCACTGTCTTCTGTCCACTGTCCTCTGCCTACTGTCTTCTGTCCACTGCCCGCTGTTCACTGCCTTCTGCCCGCTGTTAAACACTTAACATATTTTTTTATTGTATAAATTCTTACTTCTCGCAAGCCTTTTCCTTGACTTTGCCCTTTGTGATATCGTAACTTTGCCCCAGTTAAGTGAAGAGTGAAAAGTGAATAATGAATAGAGTTACTTAGCCATTCGTTTTTCACTTTTAATTTTTCACTATTCACTATTCAGGTGTCAGTTATAGAGTACAAAAGTCATCAGCCATTAGTTGCAATAGACTGAGAACTGACTTCTGACTACTGAAAACTTTTAAATTATGGAGGAGGCATTAGAAATACTTTGGACATACGCACGTCGTCAGCCGATAGAGAGCAATGGAAAGACCGTAGTGGCTTCCATTAGCCAAAGCATCGCGGCTATTCGTATCATCATGCGCTTAGAAAGATGGCTGCAGAAGAGTAAAGAGCGAAAAGTAAAGCCAAGCGAAAACTTGGAGCTTGGGTATGTGGGTCGAAAGCTACCTTGTATGGAGTATGCTCGTCCAACGCCTGCTCATAGCGACAAAGTATGTGAGAACAAAGTATGTGAACCATTCAGCCAACATGCTGGTGCGAGCTTGCAGCTCGTACCTACAAGCGATAGAGCTTGTAGCTCCTCCCGCTGGTGTGGGCTTATAACTCGTACTCCTCATAAGTTGGCAACTCCTACCTATACCCCTGAACCTTTATCCCTCCCCTATCATGAGGTACTCGCCCATTTTGCTTCCAGCAAAGCGATTAAGTCCCGTAAGCCTTATCGCATAAGCCTAAGAGTGCAGGTGGCAGATCTAAGTATACAAACCACTTGCAAACAAAAAAAGCAGCGCCGTAACGCTGCTTGTAAGGCTAAGGAACGCAAAAGCGCATATAACCCTAAAAACTTCATAGTGGCAGCCCCTATGTACGATAGAAACCGTATAAGACCGCCATGTTATTTGCTTTAAAATTTCGGAGCAAAAGGTCTATCAGTGGAGAATATTTGTATACCCTTTTGTGCCCATTCCTTGTAGAGATGGTCACCACGAGCTTCAGCACGCTTGTCTAAGTTACCAAGAGTACCAAGGATAGAAGGGATTCTCAGTTCATTGAGCTTTTTGTAGAGGCTATCATCTGCCAAGTGTACCCCCGTGAAGGCAACAAGTTTCTCGCGTTCAATACCTGTTTCCAAAATACGGTCAAGTTCGCTCTGATTGCGTATGGTTACCGAAATAAGCATCTCGGGGGCTACACGATAGAGCGCCTTGGCTTGTTCTACATTGTAGCTGATAAGCACCACTTGGGCTTGCATCTGCTCGGCACGTACCAGTTCGGCTACCTTGCTGTAGGAGATTCCTTTTTTGAAATCCAACATCAAGTAAGCGCCATGTTGCTTACACCAAGCCAATACATCCTTGAGCAGAGGTATTTGGAAGTCGGTTTCTTTGCCAAAATCATCTTTGAGGCGTTCCTTGAGCAGTGCCTCAGTGCTCATCTGCGAAACAACTCCTTGTCCAGTGGCGGTACGACCGAGTTTGTCGTCATGCATGAGCATAAGGTCACCATCAGTACTTTCGAAGATGTCTATCTCAAAGCTGTGGATACCCTTTTTGGAAAGGTACTGAATCGTTTGCAAGCAGTTCTCTGGATAGCCTGCGATGCCCTTGCCTGCACGGTGAGCAGAAACAATGGGTTTTTCAGCGAAATAAATCTGATTGGTAATTACATCCTTCTGAGGGGTAATTTGTCCTGTAGAGGAGTTCTTACAAGCTACTACTCCCAAGAGTAATAGAAGTGATAATAAGAAAGTCTTTTTCATGGTTTTTTTAATTAAAAAAAGGATACAGAACTTTCTGTTAGAAGTCCTATATCCTTACAAATATTTATAAACTATTATGCACTAAGTAGGTGTTGGGTGAACCCTGATTTGGTGAGTTTTTCCTGTGCATAGGCACGGGTAACTACTAGGTCTTTCTGCTCTGTACCAGGTAGGGAGAACATAGCATCGGTGAGGATACTCTCACAGAGCGAACGCAATCCACGCGCACCAAGCTTGTATTCTAAGGCTTTTTCTACTATGAAATTTAGCGCATCTTCCTCGAAGGAGAGTGTGATATCATCCATAGCAAAAAGTTTGATATATTGCTTTATAATCGCGTTCTTAGGTTCGGTGAGTATCATGCGGAGGGTTTCCTCATCCAGTGGGTTCATATAGGTAAGCACTGGAAGTCGGCCGATGATCTCAGGGATAAGTCCATAATCCTTTAGGTCTTTGTGAGTAACATATTGGAGTAGGTTCTTATCATCTACACGAGTCTCCTTGGAGGTATTGTAGCCTACAGCTTGGCGATTCATACGCTTAGCGATAATCTGCTCTATACCATCGAAGGCACCTCCTGCGATAAAGAGGATATGCTCTGTATTGACTTCGATGTATTTTTGGTCAGGGTGCTTGCGCCCTCCTTTGGGTGGTACATTCACTATGGAACCTTCCAAGAGTTTTAGCAGCGCATGTTGTACCCCTTCGCCAGAGACGTCTCGGGTGATAGAAGGGTTATCTCCCTTGCGGGCAATCTTGTCTATCTCATCTATGAAGACAATACCGCGCTCGGCTCTATCCACATCGTAGTCAGCCGCTTGCAAAAGGCGGGTAAGGATACTTTCCACATCCTCCCCTACATAACCTGCTTCGGTAAAGACAGTGGCATCTACTATCGCCAAAGGTACATTGAGCATCTGGGCAATGGTACGAGCCATAAGGGTCTTACCTGTCCCTGTCTGCCCTACCATCACGATATTACTCTTTTGGATTTCTACCTCATGCTCATCACGATCTTGCAAAAGGCGTTTGTAGTGGTTGTATACCGCCACAGAAAGCACTTTCTTGGTAGCTTCTTGACCAATGACATATTCATCAAGGAAGCCCTTTATTTCAGTAGGTTTTTTCAGCAAGAGATCTTTGTTTAGCGCCATGATCGCTTTTTTCTTGTTGTTCTCTATCTCGGAACGCCAGATACTTGCGGCCTGCTCTATACAAAAATTACAGATATATACATTACTCTCTACTCCGCTAGAAACCAAGAAAACGTCTTTTCCTGAGTGCCTACCACAGAAGGAGCATACTTCAGTTGTTGTACTCATAACATTCGAATTTTAAGGGGTTATTTTTGACGATTTAGCACCTCGTCTATCATACCGAAGTCTTTAGCTTCGCTAGCAATCATCCAGTAGTCGCGGTCTCCTGTACGGATTACCTCTTCAGTGGATTTGCCTGTGTGTTTTGCAATGATAAGGGCTAATTCCTCTTTTATCTTTAGGATTTCACGAGCAGTGATTTCTATATCGCTGGCTTGTCCTTGGGCACCTCCCAGTGGTTGGTGAATCATCACTCGGGAGTGTGGTAAGGCGGAGCGCTTTCCTTGTGCTCCAGCACAGAGCAATACAGCAGCCATGGAAGCAGCCATACCTGTACAGATAGTGGCTACATCGGGCTTGATGAACTGCATGGTGTCATAGATTCCCAAACCTGAATACACCTCACCCCCTGGGGAGTTGATGTATATTTGGATATCTTTGTTCGCATCTACACTCTCAAGGAAGAGTAATTGAGCTTGTATGATATTGGCTACATGCGAATTAACTTCTGTCCCTAGGAAGATGATTCTATCCATCATAAGGCGGGAGAACACGTCCATCTGAGCTACATTCAGTTGGCGTTCTTCCACAATATAGGGAGTCATGCTGCTAACGATGGTATCGTAGTACATACTACTGATACCCCTATGTTGGGTAGCATATTTCTTGAATTCTTTTGAATAATCCATTTCTTGTCAAAAATTAGTGGTGATGTTGGTGTGAATAGAACTTTTCAATGAAAGAATCTATATCGATCTCTATTTTGTTTAGGTTGGCTTTTTCTTTGTAGAACTGAATGAGCTTGCCTCCGGTGAGTTCACGGTGAATGCGTTCTACCTCAGCACGTTCTTTAAGGGTATTGTTTACAAAGTTGTCCAACTCTTTTTTGCCTATTTCGAACAAGCCAAAGCGTGCCATCTGAGCACGGATAGCGTTTTCTGTGAAATCGCGTATTTCTTGGTAAGATACTTGTAGGTTGTTCTGTTCTACAATCTTACCTTCTATAAGCTGATAACGCAAGCCTTTTTCAGAGTTTTTGTAGTCTTCAGCAGCTTCTTCTTCAGTGATAGGGTTCTCACTAGTAGCGCGAATCCAACGTTTAAGGAAGTCGGCAGGTAGGTCGAACTTAGTTTTTTCAATAAGCATTTCAGTAGCATCATCCAAGAGGCGTACATCACAGGAGTGATCAAAATCTTCTTTGATACTCTTGGCTACCTTCTCGCGGAAATCCGCTTCAGTGGTAGTATCAGGATATACTTTTTGGAAGAACTCTTCGTTCATATCGGCCAATACCTGATCTTCTATTTTTTCAATAGTGAAGGTTACCTCTATGTCTAGGTCATGTACCACATCATGTGGTTTTTCGAGCGCTTGCATAAGCATATGAGGATCTTTGAAAAGTCCTTTGGTAGAGAGGCTAAGTTGGTCACCTACTTTTTTGCCTTTGAGTGCTTCAAATGCTTTTTCGCCTAATTGTTTAGCGGCAAAGGTGAAGAACTTATCTACTTGTTCTGCTTCATTGAAGAAAGTACCTGAGATTTGGCTTTTTTCACTGATACTCTCACTTACCTCATAGGTTCCAAAGTGACCACGGAGGTGTTCTATCTGAGTATCTATTTCCTTGTCAGTTACTTTTATATCGTAGTAGTCAATAGGTTGGCTAAGATCAACGGTGAATTCAGGTTCTAAGCCTATTTCGAAGACAAATTTGTGGTGATCTCCTAGGAAGTTGGCATCAGAGCCTTCTTCTTTAGGAATCGGTTGACCTAATAAGCGAAGCTTTTCATCTTCGATAAATTTGTTCAAGGACTCGCTAATGAGTTTGTTAAGCTCATCAGCTTGTATAGCCTTTTCGTATTGTTTTTTAACCATTCCCATAGGTACATGTCCTTTGCGAAACCCTGGGATAGAAGCATTCTTGCGATAATTGTTCAGTGCTTCTTCTACCTTTCCTTGGTAGTCAGATTTGTCAATCTCTAAGGTAATTACGGCATTAAGCGCGTCTATTTGTTCTTTGCTAATCTTCATTAGGATTGGTTTTTTTATGAAATAATTCAGCTGGCAAAAGTACTACAAATATTTGGGTTGTCCAAAACTTTTTTCATTTAATTTGCCAATTTGTCAATTTGCTAATTGACTCATCGACTCATTGACTCATCGTCTAATTGTCTCATTGACTCATCGTAACGAGTACGCTTACTGCATTGCCACCAAAACCTGTAGCATTGATAAGGATATTCTTAAGAGGTCGCTCAGGGGCAGCGGGTAGGTAGGGAATAGGCAAAAAGTGTTGTTGCTGAAGCATCAGTATAGCCATTTCCATGGCTAAGGCACCACTAGCGGCAAAGGTGTGTCCGATTTTCCATTTGTTAGTGGTAAGCAGTGGTAGATTGGTGCCGAAGACCTCTGCAAGGGCGAGGTATTCAGCTTGGTCTCCCTTTAGGGTACCCGTAGCGTGAGGAATGACTACATCGACCTCGGCAGGATCTATCCCCTCAAGGGCTTGTTGCATACTACGCCGCAGCGCTTGAGCATCGGCGGAGATGGCCACAGGGTGCGTGATGGGTTCGCTGGCGTAGCCTATTCCTCTGATTCTGGCCAAGGCACGAGGGCTGGAACCTTTCTCCAAGGCAAATACAGCCGCTCCTTCGCCTAGTACCATGGTACTTTTCTCCTTACTGCTCAGCAGCGGTTGGCTAGGGTAGGGGGCAGCAGCATCGCCATATATCTTGAGGGCTTTCATTTGGGCAAGGGTAAAGGGAGTTAGTGCGGCTTCACTCCCTCCAATAAGGAAAGCCTCAGCCATATCGGCATGAAGCCAAGCCACTGCATTGACCAAAGCATGTAGTGCGGTGGAGCAAGTAATCGAGTGAGAGATAGCAACCCCCTTGCCTTTGGCGTCCTGCATCACCCATGAGGCAATGTTGCCCAAGGAGGTCGTAGGGGAGGCAAGTGGAGTGGTTTTGCCTTGTGCCAAGTATTGTGCGTGGTATTGCTCAAAAAGGGTAGTGGCACCGCGAGAGGAACCTATATTGACTCCAAAGTCCTTGTCTGTAGGCCAGCCAGCTTCACAGAGTGCTTGGCGAGCGGCATACATGGCATAGAGTACAGTGGGATCTAAGTCTTTGTATTTGGGAGATTCTTGTTGTAGGAGAGCTATCTGTGATAGCGCTTCTGTCTTTAGCGCCCCCACTGCAAAGAGGGTATCGCTAACCACCTTATTACTAAGGAGATGACCTTCGTTTAAGTAAGATTGCCATACTTCATGGCGCTCATGTCCTAAGGGAGAGATGCTCCCCATTCCAACAATGGAAATTTGGGTCTGCATAATTTCTAAAATAATTTTAACATTTGGTTAATAAATAGCTAATAAATAAACGCTATCTTTGCCCTTTATTTAATAAACAGAAATATTCATGAAAAAGATTGTACTTTCTTGTGCTGTCATTCTTGCCCTTACAGTGGCAAGTTGCAAAAACAACAATGCTAATGCAGAGCAGGCAGTAGAACAAGCTGCAGATCAGGCTGCTGCCGCAGTAGAACAAGCTGCAACTGCAGTAATGGTCTCTGGTACTTACACCGTTGAACCTTCTTCTGTAGTGGAGTGGGTAGGAAAGAAACCTACTGGACAACACACAGGAACCATCGGTTTGCAGAGCGGTAGCCTTACCGTAGATAATGGAAAAGTAACAGGTGATTTCACCATTGACATGAACTCCATTACTGTAACTGATATCACTGAAGCCGACGGTAAGTTAGACCTTGAAGCACACCTCAAAGGAACAGGTAAGGAAGATGGTGCAGACCATTTCTTCAATGTAAAGACCTATCCTACAGGAACCTTCAAGCTTACTTCTTTCGATGGAGCTAATGTAACAGGAGATCTTACTCTTAAGGGAAAAACCAAAACAATTTCTTTCCCTGCTACCCTTACCATTACTGATAACGAAGTAACTCTCGAGTCTAAGCCTTTCGAAATTAACCGTGTAGATTTCGGAGTGAATTACGCTTCTAAGTCTGTTTTCGGTGACCTAAAGGACAAGTTCATCAATGATGAGATAGAACTCGTAGTAAAGGTAAAAGCAAAGAAATAATCGTAGCTTACATTACTTAAGAAAGCGATTATGCCAACTGTTCTCTAAGGGGGTTTCCCAAGAATGTTGGTACTCATAAAGGTTGGTAACCAAGTTGTTAAAAACAATAGTTTGGTTATCTACCTTTTTTTGTTGTGCTAATTTCTTAAAATCTACCAGAGGCACATAGTAGATTTCGTCTTCATGACGGTAGCTCACATTCATCTTGTCCAAGAGCAAAAGATGGTGCTTGCGTTCTAGGTCTTGTATAAAATGAGCCAGTTCGTCCAAAGTACAACCACCGATATGCTGATTCTCATCAGCAGCAATAACGATAAAGCGGTCATAACGTATTTGGAAAGCACACCTAACGGATTTCCCATGAGACGCCCATCTGGAGAGGTACTCCGAGAGGTCTGTGGTGATTTGGCTGAGTTCTTCCGAGGTCAGCACACGATTAGCAGGGTATATCCATACCCGTGCAGTGTCTTCTAAAGTGTTGAAATCAACTAACATAAGTATTCCATGATTAAGGAGTGCAAATATATAAAATTTTTTGCAGATGGGCAATTTGTGTTTGAAAAACAGCAAAATTAAAATTACACCTGCCTGTTTATTGGAACTTCCGAAAGGGAAGGTTCTATTTGTGAAATTATATTTAAATTTCCTTCAATTTTATTTGGACTTATACCAAATAAATTGTATTTTTGCACTCACTTAGAAACGAATCTTTTTGATAATGAGAAACAAACTAATCGTAGGGCTAGCTCTGTCGGGGCTTTCACTCTCGGCACAAGAGCAGTCCGATTATGCTACACTGAAGGCGCAGCTTAAGGAGGAAATCCTACAAGAGTTACACCAAAAAGATAGTTTGGAGAAAGTACAAAAGTCTAACCTGCTAAGTGGGGATCGCTTTTCTTTCTCTGGCTATGGGGCTGTGAATTACTACAAATATGGTACGTATGACTCTGATGATTATATTAGGGATAAGATAGACCATGAACGACTCAACCTTTACTTAGGTTATCGTTTCAATGATTGGATATCTATGCGCTCCGAAGTAGAATTTGAGCATGGCGGTACAGGTGCTACTATGGAGTATGATATTCAGGAGGAAGCTGGCGAGTTCGAACAAGAGATTGAAGCCGGCGGAGAGGTAAAACTCGAACAGATGTACTTGGATTTCCAATTGCGTCCTTACTTCAATGTGCGAGCAGGACGGATAAAACTCCGCTTGAACTTAGCACAAACCCTCGATAGACCTACTTCCTACTTTACTGCCCATAAGCCTGAAATGGAGAATGAGATGCTCCCTCTGGGTTGGTACGAAAATGGAATCCAGTTCTATGGAACTTTTGCTAAGCGGTTCCGTTACGAGCTTTCCTTCACCAATGGCTTGGATGCTACAGGATTTAGTTCAAGAAACTTTGTCAAAGGGGGTCACCAATTGCGCTTCGAGATGGCTCAAGCCGATGCTTGGGCTTATACAGGACGCTTGGATTATCTTTTTGGCAAGAGCAAACATACTTTCGTGGGAGTAGGTTTTTATACAGGCAATAGTACGCCAAACCGACCTAAGAAGGATATAGAAAAGGATGGACGAGTAACCCTTTTTGCAGCACATCTCTCCTACGATGAAGGGCCTTTGCGCTTCAATACGGCTTTTGTATGGGGCAATGTACAAAACTCGGATCTTATCTCCTCGGCTAATACACGTATATCAAGTACCTTGGGGGTGAAGAAAACAGCGGTCGGTAAGCAGGCGATAGGCTTCGCTGCGGAAGTAGGCTACAATATCCTACCGCTTTGTAACTATACAGGAGAACAGAGGCTCTATCCCTTTGTCCGATATGATTACTATGATACCATGAAGCAAGTACAGGGGCTGATTCGTAAGAATCCTAAGTGGGAACGTAGTGCTCTTACTGCAGGACTAAATTGGTTCATTACTCCTGCAATTGTAGCTAAGGCTCACTACCAGTGGCGTACCTTGGGAGCGGATTATTATGACCTTACTCAGCGTGTTCCTGTATATATGGGAAGAAAAATGAAGGAAAACACTCTTACCATTGGGCTTGCTTTCTCTTTCTAAATGTGTAACCTAAATTAAAATAAATTTTATATGAATCTAAGAACATTAACACTTAGTACCTTAGCAGCTCTCTCCTTGGTGAGCTGTGGAAAAGATGATGACAATAGTGGTGAAGCGGCTAAACTAGCAGCACAAGTAGCTAAAGAACAAGAAGTAATCAATGATGTAGTGAAGAATGTAATTATTCCTACCTACACTGAATTGAATGGTAAGACAAAAGCCCTTGAGACAGCACTTACAGCTTTGGAAAAAACGCCTAGTAATGCTACCCTCACTGCAGCTCGTCAGGCTTGGAAAGCAGCTCGTAGCCCATGGGAACAATCTGAGGGCTTCCTCTATGGTCCAGTAAAATTGCCTGAAGATCTAGATGAGGCTATGGATACTTGGCCTGTAGACGTACAGAAAATGAATACAGTCCTCACAGGTACAGCACCTATTACCCCTGCTGTGATTGCACAAAACCCTGAAACTCGTGGTTTCCACTTAATTGAATTCCTTATCTGGGGAGAAAACGGACAAGCTACTGCCGCTTCTCTTACAGCAAGACAAAAACTATACCTAAAAGCAGCTGCTCAGGATATGAAGAACAATACCAATGCAGTACTTCAAGGCTGGACAAGTGGAAAATATGCTGAAAATTTCGCTAAAGCTTCTGCTGGAACTGGAAAATACAAATCTACTGCGGCAGCTGTTTCTGAAATTGCTTCTGGACTTTGGCATATTGCTAATGAAGTAGCTTCTGAAAAAATAGCTAACTGCTTTAACGAAGCGGGTGATCCTGTATTTGACAAAGAAGAATCTCGCTTTAGCAACAATTCTAAGCAGGACTTTACTGATAACATCCGTAGTATTCAGAACATTTACCTAGGTAAATATAATGGGGTACAAGGAAAAGGTCTTAGCGACCTTGTAAAAGAGAAAGATGCTGCCCTTGATGCTAAGCTCAAAGCTAAAATACAAGAAGCAATCAATAACCTTGAAGCGATCCCTGGCACTTTTACCGAAGCTATTGTAAAAGCAAATGCTCAAGGACGTGCAGCAGTTACTAAGGCTCAAAATACAATAGGGGAACTTCGTGATATTATCGAAAAAGAATTGGGCAAATATTATTCAATCTCAAAAGGATAATATTCTAAAAAACAATCAATTGTAACGACAAAAAGAAATAATCTTTCTTTTTGTCGTTTGCTTATAAAATACAAATACCACATAATGATGAAAACATTTGCAACAACAACCCTTTTATTGCTAACCACAGCACTTTGTCTTTCTTGTAATAGTGAGGAGGACGAATATATCTATCCAGAACACTTGCCTGATATATCTCATAGAATCCTTGCTGGAGGAGCGACAACTACATATAGTGAAAACAGTTTTGCCTATAGTGTGGCTGCTGAAAATCTTAATGAAGAAGAGAACAATCTCCATGACGAAGGAGACCAAATGTTCGATGTAACTTTCGTCACCCAGCCTGCTCCTGTATATGGAGGCTTAGGGCCTATCTACAATAGTAATTCTTGTATCAGTTGCCACCCTGGTGAGGGGCGTGCCCCCTTCCCTACCGATTTGGTGCGTGCTCGAGGCTTCTTGATGAGGGTAAGTATCCCTGGAGTAGATGCTCATGGTGGCCCACTGCCAGCGCCTGGCTTCGGAACCCAAGTACAGAACTTAGCTACTGCAGGATTCCGACCTGAAGGGCAGTTTGCGGTTACTTATACTGATATTGTAGAAACTTTTAAGGATGGCACCAAGGTAGTGCTTAAAAAACCTCACTATTCTCTTATAGGGGTTACTGCCACTGTGCCTGCTGATATTCTGATCTCACCTCGCACCAGTATGCCTGTCTATGGCTTGGGTCTGTTGGAGTTTATTCCCGAAGCTGACCTTTTAGCCGCTGAAGATATAGAGGATAGAAACAAAGACGGTATTTCAGGGAAAGTGAACCGCGTATGGGATGAGGCTAACCAACGTATGGCGATTGGACGCTTCGGATGGAAGGCTAATACCGCTTCCTTACTTGATGAAGCCGCAGGCTCTTTCTTAGGAGATTTGGGAGTTACCAACCCTTATCATGGTTATCGTGTAGAGTTGGGACATGGACAAACTGACTCTGATGATGGCAGAGATGATGACCCCGAAATGACTAAAGCTGAAGTAGATGCCACTACCTTCTACCTACAAACTCTTGCAGTACCTGCCGCGCGTAACCTTAACAAACTTTCAGTACGCAACGGCTCCCGTATCTTCGAGGGTATCGGTTGTGCCAAGTGCCATACACCTAAACAGCGTACCTTGCAGTCCCCTGTCAGGGCTTTAGCCAATCAAACCTTTTACCCTTATACGGATATGCTCCTGCATGATATGGGAGAAAATCTCGCTGATGGCCGTCCTGACTTCCTTGCCGATGGTCGTGAGTGGCGTACTCGCCCGCTCTGGGGTATTGGTCTGCAAGACTTGGTAAGCGGGCATACCCACTTTATGCACGATGGTCGCGCTAAGAACATTACTGAGGCTATTCTTTGGCACGGAGGAGAAGCGCTCCGCTCTAAGGAAATCTTCAAAAAACTCTCCAAAAAGGAACGAGGAGATCTACTCGAATTCCTTAATTCTATTTAACAGATTAATCACTAGCTGTAATGATAAAGAAAATAATATTATGGACATTCCCTATATTCTTCCTAAGTGCTTGTTCAGAAGAGGAAGAGTATATCTATCCAGAACAATTACCTAACCTTACAGAAAGAACTTATGCGGGAGGGCAGACAACTGTCTTTAGCGAAATTAGTTCGGCTTATAGTGTGCCAGCTACCAATCTATCGGCTGCCCAAGAAGAACAACATGATTCAGGAGATGCAATCTTTGAGGCTACTTTTATCACAGCTCCTGCTGTTAATAATCCGGGTATAGGACCTATTTTCAATAATAATTCTTGTATATCCTGCCACCCAAGAGATGGACGCGCTCCGTTTCCTACTGCTCTCAACAGGCGTAGTGGTTTCTTTCTCAGAGTGAGTATGCCAGGCGAAGATCCCCTTACAGGGGCTATGATCCCAGTGCCTGGCTTTGGGACTCAGATACAGAACCATGCTATCATCGGTCATGCACCCGAGGCTTCATTTGCTGTAAATTATACAGAAATTGTAGAAACTTTTGAAGATGGGACGAAAGTGGTATTGAGGAAACCTCATTATAGAATGGAAAACACCTATATTCCTCTGCCTGCTGGAGTTCTTATTTCCCCTCGTATTGGGCCTCCTGTATTTGGTCTGGGACTTTTGGAATCTGTACCCGATGCGGATATCATAGCGGCTGCTGATCCTGATGACCATGACGGAGATGGTATCTCTGGAAAGGTCAACTGGGTATGGGATCCCGTCTCTCGATCTAAAAAGATAGGACGCTTTGGCTGGAAGGCCAACACGGCTACACTACTGGAACAATCTGCTGCGGCTTTCGTGAATGATATGGGAATTACCAACTATCTATTTCCACAAGAAACAGGTGCAGGTCAGACAAATGGTAGTGATGGTCTTGCCGATGATCCTGAAATAGACCGACAAACCTTGGACGATGTAGCTTTCTATTGTCAAACTCTTGCAGTACCCGCAGCACGTAACCTTAGTAAGCTGTCAGTCAGAAATGGAGCTCGTCTTTTTGAGTTGGCCGAATGTGCTAAGTGTCATACGCCTAAGCAGCGTACCCTGCAAGCTCCTATCAAGGCTTTAGCTAACCAAACCTTCTACCCTTATACCGATATGCTCTTGCACGATATGGGGGAAGACCTCGCGGATGGTCGTCCTGACTTTCTCGCTACAGGTCGTGAATGGCGTACCCGTCCCCTTTGGGGCATTGGACTACAAGATATGGTCAATGGACATACAGAGTTCTTACATGATGGTCGCGCTAAGAATATCACTGAGGCTATTCTTTGGCATGGAGGCGAAGCGCTTCGTTCTAAAGAAATCTTTAAGAAACTTTCTAAAAAGGAACGAGCAGACCTCCTTGAGTTTCTTAATTCTATTTAGATTTCAGCCCTCAGCCGTTAGCACCTGACGGCTGACCTCTGATTTCTGAAAAAAATTTGTTTATATGTATGAAATGTTATATATTTGCCCAAAATTTAGAAATTATTAGTCATTGACAATTAACAATTAATCATTAACAGTTGCTATGGATCTTTTTTTGAGCATTTTTCCTATTGTGCTACTAATTTACCTAATGGTGAAGCGCAATGCATTTCCTTCCTATGTAGCCTTACCACTGATTGGAGGATTAGTGTATGTGTTACAACTCTTCTACTTCAAGAATGAGTTTGTGTTACTCAATGCCAATATTGTTTCGGCGATTATTTCAGTATTTACCCCTATTTCTGTGATTTTTGGAGCGGTATTTTTCAACCGTATGATGGAGTCTTCAGGGGCTATGAATACGCTTCGTCAATGGTTGGGGAACATCAACCCGAATCCAGTGGCACAGCTAATGATTATTGGATGGGCATTTGCCTTTATGTTGGAAGGAGCTAGTGGCTTCGGTACCCCTGTGGCCATCGCGGCGCCTATCTTGGTAGGTCTAGGGTTCAAGCCTATCCAAGTGGTCATGTTGGCACTAGTGATGAACTCTGTGCCTGTTTCCTTCGGAGCGGTAGGTACTCCTACTTGGTATGGTTTCAAAACCCTTTTGGATAGTGGTACTATCAATGGGGAGGATGTTTCCAAAATTGGACAAATTACCGCACTCATTCACCTCATCGCAGGCTTTGTGATTCCAATATTGGCCTTGCGCTTTATCGTTTCTTGGAAAGATATCAAACAGAATATAGTTTTTATCCTTATTAGTATCGTCTCTTGTACCATTCCTTACTTCCTCATCGCTCAGTTCAACTATGAGTTTCCTTCCCTAGTAGGAGGAGCCATAGGACTCTTTATCTCTGTTGGGGTAGCAGGAAAGGGCATAGGACTGGCCAAGGTAGACCAGCAAGAAGAAAAACAACCTATAGCTATAGGTACTCTTGTCAAGGCTTTTACGCCTACGTTATTGCTTATTGTAATTCTAATACTCACCCGTGTACAACAACTTCCCTTCAAGGCAATGCTCAATGATGCTACCGAGTGGTTCCAGTTCTCCCTAGGAGAAATGGGTACCTTCAAGGTGAGTAAAGGACTCATATTCTCTGTGGAAGATATCTTCCGTACAGGGGTGGGAGATAGCTATAAACTCCTCTATACGCCTTCACTGATTCCTTTTATAGTTACTGTACTGCTTTCTTTCTTTATATTCCGTTTGTCTTGGGATAAGTGTAAGGATATCTACCTAAAGAGTGCTTTCCAGATGCAGAAGCCTTTCCTTGCTTTGGTAGGCGCTATGATTATGGTGAAACTCATGATGATAGGTGGTCAGGATTCTATGACTCAGATTATTGGTAAGGGACTGGCTAATGCTACCCAACAGCATTGGGTATCTTTTGCTTCCTTCTTAGGGGCTTTAGGAGCTTTCTTCTCCGGTTCTAATACAATTTCCAATGTTACCTTCGGGGCAGTACAATATTCAGTAGCTACCGCCACAGGACTTTCTGTGCCGCTTATCTTAGCTTTGCAGTCGGTAGGAGGAGCTATGGGAAATATGGTGTGTATCAACAATATCATTGCAGGTTGCTCCGTATTGGGTATTGACAATGCCGAAGGAAGTATCCTCAAGAAGACAGTCATACCTATGCTTGTATATGGTCTTATAGCAGCAATAGTGGCGCTCTTCTTGTAATGGGCTGATATACAATTTGTCAATTTACTGGATTGCCAATGTGTCCATGAACCTCCGAGTTCATAAGCACATTGGCAAATCGCATTATCGGCTAGGTAAATTGACAAATTTGTTAATTTCTAATGAGTTAATTAAAAACTTTTTTGTACTTTTGCCCCCTAAAAAAAAATTATATGACTGCTATAAGAAACATAGCCATTATTGCGCACGTAGACCACGGAAAAACCACTTTAGTAGATAAAATCCTACATCACTGTGCGCTCTTTCGCGATAACCAAGAAACGGGCGAACTGATTTTGGACAACAATGACATAGAGCGCGAACGAGGAATCACTATCCTCTCTAAGAATGTTTCAGTTAATTATAAGGGGACAAAGATTAACCTTATAGATACTCCAGGCCACGCCGATTTTGGTGGTGAGGTAGAGCGTGTCCTCAATATGGCTGACGGAGTACTCCTCCTAGTCGATGCTTTCGAGGGGCCTATGCCACAAACACGCTTTGTATTACAAAAGGCTATTGAGATGAAACTCAAGCCTATTGTGGTAATTAACAAGGTAGATAAGGAGAACTGTACCCCAGAGGAGGTGCATGAGGCTGTATTTGACCTTATGTTCGAACTCGGTGCAGAGGATTGGCAGTTGGACTTCCCTACGGTATATGGTTCCGCCAAACAGAATTGGATGTCCGAGGATTGGCGCAAGCCTACCACTACTATAGAACCACTTTTGGACATGGTAGTGAAGTATATCCCCGCTCCTAAAGTTTCCGAAGGTAGCTTACAGATGCTCATCACATCCCTTGACTACTCTACCTTTACAGGACGTATTGCTATAGGGCGCTTACACCGTGGCACCCTTGAGGCAGGTATGAATATCTCCTTGGTAAAACGTGATGGGACTATCGTAAAATCTAAAATACGCGAACTCCATATCTTTGACGGCTTAGGGCGTAAGAAAGTAGAGTCAGTACAGGCAGGTGATATCTGTGCTATTGCAGGGTTAGAAGGTTTTGATATTGGTGATACTATTGCTGATTATGAAAACCCTGAAGCGCTCCCTACCATTGCTATTGATGAGCCTACCATGAGTATGCTCTTTACTATCAATGACTCTCCTTTCTTTGGCAAAGATGGTAAGTTTGTAACCTCCCGACATATCAAGGAACGTCTTGAGCGTGAATTGGAAAAGAACCTCGCCCTACGGGTAGAGGCGACTGATAGTGCGGATAAGTTCATCGTGTATGGACGCGGGGTGCTACACCTCTCTGTGCTTATTGAGACGATGCGCCGTGAAGGATACGAACTACAAATAGGTCAGCCCCAAGTAATCATCAAGGAGATTGATGGAGTTAAGTGCGAACCTGTGGAAGAGCTTACCATAGACCTACCAGAGAATGTAAGTGGAAAGGCCGTGGATTTCGTTACCCTCCGCAAGGGTGAAATGCTTAGCATGGAGCCTAAGGGAGAGCGTATGATTATCAAGTTCCTCATACCTTCCCGTGGTATCATTGGGCTAAGAAACCAGATTCTTACTGCCACTGCTGGGGAAGCGATCATGCACCATCGTTTCTTGGAATTTCAGCCATTCAAGGGAGAGATAGCAGGACGTATCAACGGTTCTTTGATTTCTATGGAACAGGGTACCGCTATTCCTTACTCTTTGGATAAGTTGCAGGACAGAGGACGTTTCTTTATCTTCCCTGGGGAAGACATCTATACAGGGCAGGTGATCGGCGAAAACTCTCGTAGTGGGGATATGGTCGTGAACGTCACCAAGACCAAAAAGCTTACCAACGTACGTGCTGCAGGTTCCGATGAAAAGGTGAAACTCGCTCCGCCTATTAAGTTTTCCCTAGAAGAAGCCCTCGAATATATTCAAAAAGACGAATATGTAGAGGTCACTCCTAAGAATATGCGCATCAGAAAGATCTATCTGGACGAAAACGAGCGCAAACGCCACGAAAAAGAGTTTAAATAATCAGTAGTGGTTAGTGGTCAGGCGTTAGTGATTGGTAACTAACGACTGACCGCATAGATAACTCAAAATTCAGAACTCACAGCTCAAAACTATAATGAAAACAACCGCGCAGCGTTGGTATATAAAATTCCTACAATGGAAGACACAATACCTCACTCATAGGCAGTTTATACTGCTACTTTGTGGGTTAGTTGGAGTCGCTACGGGCTTTGCAGCACTGGCGATGCGCTCCCTTACACACTTTATTGAGGAGGTTTTGGTGGGTAATATCATCCGCTATATCAACTATGGCTTTTATGTAGTTTTCCCAGCGGTGGGTTTTCTTTTGGTCTATTTAGTTAAGAAATATGTAATTCGTAAGGACGTCAGTCATGGGATTCCCTCTATTCTCTATGCAGTAGCTAAGCAAAAGGGTATTATGAAGCGCTTCCAAGCTTATGGGAGCCTACTGACAGCTCCTATTACCATTGGTTTTGGGGGCTCCGTAGGACTGGAAGGTCCTATGGTGGTTACAGGGGCTGGAATCAGCTCACAGATAGCCCGCTTGTTCCATATCAATCAGTCCGATCGCATGCTCCTTTTGGCTTGTGCTTGTGCAGCAGCCTTGGCAGCGATCTTCAAGGTGCCGCTGGCGGGTATCCTTTTTGCCATAGAAGTGTTTGGGCTAGACCTTACCCTCTCCTCCCTACTGCCGCTTTTTGTAGCCTCTCTTTCGGGGGTGCTGATCTCTTATCTGTTCTTTGGCAATGCAGCACTACTGCCCATTCAGGTCAGTGGTAGCTTCCTGATGCGCAACATTCCTTTCTACCTGCTCTTGGGGGTAGTAGGCGGCTTCATGTCGGCTTACTTTACCTTTGTCTATGAGTGGGTGAATCGTTTCTTTGCGCGCTTCTCCTCGCCCTATGTACGCTTACTTATAGGAGGGGCGGTGTTGGGCTTGTTGGTTTTTCTTATGCCACCACTCTATGGGGAAGGACATGAGGTGATTAACCACCTTAAGGAAGGTCATCCAGAACTCTCTTTGGGGGATAATATCTTTGGTTGGGACTTACATAACCCTTGGATCATTATCCTGCTTTTGGCAGGTTTGGTTTTCTCCAAGGTGGTCGCCACCTCTGTAACTTTCGGAGCAGGCGGTGTAGGGGGGATCTTTTCCCCTATGCTCTTTATGGGAGGGGTCATGGGCAATTGCTTTGCGCGTATTATCAACCAGATAGAATGGTTGCCGCATAAGTTGCCCTTGGCCAACTTTACCCTTATCGGGATGACCGCCCTAATGACGGGGGTACTCCATGCGCCACTGACAGCCATTTTCCTTATTGCAGAAGTAACAGGAGGGTATGCGCTTTTTGTCCCTGCTATGGTCACGGCGGTAGTGTCTTTTTCTATTGCTAAATATTTCAACAAATACTCTATCTACACTATGGAACTGGGGCGTAAGGGAGAATTGGTCAATCAGGACAAAGACCAAGCAATTTTGACCCTTATGGATATGCAGAGTGTCATAGAGACCAATTTCGTCCCTGTCTATACCGATATGAATCTCAAGGGAGTCGTATATGAGGCTATCAGGGAGTCCTCTCGTAATATTTTCCCTGTATTGGATAGAGAGAAAGGCAGTTTAGAAGGGGTTATCCTTTTGGACGATATTCGTCACCTAATATTTGAAAAGGAACTTTACGAAAAAGTTTCCGTACTGGAGATGATGCAACCACCTCCTGCCCTTATTCAAATGGGAGTAGATACTATGAACCAAGTTATGGACAAGTTTCAGAGTACAGGTGCTTGGAATCTTCCAGTAGTTAAGGATGGCAAATACATAGGCTTTATCTCCAAATCCAAACTCCTAACGGTATATAGGAGAAAACTGATTTACTTTAGTAACAACAGATAATTGTCAATTGTTAATTGTCAATTATTCAAAGTTTATAACTACTCAGTACTTTGGCTTATACCAACAAGGGAGATAACAATTGATATTATGGTCGCTATACAAGGAACAGAAGGCTCATTTCATTATCAAGCTGCTCAGGACTATTTTGGCAGTGGAATAGACATCTTGGAGTGTCGCTCTTTCGATGCAGTGGTCAAGGCACTTCTTGCAGGTCAAGCACAGACGGGAGTCATGGCCATAGAGAATAGTATTGCAGGGGCGATATTGCCCAATTATGCGCTTATTGACCGCAATAACTTGTATATAGCAGGGGAGTATTATATGAATATCCAACATCACCTTATGGCACTCCCAGGGCAATCCCTCTCGGATATTAAGGAGGTACATTCCCACTATATGGCACTATTGCAGTGTAAGGATTTCTTTGAAAACTATCCAGATATCAAGCTTGTAGAGGCAACTAATACCGCTCAAGCCGCTAAGCAAATACAGCAAGAGCAGTTAAAAGGAGTAGCAGCGATTGCCTCGACTTCAGCTGCTGAACTTTATGGGTTGGAAATATTGGCCAAAGGTATACAGACCATCAAGCAAAATGCGACCCGCTTTGTGGTACTTACTAGCAAAGACCCTTATACATCCAAGGAAGGTATCAACAAGGCTACCCTTAAGTTCCAACTCTATGACCAAAGTGGAAGTCTGGCAACCGTACTGAATGTGCTAAGGGACTATCAGATTAATATGACCAAAATCCAATCCCTCCCTGTGATTGAGACCCCATGGAAATATGCCTTCTTTGTGGAAGGGACTTTTCCTAATTATCAGCAATATAAGGAAGCCCTCCGCCTGCTTGAGGTCATGAGTGAAGACCTGAAGGTGCTGGGGGAATACCAAAGCAGGTAAAAGGTAAAAAGTAAAAGGTAAGGCTGGGAGAATACTTGAAGTTCAGGATGTGAGTAGAAGCTGATCCAACCACTAAAAACTAATCACTAACCACTAACAATTGAGATTATGACGATATTTACAGAAACTTATAAGGTGCGCAGCACCCAAGTGAATTTGAATAACCAATTAGGCCTTTATGGTGTATTGGGGATGTTACAGGACATAGCGGCAGAGCATGCAGCTTCTTTGGGCTTTGGCTATAAGGATTTGGTCAAAAAGGGCTTTTTCTGGGCACTCATCCAACAGAAGCTCAAGATGTATGAATGGCCCCAATGGAACGAACGAGTAACCATACACACATGGTCATTGCCTGTACAAGGTGTGTATGCTTTTCGCCAGTTTGAACTCTATGTAGATGATCGCAAGATAGGGGAGAGTGCCTCTACTTGGATTACTATGGATATTGCCTCCCGTAAGCCCATTGATATGACTGCAAGTCAAGAGATATTCAATCCTCGCCGAGACGGAGGTATCGCTATGCAAACCGAGAGGGTACTCCTACCCGAAGAGATGATCCATGTGGTAGATTTCAAAGTGAGAATCAGTGACTTGGATGTTAATTCTCATGTCAATAATGTGAAATACACCCAGTGGGCATTGGATATGATGCGTGAGCAAGATCACCGCCAATGGGTGATTCAGGAATACGATATTAACTTTCTTTCTGAGACCTTCCTAGGAGATACTATGCAGGGCTATAAGAGCCAAGGTCGCTACCTCAACCCCGAAAAGAACCTTGTGGAGACCTATCTCTGTGCCCAAAAAGAAGGAGGTGCTAAGCCAGCATTTATTGCGAAATGGAAAGCAAAATCAATTGTTAATTGAAAAAGATGTACGACGTTATAGTAGTCGGAGCGGGACATGCAGGATGTGAAGCTGCTGCCGCTGCCGCCAATACAGGGGCGAAGACCCTACTTATTACCATGCAACTGCAGAACATGGCACAGATGTCCTGTAATCCCGCAGTAGGAGGCATCGCCAAGGGGCAGATAGTCCGTGAGATCGATGCACTGGGGGGCTATATGGGCATTATCACAGACCAGACGGCCATTCAGTTCAAGATGCTTAACAAATCCAAAGGGCCTGCCATGTGGAGTCCCCGTGCCCAAAGCGACCGTATGCGCTTCTCGGAGGCTTGGCGCTTGCAGCTAGAGAAGCTTCCTAACCTTGATTTTTTTCAAGAAATGGTTACAGAAGTACTCATAGAGGACGACAAGGCTGTTGGGGTTAAAACCTCCCTTGGGAGCGAGATACGCGCCAAGAGTGTGGTGCTTACCAATGGTACTTTTCTCAATGGTGTATTGCATATTGGTCTGAAAACCCTTGGTGGGGGTAGGGCAGGGGAGAAAGCCGCTAAGGGCATCACCGAGTGCTTGGTTGCCCATGGGTTTGAAGCAGGACGCATGAAAACAGGTACCCCTCCGCGCGTAGATGGGCGTTCTTTGGACTATTCCAAGATGACTCCCCAGCCAGGGGACGAAAACCCTGAGAAATTCTCCTACTTGCCACTAACGAAGCCTCTGGCACATCAGCTGGATTGTTATATGACCTATACCAGCGAGGAGGTGCATGATATATTGCGTACAGGCTTTGACCGCTCTCCTATGTTTACCGGTCGTATTCAGGGAGTGGGACCACGCTATTGCCCTTCTATTGAGGATAAAATCAACCGCTTTGCCGATAAGGATCGCCATCAGATCTTTGTAGAACCTGAGGGCTGGCATACGGTAGAGATGTATGTCAATGGGTTCTCCACCTCTCTTCCTGAAGAGATACAATACGACGCCTTGCGCAAGGTAGCAGGTTTCGAGCAGGTGAAGTTTCTCCGCCCAGGTTACGCCATAGAGTACGATTATTTTCCGCCAACGCAACTGAAAGCAACCTTAGAGACCAAACTAGTAAAAAATCTCTTTTTTGCCGGTCAAATCAATGGTACCACAGGTTATGAAGAAGCAGGTGCTCAAGGACTCATTGCAGGTATCAATGCCTCCCGTAAGGTGCAAGAGCAATCGCCCTTTGTGCTTAAGCGCAACGAGGCTTATATAGGGGTACTGATAGATGACCTCATCACCAAGGGTACTGAAGAGCCTTACCGTATGTTTACTTCCCGTGCCGAATATCGTACGCTGCTCAGACAAGACAATGCCGATGCGCGCCTAACCCCTATGGGCTATGCCTTGGGATTGGCCACGGAAGAGCGTATGCGCCTATTGGAAGAGAAAGAGGCGAAAACAGCCGCTTTTGTACAGTTCTTCAAAGAGACGAGTATTACCCCCGAAGAAGCTAATCCGCTTTTGGCAAAGTATGATTCTTCTCCTATGAAGCAGGGCGATAAGATGGCTAAGGTGCTGGCTCGTCCCAATATCACAGTAGCTGACTTTATGGAACTTCCCCAAGTAAGAGAGTTTGCCGATTCTCAACAACTTAGTAAGGAAGTGCTTGAAAGTGCCGAAATAGAGATCAAATACGCCGGTTATATAGAAAAGGAAAAGAACAATGCGGACAAACTCAATCGCTTGGAGGATATCCGCATACCTGAAAGCTTCAATTATGACAAACTTACTTCCCTCTCCTTTGAGTCGCGGGAAAAGCTTAAGAAAATACGCCCAACGACCCTCTCTCAAGCTTCTCGTATCAGTGGCGTATCGCCAGCGGATATAAGTATATTGTTGGTGTATATGGGGAGATAGAAGATAAAAAGTAAAAGGTAAAAAGTAAAAAGGTGAAAATGCCAATCAATGGTAGAGAGACAATTGTATAGCCCAATTCATTAAGACGCAAATTACTGTATCTTAATGGATTGTGCCTACTGGTGCGAGCGTATCGCTTATACCTCATCGCTCTCCCTCTCCAATTTACTACCTATGTGGCTTGCATTGCCTGTGAGGCTCATACCTTGCACCTTAGGATTTAGGATATATCTTTTTCTTAGTACCATCCTCTATTTCCCATATGATGTAGGCGCTTTGATCAAGATATTCGATTTCATAGGTGCTTTTCAGAAGATTTGGCATCCACAAATCTCGCTCAATAGACACTATTCTATTGTCAGAATATTTATATACGAGTTTTGCAAACCTGTTATCATTATGTAAGCTATAGCTCTCAATTACTTTATCATTCAATAATTTTACATAAGTTATACGGTTAATCTTAGTTGGTTCTTCGGTTATATGAGAACTAGATAATTCTATTTCAAAAATACCCCCTTGAATATACACATATAGAAACCTTGTAACGACCCATTCTTTTTTGAAGTCATTATAAAAATCATAGTCTAATTCCCCAATAATCTTGTCTTCATGATCAAAGAAATAGTACTTTACATCTTTACTTATAGGGGGTTCATTTTTCAAAAATCTCCCCAACTTATAGCCTAATAATTCCGTCTCAAATGGTTCTAATTGATACGCTGAAAGTATTGTCTTAGACCATTTTGTATAATGAGTTTTCAGTTTTACCTCTTCTAGTAGTTGAGGTATTTTAGGGGTGTATTCCTCTTTGCTTTTTTCTAAAAATTCTCTCATATCATTGGTGTTTATCAGGTTTGGTTCCATGTTTTTTAATAGCTTAAATTCAATAGCTTACAGCTTAAAATTATCCTTTGACATATTTCGTGTTGCTATTGTCCTCTATATAAGGTGCGATAAAATCCTATATAGAGGCTGTCTGAAAAGCCTTGTCCTTAGAGGGCAATTTGCAAATCGCCCTTACAACAGCACGCGAGATAACTGATTATCTCCGCTGACAAAAGCGTGTCGTTTATGCCCTTATCACTCTCTAATTCATTGCCTAAAAGTAGCGCTTTTTCAGTTGGTTATAGAGCTACAAGTTCTTGGTATTGTAGGCATGAGTTACAAACTCGCGCCAGCGGGGTATTATTTTTGTAAATCATAATATCGAACTCCATTTACATAACAATGGGGTAAAGCTTCTCTAAAAAGCATTATATCTTTCTTAGAGGATTCAATTACTATTTTTTTTAAGTTCTTTAATTGCTGTAAAGTTTCTATGTTTTTATGACTTTTAGCAGCCCTTGTTCCTGTTAATATTAATTGTGTTACCTGATGTTCACTTGTTAGAAAACTTAAGTCTTCTAAATTCTTATTATCTGATAAGTTTACAAAAATCAAGCTAGTTAATTCTTTTATAAAACTATAATCAAAGAGATGATTACACTTATTTATTTCCAAAAATTTCATTTTTTTGCATCTCTCTAATCCTCTTATTATTTCTAATTTAGGCAAATTGCCTATTGTAAATAATTGTAAGTTAGGATTATCTACATAAATTTCAGTGGCTTTACGACACATTTTTGCGGAAAATTTTAATAGTTTTTTTCCATATTGCGATATATCAATTTTAGGAAGAGGAGCTTCAAATAATAAAGTATACCATTCGTTAGATTTAGTTTCATATGGATGTAATTCTTTATCCTTTCCTTTTCTTTCATAAATATATCTGTTGCGAACAATAGTGTTTAGTGCTGCTATTTCATATAGGTTTAGTTCCATAAAGAATAACACTTCTATATCCTTAATATCCTTTATATTAGGAATAGGGCGTAATAGTTCTTTGGTATTATCCACTGTAAAATAATTTTGTGGCTTATTAATTATGTTTTCTTTTACAATAGCTAATAGTTTTTCCATTATTATTACTTTTTATAGTCAAACATATTCAGAATACAGATAAATAGAATAAAGAATCCTTCTTAAGGGCGATTTGCAAATCACCCCTACAACAGCACGCAAGATAACTGATTATTTCCGCTGACAAAAGCATATCGCTTATGTTGCTATCATCCTCTAATTCACTATCTAAAAGTAGCGCTTTCTCAGTTGGTTATAGAGCTACAAGCTCTTGGTATGATAGGCACGAGTTAAAGTCACTGAATACCTGCAAGCGAGTATGTGACTCGCGCCAGCGGGGGTTTATGTATATTGCCAAAAACCAGCTATAGGATTAGAAAAATTATTCAGCGTTATATTTGCATAAATATATACTCCTCCAAAGCTAAAAGGATAATTTCCTTTTATCAAACCATCAGGATATCCCCCTTCATCTATTTGAAAAAGAAACTTAAAACCATCATTATCAAGATTTTTATAATAATATTCCTTTTGTTGTATAAAATCAGGGGTTCCGCCAAATTTAATAAGATAAGGAATGTTAATAGCTTCATCAGTATTGCAAATTCTTGATTGTATTATATACTTCTTATCTATCATAAAAGAGCTTTTCAGATTAGACAATTCACTTTCTTGTGTAGTAGGATGTTCAAAAACTTTTATAGAACAATCAGGGTATATAGCATGTTCTAAGTAAGAATCATAATCAGGAATAAAAATAGATATCATTCTCTCTTCATCAAAAGGATTTAATAAAGAGAGATAAAAGCTATAATTATTATTCTCCTTTGAGATTAGATGATTGTCAAAATATTCTGGAGGATTTCCTCCTATCCAACCTAAAGCATTATTAGTTTTAAGGTTTGTAGTTACATACAGAATACTTTCTATTCTGTCTATCAATAAAGATTTATAGTTTATCATAGCTAATTATTTTTTTATAGTATACAACCTAACTATTTCAGGATACATATCATAACAAGATTTTATAAACGCTTCAATTTCTGGAGCTATTTGTTCAAAAGTACCTACAGCGTCTAATACTTTTAATGTTTCGCCATCAGAAGCAGCAAAAATTCCTTCTACTTCTATTAAAGATTTATCTTTATATAAGTAATCTATTACTATATCCAATGACTCTATTCCCTTTTCATTTACATATATCTGATTAAAAACAAAACTAAATATACAGAAATATAATGTTTCCCCTTGCCTATTTTTCTTAGGAAGACTATAAAAAATAATATTGGCAATTTCTTTGTTATCCTTAAAAGAATTCTTTCCTAAGGTATATAAAGTTTCACAAAGTGTATCTATTTTATCTTTCATTCTATTTTTTTGGGGCAATAATTCTGCCACTCGTTAGTAAAACATTCCCTAATATATTCCTGTAACATCATCATATTTTTCCAAACAAACTTCATCAGCAATACCATAAATATCTTGCATAGAATTATCTCCTAAAGAAAAAGGTATCTCTTGAGGATTATTTACAATATGATTATAGAACTCTTGTCCTCTACTCACTACCCAATGAGATATATCTTCAATACCATCTTCGGACTCTTCCATATATTGTGTGTATGGAAAAACTTGCAAAACTGATGAGAAATCAACAAATATTTCCTGAAAATTGATAAGTTCATCTTTATCAAATTCTGTAAGAATATTTTTCAATATCTCTCTATTAGTATCTGATTCCTCTATAATATTCCAAAACCATTGTTCTTTATTCATGCTATATTTTTTAATGTGATTTTTCAACTTTTATTCTCCCACTGGTGCGAACCATGTTACCTGTTCCCTACTGCTCCCTAAAAGTAGTGCTTTCTTTGTTGGTTATAGAGCTACAAGCTCTTGGTATGATAGGCACGAGTTACAAACTCGCGCCAGCGGGGGGGTGTAACTCGTGCCAGCGTATTGAGATAAAAATTTAGTTTTCAATAATATCTCCTACTTCTAAAAATAAAACATTACTAAATCCTCTTTTTTCTATATGTTTTTTTACATTTTCTGTGCATAAAAGAAAAGTACTTTTTTCTATTCTAAAAAAATCAAAATCTCCAAGATCTCTCTTGTCAATAAATATACCCTTTCCAAGTTCTCTTGGTGTATGTTTTGTACCAAATAGGGTTTCTTCCCCGATATAGTCTTTTATCCAATCTTTTCCATCATTTCCTTTACTTATTATTACAGTACTTTGAGGTAATATAGGGATATTGATTTTAGAATAGATATGTACCAAATCTACCTCTTCTCTAGGTAGCCATCTTAATCTACGGATATCTTTTGCTACCATTTCTTTTGGATTTTTATGCCATTCTAACTCTCCAATTTCTATTTTATTGAATATTTGATTTAGCTCTATTGCTATTTCTCTTTTACATACAATATACCCACTATATAAAAAATCAGGAATAACATTCCCTTTGGAATAGTAATCATTCCAAGTTACTTTTATATATTCTCCTTCTTCATAAGGTTGTCCCATTTGAGCGTGAATACTAGCATAAATAGGATCATTTCCA
>ERZ773008.163-NODE-163-length-46170-cov-8.692291_pt1 | contig 46170 bp, 20 predicted proteins | sample MGYA00580664_ERZ773008 | MGnify/ENA primary metagenome ERZ773008 (study PRJEB29015, sample SAMEA2738016) | human oral metagenome | biome: human oral; feature: human-associated habitat; material: dental | place: China | collected 2048 ...
AATCCTCGCCAAAATCAACCGCAAACGTAAACTCACCTCAACGCCACGCCACTAGATGGGGTGGCAGCCACAGTCAGAATCCGGAAGTTGCAACCCCAGATCCGTGTCCTGCTGCTCACGGTTCTGCACGACGATGAGGAGGCGCGTGAAGGGATCGCAAGCGGCGCCTCAGGATACCTACTCAAGGACGTTTCCCCAGAAGTCATCCTGGAAGCCGTGCTGGTCGTCCATCACAAAACAGCGATCCTGCCGGAGAGCCTTCTCGGACTGGTCGGCAGCGCCACACAGCATGCCCCCGAGGCGGCAGCACTGCACGACGAGTTGACCCCTCGAGAACACGATGTCCTAACGTTGCTCTGCGAAGGGGCATCGAACAAGGAGATCGCAGACCACCTGTACACGTCAGAATCGACGGTCAAGACCCACGTCTCAAAGATCATGACCAAGCTGGGGGTGACCTCCCGCCCCAAGGTTGTGGCCCACGCCTATCAACTCGGATTCGTGGGTAACTGATCTCCCACGAACGCAGCTCAAACCGCTTGCGTCACCCCACAGGGGGTCGGCAAAGTCGGTTTAGGTGGTTGTTTGGGTGAGTAGCTTGATGGCGCGTTTTGGTTGTCGTGACAGGGACCTGGTGGTTGAGGCGACGGCGGCTTGGACGCCGTAGGCCAGTCGGATGAGGCTGATGGCCAGGTTGCGCAGGGCGGCCATGATCTCGGGGCCGTTAGCGGTGCGCAGCTGGTGGTGGTCCTCGTCGAAGACCATGTCTCTGACCCAGTGGAGCCGGTTCTCGATTCCCCAGTGCCCTTGGATCCAGGCGGTGATGGTCTCGGGCTGGGCATCAGTCATGGGTAGAGAGCAGACCAGGTAGACCACCTCCGCAGTCGTCGTCTTGGCGCTACCGCTGCTGTTCTTGCCTGTGTTCCTGCGATTCTTGGTGGTTCGGGTGCGCCGGACCTGGATCACCTGAGCCGCCCCGGGGAAGTCCACCCAGGCGGGAGCCTCGACCGCTTTGACGGTGCGCCGCACCCGCCGCCCGCGAGAAGTGTCAACGCTTGAGATTGACGGAACGTTCTTCCAGGGCAGCTTCTTGAGCGTCCTACGTACACCGGGCTGGTTGTTCTTGACAGTGAGAAGATAGTGACCACCCTGATCGTGGATCCAGTGAGCGGTGTCTACCTGGGTGTGCATGGCGTCGGCGGTGACCACCGCCCCGTCCAGGTCCAACGGTTCGAGAAGCTCCCTGAGCGCCGGGATCTCGTTGGTCTTGTCCGCCACCCGCGCCTGGGTCAGGACCGTGCCGGTGGCGTGATCCAGGGCTGAGAGGAGATGAGGCGCCGGGTCCTTGCTGGTACGGGCCCCACGCATGGTCTTGCCGTCCACCGCGATCACCCTTCGACCGGCGACGGTGCCGGTACGTGTACAGAACCAGGACCTCAAATGGGTGTTGAGGTCTGCGGGGTCCAGGTCCTTCAGCACCCTGCGGATGGTGGACTCCGACGGCAGGGCCTGGCCCGCCTCCAGGCCCAGGGCCTCCAGGTCGGTGGCGGTCAGATCGGTGGTGTGCTCCCATATCGCCGTCAGGCTGCGACACCCGGCCATCACTCCGGTCACGGCCAGTGACAGCACCGTGAACAGGCTGTGGCGTACTCCCCGCCGATCACGCGGGTCGTCCACGTTCTTAAGAACCTCGGCCAGGGGCTGGCGTGACAGAACGGTCGTGGTGGAAGATGACATCAGCGCGGGCTCCCAGGACGAAAGGGATGACTAGACACCACTCATCGTCCCTACGGGGCCCGCGCCCCACCTCAACGACACGCCACCCCTGTCAACGCTCAGCCGCCCTCACCCACCCACTTTGCCGACCCCCTGCGTCACCCCACTCCTCCTTCCCACATCGAGCGTCCATCCGACGGGAGACACCGAGGCTTATTCACAGAATCCCAAAGATGATTCCTGTGATGGCGTTGACTGTGGTTTGGAATGGGCTGCACAGGTGATGGCGACGTCCTTGCCCATCACCCCAGCGCCGACGATGGCTACGCGAATGGTCTTGCCTTTCTGGCCCCTGCAGGCGACAGGGCCGGTGAGATCGCTCGGCCGGGCCGCGTATCGGGCACCGTCGGTCATGTTCGCGTGGATAACCGCACGACACCTCCTCGAAGGCGACGTCGCCTTCGCTTGCGGAGGTCGGTATGTGCAGATGGCCGTACACGAGGCTTTGATCGGGAACCGGACGAGCCATGGCTCGGTCGCCTCGGTCCAGCGCCAGAGGGGTAGGTGTTCGGACCCCAATAACGCGCGCGTGCCGTTGCAATACCGGGTAGTGGTTGGGCAGGGTGATCGGCCGGTCCGCGGGCAACCGGCTCAGTCTCTCCTCGGTGAGACGCACCTGCTCCCGACTCTAGTCGGCCACCGACGGATACGGGTCCCGATGCAGCAGGTAGTCGTCCACGAAGACGTGCCTCACCTCCCGGGCGAGGGCCAGCGCGTCCTCCGCGCTGGCTGTCCCGCCGCGAAACGTGAAGTCGTACAACAACAGGCAGGGCACCACCGCGAACTGCTGTTCGGTTCCCTGCCATGTCGGGTAGGGGACCTCCGGAGTGAGGACGTCCCGGTGCCGGACCAGGTGTTCGTATCGCTCCAGTCCCCTCCGATCGTCACGATCGAGCGGGTGGGTCCAGAGTTCGTGATTCCCCGGCACCCAGATCACACGGGCGAAACGCTGTCGAAGCTCCGCCAACACGTCCAGGACGACCCGGCTCTCCTCGGCCACGTCACCCGCGACGAGGAGCCAGTCGCCGGGGTGTGCCGGCCGCAGCCTGCTCACGATGTCCGCGTTTCCCTGATGTGCGACATGGAGATCACTGACAGCGAGCAGGTGCGGGTGTTCCTGAGAACGGCAGTGGTTGGGTGATCATGACCGAGAAGTACGACTTCGGAGGACAGGCGTGCCGGGACTCAGTCGCGGCTCACCAGGGCGCGGATGCTGAAGATCACGCCGAAGGCTGTCCATGCGCTGAGGACGAGGACGTCCTGCATGTCAACCGGGTAGGTGTCCGACAACAGCCCTGCCCGGATGAGGTCGCCGGCCGGCCGGAAGGGCAGCACGTCGTGCAGCGCCTGGAACCAACCCGGAAGCTGCGAGGCCGGGAAGGTGACCGGCGAGAACAGCATGACGAAGAAGACCAGCACCTGGCTGATGAGCTGGGCCAGCTGCGGTGACAGGAGCACTGCGAGCGCGTAGCCGACCGAGGTTGCCATGACCGTGACCAGGAGCCATCCGCCGATCAGCGGCAACCAGGCGAAGCTGTAGTCGAACCCGTAGCGCAGGTGTGCTACCAGGACGGTGACCGGGATGGCCGGCGCCGCAATCAGGGCCCAGACGACCAGGTCGGAGATGAACAGCAGCAGCCGGGGCACCGGCAGTGAACGCAGGTAGGTGAACTGGCCGCTGGTGCGTGCGTGCGCGACGCCCTGGGGACACAGGACCAGGCCGATGACCATGATCATGACCGTGGGTGCGCCCGCGGAGAGGAACTGGGCCGTGGGCACGTCGATGCTCGGGATCAGGAACCCGAACCCGACGATGACGGCGCCGGCGACCAGGGCCTGCACCAGGGTGAACAGCGGAAGCATCGCCCCGTTCTGGGCGAGATTCCAGCGGAAGAGGACGTCGTTGATGGTCCAGTGGCTGACCGGCTCGGGGACCGGTCGGACTACTCGGCTGGTTGGCTGGGTCGTCAGCTCAGACATTCGCGAACTCCTGATTCGAAGCGGTGGCAGTCACCGTGAGGTAGGCGTCTTCCAGCGTCACGGGGGTGAGGGCGTAGCCCTCGATGTAGTCGCGCGAACGCAGCTCGCTGGCCCAGGACACAGCCCGTGCTGCGTCGTCGGCGGAGACGTTGAGCATCACGCGCCGCCCGATGCGGACGCGACGGCTCACGGTGAAGGGGGTGGAATCCTCGGTGGGGTCGATGCCGTCGGGGTTGAGTGAGACCTCGAGGCGCAGATCGGCGTCGATGCTGGCGCGCAGCGACGTCGGCGACCCGGCGGCCACGACACAGCCACGCTCGAGGATGACGAGTTCGTCGACGACGCGCTCCGCCTCGACGACGTTGTGGGTGACGAGCAGGACGCCGGCCCCCTCGTCACCGAGGCGGCGGACCATGTCCCACAGGCGGCGACGGCGCGATGCGTCGACATCGTTGGTCGGCTCGTCGAGGATGACGAGGGGGACCTCGCTGACGGCAGCCATGGCGAACGCGGTGAGTCGACGCACACCACCGGAGAGACCGCCGCCCTCGGGCAGCGCTCGGCGCTTGAACCACTCACGGATGTCGAGTTCGTCCGCGAGACGCTCGGCCGCGGCGCGGGCATCCGCGCGGGACATGCCTCGAAGCTCACCGGCGATCTCGATGGCCGATTTCGGCGTGAGACCGTCGAGAGGCGCTTGGGCCTGCGCCTGGAGGGCGACACAGCGTCGCACCGTGGCCGGGTGCGCCACGGCGTCCACTCCGGCGACCCGGATGCTTCCGCTGTCCGGGCGAAGAAGGCCGACTACCTGTGAGACGAGGGTCGTCTTGCCTGCGCCGTTATGGCCCAGCAGCCCGACGACCTCGCCGGCACGAACCCGGAGATCGACCTGGTCGTTGGCCACGACATCGCCGAAACGCCGCGTCAAGCCGTCGACCTCTAGCACTACATCGCTCATGATGACTCCCTGTATAGTGACCCGACCAACGGCCCTCGGAATACATACCGTCGGTATCGTGATTCCGACGGTATGCCACATACCGCCGGTATGTCAAGGGGCCGACGACACTCACGTAGAGTCCCCGCGTAGATTAGGGGCCGTACCTCACGTAGTTTCCCCCGGGAAACGGTGGGATGGGGCCACGATGGGGTGTGGAGGTTGAAGAGAGTCTGTCGATGGCAGCCAGGATCGAGCTCACTAAGAAGTACGCCCGGACCTATGCCGAGGTACCGGAGAAGGGCAAGACCCAGATCCTGGATCAGGTGGTCGAGGTCACGGGCTTGGAACCGGGACCATGCCCGCCAGCAGCTGGTCGCCTGGTTGAAGCAGGCCCCAGCTCGGGCAGTGGCTAAGGTCGCGGTGATCGACCGCCGCAAGACGCAGGGCTTGAAGTGCTCATACGACGCGTGTTGCAGAAGGTGTGGGCCGCTTCAAGGTGGTAGCTGCGGGCAGTATCTTGCACCAGTCATGGCCGACTGGCTCGGCGCGATGGAAGTCGAGGGGCGCTAGTGCCGGGCGAGGGCTGCTGCAGCGCCGGGGTTCGTGCCGAACTCGTAGGATGTTGGCAGCCACGATCGACCGGTATCTGGCAGCGCTGGAGCAGCGTGACCCGACCCGCGGGAAGGCCGTCACGAAACCTGGTGAGCTGCTGCGTAACTCGATCACGCTACGCAAGGCCGGCAACGAGGTCGAAGCCGAACCCGGGTTCTTCGAGGTCGATACCCTCGCTCACTGCGGCCCTAACCTGAAGGGCGAGTTCTGCCGAAGCGTGAACTTCACCGATGTCCATACCGGCTAGGTGTTCACCCGTTCGATCCGTAACAACGCCCTCATCGGCTGGATAGACGGCCTAGACATCTACTTCACCCGAGCCCGCCCTCACAAGAAGAACGACCACCTCGTACGCCGCTACGGCTACTACCACCGCTACCACGCCCCACCCAAGAAGCCGAACTCGCCGCCGCCAAGGCCACCTTGAACCCCATCGCGATACAACACCGCATCAGCGAGATCCAGCAAGAACTCACCCGCCTCCCCGCACGCAAGACCACCCACCTCGAGCAACAACTCACCTGGAAAGCCCCCGACCCCACAGCCCTGAAAACCAAAGCCAGCTAGCCCAAGCTACCCGAGGAAACTACGTGAGGTAAGGCCCCCGTTTCACGGGGACTTGACAGTGAGATACTACGTGAGTGATTGCCCTCCCCCCCCGACGGACCCGCGCCGAGCAGAAGCAGCAGACCAGAGACGCTTTGATCGCAGCCGCTCTGATCGCGTTCAGTCGTGACGGCTACAACCGCGCCAGCCTCGACTCCGTGGCTGGTCAGGCGGGCTTCTCCAAGGGAGCTGTCTACTCCAACTTCGGCAGCAAGGCCGAGTTGTTCCTCGCGGTCATGGACTACAACCTGGGCGCGCTGCGCGGCGAGGACTGGGACCCGTTCGAGTCTGCCGTCCGGGCCACCGGCGCGCAGATCGACGAGTCCATCTCCATGGACCCCGCCGAGTTGGTCCGTGGTTTCGGTCTGGCAACCCTCGAGTTCATCACGACTGCCGCCCGTGACCCCTCCCTGACCAGCGCCCTCGGCGAGCGAATGCGCGCCCTCCTGGACGCCTACGGCCGCCTCGCCGACCGACGCCGCAGCGAGGGCGAGACCCTCACCTCCCGCCAGATCGGCTACCTCATGGCCGCTCTCGATCAGGGGGCCACGCTTCTGTTCCTGAGTGGTGTCTCCGACGTGGACGGCCCGCTGCTGCGAGACGGCCTCCGCCGACTGCTCCTCGACACGAGCGGGCCGGCCCCCAATGGTGCTCACTCCACTCCGCTGGCCGACGTGGACCGGATCATGAACCTGCTCGACGAGCCGCCGCACGACTGAGCGGGGCAAGTCAATCCGTCGGCGGATGCGTCGTTCCTTGAGCATCACCGGACCCCACCGCGTCAACGGCTGCGCCGAGCAACTCCTGCTGAGGAACCAACTCGACAGCGAGGTCGCTGCCGTCCCCCCCGCAGTAGGCGATGGAATACCCCTCCCCGTGGGGGATCTGACGCAGGAACGGTGTCCGTCCGTCCACCCCACGCAGCAGCCGTGAACGCTGTCCCTCGACCGAGACTGAGTAGGCGTTCAGGGCCACCGCGAGTCCCCGCCCGAGAAACTTCACGTAACTCTCCTTGAGGGTCCACACCTCGGTGAACCGTTCGGTGCGTTCCTCGGGACAGACTCCCCCATGGATGTAGGCGAACTCCTCGGGTGCGAAACGGCGAGCCACGTTGATGGCATCCGGGTTGCACCGTTCGACGTCAACGCCGAGCTCCTCCGGGCCAACCGCGCACACCACCCAGTCACCGGAGTGCGACACGTTGAAGTGCAGGTCGGGGCGATGGACCAGATACGGCTTGCCGTGGGTGTTCTCCGCCAGCTCGATCTCTCTACGAGTCACCCCGTGCCTGGCGAGAACGTGAGCCAGCAGCTCCCCGGCAGCCAGACAGCGCCGCTGGTCCGCCTCGAAGACGAACCGATTGGCCCGTTCCCGGCGTCGCTCGGAGGCCGCGGCCCACAGACTGACCATCTCCGCGGCTCCGATATGTCGGAGGTGCACCGCATAGATCACACTCATGACGTCACTGGGCCAGACGTGCAGCCATCTGCGCCAGCACCTCGGGGGTGTCCGCGTCACCGGCGGGGCCCATCTCGCGCAACTGCCACTCCAACTGCAAACGCGCGGTCATTCGCGACGACATGGCGACCCGGTGCTCGTCGAGGAAGAAATGCCCTCCGTCGAACTCCGTGATCGACACCGGGCCGTCGATGTACCGCGGCCAGTCCTCAACGTTGGCCGTGTCGTCGCGCCCCACCATCACCGCAGCGGGGCACCGGAGTTTCTCGAACGTCGTCTCCTGATAACCGCCCAGAAGTCGCAGGTCGGCCTCGATCACCGGCGAGAAGAACTTGACGAAGTCGGGGTCCTCGAGGTTCTCGCTGGTGAGTCCCCCGTAACGCAGCAACACGTCTCGGAGACCCTCCGGGGAGTCGAGATCGGCGACCCGCTTGAAACGGGACTCACAGGGTGCCGATGCACCCGAACTGAAGAACACCAGCGGCGGATTGTCGAGCCTGTTCTGGCACCGGCGCGCCACTTCGTAGCCTATGGTGCTGCCCATGCTGTGACCCCAGATCGCGTAGGTGCCACGGAAGGCATCGGCGTACGTGTCGAAGATCTCGTCAGCCAATTCTCCGACGGTATCGGGCATGGGGTCGCGCATCCGGTGTTCCCGCAGTGGATACTGCACGATCTGCAGGTCCACTTCGTCGCCGAACAGGGAGTGCCATTTCGTGTAGTACATTCGCCCTGCGCCGGCGTGCGGGAAGCACACCAGTGACACTGACTGCATTGACTCCTCCTAAAGTATTACTATTCCGAGACGGACACGGCCCAGGTCAGGGCACGAGAACCGTCGAGTCGGCGGCGAGGTGGGCGATCTCCTCGTCCAGCAGATCGGTGATCTGCGCGGCCTCGTCGACCCATTTTGTGAGGATCACGATGTCGAGCCGGTCTCCGGTCACCTTTGAGACGCAGTAACAGTCCGCGTAGTCGAGGGCATCCTGCTCCTGGGAGAGCAGTTCCAAGGTCATGTCCCAGATCTCGTCGTATTCGTCTTCCATATTTCCACCGTAGTTCAACATGCACGACGGGCGGAAGGACTTACCTCGCGCCTCCTTGGTCCGGGAATAGACCTTGCCGTACGTGAGCGCCGAACGGACACCCGTGACCAGGCTGGAGAAATTGACGTTGTGTGAATTCATCAGGCGCAACTTCTCCCTGATGAGTGCCTCGAGATCGTTGCGGGCACCACGTTCTCCAGACACGATCACGGGCAGGATGTCGGCCACCATGCCGAGCACGTTGGAGTAATCCACGTCCTCGTAGACGCGGGACTGGAAGACCAGGTCGAGGGCGACCTTGTCGACACCGACCAGTCGAGACACGAGCCGGGCGTAGAGGTGCACGACCAGGGCGAACGACTCGATGCCCTCACCCTCGGAGTCTTCACCGCGACCGACGGCGGTGAGGTCGACCGAGTAGCGGGCCTGCGTCAGGGGCCGGTCCTCGAAAGGCGCGGTATTGGTGCGGATCTGTTGACCGTACCTCGCCCAGGCGTCGATGTCGAACCTGTCGATGATCTCGTTCGCGCTGATCGCGACCGGGCCCTTCTGCATCTGGTCGCACAGGTCACGGTAACTGAGGGCCCGCGGCATCGCCCGCGTGGACCCGGCGCACAGCTCCTGATAACGCTTGAGCAGGTCGCCACGGAACACCTGTCCTGAGGCCGCGTCGATGATCGAGTGGTCGAACTGAAACAGCAGGTCGTACTTTCTCTCGTTGTACTTGAGGATGACGCCCTGATACATGAGCTGGTCGACCTTGAGGTCGACACTCCATTCCCGGCGCACGAGCCTGCTGCTAACCTCTGCCTGCTCCTCCTCAGTGAGCGCGGACAGGTCGATGACGGGCAGTTCAAAGGTGGCCGGTGGCTCGTATTCACGCCACCGCCGCCGGCCGAGGCTCGACACGAGGAAACTGCGCAACAGGCCGTGCCGCCCGACGACATCGCGCATGGCGCGCTGCAGTTTCTCGATGTCGACCAGTTCCCGCATGTGCACCAGGTACAGCTGCGGCTTCGCCCCCCGCTTGAAGTACACCTTCTGCGTTCCGCTGATCGGATACGTGCACCGAACCTGTTGCGAGGCCACCGCCCGCTGAACCGTGTCCTGGAGTGAATCGATCCGTGCGAAGAGCTTCTCCATTCCCGCGTCGCGAAGGTCCACGTCTCCACTCAGCCCGAGGGACTCGAAGCACGGGTTCGCTAGGAACCTATCCTCCGCGGTGGCCGGGAGGATGTAGTGCGGCAGGAACTCGGTACGCAGGTGCAGGTCGTTGATCTGCTGTGGGAGGCGGGCGCGCATCTCGTCGTCGAGATCCTCGACGAAGAGCACCACCCGGTTCTCCTGGTCCTCGACCGCGAACTCGTGCAGGGTGCAGGTGAGCCCGAGCACCCCGGAGAGAGCCTGCGCCGCGGACTCGAGGGAGTCGCTTTCCTCGTCGATGCGTTTCGCCCCAGAATGGATGAAGCGCGCCAGGCCGGCCACAGTCGGGTTGTTGTGCACATCGCCCGAGAGGACCTTGAAACCCTGCCGCTCGAGTCCACGGGTGAACTGCACGAGCTTCACCGAATCGAGGCCGAGGTCGAACATGTCCTGACGCGGGCCGATGTCCTCATGGCCGAGCAGACGCTTCAGCTCTCCGGCGATCGCCTGGGCGATGGATGCCCGATCGTCCGGGCCACCCGTGGTCGCATCGTCGTTCGCGATCCGCTTGCTGTCGGCCTGGAGTTGCAGCAGGTCAGCGCCGTAGAAGGCGGTGTTGATCCCCGAAGCGGACATCTCGTCCAGCACGTCGAACAGGCAACGCCCGTCGGGGGTGGGGTCGCCGAAGGAGTACAACCTGACGTTCTGGTCTCCAAGTGTTCCACCACCGGACAGGTGCGCACTGTGGTCGGCGCCCCAGGCATGCACGTCCAGCCGCGGTCGCGACACCACGTGGCAGGGGACACTGCGGTGCGCTGCCTGTTCACGAAGTCTCGTGAACAGGCAGCGGCGTGCCTCGAGCTCCTCCGCCAGGGATTCCTCCTCCTGCGTGGGGGTCCAGACATCCCACAGGACCAACTGGTCGATCCCGGCGAGGTCCTGGACCCGGCCCGCGACGTTGTCGATGACGGCGTGCCGGTTGGGACCGACCGTGGTCGGCAGCACGGTGACGGATCGGCCGCGCATGTCGGAGCTGCCGCCGTTGCGGAACGGACCGACCTCGTAGGGCAGGACGTCGACACGACGGCCGCTGGTCGTCCCGACCATGCTCGCGCAGACGTCGTCGACGTCCTGCGACCGGCACACGACGACGGTTCGCGAGGTGTCCATCGCGGGATCGCTGCCCCGCCTGCCATGCAGCTGCGTCATGAGGGGGACCAAACGCGAGCTGCCCTCGTAGCTCACCGCCACATCCTCGGTGGCCGCCTGGATCTCGGTGACCAGATGACTGCGCCATTGGGTGCGTCCTTCGGCCGTACTCAGGTCGCTTCTGCAGTAGATCTCCTGGATCCGCAGACCGGGGAACTCGAGGTTGAGTCCGATCGTGCTCCACAGGTCGGCGTCAATGCCGGTCGCCTGGCCACCCGTGCGCAGCACGACGACGTCCTTCTGCTCCTGGTCACGCATGCCGCCCAGGGCACCACACAGGTTGCGGCACAGCACGCTGGAGTCACCTCGGTGGTGAACGACGAAGGTGTCGCCGACGAGGGCGTGCTTCTCGAGATCGGCGACCAGGCGCTTCATGTCTTCCGGCGCGTCCGGGCGGACGACGCCGCCCGTGGGGCCGTCGAAGCGGTACTCCTGCCCCAGGGAGACGTACATGACCGTCCACTCCCGGACTCCGTCGAGCACCTCCCGGAGCGCGGGAACGTCGCCGGAGAGGGCGATGAGGACCCGAGGCGCCGGGCGCACCGGCACATCCGGAACGAGGGAGCGGGCCCAGTTTAGACCGAGCATCGCGGGGGGTGCCTGGACGCGCTGGACCACCGGCTCTCGCGAGGTGGGACGCGCCGCGGAGTCGTCGAGAAGGCGCTGCTCGCCGAGGAGGCGGTGGAACTCGGAGACGTCGACCGGGAACTCGGTCCGTTCGAACGGGTAGAGCGGCAGGTGCTCCTTGCGAGGCGCTCGACCTTCGTGGAAGGCCTTCCAGTCCAAGGCCACTCCGGACTCCCACAGCTTCTTCACGGCGGTGGCCAGGTGTTCGCCGTCGCTGATCTCCTCCATGCGGTGCCGCAACATGTTCACCGCCGTGGTCGAGGTACCACGCGCGACCCCGCGCACGAACGAGGCGAGCGACTTGCCGGGCCCGACCTCGACAAAGAGGGCATCCCCTCGCCCGAGGATCGTCTGGACCCCTTCCATGAACCGGACGGTCCCGCTCAGGTGCGCGCAGTAGTAGTCGGGGTCGGCGGCCTGCTCGGGCGTGATCCACGTCCCGGTCACGTTCGACAGGTAGGGGATGGTCGGCCGGTGGAAGGTCAGCGTGTCGAGCAGTTCGCGGAACCGGTCGTGGACACAGTTCATCGCGTCAGAGTGGTAGGCGTTGACCGCGCCGACCGACCGATAGTCGATGCCGACCTCGGTGCACATCCGTTCGAAGGCTTCAACGGCCTCCACCGTTCCCGTGACGGTCGTGTCCTCCGGGCTGTTCAGCGCGGCGAAAGACAACCCTTCGCGCAGATACGGACGGATCTCGTCCTCGCCCGCCTTGACCGAGGACATCCGCCCTGGCGGCGTGTCGTGCAGAAGGGTGCCGCGCTTGTGCAGCAGGCGGACGGCGTCCTCCAGGGAGAACACCCCGGAGACGCACGCGGCCACCAGCTCTCCCGTGCTGTGCCCGATCATCCCCTTCGGGGTGAGTCCCCAGGCGATGAGCGTCCGCGCCATCGCGTTCTCGACGAGGAGCAACATGACCTTGGTGGTCTCGATGTGGGCAAGCTTGCGGGCCGCTTCGTCGTCGTCGGCGAAGAAGACCTCCCTGGGCTCGGTGATGCCGAGCGAGGCACAGATCTCGAAGCCCTCGTCCATGTGGGACCGGAAGACCGCCTCGGTATTGTACAGTCCCCGTCCCATTGACAGGTGCTGCGCGCCGAGGCCGCTGAACAGGAAGTAGACGTCGCGGCGGGTGCTGCGTGGCTCGTGCGTGGGCGGTTCCTCGAGATCGAGCGATTCCTCGAGACGCTCGGCCAGGTCTGCCGCGTCACGGAAGCCCACCGCGTACCGATAGGGCAGGTCACGCTGACGGTTCTGCATCGTCCACGCCAGATCGGCGCCGTCGATCTCAGGGTGGTCGCGCAGATGAGAGACGAACCGCTGCTTGGTCAGCCGCACGGCCTCCTCGGAGGCGGCGGCGACACAGAAGGTGTTGAATTCGCGCCCGGCCATACCATCCCGTTGCTGCGCGGCGGGAGGCTCCTCGATGACGAGATGGGCATTGGTGCCCCCGATCCCGAACGCACTCACGGCGGCGCGCAACGGCTTCAGCTTGTCGGTGCCGTCCTGTTTACGCTTCATGGGCTGGGTTTCCGCCACGACGTGGAACGGACCGAGCCGTACGTTGGGGTTGATTTCGGTGAAGTTGAGCGTCTTCGGTGCTGTGGCCTGCTCGACGACCTTGCAGGCCTTGATGAACGACGCGACGCCGGCCGCGGTGTCGAGGTGCCCGATGCTCGCCTTGACCGAGCCGAGCCCACACGACTCGGGCTCCCCGCCGCCGAAAGCCTGGGTCAGGGCTTCGACCTCGATGGGGTCGCCCAGGGCCGTGCCGGTGCCGTGCGTCTCCACGTAGGAGATGTCCTGGGGTGAGACCCCCGCCATGCGGTAGGCCTTGCGGATCACCTCGGTCTGCCCCTCAATGCTGGGGGCGGTGTACCCGACCTTGCGGTTTCCGTCGTTGTTGGTCGCCGACCCCTTGATCGTGGCGTAGATGTGGTCACCGTCCCGCAGCGCCGTCTCCAGGCGCTTGAGAACGACGACGCCCACACCGTTTCCCTCGACCGTGCCCCCGGCGGAACTGTCGAACGGCCGGCAGTGCCCGTCCGGGGAGTAGACGAGGTTCTCCTGGTACAGGTACCCGCGCTTATGCGGCAGAGTCAAGCCGCTGCCGCCGGCTAGAGCGATCTGACAGGAACCCGTCCAGATGTTGCGGCAGGCCATGTCGATGGCCACCAGGGAGGTGGAACAGGCGGTGTGCAGGGTGAAGGCCGGCCCGGTGAGACCCAGCGAGTACGCGATGCGGGTCGCCGCGAAGTCCTTGTCATTGAGCTGGATGCCGGTGAAGACGACACCGGTCTGCTCGATGTGGCGGCGCAGAGTGTGCGTCTCCCAGGCAAGGTTGTTGGTGGCGCCGAGGAACAGGCCAATCGCCTCGCTGCGCCGCTCCGCGGAGTATCCGGCGTCCTCCAGGGCGTGGTACACCTCCTCGTGCAGCGCGCGCACCTGCGGGTCGAGGATCGTCGCGTCCGCAGGGGTGTAGCCGAAGAACGCGGCGTCGAAGTACTCGATGCCGGGGAAGGCCCCTTTGGAGCGGACGTAGCGGGAATCGCTCAACAACTCCTGCGAGACACCCGTGGCCAGGAGTTCGGCATCGTCGAAGTGCGAGATGCCCTCCACCCCGGCCACCAGGTTGTCCCAGAAGTCGTCCACCGACTCGGCCGAGGGGAACCGACCAGCCATGCCGATGACGGCGATCTCGAGCCCTGAGTACTGTCGGTCGATGGTTTTGTCAGTCATCCTTGGTTTCCCTTCGTCACTCATCGGCGAACGCCCCCATCAACTTGCCGATCATCACGGTCGACTCCTGCTCGGCTTCCACGTCGATCTCCGCCACGGCGGGGGTCGAGGACCCGGCACTGTCGAGGTGGGAGGCCAACGCGCTGATCGAGGTGTGTTCAAAGTAGTCCGTCAGCGGCACCTCGCGTTCCAGGGCCTTGCGCAGCCGGTTGTTGACCGCCAGCAGGCTGAGGGAGGTGAGACCGACGTCGAAGAAATTGCGGTGGACGTCGACGGTCGGCAGGGACAGGACGTCGGCCACGATGTCGTGCAGGAGCTCCTCGGTGGAGGGGAGCCCGGAGGAGGAGGACGGCGCCACCGGGGGGGTCACCGTCTCCGGCCTGAATTCGGCCAGGGCGGAGCGGTCCACCTTGCCGTTTCGCGTCAGAGGGAGCGACTCGAGCCGGGTCAGCGTGGAGGGCACCAGGTATCCGGCGACCGTGGCGGCCATGCCGCCCCGGACTGCGTCCGGGCTGATGCCGGAGGCCACGTAGTACCCGTGCAGGACGAGGCTGCCCTGGTGGTCCACGGCCACGACCGCCGCGTCCTCGACGCCGGGCACGGCCGAGAGGGCCTTCTCGACCTCACCGATCTCGACACGGAAGCCGTTGATCTTGACCTGATCGTCGCGACGACCGATGTAGAGAAACGCACCGTCGGGACGTCTGCGGACCAGGTCGCCGGTCCGGTAGAGACGCTCACCGGGCAGGTCGGGCAGGGTGATGAACCGCTCGGCCGTCAGCTCCGGACGGTCGTGGTAGCCGTCTGCAACTCCTTCACCGCCGACCAGGAGCTCACCCACGGCGCCCGCCGGCAGCGGCTGCAAACCCGTGTCGACGACGTACGCCGAGGCGTGCGCGATGGGACGGCCGATCGGGATGTTGCTCCCCTGCAGGTCCTCGGCCTGGATCTCGTGCGTCGTGGAGAAGGTCGTGTTCTCCGTCGGGCCGTACCCGTTGGTGATACGCAGCGACGGGCACGCCTGGTGGACCTTCACGACATGGCGCACCGACAGGGCGCTGCCACCGACCATGAGGTGGCCCAGCCCGGCGAAAATGGCCGGGTCCTGGTCACAGAGCTGGTTGAACAGCGGTGCCGTCAACCACATGGTGGTGACGCCGTGGCGCTGCACCACCTGCCGCATCCGGTCCCCGTCGAGGATGTCGATCTCGTCGGGGATCACCAGTGTCCCGCCGAACAGCATGGTTCCCCACAGCTCGAGGGTCAGGGCGTCGAAGGCCGGTGAGCTCGTCAGGAGGAAGACCTGCCGGTCGTCGAAGGTCGCGTAATCCTGGTCGAGGACGAGCCGGAGGATGTTGCGGTGCGTGATGCGGCATCCCTTGGGCAGGCCGGTCGACCCCGACGTGTACATGAGTGCTGCCCTGTCGTCGGCCTGGGCGGGGTGCCACTCGGTGACCTCGTGCGCGGTGTCGGCGTTCTCCGCCTGATTACCGCCTTCGTCCAGGAGCACCCGCGCCATGTCCTCGGGCAGCAGGTGGGTGAACTCCGCCACCGTCAGGACGACGGCGGCCCCGGAGTCCTCCAGGATTCCGGCGATCCGGGGCGCGGCGTCCTTGATGTCCATCGGTACGACGGAATTGCCGTTGCTCAATGTGCCGAGGATTGCCGCCACGAGCGCGGGACGTCGGTCGAGCAAGACCGCGACGGTCGCTCCCGGTTCGAGGTCGAGCTGCGCCAAGGCGTCCCGGACGTCCCCGGCCCAGCGGTCCACATGCCGATAGGTGTACTCGCGGTCGTGGTGCACGAGCGCAACCTCGCCGGCGTGCTTCTGCACCGCCGCCTGGAAGAGTCCGCCGAGGGACACTCCGTCGGGGATGGGCGTCGACCGCTCTGCGGGGACGTCGGCGACCGCCATGTCCCGGATGCACCCACGCGGGTCGCGGGCCACCGCCTCGAGCAATCGCACCAGGGCCGTCCCGACCGTCGTGATCGCCTCCTGGTCGTAGACCTCCGCGTTGTAGGTGAGGCTCACCCGGTAAGACGTCCCGGGGTTGACGACCACGTGCAGGTCGTAGTTCGTCCGTTCGAACACGTCAACGCCGTCGATGTGCAGTCCGTCCTCGTCGGCACCGAAGGTCTGCAACTGTTCCGACATGGGATAGTTCTCGAACGCGACGACGTGATCGAGCAGCCGATTCTTCAGGGGGGAGACGCTCTGCACGTCGTACAGGGGGAACCCCTCGAAGGGTCCGGTGAGCACCGAGGCATCTTGGACCTGCGCACACAGGTCAGCGAAGGAGGTGTCCTTCGCGGGGGCCGTCAGGCGGATGGGTTGGGTGTTGGCGAAGAGGCCGACCATGTCCTCGACACCGGGAACGTCGACGCCACGACCGGACACCACGCTGCCGAAGACCACGTCGTCCGCGTAGGTGAACTTCTGCAACAGCAGCCCCCACGCCGCCAGGAACAGCGTGCTCTCGGTGACCCGGAGATCGCGCGCGACGGCAGCCAGGCGCTCACGCACCTCGGCCGTGAGCAGCCAGCTCTGCTGCCCCGTGGTGTAGTCCTCCGACTCCCGGCTGCGCGGCAGGCCGACGGCACGTTCGTACCCCTCCAGTGCTCTGCTCCAGTACTCACGTGCCGACGCGTCGCCCTGCCGCTCGTACCAGCTGATGTACTCGTCGTAGGAGTGCGCTTCGTGGCGCTGGACGAACTCGCCACGCCCCAGCTCCTCGTAGTAGCCGAACCAGGTCCGGAACAGCGGACCGAGTGACCAGCCGTCCAGGATGATGTGGTGGAAGGTGAGGACCAGGTGCCACCGGTCCCCACCCACGTCCACCAGGGTGGCGCGGAACAACGGGTCGGCCGACAGGTCGAAACCACGCGCCCGATCACCGGTCTTGAATGCCGCGACGGCGGCCTCGGGGTCGGGGTCGCGACTCAGGTCGAGCGTGTCCAGCGGCAGCTCACGGTTCTTCAGGACGATCTGGTAAGGGGAGTCGGTGTTCTTGAACGAGAAGGTCGTCCGAAGTACCCCGTAGTGACGTCCGGTCGCGTCGAGGGCGTCCCGAAGACGCTGCACGTCCACCGGTCCGGACCCGGTGAAGTCGAACTGCTCGACGTACGCCTCCGTCTCGGCGTCCAGGGCATAGCTGAAGAACATGCTCTTCTGCATGGCCGCCAGTCCGGTGACTGCCTGGATGTTCTTTCGGTCGGTCATGAAACCTCTCGCTTTCGGTCTGTCCTGCGAAGCGTTGATCTAGTTCTCATCAGCCATCTGCCAAGCCTAGGAGGATGTCGTCGAGGGCGTCTTCGGCCACTGAGGCGGAGGTCCGGAACCCGCGCCGGTCTGCGGCCGTGGCCAAGTCGTGGAACTCCTCGAAGGCGCTCTGGATGGCCTGAACCAGCCCGTCGACGCGCGTGCCCGACCAGGCGCGCGGGTGACGGACCTCCACCAGCAGTTCTCCTTCGTCCCGCGACACGACGAAATCGAGGACGTGGCGCGATCGGTGTGCGGGGTCGACGAGGTCACCGGATAGGTGCGTCACCTCGAGATCCCCGGCCGGCCGGCCCTGTTCACCGAGGTAGTTGAAGCTGACCTGGGGGCTCACCTGGGCGCCGTCGGCGCTCAGCTCGCCGGAATACCACCGCAGCGGGCCGTACCCGAATCCATTGCCGGGCAACCTGTCGAAGGAACCGCGCACCGCATCCAGCGTCGAGCGCGCGTCCCGACCGGACTCCACGACGTGCGGGAAGGCACTGGTGAACCATCCGACGGTGCGGGTGAGGTCGTGTTCCTCCGCGAACGTCTCCCGCCCGTGCCCTTCGAGGGTGCAGACGATCTCGTCCCTGCCCGACCATCGCGCGATCCCGTGACAGACGACGGCCAGCGCGGCTCTGCCCTGATCCAGCCCGTGTGTGCCGCGCACGTGCTCGAACACCTCGTCGACGACGTCCTCCGGGAGTCGCGCGAGCCGGGTCGTTGTCTCTTCGCGCCGGATCTCCTCCTCGGCGAACAGGGGCAGAACGGCGCGGGCGCGATCCTGGATCTGCTTCCAATAGGGGAGCTCGTCATGCAGACCGCCCGCGTGCACGTGATCACGCAGTTCCCGGGTCCATTGCGGGAAGGGCACTGATGTGGGCAACAGGTCCTCGCCACGTACCGCCGCCGCGAGGTCCTCGAGGATGATGCCCCACGAGACCACGTCGACGGCAACGTGGTGGGCGGCCACGACGAACCGGGTCATGCCCTCCGGGGCCGGCATACCGATCCCGACCGCGACGATCGGCCCACGACGGGCGTCGGTGCCGTCCTGCACCTCACCGAGGAAGGCGGTGATCTCCTCCTCGGACCCGCCGACGGGTGCCCCCAGGACGCCGACGCCGGACCCCTCCTCCGGGGCCAGAACCGTCAACCCGGGCTCGCCGTCGTCGTCGCAGACCCGGACGCGCAACATGTCGTGATGCGCCATGACCTTCTCCAGGGCGTCGCCGAGCTCCCCGGCCGTCACCGTCCCGGGCATCGTGACAACGAGCGACTGGGTGTAGACGCCGTCGATGTCGCCCGCGGCGAGGTAGGCCGCCTGGATGGGGCCGGCGACCATCGGACCACACATCGGGGCCTGGTCGTAGGTGCGCGTCGTGACCGATGCGGCCGCCGCCCGCGCGCTCAAGTCCCCGACCGTCTGACATTCCAGCATGTCGGCCACGGTGACCTGGAGTCCGTGTCCCTTGAGGCCGGCCACGATTTGGATGGCCTTGATCGAGTCACCGCCCAGGGTGAAGAAGTCGGCGTCGGCGCTGTCCACCGGCACGCCGAGGACCTTGGTCCACACCTGGGCCACGACGGCCTCATCGCCTTCGAGGGTGGATCCCGTGCCGGCGTCGATGGATGCCTGGGTGGGTGAAGGCAGCGCTGCGGCGTCCAGTTTGCCGTTGCGAGTGAGAGGCACCTCGTCCGTGGGGACGATGAACGACGGGATCATGTAACTGGGTAGTTTGCGACGCAGGGCCGATCGGAGCCTGGTGTCGTCGGACCCGCCTTCACTGAACCTCACCCACAGACACAGGTTCTTGACACCGTCCTGCTCATGGACGGCTGCATGCGCCCACAGCACCTCCGGTTCGTCCAAGGCGACCTGCACGATCTCGGCCGTCTCGATGCGGTAGCCCCGGAACTTCACCTGCTGATCGAGCCGGCCGGAGTAGTAGACCAGGCCGTTGCTCTTGACCGTGACCAGGTCCCCGGTGCGGTACAACCGTTCTCCCGGCACGTCCGGGGACGTGACGAACCGTTCGTCCGTGAGTTCCGGCAGGTGCAGGTACCCGTCGGCGAGGCCCCCGCCGCCGATGAACAGTTCACCGCTGGCACCGATCGGGGCAAGACGCCGGTCGGCGTCCAGGACCCACAGAGATGTGTCGTTGATGGGACGCCCGATCGGGATCGCGTCCCGTTCGACGACGTCGTGAACCACGTGCACCGCCGCGAAGACGGTCGTCTCCGTCGGGCCGTACCCGTTGGCGATCCGCCCCGGGCCCAGGATGTCGAACGCCCGCTTGACGTGGACCGGGGAGGCCGCCTCGCCTCCGAAGAGCAGACACCTGACGCTGCCGAGAACCTGCGGGCACGAATCGATCAGGGCGTTGAACATGGCCGCAGTGATGAAGAAGCTGGTCACCCCGTTGTCCCGGATGGCAGCGCCGAGGCGGTCCAGTTCGAGGACGTCGGCCTTGTCGACGATGACGAGTGTGCTGCCGTTGAGCAGGGCGCCGAACATGTCGTAGACGGAGCCGTCGAAGGAGTAGTCCGACATGAGGAGGAACACGTCCTGCGGGCCGGCCTCGTAGAACGAGGAGTGCCGCACGACGCGCATGACGCCGCGCTGGCGGATCACCGAGCCCTTCGGCAGGCCGGTGGTTCCCGAGGTGTACATGACGTAGGCGGGGTCGGCACTGCTGCCGGGAATCCCGGCGAACTGTTCCTCTGGGCCGTCCGGGGCGCCCACTTCGGCGCACTGAGCGACGGTGTGCACCACGTCCATGTCCAGACCCAGGGTCCCGGCGTGCTGGAAGCATTCGTCGGAGGTCAGGAGGAACTGGGCGCCGGAGTCGGCCAGGACATGCCGGAGACGTTCCTCCGGGAACTCTGGGTTGAGCGGAACGTAGTAGCACCCCGCCCGGAGCACGCCCATGATGGCGGCAACCATGTCGGTGCTGCGGTGGAACAGCAACGCCACGGGTTGCCCGGGCGTGACGCCTAGGCGGAGGATGCCGCGAGCGATCTCGGTCACACGAGCGTCGAAGGCTCCGTACGACACCCGCTCGGCACCGTGGATGAGGGCCGTCTGCTCCGGATCCTCGGCGACCCGGGCCGCGAACAGCCCCGCGATCCCGATGCTCTCCGTCGCCGGGGAGGGCGTGGTCGCCAGGCGGCGGATCAGGTCGACCTCGGCGGCCGGCAGCAGGCGCAACTCGGACACCGGCTCCTGCGGTGCCGAGGCGATCAGGGAGGTCAGTAGTTGGACGTACCGGTCGGCGTACAACCGGATGGTCTCCTCGCGGAACAGATCCGTCGAGTACTCCCATTCGAGCAGCAGGCGTCCACCGGACTCACGGGTGCTCAACGTGATGTCGTATTTGGCACTGCCGTCGTCGAAGGACAGAACTTCGTCGCCGCCGGTCTCCAGACCCATGTCCGTGTTCTGATGCACGAAACAGACGTCGAAGAGGGGACGTCGACCGGGCTCCCGCCGGACCTCGACGTCCTGGAGGAACAGCTCGAGCGGGCAGTCCTGGTGTGCGAACGCCTCCAGCACGGTGGCGCGAACCTCCTCGAGGAACCCGGCCACGGGCGTCGCCGGATCGGTCCGCAACCGGACGGGGAGGGTGTTGACGAACATGCCGACCAGGTCAGCGTAGTCGGTGCCTGGACGGCCCATCACGGGGGACCCGATGACGACGTCGTGCTGACCACTCATCCGGGACAGAAGCTGCCCGAAGGTGGCGAGCAGGACCATGAACGGGGTCAGATCGTTGTCCCGGGCGAACTGCCTGAGGCGCTGGGAGGTCTCGGCATCGATCTCTGTGAACAAGGTCGCCCCTGCGCCGCTGACGACATCGGGACGGTGCCAGTCGGTGACCAGCTGCAGGACGGGGACGTCGTCGGCGAACCTCTCACTCCAGTACCTGCGGTGGGCCCGCATCGCCTCGCCGGACTCCCGCTCCACGAGCGCCCCCACGGCCGCTCGGTAGCCGCGTGCGAGGGGAGCCGGACAGGTGCCGCCCATGACCGTCTCGAGGTCACCGAACAGAATGCCCATCGAGGTGCCATCGGTGATGATGTGGTGGAAATCGGTGGCGATGCACGTCACTCCGTCGGCGAACTCGAAGTGGCCGATCCGGAACAGCGGCCCCTCCTCGAGGTTGAACGGGCGCACGAAGCCGGACATCTCGCGACGGGCGAGTTCCTCGTGCGTCTCCCCTGCGGCGGGGGCCGCGAGCTGGTGCCGCTCGATGGTCACCGGCATCTCGGCGTGGATCCGCTGGACAGGCATGCCGTTCGACATGTGGAAGGTCGCCCGCAGGCTGTCGTGCCGGCGGGTCATCGCCCGCACGCCATCCTCGAGGGCCGCGACGTCCACGCCGGCCCGCGAGATCGTCAGACCGCTGACGTTGTAGGCGACCGAGTCCTCGTCGAGCCGGGCGGACAAGTACATACTGCGCTGGGGCGCGGTCAGGGCAAGCTCGTACTCCTCGGGCTCGCCGGCGTGATCGTGACGGGGCGCAGCGGCGAGTGCGCCGTCGGCGGCGCGCCGGATCCGGTCCTCGTCCACCCCCAGACCGATCAGGGCGACCGCGAACTCGTCCACGGTCGGATGGGCCAGGAGCAGGGGCGCAGGGATCTCGAGTCCGAGACCGTCGGACAACGCCTGGACAATCTTGACCGAGGAGACCGAGTCACCGCCCAGCCCGAAGAAGTCATCCTCGGCCCGCAGCTGCGGGTATCCGAGCACGTCGCACCATACGTGGGCGACGATCGAGGGTACGGATCCCGGCGTGCCCCCTTCGAGCCGGGACGGGCCGGCGACGGCTTCGGCGACCCAGTCGTCGGCCGCGTCGACAGGCTGGGACGTCGTCTGTCGCCGGTGCACGGTCTCGTCCCAGTACCGGGCGTGGTCGAAGCGCTGGACCGGCAGGGAGACGCGCCGCGCCGAACCCTCCGAGGAGAAAGGTCGGGGTGCGCCGTCGAGGAACGCGCGAACCGGTGCCAGGAGCGCGACGAAACGAGTGAGCGCGTCACCCTCGAGCGGGTCGCCGTTCCGCACGACGAGGGCCGTGTTGAGGTCGGCCTCGGCACCGTCCGCGGCCTCCAGGGCGCGCAGGCCGGCCAGCAGCCCGGCGCGGTCCTCGCAGAAGATCACCGCTCGCTCGTCGAGGTGCTCACGCCCCACCTGCATGGTGAAGCACACGTCGTCGAGACGGAGTCCCGGGGAGCCCTCAAGCGCACGGGCGAGCCGCCCGGCGGTCTCGCGGAGCAGGTCGGGGGTGCGACCGGACAGGGGGCAGCAGAACGGCCCCTCGTCGACCTCACACGGCGGCAGGACCGGCGCCTCCTCGAGGACGACATGGGCGTTGGTGCCCGCGAGGCTGAAGCAGCTGACACCGGCCCGTCGGGGCGCCTCTCCGCGACGCCAGGAGGTGAGCTGGTCGACCATGTAGACCGGAGAGTCCACCAGGTCCAAGTAGGAGTTCGGCACCTCGAAGTTGAGGGAGGCAGGGATGGCCTCCCGATCGAGGCACAGCAGCGTCTTGACGAGGGAAACGAGCCCGGCCGCGCCCACGGTGTGGCCGACGTTGGTCTTCACCGACCCGAGTCCGCAGAACTGCCGGCGCTGGGTGAACTGGCCGAAGGCGGACTTGAGACCGCTGATCTCGATCGGGTCACCCAGGACTGTCCCGGTTCCGTGGGCCTCGATGTACCCGATCGTCTCGGGGTCGATCCGGGCCCGTTTCCACGCCTCGAGGAGCAGATCCTTCTGTGCCTTGGCGTTGGGAGCGGTGATGCCGTTGCTGCGGCCGTCGCTGTTCACGGCGTGCCCGGTGATGAGGCCGTAGACGTGGTCCCGGTCCGCGACGGCCTGGGACAGGGGCTTGATGTAGACCGCTGCCAGACCCTCGCTCCACACGGTGCCGTGGGCGCCCGCGTCGAAGGCCCGCACCTGGCAGTCGGCGGACTCCGTCTCACTGCCGAGGCTGCCGGGGTTGAGGAAGAGGTTGACGGCCGCCACCAGGGCGCCGCTGCAGTCACCGGCCCGGATGGCCTTGATGGCGCTGTCCAGGGCCAGCAGCCCCGAGGAGCAGCCGGTGTCGGTGACCATGGCTGGTCCGCGCAGGTCGAAGTGGTAGGACAGGCGGCCGGCCAGGAGGCCCGGCCAGGAGCCGGACATCGCCGAGAAGTCGACCTCCGGCAGGAACGGCAGGTACGACATGTTCAGGCGATGCGAATTGTCGGTGCCCACGAAGACGCCGGTGCGGGACCCTTCCAGGCTCGACCGCGGGTGGCCCGCATCCTCCATCGTCTCGACGAGGAGCTCCATTACCATGCGGTGGTACGGGTCGAGTTCAACCGCCGCCTGGGGCGTGATCCCGAAGTACTCAGGGTCGAACTCGTCGACCCGGTCGAGGTATCCGCCCTTCGTCTGACGGCCGGGTTCGGCGACGCGGCGAAGGTCGTCGAGTCGCGCCTCGGGGAAGTCCCCGATCGATTCGCGACCCGCCACCAGGTTGGCCCAGAAGGCGTCCTTGTCGTCGGCTCCCGGTAGGCGCCCGGCGACACCCACCACGGCGATCGGCTCGGTGGAGCTGCCGCCCTCCTCGATCGTCCTGATGAACGCCTTGGCGGTGTCCACGTCCAGCGCGTTCTGCTTGACCTGCAGCAGGAGGAACCGCATCAGGTCCTTGCGACTGCCGCTGACGCTCATCGTGCCTGCTCCGTCTTGCCGAAGAGAGCCGTCAGCTCGCTGTCGCCGATCTCGTCGAGCACGTCGTCGAGTGTGCCCGAGTCGGCGGCCTCGCCGGTCGTGGACGGCGCCGCCGCAGGGCCACCGGTCTGTTCGTCGATGAAGCCCGCCAGGTCGACGACGGTGGAGTAGGAGAACAGGTCGGCCACGTCCACGACGCCCGGGAACTCCTCCTCGATCATCGAGAGCAGGTGAGCGGTCATCAGGGAGTTGCCGCCCAGCTCCTGGAACCCGGCGTGCGCGTCGACCTCGGTCAGGCCGAGCACGGCGCCGTAGATCGAGGCGACGCGTCCTTCGGTCTCACTCGCCGACGACAGCCCCATGACCCGCACGTCCGAGGTGATCCTCATTCCGCCCTGGGCGTCGGTGGCGCCCGAGCCGGTGGTCGACAGATCAGCTGGGAGGGTGAACGGCAGCCGTGCCGCCTCCTGCTGCATGACGCTCGCGTTGACGCCGGCCGGGATGATGCCGGTGAGCCGGTGACTGAGGAGCTGCTCCAACCGGTCCAGCCCCTCCGCCACCGTGAGGGAGGTGAACGGGGCATCCTCGGCGCCGACCCCGTGGTCCGCCGCCATCCCGGCACCGGTCCAGGTGGGCCAGTCGACCGCGATCGCGTCGATCCCCTCGCCGCGGGCACGAACGGCCAGCGCATCCATGAAGGCGTTCGCGCAGCTGTAGTCTCCCTGGCCCTGGCCGCCCATGACGGCGGCAATCGAGGAGAAGAAGACCAGGCTCGCCCCGGTGCGGCGGGCGATCTCCGTCATGTGCAGGCTGCCCTCGACCTTGGGTGCGAGAACCGCGTCGAACGTGGCCCGGTCCTTGTTGGCGATGAACCCGTCCCCCGCGACGCCGGCGGCGTGAACGATCCCGGTGGGCGTGATGTCGCCCGCGGTGATCCGGTCGGCCAGGGCCTCGACGCTGGCGGCGTCAGTGACGTCGCAGCGAAGGAACTCCGCCGCGTCGATCGCGGCGATCCGCTCCTGGACGGCGGCCTCTGGCTCTCGGCGCCCGAGCAGGACAATCCGGCGCGCTCCGCGCTGGGCCATCCGTTCGGCGAGGGCCAGGCCGAGGCCTCCCGTGCCACCGGTGACGATGAACTCGCCGTCGGCGAAGGGCGAGTTGCCTGCGTCGATGTCCGGTACGGTCGTGTACTCCAGGCGCCGGGTGAGGACCTCCTCGCCGCGCACCCGTCTCGGGCTGACGCCGTGGCTCAGGAGCGAGCGGACCAGCGAACGGTCCGTGACGTCCTCTCCACCGTCGATGACGTCGACCGACAGGTGTTCCTGACCGATGACGACGGCGAGCGTGGCGGTCGCCGCCCCGAACGGGTCGACGTTCTCCGACGACCCATCCTGCGGCCAGGCGGACCGGACCAGGACGTGCATTCCGCCGCTCACCTTGATGCGGTGAGCCAGCATCTGCTGGGTCAATGAGAAGAGTGCCTCGACTCCGACGGCGCGCCGCACCGCATCCGAGGCGGACGGGTCGGCCGTGGCGTCCGTCGCGAAGACCACTCCGTCGACCGGACGTTCGGCCAGGCGGGCGCACAGGTCCGCCAGCGCGGCCTGCACGGTGTCCGCGTCGGATCCGGTCAGGTGGCAGGCCTCGACGCGATGACCCGCGGCCGCGACGACGTTGACGAGCGCATGGCCCTGCGCGGTGTCGGCGACGACCACCGCCCAGGACGAGCCTTCTGGTGCGTCCTCGGTGGGCTCGGTGGCTGCGGTCCACCCCAGGGTGAGGTACTGCTCCTGCTCACCCAGACTGAACCGCTCCCAGTCGACCTTCTTCACCGTGTAGTCGGTGACCTCACCGAACACGACCCCGTCGGCGTCCACGAGGTCGACGTCGAAGGTGATCGTCTCCCCGTCCGGTCCGTCATCCCGCAAGGTCCGGATGAGCGAGTAGAAGCTCTCCGGCATCGACCTGTACAGCAGGAACGACTTGTAGACGTAGGGAAGGTAGGTGCCACTGTCCTGGGACAGGAGGTTGACCGCGTTGTCGAGCATCGCCGGGTGCAACCCGTAGGCCGACTCCTCCCGGTCCACACCGGGCGGGCACTGCAGGTGGGCCAGCACTCGACCGCCGCGCTTCCACGTGGCGCGCACCGAGTCCCATCGGGGCCCGAACCGGAACACTCCCGTGTCGGTCTCCAGGATCACGGGGTCGACGACCTCGGTGGCCGAGCGCTTGGATTCCTCGATGTCGACGGTTCGCATCGCCGGGGTGTCCTGCACCGGGACGATGCGTCCTTTCGCGTTGGTCACCCACTCGTTCCCCCGCCGGCTGGTCACCTGGAAGGAGTAACCGTTCCTGGACTGGTCCAGGCGCGTGCGGATGACCGCCTCCTCGCCCTCACCCACATCAAGCGGGACCAGGAAGACGACGTTCTCAAAGCGGCAGCCGAGGTCACGCTCGTCCTCGGCCGCGGCGAGCGCCGCACGGACCATCTCGAGATAGGTGGTTCCGGGGATGACGGCCCGGTTCCCGATGCGGTGGTCGGCCAGGACCCAGTGGGTGTCGACCGACACCGTGTTCTCGAAGACGACGCCACTGTCCGATCGGCTGGTCTCCGTGCCCAGGACCGGGTGCGAACGTGCCGACTCGAAGCCGCTGACCTGAGTCCGCAACGGCTCGGCCCAGTAGCGCACCGGCTCGAAAGGGTAGGTGGGCAGCGGCACCCGACGTCGGGCCTCCTCGGCGTAGAGCACCGTGAAGTCGAGATTCGCGCCGCGCACGTAGATCTCCGCAGCCTCCTCCAGCCCGTTCCCGTCTCCGCCGACCCGCCTCAGTGCCTGCGTTCCCGAGGCGGTGAGCTGTCGGACCTCAGCCGTCGTGACGTCACCGGCCGAGCGCACCCGCTTGCGGTCGCTGACCACGGAGTGGACACCGTGGTGAACCCCTGCGCCACCGGGAGATTTGAAGCCACGAGTCCGCAACCGGTCCAGAGCCTCGGCCAGCTCCTCCTTGCTGGAACCGATCACGGCGACCCGGTGCTCCTGGTGGGCGCGGCCGACGTTGGAGGTGAAGCAGATGTCGGCCACCGACCAAGGGGAGTCGGTCAGCATCTCGACGTAGCGGTCGATGAGCGTCCGCAGGGCCTGCTCCGACTTGGCCGAGATGGTGAGCGGGTAGCGCTCACGCTGCTGCGGCTCCGCCACGTAGGCGGGCGCCTCCTCCAGCACCAGGTGAGCGTTCGTGCGGATGAATCCGAACGAGTTGATGCACGCCCGGCGCGGCCCGCCGTTGCCGTCCCAGGGGGTCAACCGGTCGTTGACGTACAGGGGGCTGTCAGCGAAGTCGATGTACGGATTCGGGACCTCGAAGTTCGCCGACGGGGCGAGCATGCCTGCCTCGAGGGCCTTGACGACCTTGGTCACCGCCGCGACGCCGGCAGCGCCGACCATGTGACCCATCGTGGTCTTCAGCGATCCGATGGCGCAGAACTGACGCCGTGCCGTGTGCCGGCGGAACGCGTTGGTCAGACCCTTGACCTCGATGGGATCCCCGAGCACGGTGCCGGTGCCGTGGGCCTCGACGTAGGTCAGGGTCTCGGGGTCGATGCCGGCGGCGCGCCAGGCATCGAGGATGACCCGCTCCTGCTGGTCGGCGTTGGGGGCCGTGATGCTTGAGGAGCGTCCGTCGTTGTTGATCGCGCTGCCCTTGATCACAGCGCGAATGTGGTCGCGGTCGGCGATGGCCTTGGCCAGCGGCTTGAGGACGACGATTCCGGCTCCCTCACCCCACACCGTTCCGTTGGCACGGGCGTCGAAGGTGCGGACCGCGGCGTCCGTGGACTCGACCGCGTCCATGGTCGCGCCCGACATGTAGGACGACTTGACCTCGCCGACCTGCGACATGTTGATCCCACCAGCGAGCGCCATATCGCATTCGCCGGCCGCGAGCGACTGGATCGCCTGATGAATGGTGACCGCGCCGGCCGAGCAGGCGGTGTCGGTCATCAGGCATGGCCCGGTGAGGTCGAGCAGGTAGGAGATGCGGCTGGCGACCAGACCCTCCCAGGAGCCAGACAGCTGCATCGCGTGGCGCTCGGAGAGCATGCGGTAGTAGGAGTAGTTCGTCTGGTCACGGCCGAGGAAGACGCCGGTGCGGGTTCCCTTGATGACGTTCCCGCCGTATCCGGCATTCTCCAGCGCCTCGTAGGCCACTTCCAGCGCGATGCGCTGGTGCGGGTCCATGTACGTGGCCTCGAGCGGGGGAATGCCGAAGAACCCGGCGTCGAACTGATCGATCCGGTCCAGATATCCACTCTTGGAGTAGATGATGTCCAGATCCGACTCGGGAACCACAGCACCGAGCACGATCTCGGAATAATACGGGTTTCGCAGGATCTCGTACATGTCGGCCTTGCGTGAGGCCGGGAAATCCCGCACGCATTCACGACCCTCGACGAGGAATTGCCAGAACTGATCGGCGTCGGAAGCGGCGGAGAACCGGCCGGCCAGGCCGATGATGGCGACGTCCTGGTGTTCCGACGCGGTCTGGCCGACGGCCGGGACCGTTCGCAACTCGGTCAGCAGTTCTTTTGCCGTCTCCCGATCGATGTTGCGCTCAGCAACCTGGGAAAGAATGAACTCCTTGAGCTTGTCCATGGTGGTCGTCTTCCTCCTCGTTCACCTGGCCGTCAGAGCAGTTCACGGGATTGCGCGACCGTGAGCTGCCCACCTTCCAACAACTCCAGGATGCGGTCGACATCGAGGTCACCCTCGTCGGTGGGTTCCTCGGCGGAGTCGTTCTTTCCGAGCCTTTCCGACACGCAGTCGATCTGTTCGGAGATCGTCGGATATCTGAAGAGGTCGGTGATGTCCATCAGACCGGGATAACGCTGGTCGTACAGATTCAACATCTGCGAGGTGAGCAGCGAATTCCCACCCAGGTCGGCGAAAGCCTCGTGGGCGTCGATCTCATCGAGATCCAGCGTTTCCCCCCAGATCGCGGCGACGGCACGTTCCACCTCACCCGTGTGCTCGAGGCCGAGGACGGTGACCTGGCGGCGCTCGGTCGAGCTGCCACGGGCCGTCGGTCGGGCGGCGGTGGGTGCGGACGCCGCGACGCGGCGGCCCGGCATGAGGACCACGGGGCGGTCGGCCCAGGAGCGCGCGGAGTCGAACAGATCGAGCGCCTCGTGTGGGTCGACAGGGGGGTAGATCTCGTCCTCGTCGACGGCGTCGAGACGATGTGCCATACCGACCTCGCGCCAGGCCGGCCACTGCAGGCTCAGGCAGGGCAGGCCGCGACGCCGGCGGTACTGGGCCAAGGAGTCCAGCACGAGGTTGGCGGCCGTGTAGTCGGCCTGTCCCTGGGCCGGGAGCACAGCCGAGACGCTCGAGAAGAGCACGAACTCCTCCAGGTCGTCCTCGAGCGTCGCCTCGTGCAGGTTGACCGCACCGATCGCCTTGGGCCCGTACACCGCGTCGAAGTTCTCGGAGGACTTGTCGACGAGATACCCCTTGCCGGGCCGGCCGGCAAGGTGCAGGACCGAGGAGATGCGCCCGAAACGGTCCCGTAGGTCCTTCAGGGCGTCCGCCACGGCGTCGTGGTCGGCCAGGTCGATGCGGACGACGTCGAAGGCGTCGAGGTCCCGGTGCAGGTCGTCCCACTCACCCGGTTCGGTGTGCCCCCCCGGCGAGCCGAGCAGCACGATGCGTCGTGAACCGGTGGCCGCCAGGTGACGCGCAAGCGCGCCGCCCAAGCCGCCGGTCCCGCCGGAGACGATGACGAGTCCGTCGGGGGCCGAGGGTGCCGCACCACGGCGCGGAAGCCCGGCCTTGGTCATGGTCTGCTCGAACGGCCTGCCCGCACGATAGTGGAGGACCGCCGGGCGCTTCGGGTCCTGCGCCTCGGCCAGGATCACCTCCGCGGGGGTGGCGACGTCGAGGTCGATGCAGCGCAGACCGAGCGAGCGGTACTCCATGCTCGCGATCCGCATCATGCCGAGGATTCCCGCCTGGCCCGGGTCGACGTCGTCGTCACCGGTGACGTCGAGCGCCTGGTGTGTCAGGGCGAGGACTGGCCCGGTGAATCGGAGCTCTCGCTCCGAGAGGAGGGTCAACAGGTCGCGGGCGTGATGCAGGGGCCGGGTGACAGCCGATTCGAGGGAGTCTTCACCACCGAGGTCGGCCAGGATACCGAACGCGAAGTCGCGGTCGAGGCGACCGTCCTCGACGTTCGGGCCGGCCAGCTCGACGACCTCGTAGCTGGCCGAGACTAGGGCCTGCTCGAGCGACTCCCGGTGCAGGCCCAGGTCACCACAGAGCAGCACGGAGCCGGACGTGTGGTCGCCGTTCGAGGCGGGGGCGCGCAGTTCGCGGTAGGTAGGCGTGTAGCCGTACCCGCCCACGTCGAGGCCCGATGCGGACTTGATGCAGTAGTTCTCGACCGTGAGCAGGACTGTGCCCTCGGGGTCCACCAGGGTGACGTCGAAGGAGTACAGCTGTCCGTCGACCGAGTCGGGACGCTTGACGAAGTGGGCGAAGACGTGATGCGGGAGGGTTCCGAGGACGTTCAGCACGCCGTACGAGAACGGCAGGTACAGCGTGTTCTCGTCGTAGAGACTGCCCGGGGCGTTGATGAGGGTGTCGAGCAGGGCGGGGTGCAGATGGTAGTCACCGATCTCGTCCCGGTAGGCCTCGGGCAAGCGGAGCTCGTAGAGCATCTCCTGGAGTTCGTCGTCCGCCATACCTCCGACCAGGCTCTCCGTCCACCGCGGGCTGAGGTCCAGGCCGTTGGACCGGTCCACGGCGTCGTCGTAGCTCAGCTCCCGCGTCAACCGGGCGCGCAACGTGGCGAGGTCGACCGACGGGGGCCGTGCCGGCGTCTCCTCGGCCAGCCGCGCGGAGGCGTGGTCGACCCAGGACCCGTCCGGACGACGAGTGGTGATGGTGATCTCGCCGCTGTGCGCCACGTTGACCTGGAGGTCGACGGTGTCACCGTCGGCCACCGTGACGGGGGTAGCGAACCCGATCTTGTGCAGGGCCGTCCGGGCCGGATCGTGACCGAGCGCGCCGACCGTGGAGAGGATGATCTCGACGAGCCCCGTCCCGGGCAGGACCGGCACGCCGTCGATGCGGTGCTCGCCCAGCTCCCAGTTCTTCTCGGGCGAGATGGGGTACATCGCGATGTCGCGATCCGGCAACGGAATGACCCGTCCGGTGGCCGCGATCCCCCGGTTGCGTTGCCCGGCTTTGTCACCCTCGATCCAGCAGCGAGTCCGGTCGAAGACGTAGGTCGGCAACGGCACCCGCCGGGCCGTCGACGGGCAGGTGGCGCGCCAGTCGATGTCAGCGCCCCGGACGTAGCTCTGCGCCAGCCGCCGACGCGAATCCCGGTCGTCCCGGCCGGCCACTTCGGCAGCCTCGGAGGTGAGGAGGCGGGCCTCGGTCTCGCTGATGTCGTGGGGACCGCGCTTCTCGGATCCATCCGTGACGATGCGGAACTCTCCGGTGACGCGGTCCGAGGAAGGCGCAGCCTCACCGGCGAGGTGCTCCTCGAGCAGGCGCTCCAGCTCGGCCATGTCGTCGAACACGAAGGCGGCCCGGGCCCGGTGGTGCATGCGACCGGTTCCGGTCGTGAAGCAGACGTCGGTCGGATCTAGTGCGGAGTCCGTCGCCACCCGGTCGCGGTAGGCGGTGACGAGTCGGCGAAGTCCGGCGGAATCGGGGGCGCTCAAGGGCAGGATGTGGGTTCCCCCCGGCGCAGGAGCATCCGCCGGCGCTTCCCGCGGATCGGCAGAACGCAGGATGAGGTGGCAGTTGGTCCCGCTGAGTCCGAAGCTGCTGATGCCAGCATGCAGGGCCGCGCCCTCCTCGGCCCACGGAACCGTGCGGTCGTTCACATACAGGGGCGTGGCAGGGAAGTCGAGGTTGGGGTTCGGCTCCTCGAAGTTGAGGCTGGCCGGGAGGGTGCGGTGCTCCATGGACAGGATGAGCTTGGCCAGACCGGCCAGCCCGGAGGCGTTGTCCATGTGACCGATCGAGGTCTTGACCGTCCCGATCCCACAGAACTGGCGCTTGGTCGTCTGCCGAGAGAACGCCCGTTCGATTCCGCCGACCTCGACGGGGTCACCGAGACGGGTCGCGGTCCCGTGCGCCTCGATGTAGCTGATCTGTTCGGCGTGGACACCGGCGTCGGCGAGCGCCGCGTCGATGAGGTCCGCCTGGGCGTCGGCGTTGGGGGCGGTGATGCCGTTGGAGGCACCGTCCTGATTGATCGCGCCACCGAGGATGAGGGCACGGATGTTGTCGCCGTCGCGCTGGGCCCGTTCGAGGGACTTGAGGACGAGCACGACGCAGCCTTCTGCGGCCGAGGTGCCGTCGCCCTTGCGGTCGAAGGTACGGGTGCGGTGGTCGCGAGAAGACGTGTCCCGGATGTCCTTGATTCCGATGCCGGATCCGTCGTCCTCGACGGGGAGCAGGTCGGTGTTGACCGCCCCGACGACCGCCATGGTGCATTCGCCACGTTGGATCGCCCGGCAGGCGGTGTAGACGGCGACGAGTCCCGAGGAGCAGGCGGTGTCGATGAGCATCGAGGGTCCGCGCAGGTCGAGCAGGTAGGCCAGCCGCGCGGCGATGATCGACTTGACGTTGCCGGCCACGGAGATCTCCGGGGCGTCCGGCGCGACTGCCTGGACGATGCGGCGATAGTCGTCGCCGAAGTCGGAGGACATGCCGACGTACACCCCGACGCGCGAGCCACGGATCGCGCTGCCCAGGTGGCCTGCGTCCTCTAGTGCGGACCAGGCGGTCTGCAGGAAGATCCGCTGATGCGGGTCGATCGTCTTGGCCTCTTGACGGGAGAGGCCGAAGAAGCGGTAGTCGAACTCCGCGACGGACGGCATGCGGGTCCCGCCGAGGTACCGTTCGGGCGCCGGTGGGCGCAGACCGCGCGCGGCGAAGTAGGCGTCCACGTCGGCGCGTCGCTCCTCCGAGAGAGGTCCGTAGGCGTCGCATCCCGACCGGACCAACTCCCAGAAGGAGTCGAGGTCGGGGGCATCACCGACGCAGCCACTCATGCCCACCACGGCGACAGCCCCTTCGTGCTCGTCCGCTGTGGAACGGGTGATGCGCAGTTCGGAATCTTCGAGGGAGATATTGAGGTCGAGTTGGTCGAGCTGGAGGAGCGGCCTCATCACGCCAGAGCCCCCGCGAGGTCCACGTTGCCCGTGCGGCTCAGGATCGTGGTGATGCGGTCCTGCTGTTCTTCGACCGGAACCTCCTTGGTGATCATGATGCGGCGCAGGAGCAGCACAGCCTCCTGCTTCTGCGCCAGGGTGAGCTCGTCCTTGTCCACCCCACTGAGCTTCTGCAGGGCACGGTAGGGGGTGATGACACCGTCGGAGTAGGCCGCCTGATCGAAGTTGCGGTTTCGCGTAGCGGCCGCGGCACCCAGGCAGAGCCCAACCAGGCCCGGCTCGTTCCGGCGTGCCTCGATGAAGTCGTCGAGCGCCGAAAGCGCCTCGTCCGTGCGCTCGTCCAGTCCGTAGGCGGCTCCGGAACCGGAGACGCCGGAGATGAGTTTGGAGAGCACCTCCTTGGGCCCGACCTCGAGCCACAGCCTGACCCCCTCGGCCAACAGACCGGAGACGACGTCGCTCCACCGGACCGGGCTGGTCAGCTGCACGGCCAGGGCGTCACGGATCTCCTCCGGGCTCGTCAGGGGGCTGCCGGTGACCGTGCTGAATACCGGGACCGACGGGGCGGAGCAGTCGATCGAGCCGATCGCCTCCACGTAGGGGGCGACGGCGCCCGACATGTACGAACTGTGGAAGGCGCCGGCGACGTTGAGCCGGACGACCTTGGCACCGCGTTCCTCGAGGAAGGGCGTCATGGCGGTGATGTCGGCCTTGGTGCCGGAGAGGACCGTCTGACGCTCGGCGTTGAAGTTGGCGACCTGGACGTCGTGTCCGTCGGCGTCGAATTCGGCGACGCAGCCCTCGACCGTGGCGGCGGGCATCTTGACGACGGCGATCATGCCGGTGTCAGTCTCGGTGGCGCACGCGTCCATGGCCCCACCACGGACTTTAACGAGTCGGACGGCGTCCTCGAAGGAGAACGCGCCGGCCGCCGCCAGGGCGGTGATCTCGCCGAGGCTGTGCCCAGCCATGGCGTGGACCGGCACCTTACGTTCGGTGGTGAGCTCCTCGTACATGGCGTAGCCCAGCACGAGGAGAGCGACCTGGGCGTGCTTGGTGCGGGTCAGTTCGGCGGCGTCGCCGCGGAAGCACAGCTCCTCGAGCGAGTACCCGACGATCTCGGAGGCCTGGTCGAAGCGCTCCCGGACACTCTGGTGCGCGTCGTACCACCTCCTGCCCATGCCGGTGAACTGTGAGCCCTGGCCGGGGAACACGATGGCGAGGTGGTTCATGCCTGGTCCTTTGCGATCGAGGCGGACTGGTGAGTGGCGTACTCGGTGGCTGGGGAGGCCTCCTCAGAGAGGGAACCGGCGACCATGCCGAGCACCTTGACGAAGCCGGTGAGGAGCAGTTCCGCAGAGGTGGAGTCGACCTCCGCACGATGGATGACGGCCGCGACCGGTGCCTGCGCGGACTCGGAGACGGCGACCACCAAGTCGACGTGGGAGAGCAGGTCCGAGGTTACCGCGCCGGCGGTGCAGTAGGCGACGGACAGGGCCTGTCGAACACCCCGCGCCGGGCGGAGCCGGTCCAGATCGACGGCCTCGACGTTCGCGAGGTCGTCTCGGCAGTCGGTGACGACTTCGGACAGGTCGTTCTTGTCCGTGAGGTCGACGGACAGGGGAAGCACTCGGTTGCCGTCGATGGTGTTCACCGCGACCTGCCCGAGGTCGAGCATCTTGCCGAGCGTCATGGCGACGACAGCGGGCATGAGCCCGGATCGCCCGTCGTGGTGCGGTCGCACGGCGTCGGCCACGCTCGCGTCGAGAGCCACCTGGATGTGACCGGCCGGGTTCCGCCCGCTCGACAGCCAGTGTTCGGGCACCGGCAGGCTCATGGCCCCGTCGACCCGTTGGGCGTTGCGCTTCTCGATGTGACGGGCCAGGGCGTTGACCGTCGGATTGGAGAACAGGTCAGTCACGTCGATGGCGCCGGGGAAGGAGGAGTCGAGTTCCTCGAGCAGCAGCACTAGGCTGAAGGAGTTTCCGCCGAGGTCGAAGAAGCTGGTGTCCAATCCGATGGTGACGTCACCGAGGACCTTCTTCCACCCCGCGACCAAGATATCAGTGACGCCGTCGGCGTCGCCGGCCTTCTCCTGGGGCGTCTCGGCCGGAGCGGCGGCCAGGACGGCCTTGCGATCGGCCTTGCCACTGGCGGTCATCGGGATCGAGTCGATCCGCAGGAAGGTCGCGGGAACCATGTAGGCGGGAAGACTCTGGGACAGGAACTCGTTGAGGTCGGCCGGGGTGGGCGCCGTCTGGGCGTCGCTGGTGTAGAAGCCGCGCAACACCTGGTTGCCGGCAGACACCTCGTCCACAGCCACCACGGCCCCGGTGACCTGCTCGTGGGAGCCCATGGCGGCCTCAATCTCCTCGAGTTCGATGCGGTATCCGCGCACCTTGACCTGGTTGTCGCTGCGGCCGAGGCAGCGGGCCTCACCGGAGTTCCACATGGCGTAGTCGCCAGTGCGGTAGATCCGCCCGTCACCGGCCGGGCTCGGCCGGAACACGGTCTCGTTCAGGTCGGGCCGGTTGAGGTAGCCCGGGGACACCCCCGCCCCGCCGATCCACAGGTGGCCGGCGACCCCTTCGGGTACCAAGTGCCCACCGTCGTCGAGGATGTGGAAGGTCGTGTTGGCGATCGGCCGGCCGATCGTGACGTCGGGGGTGTCGGTCAGATCCTTGACGCCGGACCAGATGCAGGTCTCGGTCGGGCCGTACACGTTGAAGATCCGTAGGCCCTCGTGCTGCTGCAGCCGCTCGAGCAACTCCGCCGGGAAAGCCTCACCGCCGACGACCAGAGTGTGCAGTCCCGCCATAGCACGCTCCGCCGCGGCCGGATCCGCGTACAGCAGCCGTAGGCGTGTGGGTGTGACCTGCAGGCAGTCGACGTCGCCTTCGCGCAGGAAGTCGGCCATTGCGGCGGGGGAACGCCCGTCCTCGGCGTCACCCATGACCAGGGTGCCGCCGACTGCCAGGATCATGACAGTCTCGAGCATGAAGATGTCGAAGGAGGGGCTGGTCAGCACCGCCGTGCGGGCATCGCCCCGCCACTGCAGAGCCTCCGGCATCCCCACCACAAAGTTGGCGAGCGAGTGGTTGGAGACGGCCACACCCTTGGGGGCACCGGTCGAGCCGGAGGTGAAGATGACGTAGGCGAGGTCGTCGGGTCCCCCGGGGGCGATCCGCGGTTGGCCGGCCCCGGCGAGACGGTCCTCGTCCACGACGAAGGCCCGGTCGCCGAAGTCGTGGGTCTCGGCGAGTTCGGCGGTGGTGACCACCTTGACGGCCGCGGCGGCCTCCACGATAGTCGCGATGCGCTTGACCGGGTGGTTCACGTCCATCGGCAGCCAGGTGGCCCCGATGCGGTGCACAGCGAGCATGGTCACCACGAGATCGGGGCAGATCGGCAGCAGCAGGCCGACGACGTCGCCTCGGTCCACACCCTCGGCCTGCAGCAGGGCCGCCATGCTGTCGATGCGTGCGGACAGCTCGGCGTAGGACAGGGTGCTTCCGTGCCGGGACACCGCCGGCCGGTCGGCGTGGGCCGCGAACGATCCGTTCAGTGCCTCCGCCAGATCCGGGATGGGCCGGACGGGTCCGGCTCCCCACTCCGCCAGGGCCGAAGTGGTCTCGACGTCCAGCGACGACAGCTCACCGAGGGACCGCTCGGGTTCCTCGACCGCGCGGGCGAGCAGGGTTCGGTACTGATCCATCAGGCCTGCCACACGGCGACGGGAGAACACATCCGAGTAGGTCAGATCGGCGAACAGGCCACCATCACGTTCGGTGAGCTCGAGGGTCATGGCAAGCATCGAGCCCTTCATGCCGAAGTCCTCACCGGTGGCGGTCAGGTCACCGAACGAGCGCACCCGCTCACGGGCGTTCGTGTAGATGAACATGACGTCGAACAGCGCGTTGTGGCCGTAGTCGCGGACCAGATCGAGCTCCTGGATGAGCTCGTCGTAGGAGTAGCGGGAGTGTTCGATCGCCGACAGGCTCGTGTCACGCACCTCCGCGGCGAGATCGAGCAGGCTCTTGTCCTCCGACGGCCTGATGCGCAGCGGAAGAGATTGGGCGAACATGCCGACGGTCCGTTCGAATCGACCGAGGATGCGCTGGTCGAGGGGGACTCCGACGCACACGTCGTCCGTGGCGGCGGTGCGACCCAACAGAGCCGCCCACACGGTGAGGTGCAGCACGAAGGGTGTGATGCGGTTGGCACGCGCGAACCGGTCGGCTGCCTCGTACAAGTCCTGGTCGAGGCGGAAGTAGTAGTGGTGGCCGCTGAAGTCGTTGACTGCCGGGACCGGAGAGTCGGTGGGGAGCGGGAGGTCGGCGGGGACGTCCTGGAATTGGTCCAGCCACCAGCGGGAGTCGGCTTCGTACCCCGGAGTCCGAAACAGATTCGCCTGCATGGCCACGAACGAGGAGTAGTCGTCCGACACCGGCCGGGTCACCCGCCCATCGGTGAGGTACTCGGCGAGGTCCTCGAGGATGATGTCCAGGGAGTTCCCGTCGACGATGATGTGGTGGAACGAGGCAAGCAGGTGGTTCGTGCCGTCGGCGTCCACCACGATCGCGTAACGCCACAGCGGCGCCTGCGACAGGTCGAGTGGACCGGTCATGATATCGGCGATCTGCTCGTCCGTCACCGAGGGGTCCACGATGCGGTCGAAATGGTGCGCTTCGGGCGTGACCTCGGGAGCCAGGGCGGTGAGGATCTCGCCGTTCTCGATGCGATACGAGGCACGCAGCCGGGGGTGGCGCTCGGTGATGACGGCGAAGGCCTCTGCCACGGCCGACCGGTCCAGTGGCCCGTCGAAGGTCAGACCCACTGGCACCTGGTAGGCCTCGTTCCCGCCTCGCATGTGGGACAGCACGTAGATGCGCTTCTCGATCGTGCACACGGCGGAGGAGGCGTAGGGCTCCAGCAGCCGGGTCGGCGAGAGCTCGATCTCGTCGCGCGGCCCGGTGGAACCGGCGCGGCGGAAGTCGAAACCCCCGGCCCGGATCACGTCGACGGCCACCCGGAACGCCTCGAGAATGCGGGTCTTGTGCTGCTGGGTGTGGACCAGCGAAAAGTAGCCGCAGCGCCGTTCCCAGACGAAGACACCCAGGTAGGCGAGGATCTTGAAGAAGAGGTTGGTCGTCAGCGTCATGGCCGTCACGTCACGCGGCGCGACGGTCTCGTACTTGTACATCGACGCGCAGTACGACAACCGGATCGGCACCTCCTGTGCGTCAAACCAGTCGTTGGCGCGCTGCACGAAGTCCTTGGTGTAGGCGTTCAGCCGGGTGATTTCGGCCGCCCCAGACTCCTTCAGGTGGGTGAGCACCGCGTGACAGGCCGCCATGGTGAGCGGATGCTTGCAGAACGTGCCCGCGAAGAACGTCGTCGCTGCGGCGGGACAAGAGTCGTCGGCGTCCGTGAACGCGCCGCCGTCGACGGCGTCGAGGTAGGTGCTCTTGCCGGCGACGATGCCGATGGGCAGGCCGCCACCCACGAGCTTCCCGTAGAGGGACATGTCGGACTCGACGCCGAAGAACTCCTGGGCTCCGCCGATCGCCAGCCGGAAACCGACGATCATCTCGTCGAAGATCAGGGCGATGCCCTTCTCGGTGCAGATCTGGCGAAGCTCCCGGAGGAACTCCTTGGGCTGCAGACCGGGGTTGCGCGACTGAACCGGCTCGACGAGGACGGCGGCGAGGTCGTCGCCCATGCGCCGGATCTCCTCGAGGGACTCTTGGCTGCCGTAGCCGAGCACGATCGTGTTGTCGACCATCGCCTGCGGGATGCCGATGGTCAGCGGGACGCTGCGCTCCCCGTCGGTCTCGGCCAGGACTCCGTCGGAACTGCCGTGGTAGGAGTCGGTGAACCGGACGATCTTGTCGCGGCCGCTGGCTGCCCTGGCCAGGCGGAGCGAGACCATGACGGCCTCGGTCCCGGTGTTGCAGAACGCGACTCGCTCCGCCCCTGTCATCTCGTGGACGAGTTTGGCCACCTTACCGGCGAGCTTGTTCTGCGGACCCAGCTCGTAACCAGAGTCGAGCTGGGCACGGACCGCGTCCATGACGAAGTCCGGCTGGTGCCCGAAGAAGTGGACGCCGTATCCGATGCCGGTGTCGATGTACTCGTTGCCGTCGAGATCCCAGAACAGCCCACCGCGGGACCTGGAGGACACCACCGGGTAGGCGGTCTCCTTCAGGCTCGGGTTGAAGTTCAGGGAGTTGATCCAGTCGGCCAACGACGAGCGGTGCTCGCGGGCATACTCGGCAGACCGTCGGGTCTTGGCGGTGAAGAGGCGTACGAACTCCTCGACGAACTCCCGTTGCCGGTCGGTCATCGGGTCCTCGTCGAGCACGATGTTGTTGTTGTACGAGCCGACCTTCTTGGCACGGCGACGCGGCTGCTCCGGCTGTTCTGCCGCGGGTGCGGCGTGGGGATGCACCGGGACCGCTCCGGTCTGCGGCTGGGTGGGTGCCGCCGGGAGGGCAGGGGCTCCGCCGAGGAGCCCGAGTTGCTGCTGCATCACCGCCAGCTGGGAACGGATGATTCCCTCGACGCCCTCGGCCACGGGGGCGTTCACCGCGACGGGAACGAGCGCAGGCTGCGACGCGGCGGGGATGGTCGCCACGGCGGGCGAGGCGACGGGTCCCTCGGCCGTCCCGGACGGTGCCGCTGCATCCGCGGGCACAGACGGTTCCTCGGGCTGATCGGTCGTAAGGTCCTCGAGGTCGGCGAACTCCATGATGTGGTCCACGACGGCCCCCGGGGTGTGCAGGGACTCGAAGAACACCTTGATGGGCAGGTCGAGCCCGTACTCACGGTCGATGCGCTTGCCGAGTTGCACGAGCATCAGGGAGTCGATTCCCAGGGAGAAGAGCTGGGTGCTGTCTTCGAGCTCGGCGGCAGGCACACCACTGACCTGGGCGATGGACGTCCGGATGAATTCGGCGACACTTTCCCGGGCAGCCGTCTGAACGGCGGTGTCGGGAGCTGGGGCCGGTGTGGTGGGGGTCGGCATCTTGTGGTCCTCTCCGGTGCGCTCCTGATACCAGAGGCGTCGGCGGTCGTAGGGGGTGTGGGGAAGGTCGTGAACCAAGTGGCCGGCGCCTTCGAGTCGGTCCCACCTCAACTCGAGACCGCCGTTCCACAACGTGGCGGCCGCAGTGAGGACCTGGGCGACGTCGGACCGGCCCTTACGCAGGCCGGGAACCACCACGGCTTCGTCGGGGAACTCCTGGGCGATGAGGCCGCTCAGGGTGGTCATCGCCCCGATCTCGAGGAAGGTGGACCATCCCTCGGCGAGGCAGGCCCGGATCGTGTCCGCGAACCGCACCGGCTCCACCAGGTGACGGCTCCAGTAGCCGGTGTCGATCATGGCCGTGGCCGACACGGCCTCGACCAGCTGCGAGGAGATCCACGGCAGGCGGGGGGCGGACAGGGACAGGTGATGGATGCGCTCCTGCAGCAGGCGGGCGCTGTCGGCCATGTGGGGTGAGTGGAACGGGTGGCTGACGTCCAGACGTTCGACGAAGACGCGCCGCTTGCGGGCGGCCTTGAGAATCGCGGTCAGGGCGTCACCGGTTCCCGACACGGTAACGTTCTCCGAGGCGTTGATCGCCGCGATGTGCACGTCGGACTGATCGGCCATGAGGTCGCGGGCCACCTCGGGAGCGCACAGAAGGGTCGCCATGGCACCCTGCACCGGTGTGGATGCCATGACCTCGGCGCGGCGCATGACCAGCTCGACGGCTGCGTCGCGGTCGAGCACCCCGGCGAAGCAGGCTGCGGCGTACTCACCGATGCTGTGCCCGACGACGGCCACCGGGCGCACGCCGAGCGACTCCCAGTACCGGGCCAGGGCCAGTTCGACGGCGAAGATCAGCGGCTGCGTGTACAGCGGGGAACGGAACGCCTCCTCGTCGCCGCGGAACATGACCTCGAGGAGATCGATGTCTCCGGCAGCGCGGAACGCGGCGTCGAGCCCTTCCAATTCGGAACGGAAGAGCTCCGATCGGTCGAACAGTTCGCGCGCCATGCCGGGGTAGGTTGTGCCCTGGCCGGCGAACACGAAGACCGGTTCGTTGGTCGCCGGCGGAACCGTATCGACGTCGGCGGCGGCCACCGCGGCCGCGATGTCCGAGACGGAATCGCACAGAATCGCGTGGCGGTGCTCGAGGTGGGCGCGACGTCCCAGAGTGAAGGCGACATCTCGCAGGTCGGCCGAGGTCGACTCGCCCCAGGCCGCGAGGTCGGCGAGGGCCTTGCCCAGCAGCGGTCGAGAGTGTGCCGAGACCGCGAGCAGATGCGGACGCTCCGGTGTGGCCGCAGCGGTCGAGCGGTCTGCCGTGGGGTATTCCTCGACGATGAGGTGCGCGTTGGTGCCGCTGATCCCGAAGGAGCTGATGCCGGCGCGACGCAGTCCGGGGACGCCCCAGGTCGTCCCGTCCGCCGACACCTCGAACGGTGCCGATTCCCAGTCGACGAGCGGGTTGCCGCGCGTGAAGTGCAGGGTGCCGGGCAGCCTTCCCTGTTGCAGGCAGAGGATCACCTTGCACAGGGCGGCCATGCCAGCAGCGGATTCAAGGTGGCCGATGTTGGACTTCACGCTGCCGACGACCACCTTGTCGGTGCGCCCCTCGAACACTCGAGCGAGAGCGTTGAGTTCCTGCGGGTCACCGATCGGCGTCCCCGAACCGTGCGCCTCGATGTAGGAGATGTCCTCGACACCGACCCCGGCCGCCTCCATGGCGTCGTGCACAACCTGGGTCTGGGCGCGACCGTTGGGCACGGTGAACCCGCCGCTGGTGCCGTTGTGGCTGACGGCCGACCCCTTGAGGACGGCGAACACTGTGTCACCGTCGCGTTCGGCGTCCGAAAGCCGCTTGAGGACGACGACGACACCACCCTCACTGCGAATGTACCCATCCGCATGCTCGTCGAAGCTGCGGCAACGGCCCGAAGGGGCGAGGGCACCGAGACGCGACCAGGAGAGATGACCCTCCGGACTCAGGATGAGGTTGACCCCCGCCGTCACGACGACGTCGCAGGACCCGGACCGCAGCTCCTGGCACGCGAGGTGCAGGGCGTACAGGGACGACGAGCAAGCCGTGTCGATGGCCATGCTGGGGCCACGGAACCCGAACGTGTAGGAGATCCGGCCAGCGGCCGCGTTGGCCATGTTGCCCGTGTAGGCGTAGGCATCGTGTGTGTGGCCGAAGTCGCGCCCCACCTGGCGGTAGTCGTTGTTGTAGATGGCGACGAAGACTCCGACGCGCTGGTCCGCACCGACGGCGCGCGGGTCCATCCCCGCGTCCTCGAATGCCTCCCAGGTGAGCTCCAGCAGCAGCCGCTGCTGAGGGTCGATGTGGACGGCCTCGACCGGGGAAATGTTGAAGAATCCCGCGTCGAACTCCTCGACATCAGACAGGTAGCCACCCTCCGTGGTGGTGATCTCACCGGTGTCGAGGCCGCTGTGCGCCCATCGAGCCGGCGGAACGGGACCGACCACGTCGATCCCCTCATCCAGGACCGTCCACAGCTGCTTCAGGGTGCGGATGTCGCCGGGGAGCCGGAAGGACATGCCGACTACCGCGATGGGTTCCGTGCGGGAGGGGGCCAGACGGTGACCGCGGTTGACCGACCGGGTCTCAGCGGTGGGGACCTCGGTGCCAGTATCCGCCTCCAGCGCTCGGTTCACCTCGCCGAGCAGCGAGTTCACCTTCGGGTGATCGATGATGCACGTGCTTTCGAGCGTGATTCCGAGGTGCTCCTGCAGTCGCATCTGCAGACGGACAAGTTGCACCGAGTCGAATCCCATGTCGAACAGACCAATGTTCCGCATCGAGGGGTCGAGGCTCGGGAAGTCGGCGCCGTCCGCCCGGCCCACGCTGTCGACGATGTACCCGAACACGGCCTCGATCAGCTCGTCACCGGAAGACGACAGTTTTTCCGCGGCATCGCCGGCCGTCTCCACAGCCTCTCCCTCGTCTAGGTTCTCGGAGAGGTCCAGCGGTACGGTCTCGGCGTCCGTGAAGTGCCTGTCCCAGTCGACCTCCACACCGTGCACGTGGGCCTCGGACAACGAGCGGACGAACCGGGAGAGCCCCTGCTGATCGCGGCTGAGGGAACCGACGATCGGCGCCGTCCGACCGACCGAGGACACCACGTCGCGCATAGCGGTGAGGAGCACGGGATGGGCGCTGAGTTCGATGAACGCCGGGTCACAATCGGCCAAGACCGCCTCGGTGGCCCGCGCGAACAGCACCGGCTGACGCAGGTTGTCGTACCAGTGATCGGCGTCCAGGGTCGCGGTGTCCACCATGCCGCCCCGGGTGCCGGAGTAGAACCGGACATCGGTGGAGCGCGGACGGATGTCGGACAATCCCGTGAGGATGATGTCACGGCTACTCTCCGTGCGTGGCCCATGGGCCGCGAAGTCGACCGACAGTTTCTGCGCGAACTCCCCTGCCTCCCGCAGCTCGTCGACGAGCCGGTCGACGTCGGCGGAGTCACCGGAGACGACCGTGGAACGCGGAGCCAGTTCACCCGAGACGTGTGCATCGGCGTCGAGTCGAGCGATGACATCGCGCACCTGGTCCACGGTGACCCCGAGCATGGCCATCGAGCCCTTGCCGACGAGCGGGACATGCGCTCCGCTCCACACGATGGCCACCCGTGCCGCCTCGTCCAGATCCAAGGCGCCGGCCACGACCGACGCCGCGATCTCACCGAGGCTGAAGCCGAGGAAGTCCTGCGCCTCCACCCCGTAGTCCTGCCACAGTGCGGCCAGGGAGACCATAACCGAGAACAGCATCGGCTCCAGCACGTCGGGACGAGTCGGAACTTCCGCTGCGTCCCCGGTCAACAGGTCCATCACCGACCACCCGGTGTGGGCCTGGACGGCGTCCGAGCATTCGCCCATGCGTCGTGCGAAGACCGGCGCCTCATCGATCAGGTGCCTGGTCATCCCCGGCGGGATGCCTCCCTGGCCGGGGAAGACGAACACGGGCCGAAGGCTGGTCGCGGCAGTGCCGGCCAGCAGATCCACGTGCGACCGGCCGTCAACGAGTGCCAACAGCGCCGAGGAGGCGTGCTCACGATCCGCCCCGAGAACGACGGCCCGGTGCGGGGAGTCCGTCATGGACGAGCTGAGGGTGTGACCGATGTCGACGAGGCGATGCGGGCCCGAATCGATGTGCCGCCGCACGGTGCGCGCGGCGGCACGCAGACCAGACTGGTCCGAGGCATGGAGAAGTAGCGGAATCATCGTGACGTCCCTGAAAATCCTCTGCTGCGGGTGAAGTCAGTGGGGGGTGGGTGTCGGACCGGCGCTGAAGGTCTTCAATGCGTGGTCGGCGAGGAGCATCTGTTGCATCTCGTTGGTGCCCTCGATGATCTGGAGGATCTTCGCCTCCCGATACAGCCGTTGGCTCCGAGGACCTGGACCGCTTCTTTATCGCCGTCTCCGTGGTTGATGTCGATCTGGATGTATTCGGCAACGACCGTCAGGTCGTTCTCGTAGAGGTAGTCGTCGCCGTCCCGCGACACCACTTCTTCGAAGTTGGGCAACTGATACGTAAGCAACATCTGGCGGTTAAGGCTGGTCCGGCGGAATCGCGCGTAACGTCCGGCGGCCCGCTGCATGAGGAGGGTGAAGAGTACGGTGCCAGCACCCTTGGAGAGGGTACGACAGGACATCAACAGCAGCTCGATGGTCCACTCGGTGATGACCTCGGACGACAGACGCGGTGCCGTGGCCAGGTCGAGGTAATCGTAGGCATCGACGGTCTCGACGTCGGGGTGCGAGAAGCGCGCCCCGTCCCGCTCGAACTCCTAGTCGTCTACGAACACGATAGTGTCGAAACCGATGTTCAGCCTGTTCTGAATCTGCATGATGGACCAGGCTTTGGAGTTCCAGCTGATTTACGAGTGAAGGAAGTACTCGGCGATGCCGAATTCCTCCAGCTTGGCCCAAATAGTCGTCGTGATTGTTCTTGCTGGCGATGGACTGAAGGATTCGGCGCTCGTCCAAGGTGCGGATCAGATCGACAATCCCATTCTTCAAGACGACATCGTCACCTGCACTGATGGTGCCGGTCCACATCGTGTCGTCCAAATCCCAGACGAAAAATTTCGCCATCTTGATCGATTCTTCGGTCAGAGTGGGTAAAACTGTCCCTAGGGAATTCACAAAGGCCTCCTGAAACCTGTCGACGAAAGAGCGTTTCGTAAGCCGTCGCGAACCGAAGTCTTTTTTCTTTGCGGGGCTTCACACTCCCATTCCCTCCACTCGAAAGTGTACTGAGGGCGTAAAGGAGCGTCAAGGATGCGACTTAAATCAACTAAAAAGTTCGGGAGCGGCAGCGTGTGCCTCATGTAAGAAGGTCCGCGTAGTTCCCTGACGTGATGAGCAAGGGAGTTGTTGATGGCTGCATTTCATGAGATCACCAAGAAGTACGCCCGCGAGTACGGTAAGGCCGACCGGACTGAGAAGAGCCGGTTGCTGGATGCGTTGGTGGAGACCACGGGCTGGAACCGGGACTACGCGCGGCGGGCGATCCGAACCGCCGCAGCACGGAAGGCCACGGCACGCGAGCAACAGCGCAAGCCGCGCCTGCGAAAGTACTCCTACGACGCGCTCGTGGTCCTCCGAAAGGTGTGGGCTCTGTCGGTATCTCAAACCCCACCGTGACGCCCGCCACCCGCAAGCGCTGGGCACGACGAAGCCGTCACACATCCCGCGCTCCTCGATTCCCGTCAGGACCACGATGGACGACCTGCCGCCAGGGACGGGATTCTACGAGCTAGTGGTGTGTCCCGTAAATAGTTACTTAGTTGTGGGGTGGATTAGGGGTATGC
>ERZ773008.167-NODE-167-length-45956-cov-3.717784_pt1 | contig 45956 bp, 37 predicted proteins | sample MGYA00580664_ERZ773008 | MGnify/ENA primary metagenome ERZ773008 (study PRJEB29015, sample SAMEA2738016) | human oral metagenome | biome: human oral; feature: human-associated habitat; material: dental | place: China | collected 2048 ...
TTGGAAGTTCTCATTTTTCCTAATGTTTTTCAAAAAAATTTAGAATTTTTAAATGAAGATGAATGTATTCTCATTTATGGAAGTATGCAATGGAAAGAAGAAAATGATGTGACTTTCATTGCAGATAGGATAGAACCGTTGAAGACCAGAAAATTTAAAAAAATATACATTCAGTTAACACAAGAAAACTCTTATAGATTAAATGAAATTCAAACATTTATCAAAAAATATCCCGGAAAAGATCATGTGATATTTTTTGATTCAGACAGTAGAAAAGCTTTTGAGATGCAAGGATTCCATAGAATTGAATATGGAAGTGATATTATAGATAAGTTGAAAATAATTGCGGGTAAAGATAATGTGAAAACAAAGATGTAAAAAGGTGTAAGGAGATATTATGAGAAGGATTGCAGTTTTAACAAGTGGTGGAGATGCTCCCGGAATGAATGCCGCTGTTCGTGCGGTAGTTAGAACAGCCATTTACAACGATGTAGAAGTATATGGCGTTCAAAGAGGGTTCAAAGGTTTAATAGAAGGAGATTTTATAAAATTAAACGTATCTTTTGTGGGAGATATTATCCATAGAGGAGGCACTGTGTTACGCTCTGCACGATGCTTGGAATTCCAGAATCAAGAATCGTGCAGAAAATGTGCAGTCGATTTGTTAAATGTATTTCAGATAGATGGACTGATTGTAATAGGTGGAGATGGTAGTTTTAGAGGTATGACTTCTTTGACAGAATATGGATTTTCAACAATAGGAATTCCCGGAACCATTGATAATGACTTGGCATATACAGATTTTACAATTGGATTTGATACGGCAGTAAACACAGTTGTTGAAGCTATGAGCAAATTACGTGATACAACATCTTCGCATGAAAGAATAACTATTGTTGAAGTAATGGGTAGAAGATGTGGTGATATCGCATTGTATGCAGGTTTATCCGGAGGTGCGGAGGCAATTTTAATTCCGGAGGTACAATACGATTTGAGTCAAATTGCAGAACAATTAATAAAAAGCAACAATCGAGGAAAAAAACAGAGTATTATTGTTGTAGCAGAGGGAGTTGGGAACACAGAGTTTATATCAAAAGAAATCAATCGTTTGACAGGGTTTGTTACCATGACGACAATATTAGGACATGTTCAACGTGGTGGAAATCCTTCCTCCAGAGATAGACTCTTAGGAAGTATGATGGGAAATAGAGCAGTTGATCTTCTGTTGAATAATATCACAAATAGAGTGGTTGGAGTAAAAGATAATCAGATTATGGATATGGATATAAACGATGCTCTTCGTTCAAAAAAGAGATTTAACAGAGAGATGTACAACTTGTCAAAAGTATTGTCCATTTAATTTTGAAATAACTAAGATCTTAGAAACAAAAAAATTATTAGAAGGGATAAATTTGTATGAATCCGCTAAAAAAAACAAAAATTGTGTGTACTATAGGGCCGTCAAGTGAAAAAAAAGAAGTTTTAAAATTGCTTGCAGAAAATGGAATGAATGTATGTAGATTAAATTTTTCTCATGGAAGTCATGAAGAACACCAAAAAAAAATAGACATCATAAAAGAAGTTAGAGAAGAATTAAATGAACCTATCGCTATTTTGTTAGATACGAAGGGACCTGAGATAAGAACAGGTATTTTTTGTAAGGAAGAAGTAGAGTTAAGTACAGGACAACTGTTCACCTTATATATGGATGATATCATAGGAGATCATACAAAATGTTCTGTTTCATACAAGCATCTGGTTCATGATGTCAAAAAAGATGATATCATTTTAATTGATGATGGATTGATTTCTATGTTGGTAGTGGAAGTATCGAATGAAAAAATCGTATGTGAAGTTCAGAATGCCGGAATTATTAAAAATAATAAGGGGATTAATGTTCCGAATGTAAAAATAAATTTACCTGCTATTACTCAAAAAGATAGGGAGGATATTATTTTTGGGATTAAAAATGGGATTGATTTTATAGCTGTATCTTTTGTAAGAAAAGCATCGGATGTGCTATCTATTAGAGAAATATTGGAACAAGAAAATGCTGAATACATTCAAATTATTTCAAAAATCGAAAATCAAGAAGGAATCGATAATATAGATGATATTTTGATGGTTTCTGATGGTATAATGCTTGCAAGAGGAGATTTAGGAGTTGAAATCCCAACAGAAGAAATTCCTATTGTTCAAAAAAGAATCATAAAAAAATGCAATTTTTTATCAAAACCTGTTATTACAGCTACCCAAATGTTAGATTCTATGATGAGAAATCCCAGACCAACACGTGCAGAAGTAACAGATGTTGCAAATGCAATTTATGACGGAACAGATGCAATTATGCTTTCCGGAGAGACTGCTTCCGGAAAATATCCGATAGAGTCTGTCAAAATGATGTATAATATCGCCATTAAAACAGAAGAAAATTTAGACTATAAAAACATGTTATTGGAAAAGTCTATGGCAAGAGAAATGAACATTACAAATGCTATCAGCCATGCTACATGTACAACTGCCAATGATATTGGAGCAAAAGCTATTATTACTGCAACGGAATCCGGATATACTGCAAAAATGGTATCTAGCTACAGACCTAATCAAATGATTATTGGCATTATGCATTCTCCCGTTGTAGCAAGACAGATGGGAATTGTTTGGGGAATTCTTCCTGTTAATATAGATAAAATTACAGTTTCAACCGATGAATTATTTGATTTATCAATTAATGCATCTATTTCTAAAGGGTTAATTTTTCCGGGAGATATTGTTGTTATTACGGCAGGGGTTCCTACCAGACAAACGGGATCCACCAATTTAATTAAAGTCCATGTTGTAACAGAAATATTATCTCAGGGAATTGGAATAGGAGATAAGACAATTATCGGAGTTGCTAGAAAAAATTTAAGAGATTTTCAAAAAAATGATATTTTGATTGCAAAATATACAGAAAAAGAAATGGTTGATTACATGGAAAATGCATCTGCCATTGTTGTAGAAGAATCAGGTTTAACTAATCATACTGCAATTGTCGGCTTAAGTTTAGGAAAGACCGTAATTGTAGGTGCAAAAAATATTGTAGCAAAAATCGAAGATGGACAAATCATTACCATTTCTCCTAAAAAAGGATATGTATATAAAGGAAATGTTACAGGAGTGTAGTAGAGATTCTTTTAAATAAGAAATTGTTATTATCTTTGTAAAAGAACACAACTATTCCTTAAATGTATATTTTGGGAATAGTTGTGTAAAAAAGTAAAGGTGGTTCTAAATGGGTATGAAAATAAATAGTAAATCAAGTAAACCTCATAATATTTTAGAAAAAGAATATTCTATGATGAAAAAATGTGAAGAACTTGAGATTCAATTTCCTGCATTTTTCAGAGATTATTTTATTTTTTTGAAAGGATCTGTATCTATTTCTTCCAGGTATGCATACTTGATAGATATCTATTCTTTCTTTGAATATTTAATTGATTCAAAGTTTTTTGAGACTGAATATTCATCTGTTAAACAAATTAAACAAAGCGATTTAAAAAACATCACTGCAAGAGAGATTAATTATTATATTGGAGAATATTGTAGAAAATATGAAGTTAAAAAAGAAGATACGGTGGTAATATTTGAAAATCAAAATAAATCACTTTCCAGAAAAAAGTCTTCTCTAACATCTCTATTTAAATTTTTATTTAGGAATGAACAAATGAAATATAATTTGATTGATGGATTTAATCCTATAAAAATGCCAAAATTGAATCCTGATGCAATAAAAAGATTATCTATAGATGAGACAAACGAATTGATTCATGTTATTAATACAAGTATAGGTTTAACAAATCATGAAAAAATTTATTGGGAAAAAACAAAATATAGAGATAAAGCTATTATTATGATATTTATTACTCTTGGTTTGCGATTATCAGAACTTGAACAATTAAATATCACCTCAATTAATTTTAAAAGAAAGGAAATTCTTGTATTCAGAAAACGCGGAAAAGAAGTATTGATGCCATTTAATGATACTATCGAACATTCAATCCTTCAATATATCAATTTAGAGAGAAATCATATAATTATCAATGATGAGAATGATCCTCTTTTTTTATCTCTTCAAGGAAAGCGAATGACCGGTCGTCAAATCAGGCAGATGATAAAAAAATATACTTCGATTGTTTTAGGAGACAATGAAGGATTTTCTCCACATAAATTAAGATCTACACTTGCAAGTTCTCTCATAGAAAGAGGTTTTTCTATTTATGATGTGCAGAATTTATTAGACCATGATAATGTAACAACAACACAAATTTATGCGTCTCATAAAAAAAATGTGAAAAAAAATATAATCGAAAATATCGATTATATTGAAGACGAATCAGAAGAGAAACAATAGATAATATTTAAAATTAGTTGCGACATAATACGACAATTCCACGTTTTGTTTCTAATTCCAATTCATTTTCTGATTTAGAAGAAACCGACAATTGACCCAATAAAGAATCATTGATACAATCTCCCTGATTTAAATTGAAAATTTTACCAATATCAAAGTTCCCTTGGTAGTCAGGTGCATTTATTTGATGATTCTTTAATTTTAAGAAATATTCACACATTCTGTTAGGTGTTTGTGTTGTTTCCTCGTTCAAATGAAGAAGTAAATTTTCGTTATATGATAAATTTACAGGTTCTAAAAAGGTTAACATTTGAATTACAATAGATTCAAATTGAAGGATAAGATTAATTTTCAAACGTTCTAATAGAATTGTATCTTGTTTATCAAATACATTATTGTGAGTAATGTTAAAAATATCATCCTTCTCTATTGTGTTATTTTGCACAAGCGTACATAACAGGTATATAGACGCATATTCTTCTACAGTAATCCCCTTCTTTATCCATTGAAAGAAAAGAGAAGTAGCAGCAAAAGATGTTTCAATAGAATTGTTTACTAATATAATGGGAATTAGAGAGCTTAATAAACTCCCTACTCCCTTTTTTTTCAGATGCTTGTATAATTTTAATTCGTCAACATAACGATTTTTATTGATAGAAATTATATTTTTTTGTTTATCATAAAATAATGCTCTTGTTGTCAAATACACTAACTCATCATTTCCATAATAAACTGTATTCATATATTTTTGTTCAGTCATATTCTAAGAATCCTCAAACTATTCACATCAAATTAAATTACATTTTTCTTGGTGCTTCCATTCCTAAAATCCAAAGTGAATTTTTAATTACTATTTGACTCGCTTGTACCAAAGAAAGATAAGCAATCTTTTCTTTTTCATTTGCAGTTAATATAGGATTGTCATGGTAAAATTTATTGAAGGCTTGACATACATCTAATACAAATCTGGTTAAGTGATGAGGTTCATATTTTTTAGCACAACGCAATAATACATCTTCAAACGAGCTCATGATTCTAATAACATTCATTGCATCATTGTTTGTAGAAAGAACATAAAAATCTAAATCTGTGTTTAAATCAACATTTGCTTTTTCTAATAGTGAACAACATCTTGCATGAGTGTATTGGGTATAAGGACCTGTTTCTCCTTCAAAGGTTAATGCTCTATCCCATGAAAAAGTATAATCTTTGATTCTTGTATTTGACAGTTCTTGGAACACGATAGCTCCAACCCCTACTTGTTTTGCAACTTCATCTAAATTTTCCAAATTAGGATTTTTTTGTCGAATGATATCTTTTGTTTTTTCAATAGCTTTGTTTAATACATCCTCTAAAAATACTACTCTTCCTTTTCTTGTAGATAACACACCCTCTTCTAAAGAGACTGTTCCAAATGCAACATGTATACAGTCATTTGCCCAGTCATATCCACTTAGCTCATGAACTTTTTTCCATTGTTTAAAATGTAACTCTTGAGGAGCACCGACTACATAAATATTTTTATGAAAATCATAAGTATCTTTTCTGTATTTTGCCGCTGCTAAGTCTCGAGTAATATATAGTGTAGATCCATCTTTCTTTTTAATCAATGCAGGTGGCATACCATATTCTTCTAAATCTACAATTTTAGCACCTTGAGAATCAGTAAGAAGATTCATGTTTTCCAAATGTTCTATGATGGCAGGCATTTTATCGGAATAAAAGCTTTCACCGGCTAGTGAATCATACTCAATTCCAAGCATATTATAAACTTTGTCAAATTCTTTTAGAGAAATATCTCTAATCCATTGCCATAATTGTACAGCTTCCGGATCTTTATCTTCTTCTAATTTTCTGAACCATTCTCTGGCTTCATCTTCTAACTCAGAATGGACTTCTGCTTCTTCATGAAATTTTACATATAATTTTAACAATTCATTGATAGGGTCTTTCTCTATGACTGAACGATCTCCCCATTTTTTAAATGCTACAATCAATTTTCCGAATTGGGTCCCATAATCACCAAGATGATTAATTGCTATCGTGTTGAAGCCTACAGATTGATAAATTCTGTCTAAAGCGTGGCCTATTACAGTAGATCTGATATGTCCAATATGAAAAGGTTTCGCAATATTTGGAGAAGAATACTCCACTACTACATTTTTATGTTTTCCGTAATCAGACTTGCCGTAATTTTCCTTTTCGGTTAACACGGTTTCTATAACTTGTTTTGCAAGTAATTTTTTATTGATAGTAAAATTGATGTACCCGGAAACAGCCTTTATGGATTCAAATTCTTCTGTATTAGGCAATTGCTTTGCCAAATCTTCAGCAATCACATTAGGTGATTTTCTATATATTTTTGCTAACTTAAAACAAGGAAATGAATAGTCTCCCATTTCCGGATTAGCCGGTACTTCAATTAAAGATTCAATGTCAATGTCATTATTTGTAGATAATACATTATGCAACAATGTATATACTAATTTTTTAAAATTCATAAATATGCTCCTTTATAAGTAATATGGTAGATAAATACAAATACTGATTAATTGGAACTACACCTATGTCTACATTTGGGGCAGATTCCAAACAATGTAAATTCAATATGTTCTACAATATATCCATCTAAAAGGTTACAAGAACCTTCATCTAATTTGGTATCAATATCACAGATTTCTCCACATTTCGTACACATAAAATGACCGTGTGGATGAGTATTGATGTCATAATGAGCTTCTGTTTCATCAATATTCAATATCTTTACTAATGAACATTCTTTCATTAAGTTTAGAGTGTTATATACTGTTGTTTTAGATAGCGAAGGAATTTCTTTAATGAGTGCAAAGTAGATGTCATTTACAGAGGGATGAATATGATTGTTTTGAAGAAATTCCATAATTTTTACCCTTTGAAAAGATGGCTTAATCCCTTTTGTCTTTAGCAAGGCACTATATGATTTTAGAGAAGATATACTCATGACGTCAAAACACTCCTTTTCTGAGTCTATTGTTCCTAATTATATCATTAAACAGGATATTATAAAAGCATTCGAAATATTATAGAAAATAATATTACTTATTAACAGACGTTAAATATGAAACAAATTGAACGGATGGCCCCCCGGAAAGTAAGTAAATTCCATTTTTTCTTTTTTGGTCGGATGAAAGAAAGATAGCTTATATGCCCATAATGCAATGTGACCTCTCAGTTTTTCAGCAGAACCATATTTTACATCTCCAACAATAGAATGACCTCTTGATGAAAACTGAACTCTAATTTGGTGTGATCTTCCTGTTAAAAGATGGACATTTATCAAAGAATAATCCGGTAAACGAGATATAACATGATAGTTGAGAATACATTTTTTAGCATTTTTATCATGTTTAGAACAGACAGATACAATATTTTTAGAAGAAGATTTTTTTACAAAATCTTCCAATTGACCGGATGATGTTTTAAGACTTCCATGAACAACAGCTAAATATTCTTTTTCAATTTGATTGGTTCGTATTTGTTCGGATAAACGACTTGCAGCTTTTGATGTTTTTGCAAAAACCATAAGTCCGCCGGTGACCCTGTCCAATCGATGTACCAACCCGACAAAAACATTTCCGGGTTTCTGATACTTTTCCTTGATATACTCTTTTACGATGGTAAGTATATCAGTATCATTGGAGTTATCCTCTTGTGATGGAATTCTGTAGGGTTTGACTACCACAATAACATGATTATCTTCATACAATACCTGTATTTTTTCCATACTACTCCTTTGTTTTACCCATACTGTTTGTATTGTTATTTCCTGATTCTTCCTGTGGATAAACTTTGTTATTATTTGCTGTAATTTCAAAGCTGTATTCATCAGCGGATGATTTTTTTATGGTCGCAGTGAACGGACCGAAGTATTTTTTGCTTTTTGCAGCAAGGATGGAATGAGTATATTTTGTTACAATAGGATCATTTGATTGTATGATTTGCTTATCGTTAAAACAATTCGGATTATCCATCAATGCTAATTCCAATGTTTCTGCAAAACTGACAGCACTTGCAATATCTAATTTTTGCTGAGCACTTTCTTTCACATTTTGATATTTCAGCATACCATATGTAGCAATGAGTAACAGTAGTGTAATAGAAATAATAATTTCAATTAGTGTAAATCCGTTTCTTTTACTTAACTTTTTGTTCATAAAGATAACCTCCTAATGTAAAATAATTTTGAAAAATTATTAATATCCGATTATTTTATAGAAATAGATTACTTTTGAAGTTTTAATGTTTCATTTCGTAAAATGTGAGAAAAATATTCGGGCAAAGGCGAATAAAATTCTATAAATTCCTTGCTCGTCGGATGAACAAAACCTAAATATCCTGCATGTAATGTCTGACCTTGCAATTGATATTCACACTTTCTATTAGTGTATAAAGAATCACCGAGTAAAGGATGGCCTATATAAGTACAATGTACTCTGATTTGATGAGTTCTACCGGTTTCCAATCTTGCTTTTAAATATGTTTTATCTTTAAAATTTTCAATGACAGTTAAATGTGTAATGGCAGGTTTTCCGTTAGGAACTACAGCCATTTGAAGTCTGTTTTTTGGGTTTCGTCCAATCGGTTGTTCGATAGATAAATGAGTTGTTTTAATATTTCCGAAAGTAATTAATTGATATTCTCTTTGAATAGAATGTTCCTTAAATTGTTCAGAAAGAAATTGATGAGCATCATTATTTTTTGCAATCACTAATATTCCGGATGTATCTTTATCAATCCGATGAACAATACCAGGTCGAATATATCCGTTGATTTCAGAAAGATTACCTTTGCAATGATATAAAATGGCGTTCACTAACGTGTGAGAATAATTTCCCGGTGCCGGATGGACAACCATTCCTTTTTCTTTATTTACAATCAAAATATCTTTATCTTCAAATAAAATATTCAGCGGAATATTTTCAGGAGAAATTTCGATACTTTTAGGCTCAGGGATGTAAATTTCAATATTGTCAAAAGATTTTAGCAAAAAACTTTTTTTTTCGTATTTCCCATTCACAAGTACTCGTTTTTCGTCAATCAACTTTTGGATATAAGAACGAGATATACTTGGAAGATTTGAAGAAATAAATTGATCCAATCGCATTCCCTCATCTTCTAAGACAACAAATTTTTTAGTAGAAGAAAAATCGCTATTTACCGGACTCCCCTCCTTGTGTCATCATGAGATGTTCTTCATAAACATCTTCTATTAAATTTCCTAAAATCCAATCGATATTTGTTGGAGTAATCATAGAAAAAATTGGTCTTTTAATATCATGTTCTCTCATATAATTTATGATATTCATAACACTTTCTCGATCTAATCCTGCTAAAAACACAAACTCAATTTTAGAAACATCTTGCGAGAAGTTGTGGTTCTCTTTTACGTATCCATCAATTCCAAGACAGTATCCTACCTTTTGATTTAAATCAGAAGAAGTTATTTTTGACGCATATTGATCCAGGTTAAAATATTTTAACGTGGATATAATCTCATCTTCCCTTATTCCATCTATTCCATTCAGTAAAATCTTTTTCATAAATCAAGACCCCTTTATATAAAAACTTTATTCCATTACATTATATCATGATTTAATGTATTTTTGAAAATATAGACAATATAATCTAAAAATTATTTTTGTGTTGATGAAAAGAGTATATTGTTGTATAATTCATAATTGTAATAAATAAAGACAAGGAGGAGCTTATGGGAAGAATACATAATATCGAAGGTAGAAAAAATAAGCAAGATTCAAAAAGAGCTGCTGTATTTACAAAATATGCGCGTTTGATTACAGTTGCCGTGAAAGAAGGTGGACCTGATCCTGAATATAATGCTTCCTTAAAAACTGCAATTGAAAAAGCGAAAGCGATGAATATGCCTAATGATAATATTGAACGTGCCATAAAAAAAGGAACAGGTGCAGGAGATTCAGAAAACTTTGAAAGTATTGTATACGAAGGTTATGGTCCCGGTGGAGTTGCTATGATTATTGAGACTCTTACAGATAATAAGAATAGGACTGCCGGAAATGTAAGATATTATTTAGATAAGAATGGTGGAAATTTGGGAACATCAGGATGCGTTTCTTTCATGTTTGACAGAAAAGGTATCATATTGATTAAAAAATCAGATGATATTTCTGAAGATAGCTTGATGGAAGTTGCGTTAGAAGCAGGTGCAGAAGATTTTTTATCTGAAGAAGACGGATTTGAAATTTACACTGATCCATCATCCGTATATGAAGTAAAAGATGCAATCCAAACCAAAGGATATGATATTCTATCTGCTGAAGTGAGTATGATTCCTCAAACTTATACGGCAGTGGAAGGCTCTGCAGTAAAACAACTGGAAAAGCTTTTGGATATGTTGGATGATGATGATGATATCCAAGAGGTATACACGAACCAACAAGTATAGTTAGAAGAATATTGAACAATTGTGAGTATTTTAATCCTGCGTTATTACACGTAGGATTTTTTCTACATACAAAAAAAGATGTTTTCAAAGAGGTACCATTGAAGACATCTTTTTTTGATTATGATATTGTTCAAACTATTAATTCTTAAAACTATGGATAGGTGCAGGAATAAATCCTCCACGCTCAATAAAGAGATTGCTTTTTGCCGAATTCACTTTCATAATCGGTGCATATCCTAATAATCCGCCGAACTCCACAACTTCACCTTCCTTTTTTCCGTACACCGGAATCACTCTAACCGCTGTGGTTTTTTGGTTGATCATGCCGATTGCACTTTCATCTGCGATGATGGCAGAGATTGTTTCAGCCGGAGTATCTCCCGGAATAGCAATCATATCTAATCCTACCGAGCAAACACACGTCATAGCCTCCAATTTATCTAATGAAATCGTTTTATTTTCCGCTGCAGCAATCATGCCTTCATCTTCACTTACCGGAATAAACGCACCACTTAATCCACCAACGTTGGAAGAAGCCATTGTTCCACCTTTTTTGACCGCATCGTTTAGTAATGCCAGTGCGGCAGTCGTACCATGTGTTCCGACCTGTTCCAAACCGATTTCTTCTAAAATTCTGGCAACACTATCACCTATCGCAGGAGTTGGTGCCAATGATAAATCTACGATTCCAAAAGGTAAATTTAATTGTTGAGCAACTTCTTTTCCAATCAACTCACCCATTCTTGTAATTTTAAAAGAAGTCTGCTTGATTTTCTCAGATACTACTTGAATGCTTTCTCCCTTTACTTTTTCAAGAGCCGACTTCACTACACCGGGGCCACTAATCCCTACACTGATGCTATTATCCCCTTCTCCTACTCCATGAAATGCACCTGCCATAAAAGGATTATCTTCTACTGCATTGCAGAAAACAACAAGTTTTGCACACCCTAAACTATCTTTTTCTTTTGTTAGATAGGCAGTTTGTTTTATTATCCTTCCCATCAACGCTACAGCATCCATATTAATTCCTGTCTTTGTACTTCCTACATTGACACTGGAACAAACCAAATCTGTTTCGGAGAGGGCTTCCGGAATGGAGTTCATTAATATCATGTCGCTTTGTGTTGCTTTTTTATACACTAATGCAGAAAAACCTCCAACAAAATTTACACCTGTCTCCTTTGCAGCCTTGTCTAAAACTTTTGCAAATGAAACATAGTTTGTTTCGTTGGTAGCTCCTGCAATTAAAGAAATAGGTGTAACAGAAATTCGTTTGTTAACTACCTTTATACCATATTTATTTCCAATTTTATCAGAAGTAGATACAAGATGTTCTGCTAAACAAGTAATTTTATCATAAATCTTGGTACAAGACCTTTCAGCATTAGAATCACAACAATCCAATAACGAAATTCCCATAGTAACTGTTCTGATATCCAAATTTTGTTCATCGAGCATTTTAATCGTCTCTTGAATATTAAATCGATTCATATTATAAAAATCCCCCTATACATGATACATCGAGTCAAATAAGTTTTCGTGTTGAATTCTTATCGATAGTCCCATTTCTGTTCCTAAATCAGAAAAAATATTTGATAATGTTGTAATATCATGTTTTGATTGTTCCAAATTAACCAACATAATCATAGTAAAGTATTGTTCCATCAAAGTTTGGTTGATGTCTAAAATATTCAATTGACATTCAGCTATTTTTTGGGAAACTTGACTTACTATCCCTACTCTGTCTTTTCCAATTACTGTGATTACCGCTTTCAATCTGTTCCCTCCATTTCTACTTACATAAAAAATGATGTGACCTATGTATAGACCACCATATGTGACCTATTATACGATATTTTGTAATAAAATAAAATGTTTTCTTTTCTATGCTTTTGTTAACTCAATTTCTAGATTGAAAAAGAATCTTATTAATATTGTATCAATAAGATTCTTTTTATTTTGATAGATACAATTAATGTTTTACCATTAAGAAAGCATCATCTTCTCCAAAGTTAACGGTTCTACATACTCTCCATTTTTATAAGCACGCATATTTCCACCGGATATTTCATCAATCAGAGCAATATGGGCATCTTCTCCTACTCTTCCAAATTCAAATTTAATATCGTATAGTTCCAACTCTTTTTTTGCCAATTCTTCTTTTACGATAGCTCCGATTTTTTTTGTCATAGAAACTAAAGTAGCATATTCTTCTTTTGTTAAGATGCCAAGCATATCCAAAGCATCATCAGTAATAAGGGGATCATTTCTATCATCATCTTTTAGTGTAACTTCTACATAAGCATCCAATGGAGTCGCTTCTTTAACATATTTTCCATATCGTCTTAAGAAACTTCCAACTGCTCTATAACGACAAATAACCTCAACACCTTCTCCAAAAACTCGTGCCGGAAGAACAGTCATAGTAGATTCATCTATATTACAATCAACATAGTGAGTAGCAATCCCTGCATTATTTATCTTTTCGAAAAAAAACTTAGTTAATTTTAATCCGGCTTTTCCGGCTCCTTCTATCCTAAGACCTACTTCATTTGCACCGGGATCAAATACTCCGTCTACTCCGGTAACATCGTCTTTGAATTTTAACAAATAATTTCCGTTTTCCAAGTCAAAAACATCTTTTGTTTTTCCTTCATAAATTTTTTTCATAATATCCCCCTTAAAAATTGATATTTCGACACAAAACGATTATACGATTTTTTTATAAAATGTTCAAGTTTTTTAATGGTAAATATTAAAAACTCTTTCTAAATATCATAAAAAATATAATTTTATCCAAAAAACGGAATATTTATAGTAATGTATGATTATAATATACGAAATTATTTTGTGATTTTTCCACCTAAATAGTTAAAGTAACATCCTTGATATAAATTGTTCTGATTCATATATTCTATGATATAATCTTTTATTTTCCACCAAGAAGTATTGAAATTACATGAAATAACATCTTTTTCGGGAGCACGACCGATAAGACGTTGTATTGCAATATCAGGTGATAGATAGCTTAAAAAGAATGCCACTCTTTCGATATAATCTTCCATAGTTCCTATTTGAAACTGTCCTGTTTCATATTCTTGAGCCATTATGCTCCCTTTTGGAATATACAACGAATGAAGTTTTACTCCGTTAACTTCAAGAGCAGATAAAATTTTAGCGCCTTCAATCACATCTTCTTTTGAGTCTTGAGGAAGATTCAAAATCATATGCACAGTGGTTTGAAAACCATACTTTTTACATCGAATGATACAATCGATAAATTCTGCCAAAGTATGTCCTCTGTTTATATTTTTTAGTGTATGATAATTCACAGTTTGCAGACCTAATTCCATATTGATTTCAATATGATATCTGTCATTTACAGTTTTTAAGAATTTGAGGTGTTCTTCTGTAACACAGTCCGGTCTTGTCGAGATTGCAATTTCAACAACATCTTCTCTAATAGAAGATAAAATACATTCTTCAAATTTTGATTGTTCTACATACGTATTGGTATAGTTTTGAAAATAAGCAATAAACTTTTTGGCATGATATTTAGATCCTATATAGTTTATATTTTTTTGTAATTGCTCCTCAACAGATTCCAGATTATTTCTACTTTCAAAACCTACTCCTACATCTCCACAGAATGTACATCCGCCTACTCCGATTTTCCCATCTCGATTCGGACAAGTTAACGGGAGGTTAATTGGGATTCTATATACTTTTTCTCCATATTTTTCCTTTAGGAAATTGGAATAAACATAATATGGTTCCATTGAAATGGTTCTCCTTTTTATTTTATAAGAAAGAAATTGTGGTCAATCGCTTATTTTTCTTTGCAGAAGACGGAATCGTTTTTGTCTTACAAAAATCCCATTCTCTGTCATCACTTTCCAATAATTCTATTCTTTCTACTTTTGCATTTTTATTTAGATTAATCACTTTTACTCCTTGACTGCTTCTGCTAATCTTTTCAGGAATGGATGAAGTGTCGATAGAAAGACAACGATAATTATCTGTAAAAATAACAAATGTTTCATCTTTCTTGATATGGAAGCAGTCAACCAACGGACTCTGTGTAGAATATACATTTTGTAATTTTTTTCGGAACGATTTTGTTTGATAAGAAGAAAAGTTAATTTTAGCAACTTTTCCATTTTCAAAAAAATACACCATATATCCTTCATACTCTTCAGGAAAAATCATTTGTATTATTCTTTCATTTTCTTCCATTTTTAAATAATTAGGGAGAAATAACCCCAGTAAAGATGCTTTCGTGTCTTTTAAATCGCTTACTTTTACTTGATATAGTATGTTATTTGTAGATAACAGCATAAAAACATCTGTATTGTTCATTTCTATTTGTTGTAGAATGGAGTCGTTGTCTTTTAATTTTTGTTCAGAATACGCTCTAAGGGAGAGTTCGGGTATTTTTTTGAGATAACCGTCTTTCGTTAAAAACATCGTTACAGCATAATCTTCTGTAAAATTTTCTTTTGAATATACGACAACATCTTTTTTTGATACTATGGTCGTTTTTCTCTCTTGACCGTAAGTTTTTATAATACTTTTTAATTCAGAAATAATCAACTTATCTTGTAATTTTTGGGAATGATATATCTCTTCTAATGTTGTAATCGATTCCTCTAATTCCTTAATTTCACTGATTTTTTTTAAGATAAATTCCTTATTTAAGTTTCTAAGTTTTATTTCAAGGATGTATTCAGCTTGCTTTTCCTCAATTGCAAAGGCATTCATTAAATTCGGAAGGACGTCAATCTCCTTTTCTGTGTTTCTAATAATAGCAATTACCTTATCAATATCCAAGATGATTTTTTCTAACCCTTTCAACAGGAATAACCTTTTACTCTTGTCTTCCATTTCGTTTAATGTTCTTCTTACAATACATTGTCTTCTAAAATTCAGCCAATGAAAAATAATGTCTTTGATTCCTAATATTTTAGGTTTGTTATCTATCAAAACATTAAAATTACAACTAAATGAATCTTCCAAAGTGGTGTATTTAAATATTTTCCCCATCATGGATTCAACATCTGCATTCTTTCGAACATCTATCGTAATTTTAAGCCCATTTAAATCCGTTTCATCGCGAATATCCGTAATTTCTCTTAAAGTACCGTCTTTGATTAAGTCTATTATTTTTTCAATAATGACTTCTACGGTAGTAGTATATGGTATTTCATAAATTTCGATAAGTTGTTCTTTTTTTAAGTAACGATATTTTCCTCTTAATTTGAAACTTCCACGACCCGTTTCGTAAATAGATTTCATTTCTTCTTCATCAAACAACAACTCTCCTCCGGATGGAAAATCAGGACCTAAAATAAAATCAAACATGTTACAATTTATATCTTTAAGATATGCGATAGTATAGTTACATATTTCTGATAGATTGAAACTTGGAATGGAACTTGCCATTCCTACAGCGATTCCTTTGTTGGCTTTTAGCAAAATATTTGGAAAAGTAGTAGGTAACAATACCGGCTCCTTCATAGTAGAATCATAATTATCTACAAAATCTACGGTATTTTTTTCTATTTCACCAAAAAGTTCTTTACAAAGAGGCATTAGCTTTGCTTCAGTATATCTGGGAGCTGCAAACTGCATATCTCTGGATGTGGATTTTCCAAAATTTCCTTTTGAATCAATATAAGGATGTAATAAAGATTCGTTTCCGCGCGATAATTTAACCATTGTCTCATAAATTGCAGAATCTCCATGTGGATTAAGTTTCATAGTTTGTCCGACAATATTAGCAGATTTTGTTCTATTGGCATTTAGTAGATTCATACGATACATTGTGTAGAGCAACTTTCTATGAGATGGCTTAAATCCGTCAATTTCAGGAATGGCACGAGATACGATAACACTCATAGCATATGGCATGTAATTTTGTTTTAATGTATCTACAATATTTTCTACTCTTTTATTCATTTCAATATATTTCTGTGTAGAATTTTTTTTTGTTTTTTGTTTCATAGAAACTCCTTATTTAACTACCTACATTTCATCTACTTGTTCTAAATATAAATGACCAAAGTTTTCAATATACTCTTTTCTGCTTTGAAGATCATCTCCAAGTAGAGTATCAAATGCTATTTTAGTATCTTCGGGATTATATTCAGTTACTTGTATTAATCTTCTTGTTTCCGGATTCATTGTTGTTTCCCACATCATATCCGGTTCATTCTCTCCAAGTCCTTTTGAACGTTGGACATGATAGGAACCTTTTATTTTAGATAGAATCGCTTCTTTTTCTTTTTCGGAATATGCAAAATAAGTTTTGTTTTTAGAAGAAATTTCATAGAGAGGCGATTCCGCAATATAAATATACCCCTTCTCTATCAGGGTAGGAGTCAACATGTAAAACATTGTCAAAAGGAGTGTTCTAATCTGAAATCCGTCTACATCGGCATCTGTACAAATAATAATTTTGTTCCAACGAAGGTTATCCATATTGAAGTCAGCGATATCTTTTAGATGTTTACTGTTCATCTCAACACCTGTTCCGAGAATAGAGATAATATCAGTTATAATATCATTTGCAAAAATACGTGCAGAATCTGATTTCAAACAATTTAATATTTTTCCACGGATTGGAATAATTGCTTGAAAATCGGAATTTCGCCCTTGTTTACATGAACCTAAAGCAGAATCACCTTCCACAATATACAATTCTCTTTCATCCGGATTTTTTGTTCGACAATCGACAAATTTTTTGATACGAGTCAATGGATCAAATGTTGTTTTTAAATTTCTTTTGATAGCCATTCTTGTTTTTTCGGCACTTTCTCTGGAATGCTTATTCACAAGAATTTGATCGATAATTTTTTCACCTTCTTGCTGGTTTTCAGTAAAATAGATTTCTAACTGTTCTTTCAAAAAATCTGTTAAAGCTTGTTGAATAAATTTATTGGTAATCGCTTTTTTTGTTTGATTTTCATAAGAAGTCATTGTTGAAAATGAGTTGATAACAAGAAGTAAACTATCTTCTATATCTGAAAATGAAATTTTCTTTTCATTCTTATAATATTTTCCTAATTTTTTGATATAAGAATCTACAGCTGACACAAATGCAGATTTGGTCGCTTTTTCAGGAGAACCTCCATGTTCCAAATAGCTGGAATTATGATAGAATTCTAAACGATTTGCTTCATTAGAAAAAGCAAAACAAATATCTGCTTTGAGTTTATAAAAAGGCTTGTCCTCACGATCTCTTCCTTTAGTTTCTAAAGAAACAGAGTGTGGAGAAGAAATATAATTGTCACCTATCAGTTCGTTTACATAGTCAACAATCCCATTTTCATAACAATAGCTGAATTCACTGTTTGAAATTTCATCAAACAAATGAAAAGATACCCCTTTATTTATTACTGCTTGTCTTTTTAATGTGTCACAATAAAATTCTAAAGTGATATTGATATCCGTGAATACCTCTGTATCCGGTTTGAATTTAATTTTTGTATAGGTTCCGGGAGAAGAATCTTTTTCTTTTTTAAGGCCTCCGATGCTATACCCTTTTTCAAAGTGAACTTGATAAAGATAACCGTCCCGTTTTACTTTTACATCCATATATTCAGAAGAATATTGTGTGGCGCAACAACCCAAACCGTTTAGTCCCAATGAATACTCATAGTTTTTCCCTTGATTTGTATTGTATTTTCCCCCGGCATATAACTCTTCAAAAATAAGTTCATAGTTATACCTATTTTCCTTTTCATTAAAATCTAAGGGAGCACCTCGTCCGAAATCTTCTATTGTAACAGAAAAGTCGCTGTGTCTAATAACATTTATTTTAGTCCCATTTCCTTCTCTCGCTTCATCGATGGCATTAGAAAGAATTTCAAACATAGCATGTTGACACCCTTCTATTCCGTCTGACCCAAAAATAACAGCCGGGCGTAACCTCACTCTATCAGGACCTTTTAACGAACTGATACTGTTATTTCCATAATCTACATTTTGTTTTTTTTCTTTTTTCATATATAGAACATCCTAACTAATTGATATGTAATTCATGATACACTTCGCTGTATATTATACCATAAAATTTTACTAATTATATCTCATATCCAAAATGATTCATCAATATAAAAACAGACTGTACCAGGATTAACTTTTATCATCAATCACTATTCAGTCTGTTACATTAATCTATGAAATTGAATAATTATTTTATTACTCTTTTTGCAGAATGATAGCACTTAGCATAATATCCGAAATTCAAATTGGAGATAATTACCTTTTGAACATTACCTGAAGAAGCATGAATAAAATTTCCATCTTCTATATAAATTCCTACATGAGAAACTCTGTTTCCGCCACCGGTATGAAAAAATACTAAATCTCCTTCTTGAAGATCACTTTTTTTAATAGAAACTCCTGTCACACTCATCGATCTGGAATCTCTAGGCAACTTTATACCAAGAGCTTTTTCGTAAGAATATCCAACGAAACCGGAACAATCAAATTTATTTGGTCCCCTGGAACCATAAGAATATGGAGAACCTAATTTCCCTTTTGCAAAAGAAATAAGAGAAGCACTATTTTTGTTTTCAATTTTTTTATCTCGAAACAAACCTCTGGAAGTAGCTTCTTGTGAATCTTCATCTTCTGAAACTTTAATACTATCCGTTAACAATTCATTTTTTATATATCCTGACTGACCGTTTTCCAGTAGAACTTTTGAATATTCTTTCCCTTTGTCAGTAACAATAACGCTATCACCTTTTGATAGTAAAGAAATTACTTGTTTTGAAGAAGTTTCATAATACAATTCCGCTTCATCTTGAGCTAAATAAGAAACATCGGGATCAACTATATTTTGATTTGCTGAAATTTCTCCCGGTAAAAATCCAATTAACATTCCTGTACATAATATGACACTCAAACGTTTTGACAGACTGCCGTGTCTTTTCATAAAATATCCTCCTAAAAATAATCATAGACTACTCTATTTTTATTTTGTAATTATTTTGTAACCATTGTCATAATACTACAGCTATCTTGCTTTTTCAAGAATTGAGGGAAATTATTACATTTTTTTTACAAATTCCTAACGTTTACATTAGAAATTAGTTATCATCTGTTCTAATACTAAAACCCAATTAAAATGTCATAAATTGTAATGTGAAAGAAATCTATTTTTCAGTATTGTGTTAACTGAAACAACTTGAATGGTTAGTGAAGTTATTAAACTTTGAAACAAATTATAAATTTTTTGCTCTTTGTTTTGCTCTTTGTTGTTTGTCTAATATTCTTTTTCTGATTCTCATATTTTTAGGAGTTAGTTCTACCAATTCATCCTTTTCTATAAATTCCAACGCTTCCTCCAAAGACATCTTTTTTGGTGGAGATAGTCTTAAAGCATCATCAGAACCGGACGCTCTCATATTGGTGGCTTGTTTTCGCTTGCATACATTGACATCAATATCCATCGGTTTAGCATTTTCTCCGACAATCATTCCTTCATAAACTTTATCTCCCGGCGAAACAAATAAAATTCCACGTTCTTGAGCATTATACAATCCATATCCTACTGCGGTTCCTGTTTCAAAAGAAACCAATGAACCTTGACTTCTTCTCGGAATTTCTCCTTTATATGGTTCATAGCCTTCAAAAAGTGTATTTAAGATACCGTTTCCTTTGGTGTCAGTCAAAAATTCAGAACGATATCCAATCATTCCTCGAGTTGGAATCAAAAATTCAATTCTGGTATATCCACCCTTAGACTGTACCATATTAACCATTTCGCCTTTTCTTGCACCTAATTTTTCAATTACTGCTCCCATAAATTCTTCAGGAACATCAATAATTACTCTCTCAATCGGTTCAATCAATTTATCATTTTTATCTTTTTTCATCAACACTTCCGGTTTGGATACCATCAACTCATATCCTTCACGTCGCATTTGTTCCATTAAAATAGACAAGTGCAATTCTCCTCGCCCTGCTACTCTGAAAGAATCAGCTGAATCGGTATCTTCTACTCTCAAAGAAACGTTTGTATTCAACTCTTTGTGTAGTCTTGCGCGAATTTGTCGGGAAGTGACATATTTTCCATCTTGACCTGCAAAAGGTCCGTTATTAACAGAAAAAGTCATAGCCAATGTCGGTTCAGAAATTTTTACAAAAGGAAGCGGCTGCTTATCCTCGATAGAAGTAATGGTATCCCCAATTTCTATATCTTCAATTCCGGATATTGCAACAATACTTCCGGTAATGGCTTCTTCAATCTCTACCCTCTTCAATCCGTCATACTCGTATAATTTTCCTATTCTGACTTTATATGATTTATCAGGATTTTCATAATTGGAAACCCAAAGATCTTCACCGATAGACACGCTTCCTCTTTCAACTTTTCCAATCCCGATTCTTCCGATATACTCATTATAATCAATTGTTGAAATCAAAACTTGAGTTAACCCGTCTTCGTCTCCATTTGGACATGGAATATTTTCGATAATTGCTTCAAATAATGGTTTCATAGTATCTTGCAACTGATCTGCATCCGTTCCGGAAATCCCCTTTTTAGCAGATGCAAAAATAAATGGTGAATCCAATTGTATTTCATTTGCGTCTAATTCAATAAATAAGTCCAATACTTCATCTACTACTTCATTCGGTCTTGCTTCCGGTCTATCCACTTTATTAACACAAATAACAGAAGGAAGATTTAATTCCAATGCTTTCTTTAATACAAATTTTGTTTGAGGCATCGGACCTTCGAATGCATCTACAACCAATACCACGCCATCTACCATTTTTAGAATACGCTCCACTTCTCCACCGAAATCAGCATGTCCGGGAGTATCAATAATATTGATTTTGACATCTCCGTACATTACAGCTGTATTTTTTGAAAGAATTGTAATTCCGCGTTCTTTTTCCAAATCGTTTGAATCCATTACACGTTCTTCTACCTCTTGATTTTGTCTAAATACACCGCTTTGTTTCAACAAAGAATCTACTAAAGTGGTTTTTCCATGGTCTACGTGTGCGATAATTGCAACATTTCTAATTTGTTCTTTTTTCAAAATAATCCCCATTTCTTTCATTGCTATAAACAGACAATCAACTTCTATAAATCTACAACTTTTTTATTATATCACAATAATGATATCATTATGAATTTTCTTCAAAAATAGTTTCATCTAATATCTTTGAAACTGCTTTATTGGAAACAGAATAGGAAAATCCTTTATAATTTAAAGAATAGTATAATTTTTTGCGAATTTCTTCCTTTGTTTTGTTTCTATAGCTTTTTATTTTTTTGCAACAGAATGCGTATGCTTTCGCTATTTCTCCTTCTTCTGAAGTTTCTTGTTCCAGTTGTTCCTTCCAAATTGATTCTTGAATTCCTTTTTGTAACAATTTCGATTCAATTTGTATCTTTGATAAATTTTGTTTTTTTGAACTTCTGATTAATTCCTCAGATAGCAACTTATCATTGATGAAGTTTAATTCCTTTAATTTCAGCAATGCTTGTTTGATATGAGAAATGTCAAAATTTTCTTTTTCCAATTTTCTTTTTAGTTGCATTTCTGATAACATAGAATAGTTTAACTTTTGAATAGCAGACTGAAAACATTGCTTCACTCTATCTTCTTCCAATTTTTCATCCCAATTCTCAATGGTATCAAAATCTTTTCCGACTTCTAAATTTAATAGATAAAACAAATCTTCCGTAACTGTAATTTCATTATTTTCTGAGCAAAATAAATGATATCGATTTTTTGTTTTTACTATTTTTTCAATTATCATACTAATTTTTCCTCATAATCTATATACTTTTTTAAATATTCTCCTGTATAAGAGTGTTTACAGTGTATGATTTCTTCCGGAGTTCCTTCAAAAATCACTTCTCCACCATTATTCCCACCATTTGGGCCTAAATCTATAATATAGTCTGAAACCTTGATACAATCTAAATTATGTTCGATAACAACAACCGTATTTCCGTTATCAGTTAATTTTTGCAATACACTAAGCAATTTGCTGACATCATCCATATGAAGTCCTGTGGTAGGCTCATCCAAAATATATAATGTGTTTCCTGTTCCTTTTTTACTTAGCTCTGCTGCTAATTTAATCCGTTGTGCCTCTCCACCGGATAATTCAGTGGAAGGTTGACCCAGCGTGATATAAGATAATCCTACTTCCATTAATGTGTCTAATTTTCGTTTTATTTTTGGAATATTTTCGAAAAATGAACACGCTTCTTCTACATTCATATTGAGAATATCTGAAATCGATTTTCCTTTATATTTTATTTCTAATGTTTCACGATTGTATCTGTCTCCCTTACATATTTCACATGGAACATATACATCTGGAAGAAAGTGCATTTCAATTTTTAAAATACCATCTCCCTTACATGCTTCACATCTGCCACCGCTGACATTAAAGCTAAATCTTCCTTTTTTATATCCTCTTGCTTTCGATTCTTGCGTTTCGGCAAAAACATCTCTGATAAAATCAAATACACCTGTATAAGTTGCGGGGTTGGAGCGTGGAGTTCTTCCGATAGGTGATTGGTCAATATTTACCACTTTATCAATATGTTCTAATCCTGTTATTTGTTTATATTTGCCTGCTTTTTCCCTTGAGTGATTAAGTTTTGCAGCGACTGCTTTGTATAGAATTTCATTAATCAATGAGCTTTTACCACTTCCCGATACACCGGTAATACTGGTAAATACACCCAAAGGAATCGATACCGTAATATTTTTTAAATTATTTTCTGCCGCTCCGATAATGGTAATTTGTTTCTCTTTATCTATCATCCTTCTTGTTTTTGGAATAGCAATTCTTTTTTTACCGCTTAGATATTGTCCGGTGATGGAATTTGAATTTTGCTTCAATTCTTCTACAGTACCTTGAGCAATAATTTGTCCACCATGAATTCCTGCTCCCGGACCGATATCGATAATTTGATCTGCTGCATGCATAGTATCTTCATCGTGTTCCACAACAATGAGAGTATTTCCGATTGCGGTTAAATTTTTCAAAGTATGAATCAATCTATCGTTATCCCTCTGATGTAAGCCGATACTTGGTTCATCCAATACATACAAGACTCCCACCAAGGCAGAACCGATTTGAGTTGCTAAACGAATCCTCTGAGATTCTCCGCCTGACAAAGTGGATGCTTTTCTACTGAGAGTAAGATATTCTAAACCTACATCCTTTAAAAAGGTTAAACGATTGTTGATTTCTTTTAAAATTTCTTTTGCGATAAAAGTGTTCTTTTCACTTAATTTTAGCGTTTTTAGAAATTCCAAATGGCTTTCTACCGAAAGATCGGTTAATTCAGATATATTTTTATCTCCTACAGTAATACTCAAAACTTCCTTTTTTAATCTTGTGCCCATACAATCCGTACATGCTTTTTCTATCACATATTTTTGCATTTTTTCACGAACAAGTTCTGATGAAGAATTTAATAGTCTTCTCTCTAAATTTGGGATAACACCTTCAAACGGAGCATTGTATTCTCTTTTTTCATCAGTGAACTTACTTTCAAACGAAAAAGTGAGCATTTCTGATGTTCCATATAATAATTTCTCTTGAAACCATGTAGGCAAATCTTGATATGGAGCATCCAGCGAGATATTATTATTTTCTGCCAATACTTTAATCATCTTAAAATAATAGGATTCTTCATTATTTTTATCAGACGTCATCCACGGCTCTACGGCACCTTCTCTAAAACTTAATGTCTTGTTAGGAATAACCAATTCCGGATCAATTTGACTCATAAATCCCAGTCCGTTACAAGTAGGACATGCTCCATAAGGAGCATTAAAAGAAAACATTCTTGGAGAGATTTCTTCAATCGTCACATCATGCTTTGAACAAGAAAATTTTGTTGAATACAATTTTTCTTCCCCATCAACAATAGCAATATTTACCATGCCGCCGGACATATTTACTGCTATCTCTATGGAATCTGCCAATCGTTTCTCAATATCAGCTCGAATCACGATTCTGTCAACAATAACATCAATAGAATTTTTTTTGTTTTTTTCCAATTCAATTTCATCTGTAATCTCTTTCGGTTCCCCATTTACTCTGATACGGATAAATCCTTCTTTTTTGATAGACTCCAACACTTTTTCATGTTTTCCTTTTTTACTACGAATTACCGGAGAGATAATTTGTATTTTGGTTCTTTCGGGTAATTCCATGACTTTATCTACAACTTCTTGAATTGTCATACTTTTAATTTCATCGCCACAGATAGGACAATGGGCAATTCCGACATTTGCAAATAACAACCTCATATAGTCATATATCTCCGTTACTGTCCCTACCGTAGATCTGGGATTATGAGAAGTAGTTTTTTGATCAATTGAAATAGAAGGAGACAGTCCCTCAATATATTCTACATTCGGTTTGTTAGTTTTTCCCAAAAATTGTCTTGCATAAGAAGATAAACTTTCAACATATCTCCTTTGTCCTTCTGCATAAATCGTATCAAACGCAAGCGAAGATTTCCCTGAACCGGATAATCCTGTAAAGACAATAAATTTGTTTCTTGGAAGTTCCAAATCTACATTTTTTAGATTGTTTTCATTGGCACCCTTAATAATAATTTTATCTTTGTTCAATTTCAAAATAATGACTCCTTAATGATTTAACTTTTTTTCCAATTGTAAAATAGAATCTCGGTAAATAGCAGCTTGTTCAAAATTTAGATTCTCTGCCGCTTCTAACATCTGCTCTTTTAGAACTTCAATTTTTTCTATCAACTCTTGTCTGGAAATAACTTCTTTCACACTGTAAGTTTCTTCTTTTTCTGCAACTAACATCGAAATTTCCTGATGAATTTCCTTGTTGATTGTTTTAGGAACAATCCCATGCTCTTGATTGTATTGATTTTGTATTTCACGTCTTCTACTTGTTTCATCAATAGCACTCTTCATAGACTTTGTAATTGTATCTGCATACATAATTACCCGACCATCAGCATTTCTGGCAGCTCGACCTATTGTCTGAATCATGGAGGTTTCTGATCTCAAAAATCCTTCCTTATCTGCGTCTAAAATTGCCACAAGTGAAACTTCAGGGATGTCCAATCCCTCCCTCAACAAGTTGATACCTACCAAAACATGAAATTCTCCTAATCTTAGATTACGGATAAGTCGAATTCGTTCCAAAGTCTCTACATCAGAATGTAAATATTCTACCAATATACCTGCCTGTTTTAGATAATCCGTAAGACTTTCTGCCATTTTCTTGGTTAAAGTAGTTACAAGCACTCTTTCATTTTTTTGTACCGTATTTTGAATTTCATGCAACAAATCGTCAATTTGCCCATCAATAGGTCTTACCTCTATTACAGGGTCCAACAATCCTGTTGGACGAATAATTTGCTCTCCAAAACAGCTTGAGTGTTCCATCTCATACTTTCCGGGTGTTGCAGATACAAAAAGAATTTGGTTTATCATTTCTTCAAATTCTTCAAACTTTAACGGTCTGTTATCTGCTGCTGAAGGCAGTCTGAAACCATAATCAATTAAAGATTCTTTTCTTGCTCTATCTCCGGAATACATAGCATTTAATTGAGGAATGGTAGCATGAGACTCATCTACGATAATCAAATAGTCATCATCAAAGAAATCCATCAGTGTAAAAGCTCTCTCTCCCGCTTTTCTTCCGGTTAAGTGTCTGGAATAATTTTCAATTCCTTTACAAGTTCCGATTTCTCTCAACATTTCAATATCATACATGGTACGTTGCTCCAGTCTTTGAGCTTCCAATAAAAAATTATTTTCACGAAAATATTGCAATCGTTCCTGTAATTCTTTTTCAATACCTACAATAGCCTGCTCAAGTTTTTCCTTTGTAGTGACATAGTGAGAAGCCGGAAAGATTGACGCCTGTCTCAATTCTCCGATAATCTCTCCTGTAAGGTGGTCAATTTCAACAATTCGTTCAATCTCATCACCAAAAAACTCTACTCTCAACCCTTTGATATCGGTGTTAGCGGGCATAATTTCTAAAATATCGCCTCTTACTCGAAATGTCCCTCTAATAAAATTAATATCATTTCGTTCATACTGAATTTCTACCAATTGTTTAATTACTTCATCTCTATCTTTTATCATTTGAGGACGCAACGAAACCATCATATATCGATAGTCGTCAGGGTCACCCAAACCGTAGATACATGAAACAGAAGCAACAATGATGACATCTCGTCTTTCAATGACCGCTGCCGTTGCACTGTGTCTTAATTTATCAATCTCATCATTGATGCTGGCATCTTTTTCAATATAAGTATCTGATGAAGGCACATATGCTTCCGGTTGATAATAGTCATAATAAGAAACAAAATACTCTACTGCATTATTTGGAAAAAATTCTTTAAACTCAGAATATAATTGTGCCGCTAAGGTTTTATTATGTGCAATTACCAATGTCGGTTTTTGAGTTTGTTGAATAATATTTGCCATAGTAAATGTTTTTCCGGACCCCGTTACTCCCAGTAAGGTTTGAAATTTATTTTTTTGTTGAATGGAGTTTACCATGTCATCTATTGCTTTCGGTTGATCTCCGGTAGGTTGATATGAGGTTGTTAAATTAAACTTCGGCATAAAACTGTCCCTTCATCACAATAAAATAATCCTAATAAATAATCACTGTACTTTTTTAAGCATCTAATTTCATATTGTTGCTTATTTTTATTACTTATCTTTCGAATTGCTTTCTATAATATACTCCTAATTTTACTTTTATACTATATCTAAAGGACAATATTATAAAAATTGTATATGTGGATATAAATCATAATTAGTAACTTTGATAGGTTCGTCTATTAATTAGAAGTTTCTTCCTATAACGCACAGTATATTATTCATATGGTATAAAAAAATCATCCTTTATTAAGGACGATTTTTTATAGAAACAAATCTCATAAGTATGTTACTGTTGATGTAGATCATATTACTTGATATATCCTTCTTTGTGAAGTTGATATAAAACATATGCCATTTCTTCTTTTGTTAATATATCATGTGTTCCAAAATTCTTTTTAGATTTCGGTTTCATCCAACCCTTTTCAATAAAATAGGAAACAGAACCTCTTGCGCTCTTAGGGACTTTTTTTCCGTCAGAATATTTCATTAAAGTTTTTGAACTTTTTTCTGAAAGCTTCATGTTCATTGCTTTACCTAAAATATGAGGCAATTCCCAACGATAAAAATATTTTTTTGGACCAAACACGGTATTTTTCTTAAATGTGTACAAATACCCTGCGCCCATTGTAATAGACACGTCATTGTAATAAAAATCTGTTTTTTTCACATCCACGAAATTAACTTTTTTTGTTTTTTTAAATCCAAATGCTCTATTTACCATATAAATAAATTCATATCGCTGAATATTTTTCTTTGGTAAAAACTTTCCGGATTTGTCTATATATGCATATCCTCTTTGTTTTGCAAATTCAATTGCTTCTTGAGTCTCACTTTTTTTATGATTTTTATTTTGAGAAATTGTTTTCGGTTGTTCCTTTTTTGTTTCTTCTTTCTTGTCGGCTGATTTTGTTGAAGTATCCTTTTTTGCTTCTGTCGTCTTTTTGGTATTTTGACTTTTTGGTTGCAAAGTCATACCGCTATCAATTTTTTTTGCTCCACTGTCATCCCATACTGTCGATGCATAAGAATAAGTAGAAGCGGTACAAACTGTTAACATAACAACGAAAGTTAGGATTTTTTTAGTAAATAATCTTTTCACAAAACTCCTCCTCCAATCTCTTAATATGTCAACAATTAATATGTTAACAATAATTGATTTAATCTTGCTTTAATACCTTGACTCCAATTTTTGTCTGTTGCATAACAAACATTCATAGATTCTATACTATATCCATGGAAATATTTCCCGGATGGAGATAAATAATTTCTCGAGATATATCCTGCTACATGATCGATACAAGCTTCTCTAGACATAAATCTTCCGGCAGAAGAGTATGGGCTTCTATCATATGCTTGAAACCCGAAGAGATTATTTTTATCCCTTGCAATTCTACTTCTTCCTACATTAGACTCATGCATTGCTAAAGAAACCAAAAAAAGCGCATTTACACCATACTTTTCTTCAGCTCTTTTAAATGCTCCGCCTAATCCTTCCAAAGCGGTTCCTTGTAGGCGATTGTTAATAAAATGTTCAGATACATCGCTCGGTTTCAACAAAAAATCAGTATTTATGATATTATAAGCATCTTCTCCCAAATCGCTACAGGTGATAATATTTGAATTATCTGCAATTAACTTATTATCAGCAATCTTTTTCTGCTCAAGTGAAAGATTGCTTGTAACAGTTTGTTGAGCGGTCCCATCTATTTTTTTTACAGTTTTTTCAATTTTCTCCTTTTTTTCAAACAGATTAACTTCTCCTCCATTTTTTGTAAGTAACGTTCTTGTTTCAGCAAAACTGAAGATTGTAGAACAAAAAAACACTACAAAAAACATTCCTATTGATATCATTTTTTTATTTTTCATATCTTTAATTATACTCCTCCAAATAGACTCAAATATTTTCCAAGAAATATATGGATTTCTTTTCCGTACAAAGAAATTATCCAAGCCGAAATACACATATATGGTCCAAAAGAAACTTCCTTATTTAAAGAAATGTTTCTAAAAAATATTCTTTGAAACAGCAAATCTACAGCTGCGACATAAAAAGGTAGAAAACAAATTAAAAATGTATTATGACTACCTAAATAAAATCCTAACACTCCATTTAACAACACATCGCCGAATCCGAATGCTTCTTGACCGTAATACAGTTTTGCTAAAAAATAAATAACAGAAAAGATAACAAAACAGTATACAGCACCCTTTATATGCATCCATATGTTTGCAAAATCCGCTATCCCATAATATATTCCAAAAATAATGAAATAGAATAACAACATGGCATCATAGATATACATTGTATCATAGTCTATGAAACCGACAATCATCAACATTCCCCAAAACACAACTTGAATTAAAGCGAAACTTGTCCAACCATATTTGTAAAATGAAAGAAAAAACAAGAGTCCGCTCAAAATTTCAATTAATAAGCTTCGGATTGGAATAGAAGTTTTACAATATCGGCACTTTCCTCTTAGAAATAAAAAACTGATGATTGGAAATAAATCTACTGTACTCAAAGAATGTTTACAACTTGGACAATAAGAACGACCATGCACAAAATTAATTTCTCTTGGCAAACGATCAATTACCACATTATAGAAACTACCGAAACATGTTCCTATATAAAATATCATTATCAACATCAAAATTTCCATTTTACTTCTCCGCTATAACCAATAAATTTAATTGATTGTCTTTAATATAACAACTAAAAATAATAGATTTGTATTTATTATTCTTTATTTTGAGCACAGGACACAAATGATTTCCGGCAACTTGTTCTCCGATGGATATCGTATCAGACTGATATTGTTCTATAATAAAGCCCTTTTGTTTCAATGAATCAAAAAGATGGTCGAACAATTGATTAACTTCCTTTTTTGTCTTTTCATCAAACAAGCTTTTTTCCGATAAAACAGCAATTCTGTTCTCTACGTTGTTTGAAACAGTCAACTGTTGTCCAAATGGGATACGCATATTATTTAAAGAAGAAAAAATATACAATAAATTATCTTGCACAGAAGTATCTTCCAACTGATCTGATACAATTTGATTTAATAATAATTTATATTTAGAAATATCGGAGGTCTTGAAATCCGGAAAAAGCAACTCTCCGGTCACAAAAACATTATCATAATTCTGATTTTCAATTGCTTCTAAAAGGGTGTCCGCTAAATCATCAGTAATCACCTGAAATCCATTTTTTTCCGGTATTACCTGAATTTGTCCATCAATTTGCATCAAAAACGCATCTTCTGAAGAAGAACGAAATTTTTCTGATTGTTCAGAAATAGATTTATTCAACGTTTCTTTATCATAGTACAAATTTTGTTGTGAAATTTGTATTGGTTCCAAACTTTTTTTTACAGGGATTGCTTTCCATACTTTATATAATGTCTTATGTTCAAGAAAAAAATTAACATATTTCTCTTGTTTTGGAGACAAATACGAAACTCCTAACTCTGAAAATGGAACAAACATAGATTTTTCTACATCATAGACTGTTTTTAAATAAAAACCGGTAGGAAAATTTTTTTGAAGTTCAGCATCCAAATCCTCTTTGCTTGCAATATGATAAAAATGCTCCTCTATTCCTATTTTCATTTCTCCGGGTTGTCCGACAGTGAATAGAAATAAACCTAATACTGTAAAAATACACATACTAACAAAAGCGAACAACCCTTTTATTTGACTTAACTTTTTCATAAGAAACATTTTACAAACAATCCGATGTCTGTACCTCCGTCTTTATATAAAGTAACCTATTATATCTTTTTTTCTATATTATGCAGAAAACATTGCCATTTCAACGATAGCATCTTTTCTTGATTGTCTTGCGATATCAAAAATATCTTCTGTAATTTTTGTACCTTTCATTAACAAAACATTACCTTCAGCATCTAAAATATCTCTTGTTAATACACGACCAAGCAATAATACTTTTTGTTTATCAATAAATTTTTGAATTAATTGATTATCTTCTACTAACCCTTGATTAGCTTTAGGATGACGACGACGCTCAGAAACTGTGATTTCATCCTTTTTTTCTTCAATATGTTCTGCCTCATCTTGAGCTGCCGCTTCTTCAGCAGACTCTGTTTTGATTTCAGACGAATTTTCTACAATTTGCACTACTTCATCTTGAGCGGTTTCTTCTTCAATACATGTAGTATCATTTTCAACATGCATTACATCATTTTGAACAGATTCTTCTTCAACTACTCTATGGAATTTAAGGCTATTTTCAAGTGTATGTTCTACCTCTTCCTCTGTTTCAGAAAGTTCTTTCGTCTCAACTTCTTTTACAACTTCCATTTTAGGGATAAATTGTGTAATTTCATCCGCCTTGTCTTCAACATCTGAAGCTTCTGTTTGTTCAACTGCCGGAACAACAGATAAATCTGTTTCTTCAGATTTCATATTCCAATCATGTTTGATGTAACTATATTCAGGATTTTCTTTCGTGCGAACAAAATCTTGAACAACATCATTTTTTTTGAAAGGAGAAACATCCTGTTCGGTAGTTCTTACAATAACAATACCATTCCCGATACTCATCACGCTAAAAGCATCAAATCGCTCTACTTTTTCACTTTTTGTTAATTCTACAAAGATAGACGAAATATCTCCTTCTTCCGAAAATTCACAATCTACGACTGTTCCAACCTTATTTCCCTTTAACGAAACAACAATGTCTCCTATTAAGATGCTTTTCCCAAGATACACTTCTTTTCGTTCAGCCTGTCCTTTTTTCTTAAGAATTACAGAGTCACGCATAATAATAATTGCATAATCTCCCATTCCTTCCAAATCTGAAAAAGGAAGAACATAATCTACATCATCTTCTGTTAATGGAATTCCGTTTTCATCAAGTTTTGAAACAACAAAACTATCAATACATTTTCTTTTTCTATTAAACAAAATTTGTTCAACGTTCCCACAATTTGTTCCTTCTTCTACACTAATAATAACTGTAGGCATCGTGTCCGGTCTTAACATACGACTCACTGTCCTTTCTATTATCATTCTATATTCAGTCTTTCTTCAAGAAAAACTTCCTCACCGTACAATCTTAATAATTCCTTCTTCGCTCGATTACCAACCTCAGTACCGGCATATTTATCAAAAATATAAAACAAGATTTTTTTATTTTCTTTTATCTCTCCCTGAACGAAAAAAATATCTGCCTGCAAAAACAATATTTCACAACTTTCGTTTTCCTGTTCGTCTAAAGAAGCATCTTGTACACTATTTTCAGGCTCTTCTTCTGTGGACTCAGTATTTTCTTGAGAAGTCATGTTAGAGGCACTCAACTGTTCCGTAGCTTGAGAAGATAAACCGCTATACTCTGATTCTGTTACAAATTCTTTTGTTTCTTCAGATTCACCCTCTAAAATATCCTGTTCTTTCTGAGAGGTTCCTTCTGAAGAATTTTTCTTTTCCGACTCAGTTTCTGAATCATCTTCATTATTTTCTCGCAAAAATCCCATTGCAATTATAGATTCAGCCACTCTATCTTTCATGTTAAAGAAAGATAGTTCCGGAAAAGAAAAAATAGATTCTTTCTCACTGTTTCCAAAATAATGAACCCCTCTTTCCAGAAGAGAGTTAGTACCCGCAACAAGCAAAGCTTGCATTCCGATTGGTAATAACAACCAAACAGGATGATACGGTAGTATTTTTATAAAAAACAAAAGCGATAAACTAAAGAAAGCAAGGAGATATGGAAGAAATTCAAACATCAAAGAAGAAGATTTCCTCCATACCAGGCATATGATTAAATTTTCTAAAAAACAAATTACACACGCAAAAATTATTGCTTTCAAAAATATCATCAAAATATCTCCAGTTTAATTTAATTCAATTTTAGCTCTATTCATATTGCAATACATTAATAAATATATTATCAAAAATCAAAGAACCTTCCAATGCTCCAGAATCTTTTTTTCCTTCCACATAAATTCCATCAATTTTAATCGGATAATTTTTTATTCCATGCAAATCATACAGAATCTCTTTCCATCCTGTCCATGAGATTTCTTTTGCAAAAACAATCAGATATTCTTGACCGTTTGCATCCGTCATACGCAAACCGACTTCATGAGGAAGTTCTTTATCAGAATATACCGAAAAACCGATTCCTTCTACTTTTTGTTTGATTGTAATATTAGAAGAAGTCAAATCAATATATGCCTTTTCTCCATCTGTATTTCCTGTAAATGCATAAGTTAATCTTCCTGCTTTACTTCCTTTTGCAAAATTACCATCTGTAATTTCTCCCTGTACTGCTATTTGAGGTCCGCTTCCTTTTACGACAATATCTCCATTTTCAAATCCGAAAATTTCTTTATTCTTCAAACTTACCTTCGAACCCCATTTTTTGCCGGACGGTATAGTTTGTTTTTTGTTTGACTTTTTATTTGGAACTGTATCGCTTGGCGGTCTTACTCCGCTTGGAATAATGTTTAACGGATCAGATGAAGCCGGAACATCTTTTTTCCAAGCCCACGAATAAGATAGATATGGATTGATGCGTCCGGATTTTGGTAGAGGAAGCGTATCTAATACTCCCGGAACCGCCTGCACATATTTATCGACATCTGTTACCTGATAAAAGCTCAAACGAATATTTCCTGTCATTTTAGTTTCTTTTTCCCCGTGAATTGCATCTCCCTCTCTTGCCATTGTCAACTCACTGGAAATAATATTTTTAGGATTATTGTCAATTTCATGTAATAATTTCAAAACCTGAGCATAAGTTCCTTTGAACTCTATTTGAGCTTGCATTAATTTAATATTACTGTCTACAACTTCCTCTTCCGATTCAGAACTGTCCTTATTGTCCATCAAATGATTTACATCAACACTTAATTGTTCATTTGATTTTTTTGTATCAGTTTGTTCTTCAGCAGTGTTTGTACCGTCTGTTGAAGCAGTCTCTTCTGAGGTAGAATCCGTTTCTTCTGTATTTGACTCATCAGAATTTGATTCATCTGTTCCGGCATCCTGATTATCTTGTTTCTCTCCGTCTAGAGAAATAGATGCATATTCAGAGAATTGAATAGAAACAATATCCAATCCGCTCGCTTGATTCAAGCGGTTGATTTGCATAATAAACTCTTCTTGTTCTGTTTTCCCAAAATATTTTTTTGCAATCGGAAAAATTTCCGTCTTAAGCTCTTCAGCTTCCGTTTGTTTTATTTCTGATTGCGCAATTACAGTATCCATTTGTTCTTTGGTTTCCTGAAATTGTTGGATTTCGCTACCCAATGCAGAGGTTTTTCCCATTAAATTTCCTGCAATCGTATAGTAATACAATGCAACAATAACGACAATAGCCAATCCTAACAATAAATTTTCTTCTCTCTTACTTATTTTCTTTTGTGTCTTTTTCTTTGTCTTTGACTTCATCGTTTTCACCTCCTGCATTTTTTGTCATTGAGTTTGTATCTGTTTGATTTACTTGTGTAGCATTTCCCGAATGTTCTCCGAACTTTGATTTTACCACCATATTGAACATATAATAATTTTCTGAATCGCCTTTTTTATGAATTTCTGTAATTTTTACATCATCAAAGGTGTCTGTCTTTCTTAAATCTCGTTCAAATTGAGCAATCGCATGTTTGCTGAGAGCTGTCCCGTTAAGAGTAATTTGTCTGTTTTGGATCGCAATATCATTTAAATATAAGTCCTTGATTACTTCCTTTCCAAGGAATTGCATAAAGTGCTCATTTACCCTGTGTACTTCCATCATGGCACCTTGCAAACGCACAAAAAACTCTTTTTCCAATTTCAGTTCTTCTACTTCTGAAAATGCTTTTTGTGCTTCTTGGTATTGTGCTTGATATTCCGCATTTTCAATCTCTGTTTGCAACTGATTCAATCTCTTCTTTTGTTGATTTAATCTCATATATAGAAAGGCGGTCAATACAAGAATTGCTGCCAAGACAATCGCCAATGCCGTTTTCAAAAAAGCACCGACGTCAAACTGTTTCTTATTCTTTTTCAGATATGGGGCAAAAAAGTTAAAATCTCTCATATATTCCACCTCCTATAATCGAATAATCGCACCAAGTGCATTCAAATATTGAGAAACATCAAAATCGCTATTTTTATTTAATTGTACACAATACAATCTCGGTACATTCTCTGTAGAAATATCACAATAATTTTCCAAAAAAGCTTCCAAACCTTTAATCTTAGAACTTCCGCCATACAAATAGATTTTATCCACTTGATTCTGCACCTTTTTCATTGCAAAATAACGAATGGTCTTATTAATTTCATCTGCAAGTTGTGAAATGCTTCTTACCATACTTTGGTTCAAATCTGCCACGTTGCTGAAATTCATATAAGTCTGTCTTAACGATTCAATTCCTGTTTCTTGAACAATTTTATCAACTTCGTTCGTTAATGTATTTTGACTTGTCATTTCAAAGTTGTTTATCCCTTGTTCCGAATTTCCGTATGGAGCAACCGGTGTTTCCGTATTTAAGTAAGGATATTCTTGAGATAGGTTTTCATGACCTGCTTCAACATCAGATTCTCCTATGTTCTCTGCTTTTTCAGGTTCAAAAGAAACAAACATCCCATCCATGATATGGTGAATTTCATCTAAAGACAAACGATTCGGTTCATTACATTTGCTTTTCACAATATCATACAAATCTTTTTCTCCGTAATCAATAATAGAGTTAAAAGCATATTTTCCGTTGCTAAACAGTGTAATATTAGTTTTTTGCACTCCAAAATCTACCAATGCTACATTCTTATCCCAATTATTTCGTCCGTCTGTTCCGGAAGAAATCTCCATTTGGATTAATTTTTCCAACGAGTTAAAGTGTACATCTAATACATACGGCGTTAACTGACAACTTTGAACAAGCTGTAACAAATTTTCTACAATCGGTTTTGGCATTGCAGTTACCAACACTTGCAACTTATTCAAATCATTTTCAACAAACTCGCTCAACACTTTGTATTGTATAACATAAGAATCAATGTCAATAGGAAGATATTGACCAATTTCATAATTGATAAGAGGTAGAATATCTTTTTCTTCTACTTTAGGGATTGTAATCTCACGCTTAATAATATCTGTACTTTCTACCGTACAAACAGCATCTGTATTTTTTATTTTATTCTTTTTTAGGATGTTAATCATATTATTCTTGGCAGCATCCATATTTTCAACTCTGCCATCCCGATACCAACTGTTCTCTACACTTCCCTTAAATATGGAATTTACCAGCACTTTGTTGTTTTCTACTTTTCCGTAGACACCTTTTATTTCGTGACTTCCAAAATCTAAAGAAAGAACGGTTCTATTTTTGATTTTACTATTTTTTGTCTTTTTGCTCGCTTTGTTTTTAGAAAACGGCTTCTTCTTCTCTTGTGAACGATTAGTTTTTTGTTTTTGTTCTTGTTCAAGAGGAGCGTTTTCTTTATTTTTTTTCATACTTTTTGATTTTCCGAACATCAAAATTCCTCCATATCATTTTTATTTCTCATACATTTTCTCTGTAAATACAGAATTTATCTTACTTCTTCCAAAGGGTATAACTTTTTGAACTATAGGCTTGACAACATCTTTTTTAAGGCAACGGTTTCATTCCATATCTTGACATCATATCTTCATATACTGCCTCTATATCTTCAGTTTTGACACTGTTTATTGCAGAAACCTCATAAAAATGCATTTTTGCGGATTGATATGGATTCAAATTAGTTTTTCCCAATTCTTGTGGATCAATACAGTTCTTCACTTCATCCACGGAACGAATATCACCTAAATAAATCTTTGTCTTATCAAAATTAATCTTTGAACTTGCTATTTGTGTTGAAAAAATAGATTTTCCGTTTAACATAACATTCAAACTTCCGTTATTGTTAGATAATGCAACGATAGCCCCTTTTTCACCATACTTCAAAATATCCTTATCAAAACTTGAGAACAGATTGGTTGTTTCAACCTTTTCTGCAACTTCATAGTTGTTTCCGAATTTTGAAACGGTTTGTTTCGGTCTAAAAACAGTTGCTTGATTCATACCAATCATCAAAAATGTCTTGGCATTAACAGTGGTAGAACCGCCACCTGTTGAAGGTGTACCTTCTGTCTCTATATCAAATATAGCACACAGTACATTTCCGCTCAAGTTTTCCTGTTGTTGTTGAGGAGTCTCTCCCACTGTCGGATCTATGGGAATTCCTCTCCCAAAACTGACAAATAGAGTGGATTGTTTAGGATATTCAGATAATTTAACTTGATATCCGCTATCTTTATTGAAATCCAAATATCTCGCCCACGTGTCAAACTCTTTTCCGTTCTTTCCTTTTATTTTTCCGGTTTTTTCCGCACCATCAGGCATATAGAGTGCTTTTTTGACGTTCTGATTCATATCTGAAACAACTTGTCCGCCGTTCACTTCCCCATTATTCCAAGGTTTTATAGAATTAACTTCAAAACTTTTTGTAGACACCCTTTCAACTTCAGGGATATTATGTTCCTCCATTAGTTGATGAGGATTGATAAGAGAGATATTTTCATATAAAAGATACTGTTTTTTGGAAATCGGTAAATCCCAAATATAAATCGGCTCACTTCCTGATAATCCTCCCAAAATCCCCTGTTCGGAATAAGTTCGGATTCCACAAACAACAAAATGCCCTTCCAGACCTTTGATAGGAATATCTGTTGTCTTGTTTGCATCAAATTTTGTGGAAAGAGGAACAGAAGTGTCCTGTCCGGCAGAATCTTTTTTATAAATAAAATCATAAGAATCAGGGAAAATAGGTGTGTATTCATTACCGATTAATTCACCTACATCCCAAGTCCACGGATAGATATGGTGTCCCGGTATAGATTGATACCACGTTACCAATTCCGGAGTGTCTTTTTTATTTTCAAATCCTCTAAGATATTTAATCTTAACAAATAATTTCTTGTTTGCTCCATATTCTTCAATTTGTTTTGCTCTATTCACCGGAGTATCTGTATCAACATAACGAACAATCTCACGAATAATCGGAACTTTGTCTACTGTATTGTTTCCAAATATCCAAGCGGTCATCAATAATTTGGAGCTTCCATCTAAAGCATACACTTGGTACACATCTTCTTTTCCGATACCTTTCTTTTGCCAAATCTTTTCTCCCGTATTGGATGTTAAAACAAAATTACTTCCCGAAACGGTTTTTGCACGTTCCCAATCATTTTCCTGATCTTTATATTTTTTAAGAAACTGAATTGCTTCAGTCTGTTCCTTTTGTAATTTTTTTATCTTTTTTTTGATTTTTGCTTTTTCAGACGGATTGGTACTAATCTTCTCCTCAGCATCCAATCCCAACAGAATAGAACCCGCCTCATTTCTAAAAGATACTTTGTCTATTATCTGTTCCGCCTGTTCTTCCACTGTCCCTTGATTTTTGAATCCTTTAGTTGTAATATCATCCCTTACAATCTTGAATTTATTTAAATAACTACCAAAAACGGAAACTATCATCGTTCCCACAATTACAATAATCACAAAGCTGATAATTACTTCAACCAAGGTCATTCCTCGTTTTCTTTTCATAATTATCCTCCTACAATTCCGGTCCGTTAATCATCCATAAATCTTTTGTAATCGCCGCTCCGATTCCGGCTAATGCATTAGAAAGATCTACCGCTGAAGTTGCTTCAAAATATCTTTTTTGATCTCCTTGAGCTTTTGTGTCAATATGAAAATCTTCTGCAATTTTTTTAAGAGCCGGATCATTAACAACGTCTTTAGAGAATCCGATTAAAAACACATTGCCCTCCTTTATCATTCTATCTATTGCAGCAGCACTGTCGCGATTGGATATTTTCGCATAAGGGTTATCGTATAAGTTCTTCGCAATATGTGTAACATAATTTTTCCCATGCTCTTTATCCTGTCGCGTAGCACCATCACCTAACAGTACAGTGTGACCACTGCGGTAGGATTCTAAAACATACACATTGTCTCTTGGAAAAGAGGTAGTGTAGAATTTATTGTCGTTTATAAAATCAAAACTTATTAATTTTTTTCTTCTTGTTACAGGATTTTTTACCATTGAATGACTTGATTCTCCATCTACTAATATAATCAAATAATCTTTATAATCCTTTGTTATTGTCTGATTATGTTCTCCCATCTTATAGAAGGCATAGCGAAGACCATCTCCAGTGTTCGTTCCACCTTTTGCATTTAAACCATCTATCTCTTTTTCCAATATAGACTTATCTGTGCTTGCAGAATAAAATTTCGGATATTTTCCACTCGTTTGTTTTACTGTGCTTGCAAAAGGAATAATCATCACATCTGTATTTTTTGTTACTGAAAACTGATTTAACAATTCTTTTGCATTTTTTTTCAGTATGGTAATTCTTCGTAGAGGAACAGGTACACCATCATTCCCATCAATATCCCATGCCATACTTCCCGAAGTGTCTACAACCATAGAAACGACCCCATAAACCCCACCTTTATTTTTAACAATATTATCTGTACGATATGCGAGTGCAACGGCAGGATTTTCGGGAGTTCCTTTGTCTACAACCTGCAAGGAATTCAATGCTGTGATTTTCGATAAAACAGTTCCGTAATCTACTTCTGTTTTTGCAGTTCCGGTACCGTTCATCGCTTTTACATTCAACTTGTAATCAAGTCCTTTTCCTTCTTTTGAAGATAAAAATTTGCTTGAATCAGTTTTGGAAAACACAACATCATAAATAAACTCCGTTCCGTTGACTTCTTCCGAAAAGGCGATAATCGTTTGAACATAATACAATTTTTCTCCACCGGATTTAATAGCGGTAATCAACGTTTGATCATCTCCTAAACTGACACTTGGTGCAACAGCTCCCGAGCCAACATATTTCAAATCTACTAAGGCAGTTTGTGCTTTATGTTCTTTTCCGCTTGATGTTAATCTTGCGGGAATAGTAACATCCTTTTTAATTCCGATATAATTCCAATCTTTGCTTAACTTGGAATTATCAGTAGCATTAAATGTTTTGGTCGGAACGGTAAAAACTGCTGTTGCATATTTAATGGAGTTGTTTGTTCGTTCCAAAAAGATACGGTTTGCATCTTGCAATTCTTTTTCTTTTGTGGCAAAGACAGAACCTTTTGAAGACGAAAAAATAAGTTGTGTTCCCAATGCCAATACCATCAGTCCTAAACTGATTGCAATAATCAGTTCCATCATTGTAAATCCTCTTTTTATATTTTTTCTTTTAATATATTTTTTAAAAAAAGTGTTCATTTCGTCAACTCCCTTAATTATCGTTCGCCCGGCATATAAATTACATTATCCAACGCATCCAAAGACACCAATACCGTTATAACGTGTTCTTGTTCTCCCTCTACCAAAGTCCCACCTGTAGAATCTTTTGAAAGCGATTTTCCTATAGAGGTAATTTTAGCATAGTCTACTTCTCTTCCGCCTGTAGCTACAAATTGTCCTGCACTGTCCACTCTCTTTTTAACTTTTTCAATAGTTACAGAAAATCGTCCTACTTCATTTCCTTTTGCTTTCAAATCTCCCCGTCCTATCCACTTTACATGATAAGTTGTATCTGCACGAAGTTTATCCGCCAAACTTATTTTACTTCCGGAAGAAATAGACAACTCCGGTTCCTTACTTTGTATCAAATTAACCGCCCAATCAGCTCCCGCTCTGGAATAATAATAAAGTTGTAAATGGTCTCTTTGTGTTACAGCGTTTTTTAGATTTGCATCAAATACTAATGCTGTGATTAAAGAAAGTGTAGTAGCTAACAATACTATAATTAAAATATACAAGTACAGTGCACCTTTATATCTTCTTTTACAAAAAAAACTTCCTATTTTGTTATCCGACATATATGAGCTTTTGTGAAACATGGGGATATTTGCTCGAAAATCTAATATTTCCGAAGCTATTTTGTTCGCTATTATATTCTTCTCAGTTTTAATTTTCAATGCAACCACTTCCTTTTCTACATTTATAACTCATTTAAATTTAACAAAGACGACAGTCCTAAAATCGTATATATACATCTATCTATCGAAAATATTAGGCAGATAGACATATATGTACGATTTTAATTGATTTTTTCACAAAAGAATTCTGAACAACATCAATTCGAATTTGAAAAATATACAAATATCAAAATCTTTTAAATCGGCTTCTCTCGCTAATATATATAGTATGAAAAGATATAGTATGAAAAGTAGGTTATCCCAATCTATAACCCACTCTTCTATACTGTTCTATTATTTATTTCTTATATACCTTCAAAATCCTAAAATATTATGGTTCTGTTGTTGTTCCGTTTGCTAAATCCGTTATAATTGTATATGTTCCACCACCAGACTTAGTATATGTGCTTGTCAATTTACCGGTAGATTTAGAATAAGTGTAGGAAGCAGTAGTTGGCTTGCCATTTTCAATACTCGGTGCCAAGCTACCCGCAGCACTCCCTATTGCAAAATCATTATCTTCCGGAAGCGCCCCTTGTTTTTGAGCCATTTTTAGTTGAAGAGCAGATACCAATGTTCTATGGTTTGTTTTTACAACTGCAACATTTGCTTCATCTTTTACATCAGCGTATTTCATAGAGCCGATTAACATTAAGATTCCTAAAATAACAATTACTACGATTAACTCTACCAGAGTAAACCCTTTTCTCTTTTTGTTTAGTTTCATAATTTTTCTCCTTTATACTTTCATCATTTTGAACTGTAATAAGATTGGGTTTATTACAGTTCAATCTATAAAAATAAGCAAGGCGCTTAATTTTATACTACATAATTTAAGGTGCCCATTATTTTACTGTTTGTATAATATCAAACATAGGAAGGTACATAGCAACAACAATCGTCCCGATTACTACCCCCATAATTACAATTAAGAGAGGTTCCAGCATAGTAACGAGAGATTCCAACGCTACTTCCATCTCTTCATCATAATAATCTGCTGTTGTTTCGAGCATTTCATCCAATCGCCCCGACTCTTCTCCGATTCCTATCATAGAGAGCATCATAGGCGGAAAGATATTCGTAGCGGCAAGCTGCGCTGTCATTCCCATCCCTTTTTCAATCCCTTCTACCGACTCTTCAATTTTGGATTCTACAAACTTATTGCCCGTTGTTTCTCCTGCGGCTCTTAGAGCCTGTATCATCGGAATTCCGCTATAAAGCATAGTAGATAAGGTGCGAGTAAAACGTGCTGTTACAATTTTACCGACATTTGTTCCGATAAGCGGAAGTTTCAACTTGATTTTATCCCACGCAATGCGGATGTCTTTTTGTTGTAGTGCGACCCTTATTGAAAAGATAACTGCAAACAGAACGAGAAGAATCCATATCCAATTATGCACCAAAAAACTGCTCAATCCCATTACGAATCTGGTCAGCGCCGGCAATTCCATACCTACTCCTTCAAACATAGAAACAAATCCGGGCATTACTTTAATCAATAAAATACTCACGGCAATAACAGCGATAATAGCAAGAACAATCGGGTACATCATAGCTCCCCTGATTTTACGACGAAGCTTCATATCTTTTTCGTAGTGAACTGCCATTTTTTCAATAATTTCCGCCATTTGTCCGGACATTTCTCCGGCTTGAACGGTTCTTTTCAGAAGATACGGAAAGGCACTCCCTTGATTCTCCATAGACTTGGAGAGTTCCGTCCCTTTTTTTACAGAATCCGAAAGATGAAAAAGATTCTTTTTTAATTTTTTGCTTTTAGATTGTTTTGCCAGTACATCCAAAGAACGATTTAAATCCATTCCGGATTTCAACATAATTGATTCTTGGCGACAAAATGAAATAACATCTTTCAAATTTAACTTTCCGCTATTACCGAAAGAAATTTCTTTACTTTGTACCTTTTCTTTAATGCTGATAGGAGTATATCCTTTCCCTCGGAGCATCAGTATAACCGCATCTTCATTTTCTGCATTTGCCACATCTTCTACCACTATTCCTGTAGAATCTACAGCACGATAGTTGAATATTTTATCCATTGTTTCACCTTCTTTGTTCTATCAATTTATTTTGACAATAAGCCTTGAACGGACTCTTTGTCTACCGCATATTCAAAAAGCGTTTCTTTTGTAATAACTCCTTTTCTGAATAAATCTACTAATGAACCGTCCATCGTTCTCATACCAATTCCGTAATTTGTTTGGATAACATTTTGGATTTGATGTGTTTTTCCCTCACGAATCAAGTTGCGCAACGCCGGTGTGGAGGACATAATTTCCAACCCTACCACTCGACCTCTATTGTTTGCAGTCGGCAATAACTGTTGAGAGATAACTGCCTCAAGTACTGAGGATAACTGTGAGCGAACTTGCAACTGTTGGTGTGGCGGGAAGATATCGATGATACGGTCAATGGTTTTTGCAGCTCCTATGGTATGCAAGGTAGACATCACCAAGTGACCTGTTTCGGCAGCGGTAATCGCTGTTGAAATCGTCTCTAAGTCACGCATCTCCCCTACCAGAATAACATCCGGATCCTCCCGGAGAGATGCACGAAGCGCATTGGCGAAGCTCTTGGTATCTCTTCCGAGTTCCCTTTGATTGATAACACTGTTTCCATGAGTATGAACATACTCAATTGGGTCTTCGATTAGGATAATATGCTCTTTTCTAATTTGGTTGATATATCCAACCATGGAGGCTAAAGTGGTCGATTTTCCACTTCCGGTCGGTCCTGTTACCAAAATTAATCCTCTTTTCTTTTTGCAAAATTCCTTAAACACAGGTGGAAGTTTCAAATCCTCCATCTTAGGAATAGCAGAAGTAATGGTACGAAGTGCAATACAGAAATTTCCTTGTTCTCTGTAAACATTTACCCGATAACGACAAACTTCCAAAAAGGTGTAGGCAACGTCAATTTCACCTTCTTCTTCAAAAAATTCCATTTCTTCTTCACTAAGAAGCTCGTTTGCCAAACTTTCGGTATCTTCTGCTGTCAAACTGTAATTTCCCACCTTTTCCAACTTACCGTGAATCCTTAAAACCGGAGGAATTCCTACCGAAAGATGGATATCTGAAGCACCGGTTCGGATACTTTCTCTGATAATAGGTTCCAATGTCATCATATCTATGCTTTCCTTTCGAATTGTGCTGTAACTTTTGATTGTTCTTCATATATCCATCCGGATATAGTTATGACTTTGCAACATCATTTGTTTATTCGTTTATATGAGTTGTGCCTTGGATATGATGTTATCTCTAATCAATTGAATAAATCAAATAGCCACTTTTTTTAATTTAAATATATTTGTTAATTATCTGTTTTTTTCTATAAAAACAATTCTTTTTATTAATATCACGTTTAATATTACCCTTATTTTTCGATACTGCTTATCATATCGGTTGTTATTCATCCACGCTATATGCTACTCTTATCATTTGTTCTACAGTAGTCACTCCGGAAATTACCAATTGTTTTGCAGATTCACTCAAGGTCATCATTCCTTTTGCTCTTGCAGCATTCTTAATTTTGTCCGCTTCTTCACCACGGTTAACCATGGTACGGACCTCTTTGTCTATTACTAATATTTCGTGAATTGCCGTTCTTCCCGAATATCCGGTTCCGCCACAGAAGTTACATCCCTTTCCTCTACAAAGATAATCCGGTTTTTCCATTCCGAGCAATATCATTTCTTCCATACTCGGGATATAGTACTCTTTGCATTTCGGACATATTTTCTTAATTAAACGTTGCGCAACAACTCCTACAACTGCAGAAGTCACCATATAAGATTCAATACCCATATCAACCAAACGGGAAATTGTACTTACAGTATCGTTGGTGTGCAACGTGGATAACACCACGTGACCCGTGATAGCTGCACGAACTGCAATTTGTGCTGTTTCTTCGTCACGAATCTCTCCAAGCATAACAACGTCAGGGTCTTGACGAAGAACGGAACGGAGCCCGCTTGCAAAAGTCATTCCTGCTTTTGCATTCATTTGAACTTGATTTACCCCGTCCAGTCGATATTCTACCGGATCTTCCAATGTGATAATATTTTTCTTGATATTGTTCAATTCTTTCAGAACTGCATATAACGTTGTTGTCTTACCACTTCCGGTCGGTCCTGTCAGCAGAATCATTCCTTCAGGAGCCTTGATGATTTTTTCAAATAACTCCAAATTTTTCGGAGTAAATCCTAACTGCTCTTTACCGACAACTAAACCTCCTCTATCCAAAAGACGAATAACAGCTTTTTCGCCATATACAGTAGGCAGGATAGAGATACGCATATCTACCGGTCTGTCATCAACAACGGTCTCTACACGACCGTCTTGTGGGATTCTTTTTTCAGAGATGTCCATTCTTCCGATAATTTTAATCCGAGTAATCATGGCAGAGGATACGCTTTTTTCTAAGGTGAGCACTTCTTTCAAATC
>ERZ773008.168-NODE-168-length-45851-cov-3.492401_pt1 | contig 45851 bp, 45 predicted proteins | sample MGYA00580664_ERZ773008 | MGnify/ENA primary metagenome ERZ773008 (study PRJEB29015, sample SAMEA2738016) | human oral metagenome | biome: human oral; feature: human-associated habitat; material: dental | place: China | collected 2048 ...
AAATCGTCGTCTTGCGCTCGCCTCCAAACGCCTCGTTGCCCCAGATTCTTACGCCTATGACGTTTGCGCTTTTTAGTTTGGTTTTTAGTTCGCCGAAAGTCTGCTCGTCCCAGCCAAGTATCCGCAGAGGCTCCTGCACGCTCGTTCGCTCATCTACGCGGATGAAACTCGCGGTTTGGTTTTTATCGGCACTAACAGCGTCAAACGTCTCAACCCGCACCCCGTCTAAGCGCAGGTCAAACCAAACTCCGCAAGGCCTAATCTCGCGCGCAAAATCGCGCAATGCTAAAATCTCGATACGATTTTTTTCATAGTTTCGCGCCAGCTCCCGCCCATCGTATAAATTTAAGTAGACGGCCGTCGCCGCGATTAGAAAAATAATAATAAAAGACGCTTTGTGGCTTATACTCATAAATCCTCGCAAATTCTTTTATTCTTACTCTAATTTACGGCGTCAAGCACGCTAAATTTAAAATTTAACCAGCTTTAAAATTTTAAAATTTCGCCCAAAGACATAGCGCGAAATTTCGCCAAAGCGGGCATGATAGCCCGCAACCTAGGCGCGCAGGCAGTATGTATCGGCGACGTAGAAAAACCACGCAAAAAGCGCCGCTGTCGCAAAGCCAAGCGTGCGCTTCGATGAAACGGTTAAGCTTCGACGAAGTGCAGCGGCTTAGCTTAAGCAAATCGCGGCGGTAAAATGCAAGCCGTCAGAGGATTAAATTTCTCGCGAAAAATACTCGTAGATAAAATTTTTAGGCGAGTACGGATCTTTCGGCGTGCCGCCCACTTCGCAATACGGATGCGAAAAAATTTCAATCGGGACATGCGCCGGGCGCGGATTTAGCACGATTTCGCGAGCGTAGTTAAAGCCCAGCCAGCACGGCTCCCAGTTACCAAAAAGATACTCCCGCACTCGCGCGAGTTTGGAGTCATCCTCGCTTAAGCCTTCGCCTAGGCGCACCTTCGTAACGTCCGCAGGATCGACGGGGATCCAGCCATAGCCTTTTAGATAAAATTCCGCTCTGCAGTGCTGCGCGCCCGAAATTTCAAGCGCACCGCCACTTAGGGCGCCCATGACGCCCATTTCAGGCGAAAATTTCTGCGCTGCGCCCGTGCGGATGCCGTAAATAGCACGCGCAGGAATGCCCGCTGCCCTGCAGAGCGCTACGAACACGCTATTAATATCGGCGCATTTGCCGCTTAGCTTACCGCTGCTTAAAATCGCCGCTGCATCGCCGCTGCCGCATGCGATCACGCTATTATCGCGGCTCATATTTTTTGCGACCCACTCGTAGATCGCGCGCGCCTTTTCCAGATCGCCTTTAAGCGAGTCGGTGATCTCGTCTGATTTTTGTTTCGCAGCGCCTTCTACCGGAATTAGCTTTGAAGGCTTTAAAAACTCCTCGATCTCGGGGCTCAAGCGCTCATTTTCATTAAAGCTTACCTTGCTAAAATCGGTGTTTCGCTCCGAAATTTCAATATCGAAGCTAAGCTCAAAATAATCATCCTCTTCGCCTACGACACCTTGCTCGCCGTATTTGCCGACGCCTGCTCTTGCCTCTTTATCGGGTGCGAAGCGCGCGTAGTACGTGCTTATATGATCTCCGCAGATAGCAGACTCTTGCGCATTTGAGCGGGCATGATATTCGCCAAGCAACCTCTGATAGGGCTCTTGCAGCACTAACGGCAGCCAAAGCCGCACCTCTGCGCCACTACTTGAAATTTCGTGATTAAACCTGAGACTAAATTTTCTCGTTTTTGCTTCTTGCATTTTTTGCTCCTTTGCTTGAATTGCAAGTCGATTTTATCTCTTTGCGCCTTAAAATGGATAAAATTTTATGTTAAAATGGCGCTAAATTTGAAATTTTAGGATTAAAAATGGATCTGCAAAAAATCAGAGACGAGAACTTTAAAAAGCTGCAAAGCGGGCAAAACCGCGAAATTTTAAGCGCGATCGAGGCGCTGCAAATAGGCGAGTGCAGCTGCGAGTGCGGCGACGTCGTGCGGGCAAGCTTTAGCGCTAGCGCGGAGCAAGAGAATGAAATTTCGCGTATCGCGCGAGCGCTAAAGCCGTGGCGCAAGGGGCCTTTCGCGCTGAATGATCTTTTTATCGACGCCGAGTGGCGAAGCTTCGTGAAATTTAACCTGCTGCGGCCGTTTTTAAATCTGAGCGGCAAAACCGTCGCCGACGTGGGCTGTAACAACTGCTACTATATGTTTCGCGCAAGCGCTCTAAAGCCTGCGCGGCTAGTAGGGTTTGACCCGAGCGCGCTATTTTATCTGCAGTTTCGCTTCATCGAGAAATTCCTCCGCAGCGGCGCGAAATTCGAGCTTTTGGGCGTGGAGCATCTGCCCTTTTACGAGCACAAATTCGATACGATCTTCTGCCTCGGCGTCATCTACCATCGCAGCGACCCCGTAAAGATGCTAAAAGATCTGCGAGCCTCGCTAAATACGGGCGGCGAGGTGTTTTTAGACACGATGTATATCGAAGGAGCGGGCGATTTCGCGCTGTGTCCGAAAAACAGCTACTCAAAAATTTCAAATATCTACTTCGTCCCGACCGTCGGCGCGCTGCAGAATTGGTGCGAGCGGGCGAAATTTAGAGATTTTGAAATTTTGGCTCAAAAGCCCACGGATGCTAGCGAGCAGCGCAAAACGGAGTGGATCGACGGGCAGAGCTTGGAGAATTTCCTAGACCCGCTCGATAGCTCGCGCACGATCGAGGGCTACCCCGCCCCGAGGCGTATCTACGTGCGGCTTCGAGCGTGATCTGCGCCTTTAAAACATTTTTCGCGTACCCGTGCACCGATATGAAATGAGATTTGCGCCTTTAAAAACGCGTAAAATTTTACCGAATTTAATCAGTTCGCGGGGAAAATTTTGCATTCGACAGAGTGCGGAATTTAGCTAAATTTAGCGGGCCCCAAATTGGATTAGATCGCATTGTAACGGCCAGGATCGGTACGGCAGCGCAAATTTTAAATTTCGTCTTTTGCGTTACGTTTTACACGCGCGACGGCACAAATTTTAAATTTTGCTTTTGCGCTACGCTTTGCGTCTTGCATGCTCGGCGGCGCGGAATTTTACTAAATTTAATCAAGCGGCGGCAAATTTTAAAATTTTATGCCGCCTGCGATCTCGTCTGATTTTTGCTTCACGATCTCGCTCTGCGCCGAGGGCTTTAAAAATTCCTCGACGCCCGGACGCAGACGCTCATTTTCGTTAAAGCTCACCTTGCTGAAATCAGTATTTCGCTCGCGGATTTGCACTTCGAAGTTTATCTACGCATCTTCGCCAATGCGCGCATCGTGCGAACGTGGCGCAGAATTCAACGCTCACAGCCTCAAATAAAGCGGTAAATTTTGGCGCCTGCAATGCGAGTAAAGCGGCATAAATTCTAACGCCCACAAGCAAAGCGGTATAAAATTTAACGCCGACCAGCTTTACACCACTTCACCGCTCTTTGCGCAACGAAGCGCGGTTAAATTTAAACGATCAGCGCTCAAAAAATTGCAAAAAATATTTTAAATTTTGCCTCTCGGCCGCTAGGCTAGTATTTGCTCCGTGCCCCGGATAGAGCGTAAAATCGCCCTTTATCTGCAAAATTTTATGCAAAGACTCTCTCATCTGCGCGCCGCTTGAAAAGGGAAAATCCCACCTGCCGATAGAGCCTTTGAATATGACGTCGCCGCTAAAGATCACGCCGCCCGCTTCGATCATACAGCTGCCCGGCGTATGTCCTGCAAAAAGGCTAAATTTAACGTTAAAGCCCGCTATTTCAAAGCTTTGCTCCTGCCCTTTTATGAGCACGTCCGCCTCTATGGATTCTGGCATCGTCTCAAAAGGATCCGCCCGTAGCATAAAGGCGTCATCCTCGTGGATATAAATTTTAGCGCCCGCCCTTTGCAGCTTGGCGTCGTCGTAAACATGATCGAAATGCCCGTGCGTATTCAAAACCGCCGCGATCTTTCCCGTATTTTGCATAACCCAATCAAAGCTGCCTTGCCCCGGATCGATCACCAGATCGCCCTGTTCGCCCTTTAGAATGTAGCAGTTCGTCATATAATCACCGAAAGCTTTTTTTAAAATTTGCATTTAAATCCTCCTTTTAAGCTTAAATTAAAGCCGTAATTTAGCCAAAAATAGTTAAAATTCGCGCAATTTAACGTAAAATTTTAAGGCTAAATATTATGTTTTTGGACGATTTGCTGCCGCAACTGACCGATTTTTTATCGGAGAGACTCGATGAAACGGGCGCGGACGCCTTTGTAGTGGGTATCAGCGGTGGACTTGACAGCGCCGTGGTTTCTGCGCTTTGTGCACTTACTGAGATCCCTACTTACGGGCTTATCCTACCTAGTGCGGGTTCAAATTTAGAAAATATGGCAGACGGCATCTTTCACTGCGAATCCTTTAATATCCCCTACGAAATCCAAGAGATCGCGCCATTTGTAGAAAATTTTACCGCTTTAAATCCCGGTGCAAGCGCTCTTCGCATCGGAAATTTCGCCGCGCGAATACGCATGAGCTTGCTTTATGATTACAGCGCGGCTAAACGCGGCGTAGTCGTAGGCACGAGCAATCTTAGTGAGAGGATGCTCGGCTACGGCACGATCTACGGCGATATGGCCTGCGCGTTTAATCCGATCGGAGAAATTTTTAAAAGCGATCTGTTTAAATTCGCAAAAATTTTATGCATAGACGATGCGATCATCAAAAAAGCCCCAAGCGCCGATCTATGGGAAAATCAAAGCGACGAACGTGAGCTTGGATACAGCTACGAGATCTTAGATAGCGTGCTAAGAGATATTTTTTCGCGGCCTAATCTAAGGGCCAAATTTCGCTCGGGCGAGCAGATCTGCGCGGACGATCTGAAATATCTGAAAAACTCGCGCCACAATCAAGAGCTGGTGAAATTTATCGTCCGTAGAATTCTTAAAAATAATTTTAAGCTTCGCGCGCCCGCGGTCGCTCGCATAGAGCCCGCACACTAAGGAGAGATTTATGAAAGAGATACCGTTTTATAAGGCTCAAGTCGATAAGAAAGAGGAAGACTTAATTAAAAGCGCCCTCTACAACAGCGATATAAGATATAGCGAAATTTTTGAAGAGGATATTTGTAAATATTTCGGCGTAAAGCACGCCGTATCGACTACGAGCGGCACGACGGCGCTGCATCTGGCGCTTTGCGCGATGGATATTAAGCGCGGAGATAAAATTTTATGCTCCGTAAATTCCTTCCCCAACGTCGCCGAAGTTATCCGCCACTTCGACGCAGAGCCCGTTTTCGTAGATATCGATCCGATAAGCTTTAACATCACGAGCGAAAGCCTTGCTCGCACGATAGATCAAAACCGCCACAAGAAGCTAAAATGCGCTTTCATCTCGCACATCGCAGGGCTTGCTGCGGATATAGACGCCATCAGCGAGGTCGCCAAAAGCGAAAATATCATCCTCATCGACGATGCGTGCCGCGCTATGGGCGCTACCTATAAGGGCGCAAAAATCGGAGCGCTTAAAAGCTCGCTCATATCGTGCTTTCAGATCAATCCTCAAGCGCAAGACGCGATCTCTACGGCGGGCTTTTTCGTCACGAACGACGATGAGATCGCAAACGCCGCACAAATTTTAAGAAACGGCGGCATCGTGGGAGACGCCTTTTACAAAGACGGCAATATGTCCTTTACCTACGACGTCGATCGCATCGGTCAAAAATACGATCTTAACGCTATAAATTCCGCCTACGCGATCGCCCAGTTTGAAAAAACCGACGCTTTTATAAAGCGCCGCAAGCAGATCGCCGCAGCCTACCGCGAGCAGCTCGCAAACTGCCCGCACGTGACGCTTCCAAGTGACAGCGAGGAGCATATCTACACTCAATTCATCGTAAAGATCGACAAAAACCGCGACGATTTTGCCAAAGCGCTGATCGCGCGCGGAGTAAGCGTATCGCTGCACTATGTGCCGGTGCACCTGCTAAGCTACTACAAAAGCAAATATAATTACAAGGTCAATGATTTCCCGAATGCGCTTAAAAACTATCAGCAAATTTTATCCTTGCCGATCTACACGGCGCTTAGCGACGACGATGTGAGCTACATCTGCGAGCAGATCAAAGAGATAGCGCAAAATCGTGTTTAAACTCCTAATCGAGCGAAACCTATACGACCCAAGCCCTGCATGGCTTGCGCTCGGAGTGATTTTAGCGCCGTTAACGCTACTTTATACGCTTATCGTCTGCCTAAAAAGGCTCTTTGCTAAGCCGCAAAAATTTAAAATTCCAATAATCAGCGTCGGAAATTTAACCCTCGGCGGCAGCGGCAAAACCCCGCTAGTACGGGCGCTTTTTAAAGAATTTAATAGGGAGCTCAAAACCTGCATCATCCTTCGCGGATACGGGCGCAAAAGCAGAGGCTTGCTCGAAGTAGCGCTCGGCGGACGGGTACTTTGCGACGTGCGGCAAAGCGGCGATGAGGCGATGGAATACGCGCTGTTTTTACGCGGCGCGAACGTGATCGTCAGCGAAGATCGCGCCGCAGGGATTTTGCGCGCGCAAACTCTCGGCTTTGAGCTGGTAATCCTAGACGACGGGTTTTCTAAATTTAATATCTCTAAATTTGATATCTTGCTGCGCCCGCAAAGCGCGCCGAAGCTGCCATTTTGCCTGCCGTTCGCCGCGTATCGCTACCCGCCGTTTTTTTATAAATTTGCGGATTTCATACCCGCGCAAAGCGATATTTCGCAGGGCTTTAAGATTGTTTCGGCGGCGGATCTGCAAGGCGCGCTAAACGGCACGGATGAAATTTCAAATCCTGCGGATGAAATTTTAAATTCCGACGCAGACGAAATTTCGGATTTAAATTTAAATCGCGCCACAGATGAAATTTCAAATTTAAATTCCGCCGCCGCGGATAAAATTTTAAATTCCAAAGAGGCTGGTTTTGAGAGATCCCGCATGATCTTAATCAGCGCTATCGCCAAACCTTGGCGCTTGCAAGAGTTTTTGCCGCTCGCAAAAGCTCACGCATTTTTCCCCGACCATTATGATTTCAAAAAAGAGCAGATTTTAGAGCTGCTAAGGCGCGAGGGCGCGGAGCATATCCTTTGCACGGCGAAAGATTACGTGAAATTAAGGGATTTTGGCGCGGAAATTTCGGTGATTTTGCTAAATTTAAAGCTAAGCGAAAACTTTATCCGCGAAATTCAAAACTACATAAACCAAGCTATGATAAAATAAGGTTTTTAAAGGAATTTTATGATAAAAAAGAGCAAAACCGCCGAAGTAATCATCTCCGCGCTGCCCTATATCCGTAAATTTAGAGATAAAATTTTCGTCGTCAAATACGGCGGCGCGGCGCAAACCGACGATACGCTTAAGCTTGATTTTGCCCGCGATATCGTGCTTTTGCATATGGTCGGCATCAAGATCATCGTCGTGCACGGCGGCGGCAAAAAGATCAATCAGACCCTGGATAAGATCGGCGTGCAGAGCGAGTTTAAGGACGGGCTTCGCATAACGAATAAAGACGCGATCGAAATTACCGAGATGGTGCTAAGCGGCGCGGTGAATAAAGAGATTACGGCGCTTTTGAACCAAAACGGCGCGCCCGCGATCGGTATCAGCGGCAAGGACGGCGGGCTTTTGAGGGCAAAATTCCTCGATGAGAAAAAATACGGCTTCGTAGGCGAGATCACCGAGGTAAACACCAAGCTGATAAACGACCTGCTGCAAAAGGACTATCTACCGGTGATCGCCCCGCTTGCGGGCGGCGAGACGGACGAAAACGTGAGCTTTAATATCAACGCCGATCTCTGCGCCAGCAGGATCGCAGCCGCGCTAAAAGCGAGCAAGGCGATATTTTTAAGCGACATAGACGGGGTGCTCGATAAAGAGGGAAATTTAATCAGCAAACTCGATGCCGCGCTCATTTCGAAGCTTAAAAATGACGGCACGATCGCAGGCGGCATGATCCCAAAGGTCGATGCGTGCCTGCAATGCGTGCGAAACGGCGCAAATGCCGCGCATATCATCAACGGCAAAATTCCGCACTCGATCCTGCTTGAGCTTTTCACGGACGGCGGTATAGGAAGTTTGATAAAGGAAGAAATTTAGGCGCGAGCGCGGAGGCGGCAGGCTTAAAGCGGCAATGCCGCAAATCCGTGCAAGCGACCTAAGCGATCAAATTTAAAGCGCCTAGGCGGGCGTAAATTTTAAAATTTTAAAAAGGAAAAAGATGAAACTGGTTTCAACGAGAGATTTTTCGCAAAAAGCGGATCTTAGCTACGCGCTGCTAAATCCGAGCGCGAGCGGCGGCGGGCTTTTCAGCCCCGAGCGGCTGCCGCTTTTGAGCGAGGATTTTTTTAAGCAGTGCGAGGATCTGAGCTACAAACAGATCGCGCTTAAAATCATCGAGAGCTTCGATTTTGACGTAAGCAGCGAGGTCTTTGAGAGCGCGCTAAAGCGCTACGATAAATTTGAAAATCCCGCCTGCCCCGTCCAGATCAAAAAACTAAGCGAGAACGCCTATATTTTGGAGCTTTACCACGGCCCGACGCTCGCGTTTAAGGATATGGCGCTGCAGCCCTTCGGCGCGCTTTTAAAAAACATCGCAAAATCCAGGAATGAAAAATTTTTAATAATGTGCGCCACGAGCGGCGACACGGGGCCTGCGACGCTGGAGGCTTTTGCGGACGACGAAAATATCAAAGCGGTCTGCCTCTACCCGCAGGGCGGCACGAGCGAGATACAGCGCCAGCAGATGGTCAAACAAAGCGCGGCAAATCTTAAAATTTTAGGCGTATGCGGCAACTTCGACGATACGCAGCGCGCGCTAAAATCGCTGCTGGCTGACGACGATTTTAAAAACGAGCTCGCGCGGGCAAATTTAAATCTAAGCGCCGCAAACTCGGTAAATTTCGGCAGGATTTTATTTCAGATCATCTATTATATCTACGCTAGCATCTATTTCTCAAAGCACGGCGTATTGAGCTATGAGCAAAATTTAAAGCAAAGCGATCAGTGCCCGGCGTGCAGTCAAAATTTAGACGCTGCGACAAGCGCAAACGGCGCGCAGAGCGCAAAACAGAACGCTAAATTTAACACATTCGACGTCATAGTGCCTAGCGGAAATTTCGGTAACGCGCTGGGAGCGTATTTCGCCAAAAAAATGGGCGCAAAGATCGGCAAAATCAAGATCGCTTCAAACGCGAACAATATCCTGACCGAGCTTTTTACGCGCGGCATCTACGATCTACGCGGGCGCGAGCTCATCCGCACGATCAGCCCTGCGATGGATATTTTAGTTAGCTCCAACGTCGAGCGGCTGCTTAGCGATATGTTCGGCGATACGCGCACGAGCGAGCTGATGCAAAGCCTGGCGCGAGATAAATTTTATAAGCTTAGCGCGAGCGAGCTTGCGAAGCTGCGTGAGGTCTTCGAGGCGGATTTTTGCGACGATACGCAGTGCGCTAAATTTATCAAGCAAGAGAGTAGCCGCGGCGTGCTGATCGATCCGCACACGGCGACCTGCTTTAAGCTACTTGACGAAAGCCGCCTAAATCTCGTCATCTCGACCGCGAAGTGGATTAAATTTACGCCGTCGATGATCGGCGCGATCAAAGGCAGGGCTTGTGAGGACGAGCGAGCCGATATGATCGCGCTTTCGAAGGAATTCCGCAGCGGCATCCCGCCGCAGATCTCGCGCCTTTTTAGCGCGCCGCAGGTACACTCAAGCGTCGTGGAGCAAAGCGAGATCAAAAACGCCATAATGGAGTGGATCAAAAAATGATAGTAATCCCCGCGCGCCTTGCTTCGACGCGCTTTAAAAATAAAATTTTATGTGAGTTTGGCGGTGTGCCGATGTTTATCAAAACGGCTCAAAATGCCGCCAAAGCAGACCGCGTGCTAATCGCCGTGGATGAGCCGCAAATTTTAAAGATCGCGCAAGATTACGGCTTTGACGCCGTTCTTACCGCGCGCGAACATCAAAGCGGCACCGATCGGATCAATGAAGCGGTCGCAAACGCAGCGCTTGCGGAGAACGAGATCATCATCAATATCCAAGCCGACGAGCCCTTTTTCGAGAGCGAAAATTTGATTAAATTTAAAGATTTCGCCAGCATTGCGATCGCGCAAAAGGGCGCATTTATGGCGAGCTGTTACAAATATATAAGCCCTCAGGCGGCAGAGGATCCAAATTTAGTCAAGCTCGTGCTCGATAACGCGGGCTTTGCGATCTATTTTTCGCGCTCGCTCATCCCCTACCCGCGCGCGGCATGCGAGTGCTACCTCGGACACATCGGCATCTACGCATACAGCGTGCGAAATTTAAAGCGGTTTTGCGCCCTGCCCGCCTCAGCGCTGGAAGATACCGAAAAACTCGAGCAGCTTCGCGCCATAAGCGCGGGCGAGAAGATCGCAATGCTAGGCATCGAAACTGCAAGTATCGGCATCGACACGCCGGCTGATTACGAGCGCGCGCTAAAGGAGTTCGGCAATGGAAATTGATCGTGCCTTTTTAAACACGAAATTTAAAGCGAGCGGACCCACAAAATTTAACGATAACGAGCTACGCGGCACGGAATTTGGGATGCAGGGGCCTGCCGCGGAGCGTAAAATTCTAACGGCGCATGAAATTCTAATGGCGCGCGGAATTTTAAAATTTAAAGATGCGAGCGCAAGATGAATTACGATGAATACAGATCCGCCGTAGATACGCTAAATGCGTGGGCGCGGGCATATTACACCGACGATAAGCCGATCGCAAGCGACGAGGAGTACGACGAGCTTTATTCGCAAGCGGAGAAATTCGAAGAGCAAAACCCCGAGCTCGCGCTGCCCTACTCGCCTACACGGCGCATCGGAGGCGCGATCAGCGAGGGCTTTTCCAAGCTCGCTCACGGCGCGCAGATGTGGTCGATGGAGGATATTTTCGACGACGCGGATCTTTTGGCATGGCTAGCTCGCGGCGAAAAGAGCGGCGCGCAGTTTTACGTCGAGCCGAAATTTGACGGCGCGAGCTTAAATTTGACCTACGAAGGCGGCGTGCTAATAAGCGCGGCGACGCGCGGCGACGGGCTTATAGGCGAGGACGTGACGCAAAACGCAAGAGCGATCAAATCGGTGCCGCTTCAGATCCCCTACGCGCAAAGGATCGAGATCCGCGGCGAGACGCTGATCGCAAAGAGCGATTTTGACGCGCTAAACGACGAGCGCGCCGCAAACGGCGAGAGCCTGTTTTCAAACCCGCGCAACGCCGCCGCGGGAAGCCTGCGCCAGCTGGATAGCGCGATCGTAGCGAAGCGAAAGTTAAAATTTATCCCGTGGGGGGTGGGCGAGCATTCCTTAAGCTTTGCACTGCACTCGCAGATAATGGAGTTTGTGCGCAGTCTCGGCTTTTTGCGCGACGAGTTTTGCCGCATCTGCAAGAGCGCAAGCGAGATCAGGAGCGCGTACGAGGCGCTGCATAGCATGCGCGCGAGCAAAGATCTGATGCTAGACGGCATGGTAATCCGCGTAAATGAGCTTTCAAAGTGCGCGCAGATGGGCTATACGGTGAAATTTCCGCGCTTTATGGTCGCATACAAATTCCCCGCGGTCGAAAAGGTAACGAGGCTGCGCGAGATCAATCTGCAGGTCGGCCGCACCGGCGCGGTCACCCCCGTAGCCGTCGTAGATAGCGTAAATATCGACGGCGCGAACGTTTCAAACGCGACGCTTCATAATTTCGACGAGATCGCGCGGCTGGGGCTGATGAAAAACGATTTCGTAGGCATCATCCGCAGCGGCGACGTGATCCCGAAGATCACGAGCGTTTACAAACAGCGCAGAGACGGCACGCAGAGCGAAATTTCGCGCCCGGATCGCTGCCCTGTCTGCGGCGAGAAGCTGCTTGACGAAGGCGCGCTCATAAAGTGTCAAAACCTCGATTGCAAGGCGCGCGTGATAGGCTCGCTGATCTATTTCTGCTCCAAAAAATGCATGAATATCGAAGGGCTAAGCGACGCGACGATTACGCAGCTTTTTGAAAGCGGCAAAATTTCAAAGATCAGTGACATTTACGCCCTCGGCGCACAGGATTTGGCGGGGCTTGAGGGCTTTGCGGATAAAAAAATTTCAAATCTTTTGGGCGCGATAAATGCGAGCAAAAACGCGCCGCTTGAGCGCTTCATCGCTTCTTTGGGGATCGAACACATCGGCGAGGTGGCCGCGCGCAAGATCGCCGCGGCGTTCGGGCAGGATTGGCTGGATGCGAGCGAGGATGAAATTCTGCGCCTGGAGGGCTTTGGAGAGGCGATGGCAAGGAGCCTAGCGGAGTTTTGCAAGATAAATCGCGAAAAAATTCTAAATCTAAGCGAAATCATCACGCCGCGACCGCCCCAGATGCATACCGTCAAAAGCGCCTTCACGGACTGCAGCGTCGTCATCACCGGCACGCTCAGCCGTCCGCGCGACGAGTTTAAGGCCAGGCTTTTGGCGATGGGCGCGAAGGTGCAGGGCTCGGTATCTGCCAAGACCGACTTCGTACTCGCAGGCGCAGAAGCGGGCTCCAAGCTGCAAAAAGCTCGCTCGCTTGGCGTGCGGGTGATCGACGAGAGCGAGTTTGAAGCGCTCGCGAACCTGGTGACGCCTGGCGCAAATTCACCTGACAAGAGCGAGCCTGAAGCGCTTGCGGGAAGCGGCAAGTGAAGGTCTTCTGCTTTGTGACAAACCCGCACGCAAACGGCGCGAGATTAAATTTTAAGAGCAACCTCCGTCCTACGGCGCTTGCGCGTTCTACAAAGCGCGAGAATTTTAAAAATTTTGTAGCGCACGAGCAAGCGGCAAAAGCGACAAATCGAGCGGTCGGCGCGGTATCGTCAGGCTTTGAGGCGCATTCAAAAATGGCAAACCGAGAGGCGGTTTCTGCGAGGCGCGCGGGCTCCGTCTGCCGCGGCGCTAAAACGGCGCGCACGATGCCGATAGATACGGCTGCAAGTAAGAATATCTCAAATTTTGCGGCGCTAAAACACTGCGCCGATATGAAAAATTTTAAAATTTTCGCTAGCGACGAGATAAAATTTACAACGCGCAGCGAGCCGAAACCCGCAACGCATAGTATGGCTAAATTTGCGGCATGCAGCTTAAAATTTGAGCCTTGCGGCACTACTGCACGAGACTTTGCTATGCGCGATAAAATTTTAAACTCAAGCTCGCGCAAAAACTGCGTGAGCTTTAAAATTTCACCGCCGCGCGGAGAAAAGACAAAATGAGATTTGATCTGCTCGTCGCAAATACGCTTAAAATCAGCAGAAATCAGGCTGCCGCGCTGATAAAACAGGATAAAATTTTGCTGCGAGGCGCCGTGCAAAACAGGCCCTCTGCGCAGATCGCGCCCGAGCAGAGCGGCGAAATCAGTACTGCCGAGCAAATTTACGTAAGCAGGGGTGCGCTCAAGCTTGCAGGCTTTCTGGACGAGCTCTCCGAAAACGGGCTTTTAGCAAGCTGCGGCGAAAATTCGCCTAACTCGGCGGCAGAAATTTCAAAGCCATACAGCGCCGCAAAGGGCGCGGATAGCAAAGCGGCAGCGATGCAAAAAACGTACAGAGTAACGACGCAAATTTCAAGCGCAGATTTTGCGGCTACGGATAAAATTTTAGGCGCGGACGAGACGACCGAAATTCCAAGCGCAACGGCGACAAAGATCGCAGAAACAAATACTAAGGCGATCCGTACCGCAAAAACTAACGCCGATACGGCAGGGCTTTTGCAAACCGATGCAGGCAAGCAAACAGAGGGATATTTACAGATGAGCACAGGCACCGAGACGGCAGGACTTTTGCAAACGGACGCAGACGCCAAAACGGCAGAGATTTCAAATGCGGCAGAAGCCTCCAAATCGGGCGGCAAGGCGGGCGCATGCCGCAACGAAAGCGGCGCGGAGCCTATGCAAGCAGAACCCTCGCAAAAAGATATTTTAAATTTAGCGGGAGCCGATGTTTTGGACGTGGGCAGCAGCACCGGCGGATTTGTGCAGATTTTATTGCAGCGCGGCGCAAAGAGCGTGACCGCGCTTGACGTCGGCAGCTCGCAGCTAAGCGAAATTTTGCGGCGCGATCCTCGCGTGATTGTGCGCGAAAACACCGACATCAGGGAGTTTGAAAGCGAGAAAAAATTTGATCTCATCACCTGCGACGTGAGCTTCATCTCGCTAAATTTGATCTTAAAAAGCCTCACAAGCCTCGCCAAAAACGCTCTCATCGTGCTATTTAAGCCACAATTTGAGGTGGGCGCGGAGGCCAAGCGAAATAAAAAAGGCGTGCTCAAGGACGAAAAAGCGGTGGGCGCCGCGCGGGCGAAATTTGAGCGGCTATGCGCCGAGCTGGGCCTTGCCGTGCTGCACGCTAGCGCCTGTAAGATCACGGGCAAAGAGGGAAATCAAGAATTTTTCTATCTTCTAAAAAGGATGAACGATGAAATTTAAAAATTTGATTATATTGGCGCTAAGCGCGCTATTTTTGGGCTCATGCGCCAAAAGTCTGAGCCCAAAAGCGCCGATCGTAAAAAACTTCGACATCGCTAAATTTAGCGGCGGCTGGTATGAGATCGCCCGTATGAAGGGCGGCGGCGAGCTGCAAAACACCGCCTACGAGTGCTTCGTCGATAAAAATTCCACGATCAATCTTCTAAAAACCGCCAAAACAAGCTCGGGAAAAATCGAAAACGAGCAGCACGTGTTGGAGTTTGCGGGCGATAAAAGCGTAGGTCTGCTCTATCAAAAAGGTCTGATTTCCGACTCCCTCTACCGCGTGGCGCAGGTGGACGGCGACTATCGCTACGCCCTGATCTTCGGCGCCGATACGAGCGAGCTGTATATCCTCTCGCGCACCAAAACCCTGCCTGAGCCGATCCGCATCCTATATCTAAAAAAGGCGAAGCACAGCGGCTACGACACCAAAAAAATCGTCTGGACAAAGCAGAAGTAATGGCTAATCAAAAATCAGGTAAAGACCATACAGAGGCTTCGCTGCGGAATTTTAAAGAGCAAAATTTCGTATCGCAGAATTCCAACTTGAAAAATTTTATGGAACAGAATTCCACAAGCAATAGAGAAAATTCATCTCAAAATATCAAACGTCCAAGGCAAGAGTTGAGTGAAAACAAAGCCGGCGATGCGCACCGCGCAGATGAAGCAGACACCGACACCTCTTGCAGCAATGAAACGACTTTTGGCAGTAAAACGGCTTATAACGACGCTTGCAGCAATGACGTAGACGCACAAGCTCAAAGCGCGCTTCCTGCTTGTGCGGAAGTGCTGCGTGCGCGCCTAAGCGAGCAGTTCACACGTGGCGAGATTTTCGCAACGCTACAAGGCGCAAACCGCGATAATGTGCGCGCCGTAGCGATCGGTAACTTCGACGGCATGCACCTTGGACATCAAAAATTATTTGAGCGCCTAGGCGAGCAAGGCGCAATAATCGTAATCCTAGCAGGTGGTGGCACGAAGCTAACCCCTTTTGCGTCACGGCAGGCATTTACGAACAAAAAGATTTTTTATTGCGATCTACGCGCTATCAAAAGCCTTAGCGGAGGCGAATTTATCGCACTTTTAAGGCAGAATTTCATAAATTTACAAAAAATTGTCGTCGGCGAGGACTTTAGATTTGGGCGTGATCGGGCGTGGGACGTAGAATTTTTAAGGCGCGAATTTCGCGGGCAAACCTGCGTCGTAGGCGAGTTTTGCTTAAACGGCGGCGGCGTGCATTCAAGCAGGATCAAGGAGCTTTTATCGCGCGGTCGGTGCGAAGAGGCGGCGGAGCTTTTAGGGCGAGATTACGAGATCTGCGGACGGATCGTACGCGGTCAGGGGCGCGGGGCGCGGGAGTTCGTAGCGACGCTAAATCTTGATGCGAGCGGCTATTTTATGCCAAAAAGCGGCGTGTATGCGACCCTGGCGCGCGCCGGAAGCAAGGAATTTGCATGCGTGAGCTTCTTGGGGCACAGGCTCAGCACCGACGGAGCTTTTGCGATTGAAACGCACATTTTGGGGGACTTCGTGGGTTTTGAGGCTGGTTTAAATTCTGCGCAAGATCGCGCGCCGTGCTGCGAGGGGCAAGCCGCACATTCTGCGCAAAATTTAGATGAAATTTCGGCGCGTAATTCAGTAGAAATTTCTACACAAAATTTTGCGGCGAGCGAGAGCTTGGACGCCGAAAATAAAAATTTAGAGGCTGCGGACAAAAACAGCGGCGCGAAATTTGCTTGCGTGAAATTTATAAAGTTCCTGCGCGAAAATCGCAAATTTAGCGATCTAGCGCAGCTTAAAGAGCAAATTTTAAAAGACGCTTCAGAGGCGGAGGCGGTACTACGAAGCCGCAAATTTTAATCTACGGCTTGCAAGCTTAAAGATGAAATTTTCGGGCTGTGCGCTTGATTTGATGCGTCTGCCCGCGTTTTGCATCTACGACGCATTAAATGAGCCGTCTGCATCGTCCCGTATAAAAAGTCGTGTGCCCGTTGTCACTGAAAATGCTTGGTGCACCGCCTACATGGCTTTAACGTACCTTGGACTTAGGCTCGTGCAAGACTAAGCAAGTGCAAGCCGCGCCAAAAATTAAGGGCGATAAAAAATCTTAGTTGCGCTGCGAAGCTTTAAAATTTAGCAGGGATAAACTGCCGAGCAAGAGCCAAGCGGCTAAATTATGCACCTAGCTAAACGCTGGATTTTGTCAAGCGGCCTCATTTTGCGGCGCGTAAAATCGCAAAATGGGCGCGAAATTCTACCAATAGAGCTTTGGCTATGCTTTTGTTTAAGTTCGTAATTAAAGAATTTAAAGGAGCTGTTTTGGCAGTGCGAGATTTGGCGGCGTAAAATTTAATGTTGAGAAATTCTAAGCCCGCTAAATACGGCGCAAAATTTTAAGGATATATTCGCGCGGTGCGGAATTTTAGGGCCTATCAAGCAAGACGTGAAATTTAATCATGCATCGAGCATATCCGGGCTAGAAGTTGGGCGCAAACTGGGATGCAGCTCGCTTGCATCAAAAGCGCTCATGCTGCGTTTAAAATTTAGGTATGCTTCGCGCGGGGCAAACTAAGCGCAATAATTCCATGCGTAGCGGTCGCAAATAGAGTGTCGCGTAAGCGCAGAAAGCACGGCGTGAGAATTCTGCGCTTAGCATGCGTAGGAAGTATAAATCGAGTGCTGCGTAAATAGCGAAACTAAAAGGAAACGGATGAAAGACGAAATTTTTAAAGAGCCTATCAAAAAACAGTTTGAGTTTGACGCCAGCGTCGCGTCGGTTTTTGATGATATGATCGGGCGCAGCGTGCCGTTTTATGAGGCTAGCACACGGCTTAGCAACGAGCTTTTGGCGCGAATACTGCCGCAAAATGCCCGTGTGATCGATCTTGGCTGCTCGACTGCGACCGCGCTGCTGGCGCTGTTTGCGCTGCGCCCCGATCTGCGGCTGTGCGGCATCGACAGCTCGGAGGCGATGATACAAAACGCCCGCGCCAAGGCGGCGGCGTTCGGCGCGAAGCTCGAGCTTAGCGTATCGGACGTGCTGGATGCGAGCCTCGCGGACTGCGACGCCGTGATTTTAAACTACACTCTGCAGTTCATCAGACCGCCGCGCCGCGCCGCGCTAGTGAGTAAAATTTACGACGGATTGCGCGAGGGCGGGGTTTTGATCTTTAGCGAAAAGATCGTCTACGAAGAGCCTGCGCTCGCGCGTCAGATGATCGAAATTTACGAGGATTACAAGCGCGCGCAGGGCTACTCGCGCTACGAGATCGCGCAAAAACGCGAGGCGCTCGAAAACGTGCTCGTGCCCTACACCGAGGCGGAAAACCGCGCCTTGGCGCTAAGCGCGGGCTTTAAGCGCGTCGAGAGTATCTTTAAATGGGCGAATTTTATGAGCTTTGCGGCGTTTAAATAGACTTTGAAATCATAAGAAGCAAAAATTTTAAAGAAATGAAATTCGTGATTTTCTACACGTTTTGCATAGAAAATCATATATTTTATCGGATAATTAAGCCCGTATTTTCGTCTATCTCTTCGTTTTCGTATCGGTCGCGAAATTCCTCTACGATATTCCTTAAAAATGCTTTATTATCGGCTTTTTGTTTGATTTTTCTAAATTCACCGATAGAAAGAAGCAGCCAAAATATTATAAAACTGATAAGCCGCCCAAGCCATTCTGGCAAAAGATGGAAGTTTGATGATACAAGACCCCCAAAACAAAAAAACCGAATATCACGGCGAGCACCGCTATCCAAAAAAAAGTCCCGATGAGATCCCGTATATAATTATTATCTTTATAGGCTATTGAAAAATCTCCTAGATATTCAAAATCCCTAGTCTTATTTACGATTATATGCGCGTAATTATATCCGCCGTTTACGGTGTATAGCCCCGCTATATCGTCTCCTTCGGCTATGAGGACATCTTTGCTAGCAGCGGTTAGCCTAAAAATTGCATTGCCGTAATTTTTAAGCCGAAACGACCAAACATATCTATGGGTGGTCTTGTGATCGGTAGAAAATCCGTACTCGCCCAAGGAGGTATGGCTTTCAAAGTCGCTTACGACCTCTTTTTGCGAGCGGCTTACTATCCCGTGAAAATAATCTATGTCTTGCATAATCGCTCCTTTTTAAAAATAAAATTTGTAAATAATACGCCCCCCCCATTAAAATTTGCTGAATTTTTTATAAAGCAGAATTTTAAATCAACGCGGCGGCATTTTTCGCTCAAATTTTAAAAGCGAGCTAGACAACCCGAGCGAAAAATTTAGATCCGAACGGCAATAACAGCGGTAATTCAAGCGATAAGAATTCAGATAATTTAAATGGCGAAAATAAAACGATAGGCGTAATTTAAAATGTCAAAATTTTGCAAGCCTCTAGCAGGAAGCAAGAAAGAACAAAAGCATTGCATCGAGACAAAGGCGTTGCGCCGAAGCTAGAAATGTTGCGTCAAGACAAGGCGTTGCGGACAAGCGAATGGCGGATGGATGAATTTTAAAACGTTAAAAATTTGGCGACACCGCATTTTAGAATTTCAAAATCGCAATCACTGAAATTCCTGGCATAAAAAAAGCGTCCGCCGTTTGACGGACGCCGTGTATAAATCGCGGGGCGAAATAAACGCCGCCGAGAGCAAAGGAGCTTATTTATCTCTTAAATTTAACTCGCTAACGAGCTTGGAGTAAACTGCGTAGTCTTTGTTTTTAAGATATTTCATCATTCTTTTGCGCTGACCTACTAGCTTTAGTAGTCCTAAGCGAGATGAAAAATCTTTCGGATTTGCTTGCAAATGAGTGGTAAGAAGCGTGATCCTCTCGGTAAGAAGCGCGATTTGCACCTCTGCAGAGCCCGTATCTTTCTCTCTTCTAGCGAATTTCGCAACTATCTGTGCTTTTTGAGCCGTGTCTAAAGCCATGATGACCTCCTGATCGGTAAAATAGGAAGCGATTATACTTAATTAACCTAAATTTTTGCTTTCTTTGTGTAAAATGCACGCTTTGACACCAAAGGAGAGAATAAATGCTTTTTACAAAAGCAAGCGAATACGCCCTACTTTCAATGATCTGCATCGCGGGTAAGGAGGAATCGATGGATGTCGATTCGATCTCTAGCGAGCTTGGAATTTCACGCAGCTTTTTGGCTAAAATTTTACAAAATTTAGCTCGCGCGGGACTTTTAAATTCCTTCAAAGGCGCCAAGGGCGGCTTTGTGCTCGCGCGCAATGCGGATGAGATCACGCTAAGCGAGATCATCAAAAGCGCCGAAAGACGCAAGGCGACGGTATTTGACTGCACCGCCGAGGGGATCGACGCCTGCCCGAACGGTCGCACGCTGTGCCGCGTCAATCTAATGTTCGGCGAGCTTCAGGAGAAAGTCGATGAGTATATGGATACGATCACGCTAGCAGACATCATCGGCAAAGAGCGCAAATGAAAATATATCACCTAAGCCACACCGATCTGGACGGCTACGGCGCGCAGTTCGTCGCGGCGCACTATTTGATGGATGTGGAATTTTTCAACGCCAACTATGGCAAGGAGATAAACGAAAAATTTGATCTCATCCTCGCTAGTATCGACGAGCGGCTCGCTACGGACGCAGACGAAAAAAGCCTGGTTTTAATCACCGATCTAAATTTACTGCCCGCGCAATGCGAGAAATTTAGCGGCGAACTAGCCCGTCGAAACGCTCGCGTGATACTTCTGGATCATCATCAAAGCGGGCTTGAGTGCGCGAAAAAATTCCCGTGGTATTTCCTGGACTCTTCGCGCTGCGCCACGAAGATAACGTATGATTTTTTCAGCGCGATGTTCGGCGGCGAGACGCGGCTGGATAAGCTCGTGCGCGTCGTAAACGCCGTGGATATTTGGCTAAAGGACGAGAGCGAGTTTGAGCTCGGCAAGGTCTGCCTCGGCATGGTCTCGGGCGCGAAAGAGATCAATAAAATCATGTTCGAGCGGGAGAGCAGGGATTATATCTTTTTCTTGTTAGAAAAAATTTTTAAATTTCAAGACGAGCCAGACGCTCACATCGCGCTAGATAGCGCGCTGCACGGCATAAAGAAAGAATTTTTTAAAAGCGAGCGCGACGATACGCTAAGCAATCTCGTCTCGCATTTCGTAGTCGCCCGTCTAAGCGCGCAAAAGCAGCGCTTTGAGATCAGCTACCTCGATAAAAAGGGCATTTTGACCTACAATATCGGCAACGTAAGCGTCATCGGCAACGACTTTTTGACGCAAAACCCCGATGTCGATTTTTTCATCGACGTAACGAGCAAAAAAACGCTCAGCTTCCGCGCAGACGGCAAAACCGACGTTAGCGAAATGGCAAAGCTGCTCCTCGGCGGCGGCGGGCACGTAAATGCAAGCGGCGGGATGTTTGCGGGCTTTAAAGACGCGAGCTCGTACGAAGCCGTAAAGGCGCAAATCGTGGGTCTAATAGAGAAAAAAACCCAAATTTCAAAGGAAGAAGATGAAAACTAATGATGAAAAAATCGCCGAGCAGGACCTCATCTACGAGATCAACATCCTGCTTGACGCGATGCTGCTTTATGCTGGCGTGAAGCGCGAGCGGCTCGCCGACGCGGCGCAGCTGTATATCGAAAACATCGACACGGTGCTTGCGAACTCGGATGCCAGCGGTGCAGACGAGGTGATCGCCGTGGTCGAGTTTTTGCGTAGCAAACACGCGGAGTTATTTGAAAATAAGGGTTAAGCGCGAAATTTTAAGCAAAATTTTGCGAGCTAGAATTTTACGAAGCGCAAACTATGCGGAGTAAAATTTCATTTAGCGCAGAAATTTATGGAGCGATAAATCCGCGAGATAAAATTTTGCGAAATAGAATTTCTAAAATGCGGAATACGGAATTTTGCGGGTTTAGATTTAAAATTTTAAAATTTAGCAAGTAGGCTTTACGAATAAAATTTTAAGGCATGATGGCTGTAGAATTTTGTTTTAAAATTTTATGCTGTCAAACAAGAGCAAAATTTCAAGGCTTAGAATTTACGCTAAGAAATTCCGTGCAATAGCAGATTTAAAATTTTAAGTGCATTTTGCGGCACGGAATTTTGTAAAAAATTTTAAACAACTGGGGTGGCTCTGCGTAAAATTCTAATCTAGACTTCGCACAGAATTTGCATCGAAACTCCGCGAGGAATTTTACGCTTAACTAAGGCGCAAAATTTAAATATAAAGGCTAAATCTTTGCTTGCCAGTGCGGTACAAAGAGTGCGCAGATCGTGGAATTTTAAATTTAAAAGCACGATTCTGCCGTCTAAGATCAAAAAATGGCGTAGCGTCTAAGCTTGCCGATAATGACAAAGCTCGCTTTGAAAGGAAGAGAGAATTTTATCTGCAAAAGCGCAGAGATGGCATTTTAAGATATTTTTGTCATTTCTAAGCGAAAAAGATCCGCGCCAGAGGCTTTTAAGCAAGCGCGCTTGATAAAATATTATCGCTAGATATGATGCAGGTGTAAGTAAGTACGCCCGAATGCGGCGAAATAAAACTAACGTGGCGCTCTATCGTCGCAAAGCCAGGCATTGTAAATTGTAAAATAAAGAAGCTTGGGTAGAGCGCTTAGAAACAAAATATCGCGAAATAAGACGTCTGCAAAGCAAAGTGCCTATAAGATGAAGCGTCGTAAAATAGAATAGAAGGCAACGTGTCGATAAAATAGACACCGTGAAGCAGAATTTCGTAGCAGTGACGCAGGACGCGAGTAAATTTTAAGCCGGCGGCGCGCTAAATTTTGAAATTTTATGAATTTAAAACTTTATGAAAGGATAGAAATGAAAAAGATTTTTTTGTTTGCATGTCTCATGCTTTTGGGCTCGCAGCTTTTCGGCGACGATAAGGTTTATCGCCTAAGACTTGCTAGTACGTGGGAGGCGACTACGCCCGTTTTGGGCGCTGCCGCCGAGGATTTTAAAAACTATGCCGAAAGCCTTAGTGGCGGTAGGCTTCAGATCCGCATCGATACGCCGAGCAAGCACAAGGCAAGCTTTGGCGTATTCGACTTCGTCAAAAGCGGTCAATACGATCTAGGATATACTTCGCTTTATTATTATAAAGGCAAAGACGCCAAAACTATGCTCTGGACGGCAGTGCCTTTCGGTATGACTACTGATGAGCAGCACGCGTGGTATTACTATGGTGGTGGGCGAGAGCTTAATGATAAGATGTTCGCACAATACGGCATGAAGACCTTTTTGATGGGATCTACCGGCATGCAAATGGGCGGCTGGTTTAAAAAAGAGATCAACTCGGTCGCGGATCTGCAAGGGCTTAAATTCCGCATACCGGGGCTAGGCGGAGAGGTGATGAGCAAGCTAGGTGCTACTATAAACACGGTGCCTACGGGCGAGCTATTTATGGCGTTAGAGATGGGTACGATCGACGCGGTCGAGTGGGTAAGCCCTGTCTATGATATGCCACTTGGATTTCACAAAGTGGCTAAATACTACTACACAGGCTGGCAAGAGCCTATGGGAGACTGCCAACTGCTGGTAAATCAAAAGGCGCTAGAGAAGCTGCCTGCGGATCTTCAAGCGATCTTAGAGGCTGCAGCAAGACTTGCCGGAGAGAACTTCCAAAATAAGGGCTTTTATGAAAACGCTCGCATTTGGGCGGAGCTAAAAGCGCAGTTTCCGGATGTGCAGGTGCGCGACTTCCCTGCGGACGTGATAGCCGCGCTTAAAAAAGCAACGAATGAAATTTTAGACGAAGAAGCGGCGAAAGATCCGATGTTTAAAGAGATCCTAGACAGCCAGCGCGCCTTTTTGAAAATCGGTAGAGAATGGAATAAAATAAGCACCGTAGCCTACATAAATAACGTAAGCGGTATCGCGGGCGAAAGCATAGCAAATCCAATCTCCGCAGGCTCTAGCGGTACGACAAGCTCAGATTCTGCAAGCAGAGAAAATCATGGCGCTACGAGCGATTCTAACGCGACGGACGGCAAAAATTTAGGTGCGACAAAGTAAAGTGGGTGCTGCGAGCGATAAAAATTAAGGCGCGACGAACAGACCGGCACAATAAGTAGCTCAGGCACGACAAGCGGCAGAAATTTTAACTATTTTTGCATAAAGTAGATGGAATTCTGCCGCAGCAGCTTTAGCACAATAGCTTCAATATCAGAGCCTAGTTCATAAATCTGGTTCGCAAGCAGGCAGAAGCTTTGGCACAATAGCTTTAACATCGCAAGCAGCGCTATCTAGCGCAGCAAAGGGCTCCCGCGTGAAAATAGAACGCCAAAAACACGCAATAAAACAAAATTCTAAAAATTCCGAGCTCCAAGCACGGCGGAATTCGGAATTTTAAATCTAAAATTTTAAAATCAAAATTTATGGATTTCAGACGGAGCGCGAAACTACTCCGGTTATGCTAGAAACCGGCATTTGCGACCATTAAGACTAAAAGCCGCGTCTAGCGCTTTAAAAGCCTATGAGCCTTTTGCATTCATCTATCAAAATCACAAAAATTGCATTTGCGTTATTAAAATTACAGCGCTACTTGATAATATAGGCTAATTCGCATAAAATCAGCCTGCGCGCGTTAAAATTTAATCAATAATGTAATTTGGCAAGATTTGTCGCGATAAAATAGCCTTATTATCATGCTTATCTTTAAAATTTACTCCATTGCGCCGCTCTTATAGAGACTACATTTATTAGGATTTGATAAATCACGAATGCCCGGTCTCTGCCGCCACATCTATTAAATGAAATAGCAGATAAATTTCTATGCCCTCTTATCGATAGTGCAACTACGCAAAAAAGCGTATTAATACCGCGAAATTTATTGAATTCTTGAAATTTTTGATCTTTAAAATATCGCAAGACGGGTAGATCGCCAAAATTTCATATTATTTGAATTGATTGTTAAAAAGTAGATTCGGAAGCATAGCCCCCGAATCTACGGATAAGATTAAATTCTTAGAATTTAATCGGATGGTGGTGGAAGTCGTCGTAAACGACCTTGTTGGTCTGGAACTTAATGCGCTTAAGCTCGCGGATACGCAAAAATTCCTCTTCGTCGATCTTTTTAATCTGAATCGCTGCCTTAAACGTAGGCGTTTTGGCGATTAGATCCCAGCCGCCGCTGGTTAGCTCGTTGCAGCAGCTCTCCCAGTAGTGATAAGACATCTGAATGATACCATCCATTATACACTCGGTGATGTCCGCCTTGATCGCGATATAGCCGTAGCGGCTCCACGCGACGATGAAATCGCCCTGTGAAATTCCGTATCGCTCGGCGAGTTTCGGATTCATTTCCGCAATCGGTCCTATCGCGTCGCCGCCCTGCTCGACGGTCTTAGAGCGCCTAGTCATCGCGCCTCCTGCGTACTCGTAAACCTTACGCGTAGTTAGAAGCTGGATCGGGAACTCTGCATCGGTCTTCTCGTCCACGGAGCCCGCCATTACAGGATAATCTTTCGGCATATTCATACGCTTTGCGAATTCCTCTTTGGCGCTTTCGATCTTGCTCTTATCATCCACAAATAGAACTGGGACGAAATTTCCTTTACCGTCCGGAGTAAAGAATTTCTTATCAAGATACAATGCAGGTCCGCCCATAGAATTCTCATCAGGGCACGGCCAGTGAAGTCCGTGGTATTTTTTGATACGGTAATAGCTCATTCCGCCGTAGTTGTGCGGAGCTACCCTGCGCACCTCTTCCCAAATCTGCTCTGGAGATTGAAATGTGAAATAATCTCCTAGACCTAAACGTCTGGCAAGCTCGCAGATGATAGCCCAGTCTTGTCTAGCTTGTCCCGGAGGGGCAACCACAATTTCGCTATGCTGTACGCGGCGCTCGGCGTTAGCATAAGTACCCTCCTTCTCGCCGCTGCAAGCTCCAGGAAGCACGACATCTGCTTTGCGGCTCGTCTCGGTTAAGAAAATATCTTGGATCACATACATCTCTACCTGCGAAATCGCGCGCAAGAAGTGGTTTGCGTTCGGATCGGTCATAACCGGGTTTTCGCCCATCGTCCAGAAGAATTTTACCCTACCATCAAGAATTGCGTCAGGCACTTCGGTTTTATGAATGCCGATCTTACCGTTTAGATGACCTTTTGGTAAATTCCACTGGCGCTCAAACCAATCACGGGCACTTTCGTCGGTTACGGCTTTATAGCCGGTAAATACGTTAGGAAGCATTCCCATATCGCAGCAGCCTTGAACGTTTTCTTGTCCACGGATCGGTAGATCGCCGCTTCCGAGCTCGCCCACATTGCCCGTTACGAGCATTAAATTTGAAATGTCGCAGACTGCGCCCACGCCGTGGTTGAAGTGAGTTACACCCATTCCGTGCGTGATAACCGCAGGTCGCGTAGTGGCGTAAATTCTAGCTGCTTTTCTAATATCTTCAGCGTTTAACCTAGTGTATTTGGCTACGGCCTCAGGCGAATAATCCTTAACCGCCTCTTTTACATATTCAAAACCCTTGGTGTATTTCTCAACGAATTCTTGATTTACCAAATCCTCGTCGATAATAGCATGGATTAGAGCATTGATGACTGGGATATTGTGCTCCGGCTCAAGCTGGAGGTGGATATCTGCGCGATTTGCAAATTCCGTCTTAACCGGGTCAATGACGATGAGTTTGGCGCCTCTGTTTAGTGCTCTTTGAACGTGCATAGCTACGATCGGGTGACCATTTTCCGGGTTTGAGCCGATCATCATAATGCAGTTGCTGTGAGTTCCGATCTCCGTGAAGCTATTTGTAGCCGCTCCGTTACCGATTGTTTTGGCAAGACCTGCCACAGTCGGAGCGTGTCAAATGCGCGCGCAGTGATCGATATTATTCGTACCTAAAATTCTAAGTAGCTTCTGCGCTACGTAGTTATCCTCATGCGTACAGCGTGCGGAATAGTTTCCGGCTATCGCGTCGGCGCCGTATTTTTCTTTAACTTCGAGCATCTTTTTAGCAACCAAATCAAGCGCTTCGTCCCAGCTAGCCTCGACCAAATCGCCGTCTTTACTAAATTTGCCATTCTTTTTACGAATTAGCGGAGTAGTAAGCCTATCTCTAGAGCCTACGTAATTCCATCCGTAATAACCTTTCAAACATAAACAACCCTGATTTACGGGGTTGTCGCTTACGCCGGTTGCGGATTTGATATAATTGTCTTCCGCAGTCAGCTCGATTTGACAGCCTGTGCCACAATAAGGGCATATGACCTTGCCTTTATTCGCCATATTTTCTCCTTTCGAAAATACTAAACATGCAAAATTACCATATATGCAATTTCGGCACAATTATATAAATTCTTACCTAAAATAAAATTGAAATTTTGTCTTAAGCTAAAAGAATTTTTTCAATTATAATTAGGAGTAAGTTGGGGTAATTTAAGTAGCAATTTAAATTTTAAAATATACTTTAATACTGATATACTAGACTTTTAAAGCAAATAATCAACGAACCGGTTTAAAAAAGAAATTAGTTTTTAAATTTAAGCTTTGAAAGCAAATTTATCAAATAAATTCCAAATATCGTCAGATAAATGACGGAATTTTTTTACGGACTTAAATATAATTACACCAAAATTTTTAGTAAAAAATTTTTAAAATTCCTTAAGTCAAGGAGAAAGGTATGAAACAACATAAATTTGTAATCTGCGATTACAAACGATGTATCGGTTGCACGACGTGCATGGCGGCCTGTTACTCAAGTGCCTACGAGCGCGGCAAGCTTGCTAAATCGCGACTTACCGTGCTTAGACAGGCTTACGGCGTTATGCCTACGCAGTGCAGGCAGTGCGATGACGGACCATGCGCAAACGTCTGTCCTACCGGTGCGCTTCGCTTCGATAATAACTATATCGAATTACACGAAGAAATTTGCATCGGATGCAAGATGTGTACGCTCGCCTGTCCTTATGGCGCGATCAGCTCGAATGCCGAGCTTATGCCGTCAGTAAATTATGCGGTCGAGCCGAAGTATTATCTCGAGATCGAAAGCCAAGCGGGCGCCAAAAGCACCGCCATCAAATGCGATCTATGCAACGGACGCGAGAATGGTCCTGCATGCGTCGAGGTTTGCCCAACTAGCGCTATCATTATGATAGATCCTAAAGAAGGTAAGCATAAATTGGGCTTTGCGATAGACTACGATGCGGCTAATGCTTTTGCAAAAGACGTATTAAACGGCGAAATCAGTTGCGTCGCCAAAAAAGAAGGAGGCGCAAAATGATAAGCGTCTATACTTTATTTATCGTCAGTGCAGTAATTAGTATTCTTTTATACTGCGCTCCAAAAACTGCTGTTAAGGTGGGATTTGGATTAGGTGCTATCAGCTGTTTTTATGCGATGTGCCATTTCGTAGCCAATATGGGCGTAAGCGACAGCTTCGTTTTGGGCGGCACTTTCTTATATGCGCCAAAATTTGCTTTAAGTCCGCTTGGAAATTTCTTCAGCTTCGTAGTCGTTTTTATAGGCTTTGCAAGCAGCGTTTACGGTATGAGCTACGCCGAGGAATATATCGGAAAGGCAAATATCGGCGTTTTTGCATGTTTATTTAATACCTTCATCTTATCTATGCTTTTAGTCATCAGTGCGGATAATGTATTTTGCTTCGCTGTTTTATGGGAGCTTATGACGTTAATTTCGTCATTTCTAATCATAGTAAACGATGGCAAAGGCACGCTCAAAGCTGTTATGGTATATCTAGGTATAGCGCAGATCGGTGCATTTTGTATCACCTGTGGATTACTTATCATTGCAAACTACGCAGGCAGCTTCGAATTTGCAGAGTGGGGAAAAGTAAATATGCCTATGGGCGCTTCTGTAGCAGCATTCATCTTGTTTTTGATCGGCTTCGGCTCAAAAGCGGGAATGTGGCCTTTTCACGTTTGGCTACCGCAAGCTCACCCTGCGGCTCCATCGAACGTCTCTGCGCTGATGAGCGGCGTTATGATTAAAGTAGCGCTCTTTACGCTTGTTAAATTTACGCTATTTTTGCCGCTAAGCATCTATTTTGGGCTTGCAGTTTTGATCCTAGGAGCAGCCAGCTCGCTTTTTGGCGTTTTATACGCGTTGTGCCAGCACGACTTTAAAGCGCTTCTTGCGTACCACTCGGTTGAAAATATCGGCATTATCTTGCTGGGTCTTGGCACCGGAATTTACGGCGTCGCAGCAGGCAATGTAACGCTAGCTGCAGTCGGATTTTTAGCAGGCTGCTACCACGTAGTAAATCACGCGATATTCAAAGGCTTGCTATTCTTATGTGCAGGCTCTGTAATCCACGCTACTCATACGCAAAATATGGACGTGCTAGGAGGGCTAGCTAAAAAAATGCCTCTAACTGCTGTTGGTATGTTTATCGGTATCATGGGTATTGCAGCGCTTCCTCCGGTAAACGGCTTCGTTTCAGAGTGGTTTACCTATCAAGGAATGCTTCAAGGCGCTAAGGAAAGTGGAATTTTCATCAGATACGCCTTCTCTTTAGCAGTCGTTGCTCTCGCACTTACCGGCGTTTTGGTCGGTATGCACCTTAAGCTTTATGCAGTAATCTTCGCAGGAACCCCAAGGGATGAAAAAATTTGGGAAAATGCAAAAGAAAGCCCTCTAGGAATGGTTTTAGGAATGATCATACTGATGATAGGCTGCGTAGGATTTGGCATAGGCGCACACTTTATAGTGGGTTACATTATGGAGGCGGTAAATTCTATCACTTCCAATAGCGGGTATGTTGCAAGCCTAGGCGCTTCGTCAATCACTTCGCCTTTGGGAAGTATCGTTTCAACTCCTCTTATTGCAGTGATTTTGTGTTCTACAATGCTGCTTCCGTTTATCATCCTAGCGGTTATGAAAGCAAATCGCGACAAACCTCGCGAGACCGATCCTTGGGCATGCGGCTTTAAATATAGCCCTCGCATGCAGATGACCGGCGGTCCTTTTACCGGCGATTTAAGAAAGATTATGGACTGGTTATTTAGAGGTCATAAACGCAGAATAGAGCAAAACGGCTACTTCGGACCGATCGAGTATCACAACCACCCACAAGACATTTGGTGGACGATGATTTATCAACCGGTAATCGATTGGAGTAAGAAGATCGCCGATAAGATAGGAATTATTCAAAGCGGCTATGCAAATTTATATACGCTTTACATCCTAATCTATCTTTGCGCGATACTGGGCGTCGGATATTTCTTGATCTAGGAGGTTTAAGATGCAGACTATACAAACTATATTTTTAATGATATTTCAAGTCGCGGTTATCGTCCTAGTCGCTCCACTCTTCGACGGTATGGCTAGAAAACTTCGAGCCAAGCTTCAGTCGAAACAAGGAAGCGATTTTTTCCAGACTTACCGCGATATTATTAAGCTTTTTAAGCGCGGCAGAACCGTTCCTGCATGCAGCCACTGGGTATTTAGGTGGGCGCCATTTTTCCTATTCGCTACTTCGGCAGCGATTTTGGCGGCTATTCCTATTACATACAGCAAAGATACTCTTTTCGGAGCGTATTCGGATATTTTCGTTATCCTATATCTAGGCGCGCTTTTGCGCTTCGTATTCGGTGCGGCTTCGATAGATAGCGGTAACCCTTTTGCGGCAACCGGCGGTGGACGCGAGCAGATGCTTGCCGTTTTTGTCGAACCTGTGATGATGATGTGCCTAATCGTAGTAATGATGGCTGCAGGAACTTCAAATTTAGTTGAGATCCAGCAGATGGTACGCAGCGGTCAGATCGGCTATCAAATTCCAAGCTTTGCTGTCGCTTCGATTGCATTTTTATGGTGTATGTATGTCGAGACCGGCAGAAAGCCATTTGATCTTGCCGAAGCCGAGCAAGAGCTTCAAGAAGGACTTTTGGGCGAATATGCAGGCAGCGATCTCGGCTTAGTGCAAGCGGCGCTTATTTTGAAGCAGTTTGCGATGATCGGATTATTCCTAACGATATTTGAGCCGTGGAATTTTAGCAATCCGCTTTTAGCGATCATAATCTTTGTGCTAAAAACTGGCGTATTTTACGTAGCAGCCGTTTTCATCGACAACTTTGGACCACGCTTCAGAATGACTTCGAGCATGCGCAAAATTTCATGCGGTGCTCTTGCCATCGCTTTTGCGGCATTAACGCTTTACGTAGTAGGATTTTAAGATGAATAGTATCGATATTTTAGCAATTTGTATGATCGTAACGTCACTCGCGGTATTCGGACTTAGAAATTTAAAGCTTTCGATCGGAATTTACGCGATTCAGACGCTACTTTTGGTAAGCATATTTTTTATGCTGTATTCTAACTTCAATGCGCCGCAGCTTAGAATTTGGGCGATAGTGGCGTTTTTTACGAAGGTTATTTTCGTGCCAGGAATTTTATTTTGGCTAGTTAAAAAGCTGGATGTGATCAGCGAGGATGAGCCGGTAGGCGGCTTTTTCGTAAGCCCCGTTATTGCGATGGGATTTTCGCTAGCGATTGCGATGACAATTAATCCGATCTTGCTTAAATTCTCTCTTATTCAAGAAAGAATCGTTCTAATAGCGGCAGTAACCGTATTTATGATGGGAATTTTTGGCTTCATGCTAAGAAATTCTTTCATCAAGCAAATTCTAGCCTACTGCCTCTTTGAAAACGGCATCCACCTAAGCCTTGCGCTTATGGCTTACAACTCTCACGAGCTAGTCGAGCTTGGAATTTTAACCGATGCAATCTTTGCGGTTATTATTATGAGCGTTTTGGCGGTTAGATTTTACAAAGCTTATGACGGACTTGATACGTCTAAAGCTTCGAATTTAAGGGGTTAATGATGAATAGTTTAGCTTTTATATTAATTTTTCCGTTGCTCGGAGCGCTGATATTATTCTTATGCCCTAAGAATTTCAAGCTCCTAAGCACGCTACACGTTTTGATTTCTGCGGTTACATCTGCAGGGCTACTCTGTAACGTAGGCAAGCTTATCAGCGGCAACTTTGAGGCTTTTTACGCATACGATAAATTTCTATTCCTAGATAGCCTAGGCTGCGTATTTTTAGTGCTAATCGCCGTAACGGGCTTTTTGGTAAATTTATACTCCACCACCTATATGAAATGGGAGATACAGGGCGGCCATCTGGATCTTAGCGATCTTAGAAAATACTATGCGCTCTGCCACGTTTTCGTTTTTACGATGACGCTTAGCGTTATATGCAACAACGTCGCGTTTATGTGGGCTGCGGTAGAGGCTACTACGCTAGCTTCGGTATTTTTGGTCGCTATTCATAAAGACAAAAAATCTACCGAGAGCGGTTACAAATACATCGTCATCTGCTCGATCGGTTTAGCGTTCGCGCTTTATGCGACCGTTTTACTATATGCGGCTACATTCAAAATCACAGGCGACGGCGAGGCTTCGATGCTTTGGACGAGCATTATGGATAATGCCAAAAATTTAAACGGCGATGCCGCTAAGCTTATCTTTATATTCGCTCTAATCGGCTTTGGAACCAAAGCAGGACTTGCTCCTACTCACACTTGGCTTCCTGACGTTCACGCAGAAGGTCCGGCTCCGATTTCGGCACTACTTTCGGGTGTGCTTTTAAAATGTGCGATGCTAGCGATATTTAGATATTACGCGGTAACCGCCGAAGCGGTAGGGCCAGACTTCGTTAAGCACGTGATGCTGATCTCGGGCACGATCACGCTATTTATAGCAGGAATTTTCCTCGTTCGCCAGCACGACGTGAAAAGGATGTTTGCTTACCACTCAGTCGTTCATATGGGTGTTATTGCATTTGCGCTAGGCATCGGCGGATATTTTGGCTTGCTTGCCGCGATCTTTCACTGCTTAGCTCACAGCTTTACCAAGGCTCTTGCATTCTGCTCTACCGGTAATATCGCTAGAATTTACGGTCACAAAGATATGTCTAGAATGGGCGGTATGGTAAAAATCGCTCCGCTTACTACGATAATGTTTGGTGCTGCGGTTTGCTCGCTCGTAGGTGTTCCTGCGTTTGCGATATTCGTAAGCGAATTTAACGTTTTCAAAGGCGCGATAGCCAGCGGTCAATACATAGCCGTAGCATTATTTGCGATCGCGCTCGTAATTATTTTCATCGCAGACTTCGCGCACTTTAATCTTGCGAGCTTCGGTACGCCTAAAGGTGAAGTGGTTTATGCTAAAGAGATGAGCTTGTTTGAAAATTTACCGCTAATCTTGCTTTGCGCTTTAGTGATAATTTTCGGCGTATGGCACGTAGGTGATTTTTGGATGCTCGTCGAAAACGGCGTTAGAATAATGATGAGAGGTTAAAAATGAGAGGCGATAAATTTATAGAAATTTTAAAGACTAAAGTCAAGGTCTTAGAAGTTACTCGCCAAGCCGAGGATCAAATCACCGTTTTAGTGGATAGAAATGATCTGCCGCTTGCGGTTAAGACGCTATATTATGACATCGGCGGTTTTATCAGCACGATGATCCCTAACGATGAGCGCGAGCTAAACGGAAATTTCGCGCTTTACTATGCGATATCTATGGAAGGTGGCAAGATGACCGAAGCGGAGGATTTTGCCGCAGAGGATAAATGCTTCATAACCGTTAGGACGCTAATTCCCGGATCGGATCCTACATTCCCGTCGGTTACTCCTTTAGTACCTGCTTGCGTATGGTACGAAAGAGAAGCCTTCGATATGTTTGGTTTAATCGCCGAAGGCTTGCCTGATAAACGCCGTTTAGTGCTAAGCGACGATTGGCCCGATGGGCTTCATCCGCTTCGCAAAGACGCGATGGACTATCGCTATAGACCCGATCCTGTAGATCATAAAGACGAGCCTAATGCAGAGTTTTTATTTCCTAGCGGTGATGGCGTAGTAGATGTTCCACTTGGACCTCTTCACGTAACGAGCGATGAGCCGGGACACTTTAGACTATTTTGCGACGGCGATGAGATTATCGATGCAGACTACCGCTTGTTTTATCAACACCGCGGTATGGAGAAGCTAGCTGAAAACCGAATGAATTACGATCAGATGGGCTATTTAGCAGAGCGCGTCTGCGGAATTTGCGGCTACGCTCACGCGATTGCGTGTATTGAAGCAGCAGAGAAAGCTATCAAGCTTGAAATTCCGCTTCGTGCGCAAGCTATCCGCGTCATCTGCCTTGAGATCGAGCGCCTTCACAGCCATCTTTTAAATATCGGTCTAGCCTGCGAGGTAACGGGCAACTACAACGCTTTCATGCATATCTTTAGAGTGCGCGAGTACTCTATGGAGCTAGCCCAGCTCGTAACCGGCGGTCGCAAAACTTACGGCAACGTCATTATGGGCGGTCTTCGCCGCGATATGACCGATAACGAAATCCGCAAGAGCATCGAGATCATCAACAAGCTCGACGTTCAAATTTCAGAAATTTGGGACGCTGTTATGGAGGATAAACGCCAAATCGGTCGCTGGAAGGGTGTGGGCGTATTAGATCGCAAAGTGGCGCGTGACTTTAGCCCGGTAGGTCCGAATATGAGAGCTTCCGGTTTTAAACGCGACAACCGCTACGATCACCCTTATGATTTCTTCAACAAGATAGAATTCGAAGTAGCCGTAGAGCACGGTGGCGATGTATTCAGTCGCGAAGTCGTAAGATATAAAGAGCTCAAACAATCGATCCACATCATCAGGCAGTGCTTGCATCAAATGCCGCAAACTCCGATAATGATCGATCCACAGACTATGATCAGACCGGAAAACTACGCTTTAGGTCACGACGAAGCACCGCGCGGCGAAAATGTCCACTGGATCATGCAAGGAAACGCTCAGAAGGTTTACCGCTGGAGATGTCGCGCCGCTACGTATAACAACTGGCCGAGCTTGCGATTTCAATTCCGCGGAAATAACATCTCCGATGCGGCGCTAATCGTATGCTCGATGGATCCGTGCTACTCATGCACCGAGCGCGTAACTTTAGTCGATATTAATAGCGGAAAGAGTAAAATTCTAACCGAAAAAGACCTTAAGAAATTTTGCCAAGACGGCAAGGTTAGCAAAAAGGATTTAAGATGATGAAATTATTCGACATTACCGAAAAATATGGTAAGGCGACCTATGCTTATCCGTTTGAGCCATACATCGTGCCCGAGAATTTTCGCGGGCAGCCTGAATACACCTATGAGCTTTGCATAGGCTGTGCTGCGTGCGGAATCGCCTGCCCATCTAATGCGATTGAGCTTAAGATGAACGAAGCCCAAACTAAACTAATTTGGGAATTTGACTGCGGGCGCTGCATATTTTGCGGTCGCTGCGACGAGGTATGCCCTACGGGAGCGGTAAGGCTAGGCAATAGCTTTGAGCTAGCGGTAAAATTTGATAAAAGCGCGCTTATCCAACACGGCGAGCTTGAGATGGAGAAATGCAGCTGCTGCGGCAAGCCGATGACCCCAAAAAGGCTCATCAATTACACGCTAGAAAAGTTAAGTACTGCAAATTTGCTCCCAGGCAGATTAGAAGAAGCTAAAAAATATCTCTATATCTGTCCTGAATGCAAAAAAGCTCAAGCGGTCGAAAGAGTGACCAAAGGTATAGAGGAGGCAATAAAATGAGTTTGTATCAAGTCCCCGAAAATATTAAAAACGCAAACGATCTAACCGCAAAATTGGAGCTTTTGAAAAATATCAAACGAAGCTTCAGCGTTTATCGTATCGACTGCGGAAGTTGCAACGGCTGTGAAATCGAAATTTTTGCTTCTATCACGCCGATGTGGGATCCGGAGCGCTTCGGATTTAAACTCGTAGCCAACCCTCGCCACGCAGATATCTTAGTCTGCACCGGTCCGGTTACTCGCCAGATGTATTATCCGCTGCTCCGCGCTTATGAGGCTGCGCCTGATCCAAAGATCGTAGTGGCTCTCGGAGCCTGCGGAAGCAGCGGTGGAATTTTTCATGACGCATATAGCGTATGGAGTGGTATCGATAAGATTGTACCGGTGGATGTTTATATCCCCGGCTGCCCTCCGCATCCTGCTAGCATCATCTATGGTCTTGGCATGGCGCTTGGCATCATCGATCAAAAGCTTCAAAAGAAGAGCTATGAGCAAGATAGCACTCTTCCGCCACCGGTTAAGAGTTCAGTTATCGGCGATATTTTATTCGAGCGCGATCTGCAAGCTGAAGCTAAGAGGCTGATGAGCTATATTTTCGGAAGAGTTTTATTTGCAAAATATATGGATGCGATCAAAACCTCATCTGACGTTCACGATCCAAAAGCTTCTCGCGAGGCTCTACTTAACGCTATCCACACCGAAGAAGATCCTAGATACGCGGAGTGCATGGCACTATTGCACAATGACGTATATCTAAAATACGCCCGCGCTACGGAGGAATTTAAGATCGATCCGCAAAAAGAGGTCTGGAGCAAACGATGATTGAGGTTTTTAAGCTTACAAAGCGGCATATGGACGAAAACGAAAATTTACCCAAAGAACTAAAGGATATCAAGGTTTTTTCCACCTGCGTCGGTCACGGCGTAGGTACGATAGATTTTAGCGAAAAGGTACTTGAGATAGACGATGAAGAATTTAAACGCATCATCGAGAACTCGGGCGACTACGTTAAATTTAAGATCGGTAACCTAAGCAAGTATTTCGAGATTGAAATTTTTGCCGAGCACGCAGCTAAGCTAATCCCTCAGCTTTGCGAATGTGAGCTTAAAGATCTGCTAAAAAATATGCGCGAAGGATATTTCGTGCTAAGGAAGGATTTTTGATGCGAAAGGCGTTGCTTTGTATCGGCAATCCCCTTCGCGGCGACGACGACGTGGGCAATGAAACAGGGCGAATAGTCGAGGCGAACTTAAAAGATTGGCGCGTTTTTTATGGGCAGGATGTGCCCGAAAACGAATTTGCAGCCCTTAGGGAATTTGCCCCTGAAATTCTGATCGTAGTAGATGCGATGAGCGGCTTTGATGAGGATAAGATAGAATTTTTCGACCTCAGCAACGATCGCGACTATATCTACTCGACGCATAACCTGCCTACGCCGGTGCTTCTAAGCTATCTGCGCAAAATTTGCCCAAAGACGTTGTTTTTGGGCATAAGCGTGCTGCTCGATAACGTCCTTGATTTTAAAGAAGGGCTAAGCGAGAGCGCAAAAAAAAGTGCGCAAAAAGCTTATGAGCGTATCTTAGAAATTGATTCAAATTTAAATGAGGAGGAGTAAATGTTAAATCCTGCAGAAACCGCGCAAGCGGTGTCTAGTTCGATGCAACACAAGGCGCATACCCCGCTAATTAGCATAATTTTTCTAGCTATAATGGCGGGCGCTGCAATCGCTATGGGCGATATTTTCTGGGCTCACTCGACCGTCGGAATGGCTGAAAAGCAATCTATTGGCTTATCGAATTTCATCGGAGGTATTACCTTTAGCTGCGGTCTGATGATGGTGGTTTTTTACGGTGGGCATCTATTTACCAGCTCGGTTTTAACGGGCGTACCTGCTGCCGATGGCAAATTACCGCTAGGTAAAACTATCGGCTATTGGGCTATCGTTTGGTGCTTTAACTTCGTAGGCGGCGCGTTAATCGCGTATATGTATTATTACTCAGGACTTCCGCTTAAATATGATGGCTACATCTTGCAGCACTTTATTCCTGCAGCAGCAGGCAAAATAAACGCACCTTTTCATGAGCTATTCATCCGCGGAATTTTTTGTAACGTGTTTGTATGTATGTCTATCTGGACTGCGACCAGCGAGAGCAATCTATCGGGTAAATTCTTTGCAATTATGTGGATGATCGGCGCATTCGTAGCTTGCTCGATGGAACACTGCGTGGCAAATATGTTTATCCTAACTGAAGGCATCATCGCTAAAGGCCACTACCTTGCGGCTGCAGGTGGCGATGTAAATGCTCTTGCAAGCTCGCTTCACGGCGTAACGGCAGCTCAAATAGATTCAATAAACTGGGGAAATTTCATCGTTAAAAATATGATCCCAGTTACGCTAGGTAACATCTGCGGCGGTCTATTTTTCGTAGGCTTGGTCGGATTTATGGTCAATAAATACGATATGAAAAAGAAAGACTAATCTATCGCACTTCAGCACGATATAAACAAAATACGGCGCGGCACTTTGCCGCGCATTTTTAGTTTCTTAAATTTTAAAAATTCCGATGCGTAAAATTTCATTTGATCCAAAATTTTAAATTCCATTGCAACCCATAAAATTCCAGCTTGATTTAAAATTTTAAATTCCATAGCCTGCCACTAAATTTAAAATTCCAAAGCTTTGCGTTTTAGGATAGCGGATAAAATGCAAAAGTGAATTACGTGTTAAAATTTTAAGCAAATTCAAAACAGAATTTTAAACGAGACCACAAACCCAAATTTTATATAAGTTAAAATTTTAGACGAGATCCTAAGCTAAATTCGCGATAAAATTCTAAAACCAAGCTCTTGATAAAAATTTTACGCTGTAAATCTAGGCAAAATCCTGTGCCTTAACTTTATACAAAATTTCGCGCTTAAGCCGTAACGTAAACCGCACAAATGCTTTAAAAACTCTAGCCCGAGCCTAAACACAGTAACTAAGCAATCTGTCGTAGTCCAGGATCAAAAACTCGTGCTGACTGATTTTTTGAATTACGTTATCTTTTACAAGCTCGTTAAACGCGGTACTCGCGCTTTGACGCTTGAGCCCTACGAAGGATGAAAGCACCTTTAGCGAAAAGGGCAAAAAGACGTATTTGTAGCCGTTTTGATGAAAATTCTGCTCGTTTGCAAGCTCGATCAAAAAGCTCGCGATGCGCCCTTTTGCATTTTCAAAAAGTATAGAGCGTGTGATTTTGCGCTGCAGCAGAATTATCTCAGTTAAAATTTTTATATATGCCTCGCAAAAGCTGCGATTTGCCAAGATCTCCCCTAGTCCGCTCGCATCGATCGTATAAATCTCGCTGTCCTCTAAAAACTCAAGCGCGCAAATTTCATTAAGAATGGTAATATTGTCCTTGTTTAGGTAGTTGATGATGAATTCCTCGCCGTCTTCAAAAAACGAAAGCTTCGCCTGTCCACTTTTAAAAATAAAAACTTTAGGCGCCTCGCTATAAAAAACATAGCCTTTTTTGATGACTTGGTGCTCGAACATTGCAAGCTCCTCGTCGCTAAGCGTGGCGATAGCCTCGGTTTGCAGTAGTCCCAGCCGCGATTTTTCCATATAACCTCCAAAAGCTAAGAATTATACAATGAAATATTTAGACAAAGATAAAGCTGCGCGGATTAAATTTACCATCCGCACTATGGCTGCGCATCTAGGTCGCCGGAGCTAATAAATTTTATAGCTTTTAAAATTCTAAATTTTACCCGCGCTTTGCATCGCGTAAAATTTCAAAAATTTATTGAGCCTTATGCGGCGAAATTATAGCCAAAACCCGTGGCGCGAATTTAAAATTCTATCTTTAAATAAAAATTAATATCATTTTATTGAAATTTTATTTAGCAAGGATATAATAATGCATATTAAAAATAAGCGGTATTTTGCTCGCAACGATATCGCAAGAAAGGAAACTTCATGCAAAAGTTAAATTTTAAAGATAACGTCTCCGAGACGCTGCTGATCAACGTCTATATGCGCCATTTGGATTTCAAAGACACAGATCCAATCCTAAATGATCCCTTTTCAAGCGCCGTCGTAGAGCAGATCGATTATGATTTTGCGAAATTTAACGACGCGCGCCTTAGCAAGACGGGCACGGTGATCCGCGCGAAATTTTTCGACGACGAGACGCTGCGACTCGCGGCGGAGTTCGACCGCCCTATCATCGTACAACTTGGCGCAGGGCTCGACACCCGCCCGCTTAGGCTCCAGCACGCCCTACCGAGCGCCCTATTTTACGACCTCGACCTGCCCGACGTCATCGCCATGCGCGACGCGCTGCTACCCAAAGCAAAGAATAATTTCAGCCTGCCCTACTCGATGCTAGATCCCTCGTGGATGGACGAGCTGGTCGCAAAGCACGGCAGCGCGGGCTACATATTCATTTTAGAGGGGGTGAGTATGTATTTTGAAAAGGAGGAATTTAAAGAATTTTTTATCGCGCTTGCGCAAAAATTCCGCGGCTACGTGCTGAGCGACTTTATGAGCGAGTTTTCGGTTAGGAAATTCGACTCAAAGCGCCACGACGCGATGCGGCACATGCAAAACGCGCCCTTTAAAATGGGTATCGGCGGCGGCGCGGAGGTGCAGGACTGGGATAGTGCGCATATCTGCTTCGCCAAAGAGGCTGCAATGCTGAAAATGTATAAAAGCCACTGGAGCCTCAAAGGGCGCCTCTTTAGCCTAATCCCCGCTTTTTGCAACGCGTGCAAGATGTTCGTTTTCAAAATCGGCGGTGATGAATAGGCTTAAAAATTTCAGTTGATTGCTTTTCAAATTTCGACAGCTAAGGCGCGAATTCTAAGCTGCTTATCTGGCAAGCTGGCATGCAGAGCAAACAGCACATACCGCTTTGCTTAATGCTTGAGTAAAATTATAAAAACGCTTTAAAATTTCGCTTAAATTTCTCTCAATTTATAGGAATTTAAGAGTTTTTAAAATATATTTTCGCATCTTAAATTCACGGAAAAGATCATGCAAAATTTTCTCGACAAACTCACCGCCACAATTGACGCAATCAACTCCTTTTTGTGGGGTCCGTACTTTCTAATCGCCCTACTTTGCGGCACCGGCGCATATTTTACGGCGCGCTTGCATTTGGTGCAGATTTTTAAATTTAGAATGGGCGCGCGCAAGCTTTTCGGCAACTTCTCCCTGCACGGCGAGGCTGCGGGTAAAAGCGGCATGAGCTCGTTCCAAGCCGTCGCCACGGCGATCGCGGCGCAGGTCGGCACGGGCAACCTGGTAGGCGCCAGCACCGCGTTAGTGATGGGCGGGCCGGGCGCGATATTTTGGATGTGGTGCGCGGCGTTTTTGGGCATGGCGACGAATTTTGCCGAGATCTGCCTGGCTCAAATTTACCGCACCAAGGACGATAGCGGACATATGATCGGAGGGCCCGCGTTTTACATCAGCCGCGGACTTAAAAGCCCCTTTGCCAAGCCTTTAGCGGCGTTTTTTGCGCTAGCCATCATCTTTGCTTTGGGCTTCATGGGCAATATGGTGCAGGCAAACTCCATCTCAGACGGCTTTAGCGGCGCATTCGGGATTCCGAAGTGGGTGAGCGGCGCGGCCTTAGCACTCATCTGCTGCGTCATCTTTTTCGGCGGCGTCAAAGCGATCGCGCGCGTAGCCGAAAAGGTCGTGCCTATAATGGCGATCTGCTACGTGCTGGTAGGTCTCGTCATCATCGGCTCAAATTTCGATAAAATTCCATCCGTCATCGCGTTGATATTCAAAGCCGCGTTCGATCCATCCGCTGCCTGGGGCGGCGCTACGGGCGCTACGATCGCTACTGCGATGAGATACGGCATCGCGCGCGGGCTCTTTTCAAACGAAGCGGGCATGGGCTCGACGCCGCACGCACACGCCGCAGCGAACGTCAAACACCCCGTAGATCAAGCCGTGCTCGGCATAATGGGCGTTTTCGTTGATACCTTCATCGTGCTTAATATCACCGTTTTTGTGGTGCTCAGCACCGACGTAGTCACCTTTGAAAACGGCAAGGCGGTATTTTCGGGCATCTCGCTGGTACAGGAAGCCTTCGGATCGCAAATTTTGGGTCGCAGCGGCGGCTACGGCTTCGTGGCGATCTGTCTGTTTTTCTTCGCATTTACCACGATTTTGGGCTGGTATTACTTCGCCGAGATCAACGTGCGATACCTCCTGGGCGCAAAATTCGTCAAGCTCTTGCAAATTTTGGTCGTCGCATTCGTATTCATAGGAAGCGTGCAAAAGATCGACCTAGTCTGGGGGCTAGCGGATATGTTTAACGGACTGATGGTGATCCCCAACTTAATCGCGATCATCCTACTTAGCCCCGTCGTCGTGCGGCTTTTGAGCGACTTTAACGACGGCAAAAGCTACGACGCGAACGACTACAAATAACGCCGCGCGCTAAATTTCAAGCCCGCACTTGGAATTTAGCGCACAATCGCCGCAAAATTTAGAATTTTAAAATTCTTTTCTAGCTAAAATCATAGCCTAAATTTTATGATCTAAGGAGAAGGCATGCAAATTTTAAGGAGCAAAAAATGCCCGTTTTAAAGGCATTATTGACCGGGCAATCGCACGCTTACGGCGACGAGCGCGCTACGCAGCCTCTAAAAAGGCGCTGGGAGACGGCGATATTCAAGCAAGCTAGAGCGGGTGAAGTGCGCGCGAATGAGCTTGGATTCGAGGGCGACGCGGTAGCCGACACGCTGCATCACGGCGGAGAGGAAAAGGCGATTTTTGCCAACTCGCTGCAAAATTACGCCGCGTGGGAGAGATTTTTGGGACTTAAAAATCTAGCTTACGGCGCAATGGGCGAAAACCTCACGATCAGCGGACTACACGAGCAAAACGTATGCATCGGCGATGTGCACCGCATAGGCTCGCTGGTGCTGCAAGTAAGCCAGCCGCGCAAGCCCTGCTACAAGCTCTCGATGCGCTGGGGCAACGCGGAGATGACGGCGGAGATCGCGCGCAGCGGACTTACCGGCTGGTACTACCGCGTGCTGGAGGCGGGCTCGTGCCGCGCGGGCGACGAGATCTACGTCGTAGAGCGCGACCCCGCTATGATGAGCGTGATGGAGCTAAATCATCTATTTTATGGCGATCGTATCGATGAAGAGTTGTTAGCAAAATTTAACCTACTTACGACGCTTACGCCAAAATGGCGCGAGGATATGCGCCGCAAGCTAGAAGGCAGCTACGACGACGGCTTTATGCGGCTATGAAATTTAGCCTCGAAGCGGCGTTTTAAAATAGCAAAGTAACGCCGCGCCTTATTGTTTTAAAACACAACACTCTTGGCGCGGATTTCAAAAATACTTTCTAAGCCGCCGATGCTAAGTTTCAAGACACTTCTTGGCTACTCAATATCGGCTTACAAAAAAATACTTTCTTGATGCAAGCTGCAAATTCAGACTAAATTCCAAAGACGAAATTTTAATTTGATCCGCGCTGATCGCGCGCAAATGCGATCTGTTTTCACACCATGTTTTGCGGCATGACACGGACTGCAAGCAAAATTAAAGACGCAAATTTAACCGCACTTAGAATTTAAGCCGCTATGAAGTCTAAATTTAACCGCACATTCAAAGCCGCACGCGCCGCTCTTTGTAAATTTTAAAATTTAAAAGCGGTAAATTTAATCACCTTGTTACGCAGCGATTTTTTCCAAAATCAAAAAGCGAACTATTTTTACTCGCGTAACACACTCATCTCGCACATTTAGCGGCGTGGCTCTTACGCTGCAAACGAGCTTTCTCAAAGCTTTGTAACGCGCGCCAAATTAGACGTGTCAGATGCTTCGCCAAGCGCCTTTCAAAGCTCATTTATAGTGCTTGCTATAAGTAGAATTTTGCGTGGAATTTTGCGCGGCACGGCAACAATTACAACCTTTTAAGAGCGCGACCGCAACTCAAAAGCCTATTTTAGCTTTTTAAACCGCACCCGTATAGCTCAAAGTCCACTTCTGCGCTCAATCAACTACCGTAATCCCCGCATCCGCGCAGGCTTTTCGCGCCTTTTTTGATATGCCGATGCCGGTCGTTTCGATTTTTTTAAGATTTTTGAATTGCGCAAGCTCGACAGCATCGATATTTTTGATGTCAAAAAGCCCGTCCTCGCCGTCCCAATCAGGCGCGATTTGCAGATAAATTTCATTTCCGCCGTCAAGATAGAGCTCACTCACCCGCTCCGCCAAATTTGCGGGGACCGAATAGTCCTTGAACCACTTTTTGGCTTGCGGCAGTGCGCCGAAGTCCGCGTACGGATCGATGCCGCGCTCCTCGCAGTACTCAAACACGTCAAATTTAGGCTGTAGCAGGGCTTTTTCATACATCAGCTCGTTCATCACGGCGATTTTGAAATTGAAATTTTTAAACGCTAGCGTCTCGCCGGCCGCGCGCGGAAGCTTAAATTTATCGCTCGGCTTTCGTTTTACCTTTTTTGCCTTTTGATTGATGCAGACGCGCCCTATCGGCATTTTCGCAGCTCGCACGATGTCTGCGATCTCGTCGGTGTCGCGCTTAGCGAAGCGCTCGGCGAAGTCCATCGCGCCTATGCGCTCCTGCACGGCCTCGGCTAGAGCTAGCGAGACTTCGAATTTGCCTAGGCTAAGCTCCTATATATGCGCCGCGCAGCTCCTGCTCAGGCACGGCCTCAAGCGGCGGCCTGCCCTCAAGCGTGAATGCGCCGCCGTAGAGCTTGCGCGGAACCTCGTGCTGCACGCCCTTTGCGACCTCAAGCATCAAAATCATCTCGGTAAGCTTCGGCTCTGCGAGCTCGTCTGCGCGCACGAAGGCGAAAATCCCCGCCTCATCCCAAAAATAGCGGCTTTTGCCCTCCCCGTCATCGATCACGCGCGACTGACCTAGGGCTTCGTTAAACTTAGCTAGATCAAACTCGCAGTTTACGCCGCCGATGAAAATGCCGTCCGAACGCACATCGATGTCAAATTTTTGCTTTTTAAAAATGTCAAACAGTCCCATTTATCGCTCCTGATTTTGTCTTAAATTTCGTTTTAAAATTTTTCCAAAAACCCGTAAAAATCGTCCGCAAAAAGCCTATCCTCGCTCTGCGCATAGTCGCGCACATAGACCTTGTATTCGCACGGCGCGTCGCCTGCTGCGTAGCTCGTTATTTCTTTCGTCGCTCCACCTGCTGCCTCGCTCGTTGTCGTGCCCGCAGCTTTGCACGTCGTTTTAGCATTCATATCGCGCGACGCATCCGGTGATCTCTCCGTGCACGCTTTGTCGTCCGATGCCCTATTTTCCGCACTATCGGCTACCGTCGCGACGACTGTATCGCGCACGTCTCGTCCGCGGCGAATAGCCCGTTTTTCAGATTTATCTCATACGTGTAGCAGATGTCGGCGTCGGCATCCTCCGCAAACTCGGGCGGCGCGATCGTTTTTAGCTCCGTCCCCGCCGCGCTGATGCTAGCGTATCTTAGCAGCATCTGCTTGTAGCTCGCAGGAAGCGCAAAACCGAGCGCCGCTGCGCCTGCGCGATCCATGCGGGCTCTATGTCGCTGCGCCCCAAGGCCGTGATATTTTTAGATTTTTGAATAAGTTCTTCTATCATGTTGATCCCGTTTCGAGCGAGAAATTTTAACGCCTTAGCGCACCAGACGCACTGTTTGCATAAACCCGCGGGCGTTTGGCGCGGCTTTGAAAATCTAAATTTAAAAGCGCGCAGCTTCAAAACCAAAGCGAGCCGTTTAAAATTTCGAGCAGCCCGCACATAAAATTTCAACCGCAAACGCGAACCGGCAGAGTTCTAGCGATCTAAATTTAGCGCTAAGCCCTAGCCAGCGCTATTACTTCGATCTCCACAAGCGCGCCTTTGGGGAGTTTGGCGACCTGCACCGTGCTGCGAGCCGGCTTGTGCTCGCCGAACGCCGCTGCGTATATCTCGTTCACCGCGGCAAAATCGCCCATGTCGGCTAGGAAAATCGTCGTTTTGACGGCATCTTGCAGCGTAGCGCCCGCTTCTTTCAGGATCGCGGCGAGGTTTTGCAAAACCTGCCTGCTCTGCGCCTCCACGCCGCCCGCGACGAACTCGCCGTCAGGCTTAAGCGCGATCTGCCCCGAGGTAAAGATGAGCCCGCCCGCCTTGATCGCCTGGGAGTACGGTCCGATGGCTTGCGCCGCATCGGGAGTCGAGATGATCTGCATATTAAATCCTTTGTAAAAAATTTCGCCCATTTTATCGCAAAATATTTTAGCATTGCTTTAGGCGGCGAAATTTTGCGGGCGGGCGGCTAAGATTGCGGATGCGGCTGGTACGATGAAATTTAATGGGCGGCGAGGGTAACTAAATTTTGTTAGTATAAGCACAGCGGTGCAGTTATTATCGTACAAATATAGAGAGAGCAATATGGTGAGAGGTAGTTAGCGCGGAATAGCGAGCCGTGGCGGCGAAACGGCAAAATTTAAATATCCGATGGGCGTAACAAAACAGAGCGTGAAAGTGCGGCTAAATTTAATCGCTGCGAGTGGATTTGGTAGTACGTACGGGCGGCACGACGAAATGATCTATGGAGCGGTATTTTAAAATTTTGTGGGCATAAACATATAAAATTTCATAGCACGGGCACGATAGCATTGTGCGCTCGGCAATACAACGACTCTATCAGCGGTACCAAATGAATGCATGGCGATACGACGAAATAGATACAGACAATGTGGCTAAATTTAACCGATGCGAATGGATGAAACTTCATCGGCATCGTTGTACAGCAAATCAAATCCTTGCACCATCAAGACCATCAATGTCGCGACAGCACAACCACGCC
>ERZ773008.171-NODE-171-length-44945-cov-8.364157_pt1 | contig 44945 bp, 44 predicted proteins | sample MGYA00580664_ERZ773008 | MGnify/ENA primary metagenome ERZ773008 (study PRJEB29015, sample SAMEA2738016) | human oral metagenome | biome: human oral; feature: human-associated habitat; material: dental | place: China | collected 2048 ...
CTTTTATATTAATTCCGCCGATTAAAATTTCACCTGACTTAATGTCATAGAATCTTGCAGCAAGCCTTGCTATGGTAGTCTTACCGCTGCCTGACACTCCAACTAAGGCAACTGTCTCCCCCTTGTTTACCTTGAAGGAAATATTATCCAAAACATCTTCTCCGCCATAAGAAAAGCTCACATCTTTAAACTCTATCCCCACTTCAGAGCTTGTCTTATCTCCATAGACAAAGTCATCAAACTCAAGTATATTTTCAATCTTGTCCAAAGCAAGTTCTGCAAAATAGCTAAACTGTGTAATTGTAGCCGTCCTCATGATGAAGATGGCAAAGGTAGGCCCTATCAGGAAGTAAATGACAGAATCTGCGACTACATCTACTAAGTTGCCGTTAAATTTTATCAACAAAAGAGCTACAGGCACTAAGAAAAATGCAGTAGAAGTAGCAACGGTTTCAAACCACGCCATCTTATTCATATAGCTCATTGTAAGCTTGAGTACAAGCTCCTTTATTTTTATGATTAATGAATATAATTTGTCAAAGCTTTCAACACTTTGCGCAAATGTCTTTACCACAGGAATGCCTCTCACATACTCCACAGTCTGAGAAGACAGGTCGGAAAGTCCTGCATAATACTCATCCTTCATCTTTTTGGCTTCAGTTGTCATCATAGCGGACATTAATATCATGCCGACAATCATAGGCACCATACTTACAAGCCCCAATTTCCAATTAAACATAAAGAAAAATACAAGCAGTACTACTGGCGATATAACTGTCATCGCCATATCAGGAAGTTGATGTGCTAAAAAAGAATGAGTTTCAGAAGCACCGGATACAATTACATTTCTTATCTGTCCGCTTTCTTTGTTATCGAAGTAGCCGAGCGGTTTATTCATCAGTTTTTTTACCGAAGTCTTAATAATGTTATCCTCCACCTCAAATGCGAAAATATGGGATAAAATAAGACCTATCAGATATACAAATAAACCGAGTCCGGCAAAAACTGCCGCATAAATTGAGTTTTCTTTTACATAGTCAAAATCTACCATCCCATTTAAAATTAGGTTGTTCACAATTCTATGAATGTAAACCATCGGCATCAAAACCATGACTCCCGATACAGCAGACATAAACATAGCAATATAAAGCAAAATTCCTTTTTTACCGCTATAAGGCATTAATCTTTTTAGTATTGATTTTTTCTTATTCTCCAATGAATAGCTCCTCCTTTTTTAATTCAACAAGCTCAATAAATAGCCTATTTAGACTAATTACAGGAACTTTTATTTGATATCCTTTAGGCATAAATAATTTTTTTCTTGTTTTTACTACCTGTTTATTATAAAATGGATATAGAATAAAATCAATTAGATACAACTAACTATGTCCTTTCGGGATAATGTCTATTTGGGATAAAAATAAAAAACGGAGGTACATATGAGCGATTTTTACAACTTTGTTAAAACTTTTTTCTCTACAAATGAAAGCACTGATAACACAAAATACTCCTCTGCAGGACATACATTCCATTTTAATACAGATGATGCAGAAGGCATCTATTGGTTTTATGAGGGCAATAATTTTACAATTGATATTCATGATGTTTTCATAAAAAAAGAGATTATCCACACAAGTTTTGCCGGTTTGGATAATTTCTATTCCTTTTACTCATCTTATTTAGTTACAGCAAACGGCGAAAGTTTTAATCCTTACCAAAATCTTTCTTCAAACTCGCTCTATGTTATAAACACAAAAAATGCTGAAAACCATAAATTTATACTGCACAAAAACTCTCCCTATTTAGGAATAGGTATAAATTTCAAACAGTCCATGATAGACGACTATCTATCATCTTATAAAAATAAAGTTTGTAATTATGAAGATTTATTTTTTAATACCAGTACCATCACAAACAAACCCTTAGGGAAAATTGCAAAAGATATACTAAATTGCAAAATGGTATCTCCTGCTGCTGAAATTTTTTTTGAGTCAAAAGCAAAAGAATGGCTAAGTATAACGATAGACTCATTTTTAAACAAATACAATAATCCAATATCCATCTCCGATAATGTTGCTTTAAAAAATGTTGTGGATTATATAGATGATCATTATGCAACCTCAATCTCACAAAAAACTTTAGAAAAGATATCCGCTATGAGCGGTACAAAACTCAAAAAACTGTTTAAACAAAAATATCAATGCACCATTACAGAGTATACGCAAAGACGACGAATGAATATGGCAGAGATTCTTCTGCTTAACTCCTCACTTAAAATTCAAGATATCGCTGAAGCTGTAGGGTATTCTTCTCATAGCAAATTCAGCACTTGTTTCAAAAAGTACAAAGGACTGTATCCCAAGGATATAAAAAAATACAGTTCTAAAAATACTCCTGTTTCTGATTGTGTCCGTGATAAAAAATAAAACGACAGTCAAAGACTTGGAAAAATTGAAAAAGTTGATTGATGAAAGAATACAAATGTTATCAGACAAAGAGTACATGACACACCATCTCTCTTTTGGGACTTGGATATTATCATTAGATATCGTGAAAGGAATGTTTCAATACTATCCTATCTGTCAGAGCAGGAATGTTCATCCATTCATTTACATTTTATAAGCTCTTCCGACAGATTTATCTTAAAAGAGGCATGGTACAAAAGAAAGGAGTTTTGTTATGCTACTACAAAAAAATTGGTCAAAGACAACATACGAAACCTTATCCGACTTAATCGAAAGAAGAAAAAGCGATGCTGCTACACCGAAATATGAACGAAACTATGTTGTAACAGATTGGGATGACACTTCGGCACTCTTTGATATGGAAGATGCCACTTTTTTATACCAATTGTTTCATCTTGATTTCCACATGACAACCGAAGACTTTTCCCATATCCTTACAAAAGACATTACGATAGTACCCAATTCTTTTGGCGAAGAGTTGGTGAAAGACATCATTAAGAGATATCCTATTGTAATGCAACAAAAACAAACCGCTTACGATCAGGAATGGAAGACTTCCTCCGATTATCAAACATTCGTCGCACAAATGGCATACTTCTATCGATTGACAGAACCGAGTATTCAAAAAAATATGCGTGGCGGAAACGATATGTATCTGTTTTACAACATGACAGAATCCGAACTTAGAAACCTTGCGCAAAATACTCTTTCTTATTGGACCAAAGAGCCTCTTACAACAAAAACTTTTTCATTTGTATTAAACGGTATACAAAAATCTTGTTCCTATCGAACAGGACTTCGGGCCATTCCGGAACAAGTCAACTTATTTCAAACCCTGCGTGAAAATTACATTGATGTCTATGTCTGTACTGCTACCAACCAAATGCTTGTGGAAGAATTCGGGTGTTCTCCTGAGTTTGGATATGAATTTAAGCAAGGCGAAATTACCGGTTTTCGCCTCAAAAAAAATGACAGCGCGCAGTTTTTAGCAGAGGTGGATTCCTCTCAAATAGAGACAATCAGTCAGGGAAAAGCTGATTATATTCAAAATTTAGAGCAACTGTATCACAAAGCTCCTATTCTCTATATGGGTGACAACAATGGAGACTATGAGGCTCTCACTTATCCGAATTTAGAAGTCGGAATCATCTTTGACCTTCCTCGAAAAGGAAAAATCAACGAACTGAAACAAATTGCAATCAATCAAACTCCGTCCGATACACTCTATCTTATTCAAGAAAGAGAAAGCATCTTAAAAGAGCTGGAACAAAAATAATAAAATCCGAACAGTATTTGCCATAACAAAACTTTTGAAAAATTCTCACTGATGAACGGTGAATATGAACCGCCTGATGAAACAAATTTGAGAATCTATAAGAATAATTCTTCTTTTGGTGAATATGAACCGCCTGATGAAACCACTTTATAACACAAAAATGTTTCAAATCAAAAAAGAAAGATACAAAAACACATCATCAAACAATCCTTCCGTTAAAAAATAGGAACAAATGCATAGGACTCCATTTCACAAAAAATCAATAGAAATATCTCTGTCGATACTGTTTGAAACAATAAAAATCCTTGTCCGTTTCAGAATGATACAGGTTCAAATGATTGCATAAAATAATTTCTAAAAACACAACGTATGTATTGATAAACAAAGCAACTTTCTGTTCTTTTTTCATTGGAATTGTTGACAAAGCACGGCAAGGCTTGTATACTTGTATGGGTAAACATCATTACAATGTTTTGTACCCATAGCTCAGCTGGATAGAGTGTTTGGCTACGAACCAAAAGGTCGGGGGTTCGAATCCCTCTGGGTACACCAGTATGGACTGCGAAACATCGCAGTCTTTTTCTTTGGAACTACTTTTTTTATCGTTTAAAAAATGATATAGTTTTACTATAGATTGAATGTAGAAGGGATCTCATTGTTTTATGAAACACAAGAAAAAAATGGGTGTCATCGGTGGTATGGGTCCTCTTGCGACAATGGACTTTGCAACAAAAGTTGTTCGTTTTACAGAGGCTTCATGCGACCAGGAACATATTCCTATGATTATAGACAACAGAATACAAATTCCGGACAGAACAAATTACATCTTAAACGGGACAAACAGCCCCCTATCTGAATTAATTGCATCCGCAACTTTTTTGGAAGAATCCGGCGCAGAATTTCTTGTGATGCCGTGCAACACCGCACACTATTTTTATGATGAAATCAAAAAACACATCCATATTCCTTTCCTACACATCGTAGAAGAAACCACAAAAGAAATTTTGAAACACAAGGACACCGTACACAAGGTTGCACTTATTTCTACAACCGGAACGTATTCATGCGGTCTGTATCAGGATGCATTTGCCAAACAAAAAGATGTCGACTTGTTGTTACCGGATGAAGACGGAAAATCTTTGATTATGGATATGCTCTATGCCATCAAGTCGGGACAACCGAAAAATCCGGATGCTTTGATGAAATTATTGGATGATTTTATGCAACAGGGAGCACAAGACTTTTTGCTTGGATGTACCGAAGCTCCTCTTCTGTTCGACAACTATCATATCTCATATCCGGTATTCGACTCATCTTCTATTTTGGCAAAAAGTGCCATTACATTTGCTTGTACAGAATCATAATCCTAAAATACAACCTTCAGTACCATAACAGGCAAACACCTTGATGAATCCTTGTCGAAAACCATTTATTAAGTAGCAACAGACGACGCAAATGCAATATCAGGTGACAAATCAATTAAACTGTCATAAATTTCAAATTGAAAGAAGTACTCTGTTTTATTGTACACATTAGAAGACCTCTATAGAAATAGAATCATAAAACTGTGAACAGTAGCCTTAATTACGAATCCCTGTTAAAACTCATATTAGTAATTCAATTTCTATGAACAACACTTCTTTCCTGTATTAATCATCATTACATTCTATTGCGTTTATCCACAATCTATTGAGTTTTCATATAAACTAATAACAGAAACAGAACATAGTATCAGAACTAAAAAGTAGGTATATTGTTACAAAAACAAAGATACCTACTTTTTTCAGATTTAAGAAAAACTTACTCTTCTTCTTAAATTTTCTCCGATAAATTCATACAAATCAAAATGCATCAGCATACGGGAATAAATTCTCTCCCCATAAATATCTCTCAATTCCAACGGATTTTTATTCGTTGAAATAATCATCTGTTTTCCTCTCTCCATGCGACTGTTGATAATATGGAACAGCTCCGATTGCACAAATTGGTTTGGAATTTCACTGCCCAAATCATCGATAATCAACAAATCGGAATCAAAGATCATCTCTCTTGTAATCGGACGATATCGTCTGATATATTCCTCTCTGCGAAATACATAGCACTCCAAACAGTCTATCAATTCTCGAACACTGAAATAAATGACCGTTTTTTCCGACTGCATCGCCTCTTTTGCCACGCAGGAAGAAAGATAACTTTTCCCAAGTCCCACCTGTCCGAAAAACAAAGCACTTTTTTCGCCTTCTTTGATATTCTTGGCAAAGGATTGCATGGATTTTTTGATTGCCAAAATATTTTGTCGTTGCGTCACTACCTCACCGTTCAGCAAAGGATACAATATCTCATCATCAAATATCTTTTCATCGAATCGTTCAAAGCTTTCCTGTTCCAATCTCTTCTTCATATTAGAGTTTTCATAAATTTCTTTGATGGTGAATTCTTTGAGACAACTGCAGGGAATATATCTTCCTTCCGAATCTTCGCGATATCCTGTATCCTGACACTTCGGGCAAAAATACTTCACTTCAAAATCTTCTTTTGAAAGACCTTTTTCTCGTAAATACTGTTCTCTTTTTTTACGATAGTTGTCCAATTCCTGCTCCATTGCCGCCACATCGGTATGCAACAACTTCGCCCGTCCGATATCAATATGATATTTGGAAATCAAACGATCGATTTCTTCCAAAACAGGATAGTTCTGATAAATTTCTTTGATTTTTTCCTCGGAATATCGTTTGGCTTCTTCCCGTCTTCTCTCATAAATATATTGCGTCTTACGATCCATCTAATCCCTCCTTTGTCTCACGGTTATCTTTTCTATTTTAATTTTTTTCCTTTTTTCTGATAGAACAGTTTCATCTCTTGCTCCAGCTCTTCTTTTCTAAGCTCTTCTTTTGTCTTTCGTTTTTGCGTCAACAATTCTTGAATCTCTTCTTTTCGAATGGATTGTGTCTGTTGATTCACAATCGGTTTTGCAATATCCGCCGATTCCGGATGCTGCATCAAACGATACAAATTGACAATACTTTTTTCCAGATTCAGCTTTTTGATATAGTCAATTGTCATCAAAATTTCTTTCATACTGAAATGTTCATACAAAAATCGAAGTTGTTCCTGTTCTTCCGATGTCAGATTTTTTTTCTCCAATCCCAAACCTTCCAGTATGTTCAAACGGAACAATGTAGGGTCTTTTTGTTCTCTGTTCTTTTCTTTTTGCAAATTCAAATCCAATGTTTTTTCATGCCAGTTTCTCAAAATTCCGTCAATGTATTTCATATTCGGAGATTTGATACTGATAGATTTTGCAAACGCCTCCTCAATCACTTCCATACTGAATTTATAATCATCCAACCACTTATCCATCATCTCTTCTTCTGCTTTGGTCGGCATACGATACTCTCCGAGGAAGGAAAGAATTTTCTTATATAACCCGTACCGATCCCCTTTTTCCAACAAAAACTGCTCCAAATCTTCAACGGTACGCACTCCTTCCGCATACCAAATACGAAGAATGGACAATGCTTTTTGTACGGAATAAGAACCTTTTTTGTGGACGCTGAAACGAAATGCTTCCACAACCAAATCTTTCGGGAGATTGTATGCTGTTATCATCTCATTGATAGCTCTTCTGTGATGGCTCATCACAAGACTTCCCAAAATAGATTCAATTTTGTCATACATCTTTTGATATTCCTCATTTTGACTGATCATCAGAGTTTTTTCCAATGATGCATTTGTCTTCTCTCTGCAAGTATAGAACCGTTTCAAATTCTTGAATTCTACTGAAAAATCCCAAACTTCCGCACCTTGGGGACGATGTTTTTCAATCAAGTGACACAATTCAAAAAAATCCCATGCATCCAACACTTCATCAATAGATATTCCCAATTTTTCTGCAAGCACTTGGTTGTTCCATTCATAAGCATTGTCTTTCTGACAAAGGTAATAGGCATACAAATAAATACGCAAATATTTTGCATCCATAATCGGCAACAGTTGTTCAAAAAATATATTCGGTATCAAAGTATCCAATAATTCTTCATTGATTTCTTCTTTAAAAAACATAGTCTTTCCTCTATTCTATCGATACAATTTGTCATTTTTTACAAGATGATTTTTGTCATACGATGATCTGTTTGAATTACCTAATCATTACTGTTTCAAATTGCCATTCATTGTTCACTTCCTGTTCCAATCAAACAATACTATACTCCGTTTCACGAACTTTGAGAAGACGAAGATTGTGAGAGTATTTTTTCATCTGAATTGACAGTAAATTGATTAAGTTTTCGTATCATCAAAAATGCTCTTGTTTTATTTTATCACATCTGACATCTTTCATCAAAACATACGAAAAAAATACAAAAACAGAGCCGACTCTTTTTTCTCAAGTCAGCTCTGTTCCTAAGCATAACATCTTGTTTGACTGTTAAATTTCTTCTCTCCACAACGGCATGGACATACATCTTGGACCGCCTCGACCTCTGGATAATTCGCTGGACGGCATAATGTGAAGTTTGATTCCGGCTTCTTGTAACAATTTGTTTGTCACATGGTTTCTGGCATATACCACCACTTCTCCCGGTGCAATCGCCAAAGTATTTGCGCCGTCATTCCACTGCTCTCTTGCTCCTGCAATCGGATTGCCTCCACCGCAACGCAGTAAAGTAACTTTTTCAAGTCCCAATGCTTCAGCAAGTACTTGTTCCAACTCTTTACTTTCTTTTTCTATTTTAATCGTTCCGTTTTCTCCCTTCGTTAAGGAATATACGGTAAGAGGTCCTTCAATTTCCGGATGGATTGTGAATTTATCATAATCTACCATAGTAAACACGGTATCCAAATGCATAAATGCTCTTTTGTTCGGAATATGCAATGCAAGGATTTTTTTGAAACTTTCGTTTGTATCAAAAACTTTTTTTGCTAATTTTTCAATAGATGCGGCATCTGTTCTCTCGGAAATTCCGATTGCCATCACATCTTTCGATAAAATAAGCTCATCTCCTCCTTCAATTGCTGTTTTTTCTGTTCTGTCATACCATCTCGGTATCTCTTGGTCTTTGAATCTTGGGTGATATAAGAAAATATATTTTGCAAAAATGGTTTCTCGGTTTCTTGTAACAGTTCTCATGTGGTTCAAAGAAATCCCGCTTCCGATAGTAGCAAACGGGTCTCTTGTAAAGTATAAGTTTGGCATAGGGTCTATCACAAACGGATACTCGGAATCTACCATATCGCTCAATGTCGTTTTTTCAAATGCAGGTAATTCCGCTTTTTCGATTCCTTCCATCATTTTGATAACCATATTCAAATTGGTGTCGATTCCCAAAAGCATTTCTCTTACCAACGCTTTGGTTTTGTCTCCCTCAACATTTGCCTCTTCAATGAATTCATCGACGAATTGATGTTTGAGTTCATCCGTTGTCAATGATTCTGCAGCTAATTCTTCTAAATACAACACTTCCACGCCATTGTCTCTCAGTATCTGTGCAAATGCATCGTGTTCCTGTTGTGCGATTTCCAAGAACGGAATATCATCAAACAACAGTCTCTCCAATAAATCCGGAGTGACATTCTCAATCTCCCTTCCCGGTCTATGTAGCAGAACCGTCCTCAACCTACCGATTTCAGAATAAACTTGCAAGTTACGCCTGTTTGTCATCACAACCACAATCCTTTCTCTTATATGAATGTTTTCAAGAGAGTACGGAAAACAATTTCCGGACACAAAGACCTCTCCTCTTTCATTATAATATAAAAGCAGTGTTTGAAAAGACTTTTTAATAAATTTATACAAAAAAAAGAAAACCAGCCTTCGCTGATTTTCTTCCTATCTTGATAGCACTATATCACTCTACTTTAACAATACCGCTTTGCAAGGGTAACCATATTCCTATTGCCCCAAAACAACAGACTTCATCTATAGTATCGACTTGTCCGTCATCCTGATTCCAAAACTCTCATAAATTTTGTTACTTCTATCTATGAAACAACGGTTCAAAAAATATCAGTTCCTCTTTTCACTCCGAAACAATCCTATAAATTGAATCGTTTCAAAATTTCTTTTTGATCCAAATTATGCATTGCTTCCACAAAACGAATGGTACCTGTGCTGGATCTCATCACAACAGAATGTGTTTTTACCCTTCTGTTAGACAAAAATGTTATCCCGTTTAACAAGTCTCCGTCTGTAATTGCCGTTGCGGCAAACAGGATATCTTTTCCTGAAACAAGGTCATCCAAATTTAATAATCTTCCAATCTCTTCATCTGTTTTGAATCCCATTTGATGACAACGCTCGATTTCTTCCGGACTCATCGGACGAAGTCTTCCTTGCATATCTCCGCCAAGTGTTCTCACTGCCGCCGCTGTGATAACACCTTCCGGCGCTCCGCCTGCTCCAAGCAAGATATCCACTCCCGTATCCGGAAAACAAGTTGCAATTCCGGCAGCAACATCACCTTCATTGAACATCTTGATACGCACACCTGTTTCTCTTGCTTCTTTGATGATTGCTTCATGGCGCGGACGATCCAAGATAGTCAATGTCAAATCCGAGAGCGGTTTGTCAATTGCTGCAGCAACTTTTTTCAAATTTTCAGACACCGGTGCATCCAAATTGATAACACCCTTTGCTTTTGGACCTACAATAATTTTATCCATGTATGTATCCGGAGCTTTTAACATTTTTCCATGCTCTGTCATTGCAATAACAGAAATTGCATTCGGAAGACCTTTTGCAATCAAATTCGTTCCATCAATCGGATCTACCGCAATATCAACCATCGGTCCATATCCGCTTCCTACGCGTTCTCCGATATAAAGCATAGGCGCTTCGTCCAATTCTCCTTCTCCGATTACAATTTCACCGCGCACATCCACACTCTCAAAACAAACACGCATTCCTTCTACCGCCGCACCGTCCGCTGCATTTTTATCTCCGCGACCCATATAATTTGCGGACGCTAATGCCGCTGTTTCTGTAATTCTTACCAATTCTAAAGCAATATTTCTATCCATGTCGCCCTCCATTTATTCTATACTATTCTTCTAATTTTCATTATATAGTATGTCAAAATAAATGTCAAAGATTTTCATAAAATACAAAAACTTCTCTGTTTTGATTTCATTCTATCTTATTTTGTAGTATGATAGATAAAGTATATACGATACAAACAACTTACATAACACGAGAAGGAGGACTTTGAAACAATGAGTTATAAATTAGTTTTGGTAAGACACGGCGAAAGCGAATGGAATAAATTAAATCTTTTTACCGGTTGGATGGATGTGGATTTGTCCGAAAACGGTCACCAAGAAGCAATCAAGGCAGGTCAACTTCTAAAAGAAGAAGGATTTCGTTTTGATGTGTGCTACACTTCCTATCTGAAGCGTGCCATTCATACGGCAAACCACATCTTACAAGAATTAGATGAAGAATGGATTCCTGTTCACAAATCTTGGAAATTGAACGAGCGTCACTACGGAAAATTGCAAGGCTTAAATAAGGCAGAAACAACCGAAAAATATGGAAAAGAAAAGGTGCTTGAATGGAGAAGATCCTATGACATCAGACCGCCTTACCTCACAGAAGAAGACGAAAAAAATCCTGCAAATCAAGTTCCTTACAAAAATGTAAACAAAGACGAGCTTCCGCTGGCAGAATGTCTGAAAGACTGCGTTGCTCGTGTGATTCCATACTATGAAGAAACTATCAAAAAAGATATGTTGGATGGAAAACAGGTAATCGTTGTCGCACACGGAAACTCTCTTCGTTCCCTTGTCAAATATTTGGATGATGTATCCGATGAAGAAATTGTAGGAATCAATATTCCAACCGGAATTCCTCTTGTGTACGAATTAGATGAAAATTTCAAACCGATCAAACATTACTACCTTGGCGATCCTGCAGAAGTAGAAGCAAAAATGAATGCTGTCAAAAATCAGGCAAATGCTAAAAAATAAAAGATGATATCGAAATAAACAACCATCGGCACAGTCGATGGTTTTCTTATACAAAAAACTAACTCTGAGTTTTTTGTCCAAGTTTAGGGGAAGATGAGTATTTTATACGAAATGTTATTTTAAGATGTAGACATAGTGTATGATTGTGAAAAAGAGAATAAAATAGAACAGTATGAAAAAATCATATTTTTGTGATAACTTAAATCAGTAATTCATATTTACACTCAAACTTTTACGATAAATCATTTATTTTTTGCTCTATTTCGGCAGCAGACTCTTTTAAACTTTCTACACTTCAAATACCAATGTCACTTTTGTATCCACCACATCATCATCACCAGACACTTGATATAAATCAAATGCCTCCTGCAGATTCACTCTATCTTCCTCCGTCATCTCCATTCCGTTCAAAATTTCATAAATTCGATACTTAACGTGTCCTGATTCTACAACAGAGTATTCTGCCAAAAAGGTAATTACCTTCTCTTTGTGAATATAGACAAAATAACGATGCATCCAATCATCTCGAATTTCTCCTTCGCCGAATAACATTATATCTCTCTCTGTCAATCGTAAGATCCAAAGGGATTGCTAAGGGATGCCCCGGTCGTTTTTCCCAATTCGGATTTTCAATTCCTCTTTTTGCAAACTCCTTTTGTTCTTCTTCCGTCAATTCAATAATTTCAAATGCCATAATACTTCCTCCTTATTTTTTTATATTAATTTAATATGAAACATATTATCACTTACTATATTATACTATATTTGATATATTTTTTGAATCTATTTTGATGATTCGCTTTATTCTATAAACGGTTGTTCTATATAATAAGTTAATGCATGCGAATGTACACATGGTATAGTGTTTATTATGTAGTACAAATCAAATGATTTATGATTACATTATAGTCCTCCATATAATCTCCATAATCTCCGAACTCCTCCATAAATTGACTTAATTTTGCCGTATCATTCTCTGCGATTGTTCCGTTTCTGTCCAACCATTGTTGCAAAAACTTTATAGTATCCTTATGATCAAACATTCTCTATCCTCCATTCTCACATTGTCTTCCTATTTCGAATACCACACATGTGTTCTCCTTATATCCTCATCCAGATATAGTGGTTCTTCGATATTTATTTCTTCTACACTTCCAAAAAATTTTCCCACTATACTACCTTTTTCATTTTCTATCACAGCTTCTTTGATTGCCTCAAGCAATTCCGTTTCTCTTTTTTTATATTTGGTCGGTGCCAAAATCCTGAAAATATAGAATTTATATATTCTCTTATTATTTTCATCTCTTTTGCTATGATCCATAAGCATCCCGAATTTGATAAGATCCTTACCCCACACAAGATAATATACCGCTGTCGGTCTTTCATCTTTCATTTTTACATCCGTAGTTCCCCCAACATAAAATAAATAGATATTTCTTTCTCTATCTATCGGAATTTCTCCCCATGGCTCTGCCAAAGTGTTCCCACCTACATATTCACGTCTTATTTTAAAACTTTTTAAATATTTGATATCTTCCTCTGTTAATTCTTGGTATACAAATGCCATAATACTTCCTCCTTATATACAAATAATATCTTCTTATTTTTTCATCACTGTAACACGCACTGATTGTATCATATTTTTCTGTACCTCTTCTTCTTTTCCAGACTTTGAATTCATCAATAAATCATCATTCAGAAATTGAATAATATATGCCTTATCTTCTTCCTTGTTTTTATAATAATAAGTTACACATACTCCAAGCGTTCCTCTATCATCTACCTCGTACGGAATACTGAATTTTTCATACATTTCATTAAAGGTGTTCCCCCTTCCGATACCATCCACTCGGATATCACTTTGGTACAAGGAACGAAATCCTGTATTGTTCAATCCTTCAATATGCTCTCTAATCAAATCAATATCTAATCCTAAGATAACTATCTTCGGAGTATAAATATCTAAAAGGATGCCCTTGTCTTCCTTATATTCATTGACTCTCATCACATTACCAAAATAATATCCTTTCTTTTTATCTTCTATATCTTCCATTCCACCATCTTTAATAATTTTTTTGCAGTTAATAGATGTCAGTTTCTTGTAGTCCGGATTTATTTTGGTAATATCTTCGAATTGCATCGGTAAGCTAACAGGAATTCCGTCAACCGTAACCTTTTTCATCATCTCCATCACTTGTGGAGTCTGTTCATATTGTTTGTTTTCTTGATCCCATCTTACCAAGCCGTCTTTGGTGACCGTCGCATATTTGCCGTCGGTCTTTTGTCTTTCTCCGTTCGGTCCTGTGAACATCTCATCATAATCCACTCCGGCAAGTACGGGAACTTCTCCTGTCGTACTGCTTCCATCACTACTGCTGTCAGTACTTCCTATACACCCTGACATAGACAGCATACATACCGAAAGAAACAGAGCAAGTGCTGTCTTTTTCTTCACTCCTTCTTTCTTTCTCGTGCATTGTGCTGATTTTTTCATTTCTACCATGTTGTTTGTCTCCACTCCTTTCGTTCTTAATTTTTGAATTTCCAACTCATACATTCTCATTCCCTCCATCTTTCCGTTTTCATCTTACTTTACAATCTCAGATTAACCAAAAAATACATTCTGTAATTTTAATTATACTATTATTGATATAGATATCAACAATAATAAAAGAGTTATCCTAATCTATCCTCCAAATTCATCCACCATCCAAGGCAAAAGTTGATGTAGGCAAGGAACAAAATTCAAAATTACCAATCTGCTTCTTCAGGTATTTACTTTTACTATGTTTACTCCTTATCATTTTATTTCAACTCATCACAATCTCACAAATATTCAGGATTACAGAACAGTATTCATTGCTTGTCCGAATACAAAAACCCCCTAAAGCTGAATTTTTGTTCAACTTTAGGGGGTTGATTGCTTTTTTTATTATTTTGTTGTTACTTATCGAAATAAATAATACGACTTGCTTCAAAACCGTTGGAATGAGCAGTTCCGTTTGCACGGATTTCATATCCTTCAAAGATATTATTCAAACTTCTTGGACTGTTGTTGTAAGAATTTCTAATCTCTGTTCTCGGTCCGACAATTACTTTAACTTCTCGACTTCCGGTATCTACTACCAAAACTTCTTCTCTAAAGTCTACGGAGATTACTTTTCCTTGAATACTTTGAGCTGCATATTCTTTTTCGGTAGATAGTTCTATAATATATCCATTTTCTGCTTTTACATCAACTTCATAACCTAACTTGATATTATCTAAACTGCGAAGACGATTTTCAACATAAATTTTGGTTTTGCTGCTTTCTTGCAGGGTGTACACATGCCCGTCTCTATCTTCGACAACAATTTCGGACTCTCCCTTTGTTCGTAGACTCATACCGACTACAACCGCTCCTCGTAAGTTGATTTTAGATTCTTCGACTTCGATAGAACTTGCAGTGAATCCTTCTGATTTTACAGATACTTTTTCACCGACATAGAGTCTCTCTAAGGAATCTAAGCGATTGGAACCTCGATAGATTTTTGTAGATGAAGTCACATCGTATTTTACCGCACCGTCTCTTGACGTTGTGATAGTAATTGTATCTCTGTCGATATTTTTAACGGTGCCGGACATTTCTTTTGACGCTGTTGTGACAATTGCTTGAACAATATCATTTCCTATAGCTACTACTGTAATGGATTGCCCCAATTGCAGTTTGCTTGCTCTTTCTTCTCTTCCGTTAATCAATATTTTACTGTTGTTAGTGATATAGAATGTTCTTGTTTCAGATGCTCCTTGGACTTCCACTTTATCTTGTCCATAGGATTTGATTGTTCCGATAAATTGTACTGTTCCTATACTTGATGTTCCGCCTGTAGTTACATCAAGTGCTACTACTTTGTTTCCGTTTGCTTTCAGAGTTGCTTGAGAATCTCGTTTTACATCCGTAAGATTAGCAGGAACTCCGTCTATTGTTACTTTGATTTGATCTACTGTGTTGGTAAACACTTTAGAAGCTCCCTGTGCGTCCAACCAGTTGATGGTCGCATTGTTTCCGTTTACATAAACGGTGCCGACTTTTCCGATATAGGCTGTTTCTGAGGTCACAGGATTGTCAACAATCGGTGCTGTTCCTGCATTTTTTGCTTTCGGTGAAATCGAATAGCTTTTAGAAAGCATTACAGCAGCTTCCGCACGAGTCAGTTTTTTCTTAGGATTGAATGCTCCGGTTGGAGAAACAATCCCCTTTCTTGCTAATACTTCAATATATGGCAGTGCCTTCACATCAATACTTTTTGCATCCGTATATTTTACAGATGGTGTTTTTGCAAACTCTTGGTTCAAAGACAGTGCATTTACCAATAACATGGAGAACTCTTGGCGAAATGACAGGCTTTGCACTGATTTTCCTTTTGTTTCATTCATAAAGAACGGAATACTTTTTTCAGGGAAGAGTTTTTTCTCTACTCCGAATACAATATATTTTTCCGCCCAAGCAGGAATTTTGCTTTTTGTCATGGTTGCTTGGTACTTCGCTTTGTTTTTTGCATAAATATCATTGATTTCCGATTCTTGGAATAAATTGCTAATCATAATAATACTTTCAATTTTTGTCACAGGTTGTGACGGTCGAAAGGTATTGTCGTCATATCCTTTGATAACTCCCTTTGATACAACATCATCAACATATTTTTGACTCCAATGGTTGTTCAAATCTTTAAAGTTTGCAGCATAGGATGTCACGGTACTGCACATCATCATGGAACCCAACATCAATGCTCCTATTCTTTTCTTATTCATAGGAATATCCCCCTTTTTCTGTTAAATCATTCAATAGTCTCATTATACTGTAAGATTATGTTATTTCTAAAACAACTGTATTACAATATGATTTCATCTCGTTGATCTCTTTATTGAAGTCCGGCTTACTTTCTTAATCACTCCAAAAAGTTTGTTTCAGATGACTCATTCTCCTACATTATATCATATTTTTGCTACATTTCTATTATTCTGCTATTATTTTATGCTTTTATGTACTAAAACAAGGCGTCATCTACACCATTAGATGACGCCTTGACCTTTTAAGCTTTATATTCTAAATCAAAACCATAGTAAACTATAATTTTATTAAAGGTAGGTTTTTGTTTATAGTTAATAATGAATCATGAAATTCTTAGAATCCTTGTTCTGTCATTACTTCGTCTAAGATTTTTAATGCATCGTCCAAAGTTTCTTTTGGAATGTTCAATGCAGGAACAAATCTCAATACGTTTCCTGCTGTACAGTTCAAGATTAAACCTTTGTCAAAGCATGGGTTTGTGAACACGTGTGCATCAGGAACATCCACTACTGCAGCAACGATTAAACCTTTACCGCGAACTTCTTTGATTACAGGGTGTTTTTTAGCTAATTTTCTTAATTCGTCTTGCAAATATGCTCCCATTTCTTGAGCTCTTTCAGGTAATTTGTTTTCGATGATTGCTGTTAATGCAGCAGCAGCTGTGTTTGTAGCGATTGGGTTTCCACCGTATGTTGTTCCGTGGTTTCCAGGTTGAAGAACGTCAGCAAATTTTCCTCTTGCAGCAAATGCTCCTACAGGAATACCGTTTCCTAACGCTTTCGCTAATGTCATAACATCAGGAATTACTCCGTATCCTTGGTATGCGAATAGATGTCCTGTTCTTCCGCATCCTACTTGTACTTCGTCGAAAATCAACACAATGTCTTTTTCATCGCAAAGTGCACGTAATTCTTGAAGGAATTCTTTTGTTGCAGGGATAACTCCACCTTCACCTTGAACAGGTTCTACGATAATACCTGCTGTGTTTGCATCAACAACATTTTTAACGCTTTGGATATCATTCATGATTGCGTATCCAAATCCTGCCGGCAATGGATCGAATCCTGCGTGAGATTTGTCTTGTCCTGTTGCTGTAAGTGTAGCCAATGTTCTTCCGTGGAAAGATTGTCTCATACTGATGATTGTATATTTTTCAGGATGTCCTTGCATTTTTTGGTATTTACGAGCTAATTTCATTGCTCCTTCGTTTGCTTCAGCTCCACTGTTTGAGAAGAACACTTTGTCAAAGTCACTGTTTTCAACAATGATTTTAGCAAGACGAACACCCGGTTCGATGTAGAAGTAGTTAGCACATTGTGTTAATGTTTTAGCTGCTTCGATTGTAGCTTCCATTACAGATGGGTAGCAGTGTCCCAATGCGTTAACAGCAACACCTTCTAATAAGTCGATGTATTTTTTGCCGTCAGCATCCCACATATAACTTCCTTCTCCTCTTACCATACCAACAGGATATTGTCCGTATGTGTCCATTAAATATTTTTTCCCTGCTTCAGCAATCGCTGCATTTGATGTGAATTTTTCGTTCATTGTAAATCCTCCTTTTTCCATTTCGTTTCTGTAATCATTTATAAAAAGGTGCATCAAGCAGTTCTGCAAAGAAACAGAACTGCCGATACAATTATACCCCAAAATAAATTTGATTCACTACCATTTAATTCCAACGCTTTCGCTTTCTGTTCCTACAACTGTTCCGTATCCGTCTTTTACGAATGCTTCGAACAATACGCTATGTTGTTGTCTTCCGTCCATAATATGAACGCTTCTTACACCTTTTTCAATAGCGCTTACGCAAGAATCAACTTTAGGAATCATTCCGCCTGCGATAGTTCCTTTTTCTTTCAAAGGTGCCACATCTTTTACATTCAAGTAATTGATAACATCTTTGATTTTGATATCGTTGCAAAGTCCTTCGATATCTGTAAGGATGATTAGTTTTTCGGCTTTCAATGCGGCAGCAAGTTCTCCTGCTGCTGTATCTCCGTTGATGTTATAAGAGTTTCCTTGTCCGTCAGAACCGATTGGTGACACGATTGGAATAAATCCTTTGTCAATCAACGCTTCTACAGCTGCAGGATTTACAGATACAACATCTCCTACAAATCCGTAATCTACATCAGATTTTCTTTTTTCACAGTGATAAATTCCGGCACTTACACCTGAAACTCCAACTGCTTGACCGCCTGCTGCAGTTACTTTTTGTACTAATTCTCCGTTTACTTTTCCGGCTAATACCATTTCAACTACTTCGATGACATCTTTGCTTGTTACACGAAGTCCGTTGATAAATTCACTTTGAATTTGCAATTTTTCAAGCAATTGATTAATTGCAGGTCCACCACCGTGAGAAATAACCGGTTTCATTCCTAATGCTTGCATCAAAACAACATCTTCCAATACAGCACGTTTTACTTCTTCATTAATCATTGCATTTCCGCCGAATTTTACAACTACAACTTTGCCTTGATATTGTTTGATATAAGGCATAGCCTCCATTAAAACGGCGATTTTTTCTTGTACATTTGCCATAATTTCCTCCTGAACAAGTGATTAGCTACGGTAATCTCCGTTGATTTTTACATAGTCATATGTTAAGTCGCAACCAAATGCTGTTGCATTGTTATTTCCATCATGGAAGTCAAGATATACTGTGATATCTTTTTCATTCAATACTTTAGCTGCTTTATCTTCGTCAAAAGAAAGTCCTGCACCTGCTTGCATTACTTGGATTTCTCCGGCAACACTCGCTAATTTAACATCAATCTTATCTGTTGCAAATTCAGCTCCTGAATATCCTGCAGCAGAAATTACACGACCCCAGTTAGCATCTTTTCCGAAAATAGCACATTTGAATAGGTTTGATCCTGCTACTGCACGAGCTACTAATCTTGCATCATGTTCTGTCGGAAGATTTTGTGCTTCCACTACTACTAAGTGAGAAGCTCCTTCTCCGTCAGCAGCAATCTTTTTAGCCATTTCCATGTTTACATATTCAATTGCTTCATAGAATTTTTTCTTATCGTCTTCTGATTTTACCTCAACACCTGATTTTCCGTTAGCCATAACTACGAAACTATCGTTTGTGCTTGTGTCTCCATCAACTGTTAACATATTGTAGCTCTTATCAACTGCTCTTGTTAACATATCTTGTAAATCTGCTTGAGCGATAACAGCGTCTGTTGTCAAATATCCTAACATTGTAGCCATGTTTGGATGAATCATTCCTGATCCTTTTGCCATAGCTCCGATTGTAACTGTTCCGCCGGATAATTCCAATTCAAAAGAGATTTCTTTTGGAACTGTATCTGTTGTCATGATTGCTTGTTCAGCAATATGTCCGTTATCTTTGCTCAATGTAGGAGCAATCGCTTTGATTCCTTCTAACATTCTTTCTAATGGAAGATGTACTCCGATAACTCCTGTAGAGCATACGAATACTTCTTCTGATTTAAGATTTAATTCTTTAGCAGTGCAATCAGCTAAAGCTCTTGCATCTTCTAATCCTTTTTTTCCGGTTGCGGCATTAGCGTTTCCGCTGTTTACAACAACTGCACGGATTTTTCCGTTTTTCAATACTTCTCTACAGTAAAGTACAGGTGGAGCTGCGAATTTATTTGTTGTAAATACACCTGCTGCCACAGCATCTACTTCAGAGAATAAAATAGCCATATCTAATTTACCGGATTTATTTCCTTTAACATCACAAGCTTTTGCACCGGCTGTAAAACCTTTTGGCGCTGTGATTCCTCCATCGACAAAACGATATGTATTATTCATACATATTCCTCCTTCAATTACAATTCTTAATCAACTGTTTCTTCGTTCCAATTCCTATTTCTTATGGGAATGTTGGAGCAAGTTTTAATCCTGTTGTTTCTTCTAATCCGAAGATAATGTTCATGTTTTGGATAGCTTGTCCAGCAGCACCTTTACCGATGTTATCGATTACAGAGCAGATGATGATTCTTTGTGTTCTTGGTTCATAAGCTGCTGCAAGGTGGCAGTGGTTAGTAGCTACAGTCCATTTTGTATTTGGCCAATCTCCTGCTTTGTGAGGGAATACAAATGGTTCATCTTTATAGTATTTCACATATAATTCGTAGATTTCTTCATCTGTCATAGGTCTCTTCAAGTTTCCGTAAATTGTAACATGGATTCCTCTTGGCATTGGAGCTAAGTGAGGTGTAAAGATAATTTTAGATGGTTCTCCGCCAATCATTTCGATACTTTGTTCGATTTCAGGAGTATGTCTGTGTCCTGCAACTCCGTAAGCTTTGAAGTTTCCATCTTGCACCATGTGAAGTTTAGAAAAATCAGGTCTTCTTCCTGCTCCTGTTGTTCCGCTCACTGCTTCAACGATAACAGAGTCTTTTTCAATCAAATGATTGTCGATGAATGGATACAATCCTAATGCAGATGCAGTTGGGTAACATCCGGGATTAGAAATCAAGCTTTTTCCTTTGATTTGATCTCTCCAAATTTCAGGAATAGAGTATACAGCATCTCTACACATTTGCGGATAATCACATTTTACTTTGTACCATTGTTCCCAAACATTAGAATCTCTGAAACGAATGTCAGCTCCGAAGTCAATTACTTTTACTCCTTTTGCCAAAGCTTTTTCAGCAATTGGGAATACATTTCCCGGATTTACTGCTAAGAAAAGTACATCTGTTCCGTTCAAAATTGTTTCTACATCTTCTTCGCTGTCTGATAATAATACTGCATCGTAAAATCCTTGTAATGCAGGGTGTACTTCTGTGATGTGTAATCCTGAAGAGAATCCGTCCGCTACATAAGCTAATTCTGTTTCAGGGTGATTTATCATCATTCTTAACATCTCACCGCCGGCATTACTTGCCGCACCAATCATTGAAAATCTAATCATTTTTTATTGCCTCCCTTTAATTTGTTAAACCATTCTTAAAATTTGTGCATGATTCATCTTTATATCCATTTTACATACCACTAATATAATAAGCATTTTTCTGTTTAATTTCAAGGGGATTTATAGGGAATTTCATAAAAAAATCTTGTGTTTATTGAAAACACAAGATTTTGATAAAAAAGAATTTTTCTTAATTTTACAGAAAAATAAAAATTTTTATTTGTGACACTTATCCACTGCATTGTACGGTTTGTTATTTCAACGCCGAGTTGTATTGTTCTTGGGAAATGGATGTGATGGCAAGTGCAGATCCTTTTGAAGATTTCAGCATATAATAAGTACGATTTCCGTTGATTTTTTCAATCGAAAATGTTCCGTTTAGAATGTCCGATGTGAAGGTAATTTGATTTCCTTTCACCTGATACGTTCCCAAAACCGGTTTTTTGGATGCTAAGTTCATAATTTCAAAAGCTCCGTTATTTTGTAACTTTGCAACAAATTTCGCTTTGCTCAAATTTTGCATGGCAAAAGCACCCTTCAACTCTTTGGAAAATTGGCCTGTTTGTTCTGTCGGCCCGTCTTGCGGCTTAGGGTTAGGAGTAGGCTTCGGTGTAGGTTGCGGCGGTTGCGGTTGATTCGTGTCGGAAGAAACATTCTTCAACTCATCCATTTCTTTACTTCCGACAGACAAATAATATTCTTCCGACATTATTTTTACTGTCTTGCTGCTTGCATGCCAACCGACATGATATCCCAATTTTTCAGAAATAAAGGAAAGCGGCACCAAGGTGCTGGAATTCAGGATAACCGGCGGAACTTCCACTGTCTGTGGTTCTCCGTTGACGAAACATACATTGTTTCCGATGGACAAAATAATCGTGGTGTCTCCTTTTACCCCTGTAATCGTTTTCGTCTCTTTGTCCCATTGTATCATGTCTGCACCGAGTTCCTCAAAGACTGCACGAAACGGAACCATAGTACGATTCTCCATTATGATTGCACCGGCACCGTTTTTCATCGGTTTGCCGTCAATCTGAATATTGACATTCGTATCTGCAAATGACGTCGTTCCCGTCAGCATAAACAAAGCCAACCCTACGCTTGCGATTCTTTTCATAACACTTTCCTCCTACTTTTTGTCATATAACTTTTCATATCCATCGATACTTTGATACATTGAAAGCACTGCATCTAAATATCCTTTTTCCTTTGTATAATACTCTTTTTCGGAATTTAAAAACTCATTTTTGCTTATTTTTCCCAACTTTTTCTTCAACTCTGAATTGGAATAAGCTTTTTTCTCCTGTTCCAACTCTTGTTGTTTTGTTGATAAATCCATAAATTGTTGGATATTCCCCAAATAGGTCTTCTTCAATTGAAGAGTCAGCTTATCTTCCGCCTCTTGATAGTTTTCTTCTTTTTCAATAAGATTGATTTTTTCGCGAATCTTTTCTTTTTCCGCTTCTGTTTCCCAACTGTTTTTCAGCTTTTCTTCCGCTTTTTTCTTCCTGTCCAACTCTTCTTTTTGGTCTTTTAACCGCTTTAGCTCAGATAATTCCTTGGATGTCAAATAAAAAGGAACCGCAATGGAGTTTTTCCCCTCTCCCACTCGTTGGACAATTTCTTCTTGATTTAATCGGTATCTCAACGAAACCGGATATCCCAACAAACGGTTCAAATCCTCATATCGTTGTTGCAATAACAGTTCTTCTCTCTTCAGTTGCAGTTTATGCTCTTCCAATGCTGACAACTCTTTCTGTAACTCTACCTGTGTTTTTTTCCCCAATTCATAGGCACGCTTTTGTCCTTCTACTCGCACTTTTTGATACTCCACCTGATTTTTGGCAAGAAAAACTTTGTTTTGTTGTTGCAATAACTCCAAAAAAGATTCAATGGCAAGCTTTTCATTCTTATCTCTCATCTCATCCAACAGCTTAGAAAGTTCTTTTTTTGCGTTGACAGGATCGTATGACACATCATCGTTATAAAAATACTTTACAACCTCATTGCCTTCCTTGTCTATCATCACATACCGTTTGCCGTATCTGTCTTGATAATCCTCTATCATTTTTTTCAATTCTGCCTGTTTATTATCATAATGTTCCTGTCCGTAAATATATTTTCTTGACTGTTCTCTCACTGCTGTGATTGTCATTTCTGTCGGCATAACAGCATTCACTGACGCCTTTTGACCGAATATCGGCTGCACCATGCTGAAAGACAACAACAAAGAACAACCGAATGCCATTATTTTCTTCATCTGCTCTCCTCCTTACCGCGCATGATAAAAAATATCATGCTTTATCATCATTTCTTCATTAATTTCTAAAAATTGTTTCCACTTTGTTTTCAACACTGTTATCTGTTTGAATTGCCTTATGTCATCATGCCGATTCGGTATCCGTCATTTTACTCTCTTACATCGATGTAGCATGTTCATCACTTGAATAAGGGTGAGATTTTAACAGGAATTCCTTTGAATCAGAATTTATGACAATTGAAACGAATTATAGTATCAAAAACTTTCCATCCTAAAAATTTTTCATTTCCTAACATATCCAGTATAACAAACTATCGTTTCAACTTGATTACAAATCGGTATCATTTTTTCGAAAATTTTTTAAAATATCTTTACTTATCCATATACATAACATAAAAGACAAACCGAACTCTCAAAAATTTCTCTTTCGCTCAGCTTGTCTTTTATGATAACTACTCTAAACAGTAGGTTCTATTCATATCTCAATGCTTCAATCGGATCCAATTTTGCTGCTCTTTTTGCAGGATACAGTCCAAAGAACATTCCGACAAGTGATGAAAAGATAACTGCTCCCACAATGACCGGAATGTTAATTTTCAAATCCACTTTCGCCAAAATTGCTCCCAACTTTCCGATTCCAAGTCCTACGACAATTCCAATCAGCCCGCCAATCAATGACAAAATGCTGGATTCGATAAGAAATTGAAATAAAATATTTTTTGTCTTAGCACCCAATGCTTTTCTAATACCGATTTCTCTGGTTCTCTCTGTAACGGATACCAACATAATGTTCATAATTCCGATTCCTCCGACAATCAGAGAAATGGATGCAATGACTCCGATTCCAAGCGAAATCAAACTCAACATACCGTTGATTTGGGAAGCTTGTTCTTCTACAGATCCCTGACGATAAGAATCTTTCGGTACTCCCTTCGTTGCAATCAAAAAGTCCCCTACTTCTTTCACAAGTTGCTCCTGAGAAATTGACATATCTTTGCGATGATAAAAACTGATATATCCCACACCGAATTCTGACTCTACATCAAACAGAGTGTAAGGAACATAACAAGTTATTTTGTTCTTATCGGAAATCCCAATCTGTTGAGCAAATGCCGAAACTGTTTCTTCTACTACACCTACCACAGTAAGTTCTTTTACGCTGTCACCGAAATCAATTTCCAATTTTTGACCGATAACATCCACTCCACCCGCAACTTCCTGTGCCAATTTTTTGTCAATAACAATAACATCATTTTCTTGTTCGACATCCTCTTCCGTAATCATCCTGCCCTCTACTATGCTGATATTGGATCTCTGTTCCAACAATCCTCCTCTTGCCCCTGTCAAAGCAATCGTATATTTTTTATTACCAAATTTTCTTTCTATTTCCTTACTGGCGTTTCCAGGAACCATATACACAATCTTATCACCAAATTTCTCTTCCACTGCCCGGAAATCATCCATCGTAAAATACTCATCATCTCCGTGTTCTTCTTTTTCCCAACTCAGTGCAATAAAAATTTGATTTGTCCCAATGTTATCTATTTCCTTGCCCATAATTGACTTGATACTGTCTCCGATTGCCGTGATTCCGATAACGGAACCAATCCCAATCACAATGCCGAGCATTGTCAAAAAGGAACGCATCCGATTCACACGAACTGCGGATAATGCTAACAAAAAACTTTCTTTAATAAGCATCTTACTCCTCCTTTGTCTTTCGGTTATCTACATCTTCTACCACCTGTCCGTCCCTGAACGTGATAATTCGATTTGTAAATGCAGCAATTTCCGGTTCATGTGTAACAACAATAACAGTATTTCCTTCTCTATTCAGTTGTGTAAAAATATCCATAATTTCAACTGACGATTTGCTGTCTAATGCTCCTGTCGGTTCGTCAGCAAAAATAATTGACGGTCTGTTTGCCAAAGCCCTTGCAATAGCAACTCTTTGTTTTTGTCCCCCGGACAATTCGTTCGGCATATGAGCATATCTGTCTGCCAAGCCTACTTTTCCAAGTAATTCCATCGCCCGTTCCTCACGCACTGATGCCTTTACTTTTGCATAAACCATAGGAAGCTCCACATTTTTCAATGCGCTGGTGCGTGATATCAAGTTAAAGGACTGAAATACAAAACCGATATTTAAATTTCGTATTTCGGACAGTTCATCATCTGTCTTATCTTTGATATCAATTCCTTCCAAGTAATAGTTTCCTGAAGAAGGTCTGTCCAAACATCCCAGAATGTTCATTAAAGTAGATTTCCCCGACCCGGAAGTTCCCATGATTGCTACAAAATCTCCTCGGCAAATCTCCAAATTGATTCCCCGAAGCGCATGCACTTCCACTTCACCGTTGCGATATACTTTCTTCAAGTCCTCTACCCTGATTACAACTTTTTTGTCATTATTCGGCAATTGTTTCACCTTCTTTAGTTTCCTGAGAAGCTGCGTTGTTCAATTCTTGTTCCTCTCTCACTTTACTTCCTTCTTGCAAGATTTTTTCTCCACTACTGTTCAAAACAATTTTGTCGCCTTCTTTCAGTTCATCTGACATAATCTCTGTATAGAATGCATCCTGCAAATTGATTTGTACAGGTACTTTCTTTACCGTATTATCTTCCAACACTCTGTAAACATAATGGTTGTTTCCTTCCAAATCTGCATGAACAGCTTCTGACGGAACTGCTTTGATTCCTTTTTTACTTGCAATCATAATCTTTGATTTTGCGGTTACTCCGGGAATCAAAACATCACTTTTTTCTGTAATCTTGATTGTAACCGGAATTACTTTTTTTGTACCGGAAGCATCTTTGTTTTCTCCCGACGGTGCAATGCTGTCCACTACTCCTGCCAAAGTTTGTTTCCCAAGGATATTGGAAGAAATCGTAACCTGTTGTCCAAGTTTTATCTTTCCGATTTGCTGTTCCCCTACACGAACTTTTACATTCAAGTTTACCAAATCTTCAATCACAAACATCGCTGCTTTATTTTCAGTATCGGCTGCATATCTTCCCAATCTGGCATTCACTCTGGTAACAGTTCCGTTGATTGGACTTTTAATCAAGGTTTTTTCAATATCGTTTTGTTTCAATGCAATTGCATTGCTGTCCAAGCTGATACTTTTCTTCTGTGATTCGGTAGGTACCACTTTTCCGTTTACTGTATGGAAACCATCCACCGCAACAACTGCTTTTTCATACGCTTGTTTCGCTAAAATAAACTCATCCTCTGAAATCGCGCCTGCCTCAACCAAACTTTGGCTTTGATCCAAAACTCTCTTCGCTTCATTCATTGTAATGACTGCATTATCATAGTTTGTTTGTTGTTGACGAACGGTTTCATCCGTTGTCAATTTGGACAACTCCAATTTCTGTTGCGCTTGCGAAATTTCATTTTGGATATCCGTACTGTCGAGCACTGCCAAAACTTGTCCCTTTGTGACATAATCTCCTTCTTTTACATTGATTTGCAAAATTTTGTTATTCAAAACGGAAGTCACTTCTGCTGTTTCCGAACCGGATACAGGGCCTTCTACCAATAATGTTTCTTCAATATCCCTTGTGGTCACATTTCCCATCTTTACAGGAATATCACCTTGTTGTTTCGGACTCAAAAAATTCTTTGCTCCATATCCCCCTGCCAAAACAAGCAACGCAAGAAAGATATATTTTTTCTTTACTCTTTTTTTCCATGATTTCTTTTGTTTGAATTTTATTTCTTCTGTTGCAGGTACATCGGTTGTAGCCATCAACTCTTTACTTTGTTCCATATGTTTCAAATCTCCTCTCAATCTTATACACTCTGTCTCTATTTACAAAGAAATGAATCTATTTGTAAAAATTAAACTGTACTTTATTTTTAATACAATTATACATTAATAAATCGTAATGTCCGTTACAAAGCTATTACAAATCAGTAGTTTTTTTTCGAAAAATTTTCTGTTTTTAAGGTTCTGTAGTTTACATTTTTTCCATAATTGTTTAAACTGGATAAGAATACGTCCTATTTTGGGTCTATCTTGCAAAAAATATCATCTATCGCAAAAAGATGCGCTTGGTTTCATCATCGACTTAATGAAACGTTGTCTAATACTGAAACTTAACTGAACCGTCATGCCTTCAAATGGGAAAGTTTCATCCTATTTCATTGAAAAAAGCGGAATCGGTATTCATTCTATGAATCGAAATTTCAAGTTATGATATAGGACAAGTGCACCCACGAATCGTATTCGCTCAACTTTAACTAACGTTGGACGAAAAACATGATTGAAACAGCATCTTGTTCCAATTCCGACTGATGTTAGATAATGAATTTGTCAATTATTTTTTGCAATCTATATTCACAGATATATATTCCCATTCTATAAAAATAAAAACATTTATGGGAAAATTTTCATACTACTACAACAAGGATGTGATTTTTGTGTCCACCAAAACACAAACTGCTTTGCATAATTACAAAACGCTCAAGAGAAGAATCGTCATCGATGGATTTTTGGTCGGATTGGGAGCAGGATTTTTTTCCGTTCTGTATCGCTTGATGTTATCTCAACTTGATGGGATCAGAAAAATGCTTTTTTCTACCTATTCTACCGAACATATTCTGTTTTTGATTGTCGCTTTTACACTGTTTGCTTGCATTGTCGGATTATTGATTCGATGGTGTCCTCTCAGTAGCGGAAGCGGTATTCCGCAAATTCAAGGAGAATTGCTCGGAATCCTAAAGATGAATCCGATTTCTGTCTTAATTTCAAAATTTATCGGAGGTGGACTCGGAAACCTTGCAGGACTCTCCCTCGGACGAGAAGGTCCTTCCATTCAAATTGGAGGAGCAGTTGGAAAATTACTTTCCAAACTTTTGAAAAGAGATATTAACGAAGAACGGTTTATGATTTCTGCCGGAGCAAGCGCAGGACTTGCAGCTGCATTCAACGCACCTATTTCGGGAACAATCTTTGCATTAGAAGAGATGCACAAAAACTTCTCTCCCCTGATTTTGATTCCGTGTCTTGTCGCTTCTGTTGTTGCAGACTATGTATCCAAAAATGTGTTCGGGTTGCAATCCTCTTTTTATTTTATCTCCATTCCGAAATCTCTTCCCCTGTTCCACTACTGGCATATTGTAGGAATCGGAGTTTTTTCGGGATTGGTCGGCGTTTTGTTCAACAAAGTGCTGTTGCTCGGACAAGATTTTCATAATATTTTACCGATTCCAAAACCGTTTCGACCTATCATTGCATTCTTAGTATCCATCACACTGGGATTTGCTTGTTACGATGTGTTGGGCGGAGGGCACGCTTTGGTTGAAAAAATTACCGATTCGACATTTACTTTGACTGCACTGATTACCTTGTTGATCCTCAAACTGCTCTTCACTTCGTTAAGTTACGGCAGCTCCACACAAGGTGGAATCTTTTTGCCGGTATTGGTACTCGGCGCACTCAGCGGTGTCATCTATGCCACATTCTGCCAACAAATCAACTTGCTTGATTCTGTCTATATCCATAACTTCATTGTATTGGGAATGGCGGGGGTTAAGTCGGTTTGCCTTGTTTGGCGAATGCGCGGCGGAGGGCACGCCAGAAGGGTTGTGCCGGCAGGCTGCGCACGCGCATCAGCAGCCACGCGCAGAGAATCGTCAGCCCGTGCACGCTCAACAAGGCCGGCCAGAACGAAATTTTGCCGCTTTTCATGGCGCCGTACACCCAAGTCAGGCTGTTTTGGTACACCAGGAAAAAGCCGACGGCCACCAAAACGTGATAGGAATTGCCTGAACGCGGGTTGAAATAGGAAATGGGGATGGCGAGCCAGCACAGCACCACCACGGTAATCGGCAGGGAAATGCGCCACATCAGTTCGGCCTGGTGGACGGGGTCTTTGCTGCGCAGCAGTTGGATGGTGGGGATGGTGTTGCGGTGGTCGATGGGGTTGGCCAGCTTGGGCGTGGTGTTGGTGGCCAGCCGCAGTTCTTTGAACGCGATGTATTCGAAGTCGCCTTGCCCCGCGTTGCCCAGATAGCGGTGGCCGTTGTGCAGCACGAGCGTGCGGTGTTGGTCGCTGCCTTCTAGCGTGAACTGACCGGATTCGGCGAAAATCACTTGGTTTTTGCCGTCATCGCCGATTTCGCGCAGGAACAGGTGGTTTAATTGCCCGGCGTGCGTGTCAAATTGTTCGACAAAATAAATGCGGCCGTTCTTTTTGCCCAATTCGGTGAATTTGCCCTGTTCGACCAGCGATAAATTTTGCTTTTGTTTCAAGAGTTCGGCGTATTCGCGGCTGCGCAGTTCCGCCCACGGCAGCACGAAAATCTGCAATACGGCAATCAGCAGCATGAGCGGCAGGGCGAAGGTCATCACGGGTTTGACCCATTGGCGCAAACCCAGTCCGCTGGAGAGCCAAATCGCCATTTCGCTGTCGCGCCAGTAGCGGGTCAATACGGTGAGCGTGCTGATATAGGCGGTGAGCACCAGCAGCAGCGGGGCAAGGTTGAGCACCCAGAACCCGATGAGCGTGCCGACCGCGTCGATGGCGACGTTGCCGCCGGCGGCGCGCCCCAGCAGGGTAATGCCTTGGGTAAACACCAAAATGGCCAAAATCACCACAAACACGGCAATGGCGGTGATGGTGGTTTCTTTGAGAAATTGTCGTTGATAAATCATGTGTTTACTCGTTGTGGTCGCTTTGCGCGAGCCAGTGTTCGGGGTCGTGTTCCAGCAGGGCGGTTTCGACCAGCAGTGCTTGGCGCGTGGCCGGTTTGCAGCGGCGCTCCTGTTCGATAAAACCCCACTCGGTGTTCAGTTTCAGCGCGGTGAGCAAAAAGCAGCCTGCACTTGCAACATACACCGCGTCATAAATATATTGCCCGTCTTCCGATGCGCCGGCCAATAATTGCGGTGCGGCATACGCATCAGCGTTGTGTTCGTTGGGTTCTTCATCGGGCAAATGCTGCTGCCGCGTCCAAATCATCATGCGCGCTCCAAGCAATATAACGTGGTGGTTTCGCGCCCACGCGCAAAAGCAAGCGGGTCGTGCGCGTTTTGCGCTTTGGCGTGCCGCGGGGCGGTGTGCAGGCTGCTTTTGACACGCCAGCCCGTTTGCGCAAACCAATTTTGCAAATCATCGGCGGCGCGCAGCCCCAAGTGTTCCGCGAAATCGGACATCACAATCCACAGTTCTCCGCCGTCGTTCAAATGGCGGCCTGCGTTGTGCAGCAGCGCGTGCAACATGGCGTGGTCGGGGTCGTACAGCGCGGTTTCGATGGCGGACGTGGGGCGGGCGGGCAGCCACGGCGGGTTGCATACGATTAAATCGGCCGATTCGTCTGCCAGTAAATCCTGCATCTGCACGCGGACGCGTGATGAAAGCCCCAATCGGGCGATGTTGTCGGCGGCGCAGGCAACGGCGCGCGGATTGTTGTCGGTGGCGGTAATGCAGGCTGCACTGTGTTTGGCCAACACGGCCGCGAGCACGCCGCTGCCCGTGCCGATGTCCATCGCGGTGTGTGCCTGCGATTGCGCGGCGGCTTGGCGCACCAGTTCGACATATTCGCCGCGAATCGGGGAAAACACGCCGAACGGCACATGGATATTGGCCTGCAATGCGTCCATCCACACGCCTTTTTTCTGCCATTCATACGCGCCGATAAAGCCCAATAATTGGTTGAGCGGCAATAAAAAAGGCGTATCGGACGCAGTGCCGTACACCGCCTGCAAAGCAGCCTGCACATCGGGCGCGCGCGGCAAATCGATGCGGTAATCCGCATTGACGGGCAAAAGGAGCATGTTGGCCAGGCGGCTGTGCTGCGATTGCGCCAGGCGGTATTTGTGGAAGGCTTCGCGCGGGTCGGCGCAGGGTTTGTGCTTGGGCGCGGTGCGTTTTTTCAATGCGGCAAGCAGTTGTTTGGCTTGGTAAAAATCGCCCGCCCACACGGTGGCGGTGCCTTCGCGTGCGGCTTGGAGCAGTTGCGCGGCATTGAGCTGTGCGGCGGATTGGAGTTGGCGCGGCGGTTTTTGCTGGCTTTCGTTGCGGTATTGCCAAGCCTGTTGCCCTAAAAAAACGGTATGTTCCACAATGTGTTGTCTATTTTTCGTTGGTGCGGTCGAGTTCGGCTTTCAGTTGTTGCAGGGTGTCCCAGGCGGCGCGTTTGAGCTGCGGATATTTGAGCAGGCGCAGTGGGTGGCTGGTGACGAAATACGGCGTGGGTGCGCATTGTTGCAGGCAGCGGCGCACGTCTTCGCGCTCGAAAAAATCGCCCAACAGCCAGAGCGGCGGCCGTCCGCATTGCTGCCATTCTTGGTAAACGTCTGCCCAGGCAGCCTGCACTTCTTCTTCGCTGGGATTCGGGTTGAAGTGGGCGGATTGTTTGAGCCATGTGCTGCAATGCACGTCTTGCGGCGACAGTTGGATGGCGGCGAGCATTTTGTGCAGCAGTGCGCCGTCTTCGCCGCTGAATAATTTTTGCCGCATCCGGTCTTCCAGCGATGCGCAGACGCTCAATACCAGCACGCGCGCGGGGCGGGGCGGTTCGGCCCATGAAATATTGCTGCGTTCGGCGGGCGGTGGCGTTGGTTGTGTGGCGGTTTCGGGCTGTGGTTCGGGTTGGGGATGTGCGTGGCGGACAGGCGGCGCGTTGTCCCGCACGGGGGGTGCAGACTGCTTTTGAAGGGGCGGCGGTGCGGTTTTGGCGGCCGTTTCGGGTGCAGACACCGGTGGCAGCACTTTGGCGGTTTTGTGCAGCCAAAGCGCGCCCAAGCCCAGGGCTTCGTGCAGGTAGATATAACGGGTGTCTAACATAATTTTTCCATAATCCAAGCGTCTTCCGTGCCGCCGTAATAATTTTTGCGCGTGGCGATTTGCACGAAGCCGTGTTTGCGATATAGCTGTTGTGCCGCCGTGTTGCTGGCGCGCACTTCCAGCAGAATCCGTTGCGCGTTCAGGGTACAGGCTGCTTTTTCCAATGCCTGCAACAAGCGGCCGGCCAGCCCTTGCCGGCGGTGTTCGGCCGCTGTGGTGACCAAGTGCAGCTCGATTTCGCCGCAAACGTGTTGCCAAACCATCCATGCCGCCCATTCCTGATGCACCTGCAACAGCCAAACGGTGTCGTTGGGCGATGTGCAGGCTGCTTTGAAATGCGCTTCCGACCACGGCGCAGCGTGGTTTTGCGCTTCCAGTTGCGCCAGTTGCGCCGTTTCTTCGGGCAGGAGTTCGCGAATCGTTATCATGGGTTGCCTGCCGTCAGTGCATGCTGCGTTTTTGTTCCGCCTGCCATGCCTGACACGTGCGGTGCCAACGCGGCCAGTCGTCGAATTCCGCTTCGCCGTATTGTTGGGCGATTTCGTGCAGGATGTCGGCCAGCAATGCCATCGGCTCGGTTTCCATGCCGCACAGTTCGGTGTCGAATTCGATGCCTATCCATTGGCCGTCGTGCTGCATGGGCAGCAGGATATCGTTGATAAAATCGCTCAAATGCCAGGACACGCACGCGTAATCGTGCCATTCGTCCTGCCGGCAGCGCAAGGCGTGCACCTCGTCCGACCAGAAACACCAAACCATGCGCGGCTCGCCCAATGCGTCTTCTTCGTGCAGCGACGGGCATTCGGCAAAGAAATCGTCGTCGTCCTGCAACGTCCAAACGGTGTCGTGCCGCACGATTTGCCGCACAAAGCGGTTGTATCGGCGTGATAAGTCAAAATGTTCCAGATGGGTTTTCATGGCATTGCGTTAAAGTGAACAAAGCCGTGCGGCGGCCGGAATCGGGCACTGGTAACGGCACGGTGTGGTTTAGTCGTGTTTGAGTTTGTACAATACTTCGCCTTTTTCGATAAAGCCCAGTTCGGAACGTGCAATTTCCGCTGTGGTATCGAAACCTTCTTTCAAATCGTTCACTTCGGCGGCCAGCATTTGGTTGCGGTGGCGCAGGAGCTTGTTTTCCTGCTGCACGGCCTGTGCTTCTTTTTGGATGTCGGCGTATTGTTGGAGCAAACCGCTGTGCGGCTGCCAGATTTGGAATTGGAAGACGCACAAAACGATGAGCAGTAATAGGGAAAAGTATTTCATAAGCGTGATGGAAAAGCAGCCTGCACTTGGGTTTTGAATATAACCATTGGTTTGTGCGATATAAAATATGCGCATTCAAGTGCAGGCTGCTTTTTGCCGGTTAGCGTTTCAGTTGGTAAAAGGCGGATTTGCCGGGGTAATAGGCCACATCGCCCAACTCTTCTTCAATGCGCAGCAGCTGGTTGTATTTCGCCATGCGGTCGGAGCGGGAGAGTGAACCGGTTTTAATCTGCATGCAGTTGGTGGCGACGGCCAAATCGGCGATGGTGCTGTCTTCGGTTTCGCCGGAGCGGTGGCTCATCACGCTGGCGTAGCGGTTGCGTTTTGCCAAATCCACGGCTTTCAGGGTTTCGCTCAATGTGCCGATTTGGTTCACTTTCACCAATAGCGCGTTGGCCACGCCGGCTTCGATGCCTTCCGCCAGCACTTTCGGATTGGTGACGAACAAGTCGTCGCCCACCAGCTGCACTTTGCCGCCCAGTTTGTCGGTCAGCAGTTTCCAGCCCGCCCAGTCGTTTTCGTCCATGCCGTCTTCGATGGAGATAATCGGGTATTTGGCGACCAAGTCGGCCAGATAATCGGCAAATTCTTCGCTGGTGTAGGCTTTGCCTTCAGCTTCCAGGTGGTATTTTCCGTCTTTATAAAATTCGCTGGACGCGCAATCCAGTGCGAACAATACGTCTTCGCCGGCTTTGTAGCCTGCTTTTTCGGTGGCTTCCACCATCAGTTGCAGGGCTTCTTCGTGGCTGTTCAGGTTGGGTGCGAAGCCGCCTTCGTCGCCCACGGTGGTGGGGAAGCCTTTGCTGTCACACAGTTTTTTCAGGTTGTGGAAGATTTCCGCGCCGCAACGCAGGGCTTCGCGGAAGCTGTCTGCGCCCACGGGCATAATCATGAATTCTTGGATGTTCAGGCTGTTGTTGGCGTGTTCGCCGCCGTTAATCACGTTCATCATGGGAACGGGCAGCGCCATCGGGCCTGCGCCGCCCAAGTAGCGGTACAGCGGCAGGCCTGCGTCTTCGGCAGCCGCGCGTGCCACGGCCAGGGACACGGCCAAGGTGGCGTTGGCGCCTAGGTTGGCTTTGTTGTCGGTGCCGTCCAAATCCAGCATGATTTGGTCGATATAGGCTTGTTCGTTGGCATCGATGCCGATAAGGGCTTGGGCAATGTCGTTGTTCACGTGTTCCACGGCTTTCAATACGCCTTTGCCGAGGTAACGCGATGTGTCGCCGTCGCGCAGTTCCAAGGCTTCTTTTTGACCGGTGGATGCGCCGCTGGGCACGGCTGCGCGGCCCATAACGCCGCTTTCCAGCAGTACGTCGCATTCAACGGTGGGGTTGCCGCGCGAATCCAAAATTTCGCGGGCGAAAATATCGATAATGGCACTCATGTCCTAGCTCCTGTAGATGGGTAAAGAAAAAGGGGTTGGGAGGGAATTATAACGCAAAAAGCAGCCTGCACTTTAGTTTGCTGCCGCTGCACGGAAGGGTGCAGGCTGCTTTGGGGTTTATGGCTGCGAATAGCTGTCCGAGCCGGTTTTTTTCTGGATGAATTCGATTTTGTAGCCGTCCGGGTCTTCCACAAAGGCGATGACGGTGCTGCCGTGCTTCATCGGGCCGGCTTCGCGCACGACTTTGCCGCCTTTGGCGCGGACTTGGTCGCACACGGCGGCAGCATCGTCCACTTCGATGGCAATGTGGCCGTAGGCATTGCCCAAATCGTATTGCGCGGTGTCCCAGTTGTGCGTCAGTTCCAAAACGGTGCTGTCGCTTTCTTCGCCGTAGCCCACGAAGGCGAGTGTGAATCTGCCTTCTGGATAGTCTTTTTGGCGCAGCAGCTTCATGCCCAGCACTTCGGTGTAAAAATTCAGGGATTGTTCCAGATTGCCGACGCGCAGCATGGTGTGCAGTAAACGCATGGTGGTTCCTATTCTTTTATTTAATTAAGCGGATGGGTAAATGCGCTAATTTTAGCACACGCATTGAGTAAAACGCACAGATTGCATACAATAGACCGTTTTCTATTGGCACGACGACAAGGGTGCGTATTATGTATGCTCAAATTTTGGGGACGGGAAGCTACCTGCCCGCCAAACGCGTCAGCAATGACGATTTGGCAAAACGTATCGATACATCGGATGAATGGATTACCACGCGCACCGGCATCAAGGCACGCCATTTGGCGGCGGATAACGAAAAAACCAGCGATTTGGCGGTGCAGGCTGCTTTGAAGGCGTTGGAAGACGCCAAAATTCCTGCGCAAGAGATTGATTTGATTATTGTGGCTACCGCCACGCCCGATATGCAATTCCCGGCCACGGCCACCATCGTGCAGCACAAGTTGGGCATCGAAGGCTGCCCGGCGTTTGACGTGCAGGCGGTGTGCGCGGGCTTTATGTATGCCATCACCACCGCCAATGCGTATATTAGGAGCGGCATGGCGAAAAAGGCGCTGGTCATCGGCGCGGATATTTTCAGCCGCATTTTGGATTGGAACGACCGCGCGACCTGCGTGCTGTTCGGCGACGGTGCGGGCGCGGTGGTGCTGGGCGCGAGCGAAGAAGCCGGCATCATCCACAGCAAACTGCACGCCAACGGCGCGCATCTGGATTTATTGAAAGTGCCGGCGCAAATGAGCGAAGGAGCGGTGTGCGGCTCGCCGTTTGTTACCATGGACGGGCAGGGCGTGTTCAAGTTTGCCGTGAAGCAACTGGCCGCCGTGGCCGACGAAGTGATTACCGAAGCGGGCTACTCTGCCGACCAAATCGACTGGCTGGTGCCGCATCAGGCGAACAAGCGGATTATCGAATCCACCGCCAAGCATTTGGGTTTGAGCATGGACAAAGTGATTTTGACCGTTGCCGAACATGCCAACACGTCCGCCGCATCGATTCCGCTGGCATTGGATGCGGGGATTCGGGACGGCCGCATACGGCGCGGGCAAATGCTGCTGCTGGAAGGCATCGGCGGCGGCTTTGCCTGGGGCGCGGTATTGATGAAATATTGACCGTATCAAAAGCAGCCTGCACTTGGATTTCAATGTGCAGGCTGCTTTTGGATATTCCGCTGCCGTTTCCGCATTTTTAGGACGCATATTCCATGATAGGTTTGCTGATTATCACCCACGAAACGCTGGGTGCTGCCTATACCCGACTGGCCGAACATTTCTTTCCCCATTTCGATTTCCACCATGTTGCCATCCTGAACGTGGAAACCGACGACGACCACGAAAACATCATCCGCCGCGCCCGCGAAAGGCTGCCGAAACTCGACCGCGGTCACGGCGTGCTGGTGCTGACCGACATTTTCGGCGCAACGCCGAGCAACGCCGCCCTCAAACTGATTGAACGCGGCCAATCCGCCATGATTACGGGCTTGAACGCGCCCATGCTGATTAAAGCCGTGAATTATTCTGTGAAATCCGAATCGCTGCCCGAATTTGCCGAAATAGTGAAGCAGGCGGGCATTGACGGTATTTTGTCATTTGCCGAATAAAAAAGCAGCCTGCACCCGAACACCATCATTGAAGGAAACATTATGCTGACCCAAACCGTGAAAATTATCAACAAATTAGGTTTGCACGCCCGCGCGTCCAGCAAATTCACCCAAACCGCCTCCGCGTTTCAAAGCGACATCTGGGTAACGCGCAACGGTAAACGCGTAAACGGCAAAAGCATTATGGGGCTGATGATGCTGGCCGCCGCGCAAGGTACCGAAATCACGCTGGAAACCGACGGTGCGGACGAAGCTGCCGCCATGGAGGCGCTAACCGCCCTGATTAACGATTATTTCGGCGAAGGGGAATAATCATGATGGTGCTGCACGGTTATGCCGCCGGCAAAGGCATTGCCATCGGGCGCGCCCACTTGGTGGTGCGCGGCATTTCCGAATTGCCGCAATACCATCTGCCCGAAAACGAATTAGACGGCGAAGCGGCACGTTTCGAAGCCGCCGTTAAAGCCACGCGAAAGCAGTTGGAGCAACTGCGCAGCGCCATTCCCGAAAACGCCCCCGCCGAACTGGGTGCGTTCATTTCGCTGCATTTGATGCTGCTGGGCGATGTGACTCTGTCGCGCGAACCCGTCGATATCCTGAAAGAGCAGGCCATCAATGCCGAATGGGCGCTGAAAATCCAAACCGACCGTTTAAGCCAGCAGTTTGACGAAATTGATGACGAATACCTGCGCCAGCGCAAACAAGACATGCTGCAAGTGGTGGAACGGATTCAGAAAAATCTGGCCGGGCAGAGCACCGAGCTGAATCTGGATGCCAATTTGCTGGACGACACGATTCTCATCGCCCACGATTTGTCCGCTGCCGACACGCTGTTTTTCAAAGACCAGCGCATCGAAGGTTTCGTGACCGACATCGGCGGCCCCACCAGCCACACCGCCATTTTGGGCCGCAGCCTGAACATTCCGTCCGTTATCGGCGTGGGCAATGCGCGGCAGTTGATTAGCGAGCACGAATGGGTGATTGTGGACGGCATTCAGGGCGTGCTGATTATCGACCCGGACGAATTGGTGCTGGCGGAATACCGTTTGCGGCTGAAGCATTACCGCAGCCGCCTGCGCGCGCTGAACAAAATCAAAAAAACCGCCGCCGCCACACTGGATGGCGAAGAAATCGAACTGTTCGCCAATATCGAAAGTGCGGACGATGTGAAAGCGCTGCACAATATCGGCGCGGACGGCGTGGGTCTGCTGCGTACGGAGTTTGCCTATTTGAACCGCGACAGCCTGCCCGAAGAAGAAGAGCTGTACCAATTGTATAGCGATATTGCCAAAAAACTGAAAGGCAAGCTGCTCACCATCCGCACGGTGGATTTGGGTGTGGACAAAAAACCGCGCTGGTTCGGCACGGGCGGCACACCTAACGGCTCGCTGAATCCGGCATTGGGGCTGACCGGCATCCGCCTTTGCCATGCAGAACCGGTCATGTTCCGCACCCAAATGCGCGCCGTGTTACGAGCGGCGGTGCACGGCAAACTCCGCATCATGTTTCCCATGATTTCCAGCCTGTCCGAACTGAAACAAAGCCTGACGCATTTGGACACGGCCAGAAAGCAGTTGGCGGAGCGCCAAGAAGCATTCGGCGAATTGGAAGTGGGCTGCATGATTGAAATCCCATCGGCGGCGCTGACCGTATCCAGCCTGCTGAAATGGGTCGATTTCGTGTCGGTCGGCACCAACGACTTGATTCAATACACCTTATCCGTGGACAGGAGCGACGATGCAGTGAGCTATCTCTACCAGCCTGCACATCCGGCCATTATCCGCCTGCTGGCGCACATCATCCGCACGGCGAACCGCATGGGCAAAGGTGTGTCCGTATGCGGCGAAATGGCGGGCGACACGAAATATACGCGTATGCTGCTGGGTTTAGGTTTGCGGAAATTCTCCATGAATATCAATAATCTGCTGGATGTGAAAGACGTGGTTCTGCACAGCCACACAGAACGGTTGGAAAACGAAATGGCAAAGCTGATGCGCAACGAAGACCCCGATAAAATGGACGCGCTGCTCAAAAAATTGAACGAAAGCGACTGAACGCGCATTCAAAAGCAGCCTGCACCTGGATTGGGAAAGTGCAGGCTGCTTTTGGCGTAAATCTACATATTGCGCAAAGGCGACAGGTTTCAGCCAACATCTTTTTGCGCTACAATAGAAGCCTGCACAAAGCGGCAAAATATCATCAAAGGACAATACAGAATGGAATCAACAATCTGGCAACAAAAATGGGTGGTGGGCAACTGGAAAATGAACGGCCAGCTGCACGATAATAATGCATTGGTGCACAAACTGCGCAGCCTGCCTGCCGCCGAGCGCGTGTGTATCGGTATCAGCCCGCCCACCGTGTATCTGCTGCAAGCGCATAACGCCGTACAGATTGTATTGGACAACAAAATCCACGTTTGCGCCCAAGACGTCAGCCGTTTTGCCGACAAAGGCGCATACACCGGCGAAGTGTCTGCCGAAATGCTGAAAGATGTCGGCGTGGATATTGTGCTGATTGGCCACTCCGAGCGCAGCCTGTATTTCAACGAAAAAAATGATGTGCAGCGCCAGAAAATCGAAAACGTGCTGCGCGTGGGACTGATTCCGCTGCTGTGTGTCGGCGAAAGCTTGAAAGAGCGCGAGGACGGTCGTGAAAAAGAAGCCGTTGCGTATCAGTTATCCGTCTTCAAAGGGCTGAAAACCCAAAATTTTGCCGTGGCCTACGAACCTGTGTGGGCCATCGGCACCGGCAAAGTCGCCACCAAAGAGCAAATTGCCGATATGCACCAATTTATTTATAACGAAATCTTGTCATTATGCGGTAATGATGCTAATATCCGCATCCTTTACGGTGGCAGCGTGAACGACAAAAATGCTGCCGATATTTTTAGTGTGCCGCATGTTGATGGCGCATTGGTCGGCGGTGCGTCGCTGAAATACGACTCTTTCACCGCTATTATCCACGCAGCCCAAGAAGCGCAGTAACTATGGAAACCTTTAAAAACGTCATCTGGATTGTCAATATTTTCTCATCGCTGGGCATCATTATATTGGTGCTGATGCAGCACGGGAAAGGTGCGGACACCGGCGCGAGTTTCGGTGGTTCGGGCAGTGCACAGGGCGTTTTCGGTTCCGGCGGTAATGCCAACTTCTTAAGCCGTATGACCAGTTTGTTTGCCGTGATTTTCTTTTCTTCCTGCCTGGCATTGGGTTATATCCATTCCAGGACTTATGGCAAAGGCGGTATGGATTTCAGTGATGTGAAGCAGTCTGCACCGCAAACTCAACCTGCGCAACATAGCGCACCGGCACCTGCCCAAATTCCTGCTCCGGCGGCAAACGGTGCCAGCGCCGTAAAATAGTTTTTCAGCCGACATGGTGAAATTGGTAGACACGCCATCTTGAGGGGGTGGTGAGCCTGGCTCGTGCGAGTTCAAGTCTCGCTGTCGGCACCAAATCATAAAAACCGCCTGTATTAACGGGCGGTTTTTTGTATGCTTTGTATAAACATTGGGGAAATACGGGCAAGAAAAAAACCGCTTCAATGAAGAAGCGGTTTTTTGAATTGGTGCCGGCGGCAGGAATCGAACTCGCGACCCCCTGATTACAAGTCAGGTGCTCTACCAACTGAGCTACACCGGCGAAGAAGTCGCTATTATGCAGATATTCCGTCTTTTTGGCAAGCATTTTGTTGCCATAAAATTGATAAGCCGATTATTTTTCTGTTTTTTAAAATTATTTTTTTATGCAATTTCGGGCGCTGTGAGTATTTCGGGCAGCATGGTGCAGATTTGCTGTAAATATTGCGCGTCGGTTTCGTCAAATTGGTTCAGGTGTTCCGAGTCAATGTCGAGTACGCCGATGATGTGTCCGCGCCGGTTGCGCAGCGGGACGACGATTTCGGATTGGCTGCGGCTGGAACAGGCGATGTGGCCGGGGTGCTCGTGAACGTTGGGGACGATGAGGGGTTTACCTTGCGCCCATGCTTGTCCACACACGCCTCGGTTATGGGCGATGCGCGTGCAGGCTACTGGGCCTTGGAAGGCGGAAAGTTGCAGCTCTGTGCCGGTGTTATCGACCAAGTAAAAGCCGACCCAAAACCAGCCGAAGGTTTCGGCGAGCAGGGCGTTGATGTTGGCGAGGTTGGCCGTCCATAAATCGGCATCGGCGCGCAGCAGGCCTTCGATTTGCGGCAGGATGGCTTGGTAGCGTTCGGCTTTGGTGAAGTGTTCGGGCAGGGTGGGTGTGGGGGTCATGGGTGTTCCTTAAGGGATGATGGGGCATTATAACGCGGCGGTGTTGGAAAAGCAGCCTGCATGCTGTTCCATGTTCCATGCCGAAGTGCAGGCTGCTTTACCGATATCTATCAAGGATGTGCTAGAATGCCCCATTTGATTTGGAATCCACTAAGCGATGAAGTTATTTTCCATTGTCCCCTTGCTGGTGATGCAAGGGTTTATTTATTTTTTAACGCGCTGGCTGTTTTGGCAGTTTGCCGTCCGGTCGCCCAAAGCGCGCCGCTGGATTGTTGCAGGCTGCTTTTCGTTCGGCAACGGCCTGATGCTGTCGGCGCTGCTTTCATGGTCGCATACGCTGTTCCGTTTCGGCGCTTTGTGGCTGGTGTTTCTGCTGTATGTGGTGTTCACCGGTACGATTATCGGCTTTTGCCACCACACGCTGAAACTGATTTTCAAGCAGCCTGCACGTTACACACGCGTGCTTCGCATTGCTTCCCCGCTGATTTTAATCTCATTTTTTGCCGTTTCGGTTTATAACGCCTACACGCCAGTGGTGCGGCATGCCAAAATCACCATCGGCAAACCATTGGCCAAGCCCGTCCGTATCGGCATGGCGGCGGATTTGCATTTGGGCATACTGATGGGTGCGCGCCAACTCGATAAGCTGGCCGACATCATGAACCGCGAAAAAGTCGATATGATTTTGCTGCCCGGCGACATTATGGACGACAACACCGACGTGTACGACAGCGAACACATGAAGCCGCATTTCGAACGTTTGCGCGCGCCGATGGGTGTGTTCGCCACGCTGGGCAACCACGACATGTTCTCGCGCGACCCGATCAGCCACGCCATTCAAGATGCCGGCATTACCGTGTTGTCCGACCAAGCCGTGTTGGTGGACAACCAAATCTGGGTGGTCGGCCGCCCCGACCAACTCATCGGCCAACGCATGGAAACCGCCGATTTGCTGCGCGCCACACAAGTCGATACATCGCAGCCCGTGTTTCTGCTCGACCATCGTCCGGACGATGTGTTGGCGCACGCCGAGCTGCCGATTGACGTGCAAGTCTCCGGCCATGTGCACAACGGCCAGATTTTTCCCGCCAACCTGCTCGTACGCTTCCTGAACCGCCTGCACTACGGTTATGAAAAAATCGGCAACGGCCATTTCTTCGTCACATCCGGCTACGGCTTCTGGGGCGTTCCGCTCCGTTTGGGTTCGCAATCGGAAGTCTGGATTATCGACGTGGAAGGAATGCCTGCGCGATAAGCATTGTGTCTGCGTTCATGTTCATTCAGAAAAAGCAGCCTGCACCTCCAAATTTGAAGTGCAGGCTGCTTTTTAATGTTGAAAATCAATGATGATGGCAACCGCAACCACATTCGTGCGCGTGTCCGCCGTCATCGTCCGCCGCCAACAGCGCTTCGTATTCGCCGCTTTCGACCAAATCCACCAATTCGGCCAAATCCTCAATGCCTTCCACCCGGTCGCAAGGCTCGCTGTCGGGCAGGTTTGGCGGCAGCACGGCAGCGGTGGCCGAATCCGCCTGCCATGCAATCCAATAACCGTTCTGTGTGCGGTAAAACTGCGCGTCTTGCCCGATGGCATCATCTGAATGCGCGTTCATGCGCTCGGCGATTTCAGGTTGGTAGGGAAGGGTGTTCATTCAAACGTCCTGTCGTTATCAAATTATCGTGGCGGAAAATTTTGTTCCAACAATGCGACTACTTTTCTTAAGCTTGCCAATTCATTCTCTTTTTGTTCAATGATTTCATCTTTGTACTGGATAATGAGTTGTAATTTTTCAATTTCTGCTTGGCTGTCCCGGTGATTTTGTACAGTGCCGTAATAGCTTGCGCCCATATTATCGCATTGTTCATTCATGAAAAATACAAGCCCTTTATGTTGTGCAGCCATTAATTCAACTACGTCAATATTGAACAACTGGGCGATTTGCGTCAGTTTGTCCAAATGCAGTTTGGTTTCGCCGCGCTCGATTTTGGCGTAGCCGTTTAACGACATATTCAGCCGCTGTGCCATTTCTTCCTGCGACCAACGGTTGGTTTCGCGCAATAACCGGATAGTATCTTGAATGCTCATGAAATTATCACCCATAAAAAAGCGTTTTTTTACCACAAACTCGGCAGGAAACATCTATTTTCCGTTGCTGGTTTAACGCTAACCCACAAATTAAAATCACATTTTACTTGTTTTTTCAATTTCACGTTAGGAGATTTTCAAATGCGTTCCATTTTAATGGCTTTACCTTTGGCTGTTTTGTTATCGGCTTGTGCCGGCGGCGGTGCAGGCGAGGCGCGCACGCCTGATGGCACACGCTTCGATTTGAGCATCAGCCCGAAAGGCTGGATTACCGCCACCACCCGTTCAGGCAAGGTAACCGGCTTCAACCAAGACCATTCGTTTTACGGCGCATGGAGAGACGGCAACAATCATTTCAGCGAATTCCGCTATCAGGGCGAAGAAGCGACCAATATCCCGCGCAGCGGTTCGGCCACTTATTTGGGCAACGTGGTGCGTGTTGATAGCTCGGGCAATATTTTCAATGCCGGGTCAAGCCGCCTGAACGTGGATTTCGGCAGCCGGACGGTGAACGGCGAATTGATTATGAACGGTCTGGCACGTAATGTTACGTTGGAACGCGGCACGCTAAACGGTGCCGATTTCTCGGGAGAAGCTTCCATGATGCTGCATTCCAACGGCACTTACCGCGGTTCGCTGATGGGCCCCGGTGCTGCCGAAATGGGCGGTGTGCTGGATTTTAATGACCGTGACTTAAATGCCGCATTCGGCGGTGTGAAACAATAATACCGATAAGGGGCAGGATGATGAAAAAAATATGGATTTTATTATTGGGCGCAATGTCGGTTTTGTCGGCGTGCAGTTATACGCCACCTTCCGTATCCAGCAATGTTGTTGGAACGGATCCTAATGGTGGTGCATTGATTAGTATCAGTACAAGCCGGTGTGCGCCGGATCTTTGTGCTGATATGGTATTAAAAAAAGCCAGCGAAATCTGCCCGAACGGCTATATAGTTAAAAACCATCAATCATCCCGTCTTTCTAGCGGAATTTTAACCGGCAATGAACAAATGATAATCCGCTGCTCCAATTAGAATCGGCACTTCAAAAGCAGCCTGCACTTCCGTTATCCAAAGCGCAGGCTGCTTTTTAGGGGCTGTACTAGATTAGCAGATATGTTACCCTCGAAATATGAAGATAACACACTGCAAATTAAAGAAAAAAGTACAGAAAGAACTGCTCCGGTTTTTTGTACTCCAAGTTACCGCCCGTTCTGCCGCCGATATTTTGGGTATCCATCCCAATTCGGCAGTCCTGTTCTACCGCAAAATCCGCATGGTCATCAGCCATTATCTTGCCTTGGCTGCCGATGAGGTTTTTGAGGGCCCCGTCGAGTTGGACGAAAGCTATT
>ERZ773008.173-NODE-173-length-44816-cov-10.126070_pt1 | contig 44816 bp, 39 predicted proteins | sample MGYA00580664_ERZ773008 | MGnify/ENA primary metagenome ERZ773008 (study PRJEB29015, sample SAMEA2738016) | human oral metagenome | biome: human oral; feature: human-associated habitat; material: dental | place: China | collected 2048 ...
GCCTCGACCCTTGAGCCGATGCTTCGCCTGTGCGAGGTGTACAGCATGGAGGTAAGCGGCGAAGCACGTGGGACATGCTGGGGGGAGCCCGGGGCCCGGGCGGTGTCATCGTCTGGGCTCCACGGGTGGGGATAAGGAGGTTGTGACCCTGGTCCGCTGCGAGGCGGTTCTGCGCGCCGTGCTCTCCGCACTCTCCCTGATCCACGATGCTGCGCCGTTGTCCAGGGGCTGGCGGCTCTCGAGGTCGAACCGGATACTCGAGTGACCGTCCCGACCGCTTCACCCGACGCTGCAACAGTGAGATGGCGCTGCGTCGAGCCGGTTGGGACGTGGGTCGCGCCGACTGGAAGGAGCTCTTCGCCCTCGAGCCTCTGGTGAGGCGGGTCGCTGCTCTGTTCCCGCTCGGCGCAGTGGAGGCCTTGATCTCGATGGCGACGACGCGGCGGTCGCGGTTCTCGACGATGAGATCGATCTCGTGCTCGCTGCGCTTGTGGTGGTCGAGTCGTAGGCGGTCGTAGTCGACGCACCAGCGGCATGGGCGCGCGGCCAGTCGGTGAGAATTCGGATGCGCCGGGTGCGCCCGTCGGTCAGGTCATGACGAACGGTCTGCTCCAGGTAGGCGTCGAACTGCGCCTCGCGCGTCACGGTCGGCAGATCGCGCACGCCCGGCAGGCCGGAGCGGAGAATCTCGCGACGTACTGGTCCAGGGTGACCGGGGTACTCCCCTCGACGTCGCCCGTCCCGTACGTCCGGGTGCTCCGCATATGTGGAGGTTGAGGGGTTCTCGTGGTGTCTGCGCATCAAACAGCGGTGATGCCCTGAGTGATCGGGGGTTTCAGGGTTCTATTGGTAATGAGGAAGATACGATCAGTATCGTGCTACCAGACTTTCCCGCCGTGTTCCGCGCCGCCACCGGACACGAGCCGCGCGCCTACCAGGAGCGCCTCGCCGCGCGCTTCGTCGCGGGGGACGTCCCGCCCGTCCTCGACGTGCCCACCGGCATGGGCAAGACCCTCGCCGTGCTCCTCGCCTGGCTCTACGCGCTCGCGGTCGACGTCGACCGCGGTGGCGCCGGCGGCATCAGCGGTGCAGTCGAAGGTGGCAATGCCGAGGGCGTCGCTGGCGCCGGCGCGGCTCGGCGGGTCGCCCGGCGGCTGCACCTCGTCGTCGACCGGAGGGTCGTCGTCGACGACGCCCACCGGTGCGCCCGCGACCTGGAGCACCGGATCGCCCGGGCCGACGCGGGCCCCCTGGCGCAACTGGCCGCGGTTGTGCGCGAGCGCCTCGACCTCGCCTCGGACGAGCCCGTCCTCGAGGTCCGCAGACTGCGCGGCGGCCTGCCCCGCGACCTCACCGAGCACACGCGCAACCCCGCCCGCCCCGCCATCGTCCTGGGCACGTTGGACATGACGTGCTCCCGCCTGCTCTTCCGCGGCTACCAGCTCTCCCCCCGGCGCCGGAGCATCGACGCCGCCCTGACCGGGCTCGACTCCTGGTGGGTGCTCGACGAGGCGCACCTGTCCACTCAGACCCGCACCACCCTGGAGACGCTTCAGACCCGGGAGTCGGCGCTCGAGGACCGCTTCGGCGGCGCCGTCCCGGGCCTGCGGGTCATGGCCATGAGCGCCACCCCCGATCGGGCCCGGGAGGGGGCCCTCACCTGGGACGCGGCGCGGGAGGAGGCGCGCGACCCGGCCCTCGCTCGCCGTCGTCGGGCCCGGGACGCCGTGCCCGTAGCCGTCGTCGAGGCCACGAAGTCCGGCGTCGACGCCGTGGTCGCGACGGCCGCCGGAATCGTGCCCGCGCTCGGCCGCGGGGAGGGCCTCGTCGTCTTCTGCACCACGGTCGCCGACGCCAAGGCCGTCCAAACCAGTCTCGGCAAACCGTGCAAGAAGCACGGCGTCGCCCTCGAGTTGCTCACCGGCGGCATGCCAGAGCGGTTCACCCGGGGCGTCGTCGACCGGCTCGGGGCGTATCGCACCGGCTGCGAGGACCGGGAGAAGGCCGACCCCGTCGTCGTCGTGGCTACCTCCACCCTCGAGGTGGGGGCGGATCTGGACTTCACCCACCTCGTCACCAAGGCCTGCGACGCGGACTCCCTCATTCAGCGGCTCGGGCGCATCAACCGGGTGGGCGCGCGGGAGGACGGGTCGGTGACCATCATCCACAACGATAAGTCAGATCCCATCCACGGGGACGCGGCCGACGCCGTCGTCCGACTCATTGCGGATGCGACGACCCTCGGGGAGGTGGTGGCGCGCCTGCGCAGTGCGAAGGATCCGGCGGCGCTGCGCCGCCCCCGGCAGGTTCCGGTCGTCATCCCGCCGACCGTGCTGCGCGCCTACGTGCGCACCGCGGGATCCCGCAACGATCCGCCCGTGGCCCCCTGGATCCGCGACCTTCAAGACCCGCGCGCCGAGGTCGTCCTCGTTGCCCGGGACCGCGTCGACCTCCTCGCCGAGGACCCGCTTCTGGCCGATCTCGCGCAGTCCCCGCCCGATCTGCGGGCCGAGGGCTGGACGCTGCGGATGGCCGATGTGCGCGGGGTGGCGCGGACCGCGCTCGAGACGGCGCCGGTCATTGTGCTCGACCCGGCCCGGCAGACTCCGCCCCGAGTTCTGAGGGACATGGGCGACTTGGGCGGCGTCGGCCCCAATGCCGTCCTTGTCGTCGATTCGAGAGCGGCCGCGCGCGCCCTGGGGATCGCCGACGCCGGGTGGGACCTGTCCGACCGCCGGCTCCTGCCGGGGGCGGACGTTGAGGCTCTGCGCAAGGCGGTGGAGGACGAGGCCTCCCGGGGCGAGAAGGATGACGGGGTCGATGGGGCGCCGCGCGTCATCCTCACCGACCTGGGCGGCGAGACCGGCGGCGAGGGGGAGGCGCGCGCCGACGTCCTGCTCGAGCTCGCCGACGAGATCCCGGCGCCGCAGGGGTGGGTGCTCGAGGCGGAGGTTCTCGGCGAGGCCTCCCCGACCCCGTGGCTCCGCCTCGGGCTCGCCCGCCCGGCGGACGAGGAGCGGCGCCGCGCCGTCCCTCTGGGCGAGCACAATCGCGCCGTGGGGGAGCGCGCCGGGCAGTGGGCGCGCTCCATCGGCCTGCCGGAACGGGTCGTCGACGACATCGCCCTCGCGGGCGCCCACCACGACGCGGGCAAGAACGAGCTCGCCGCCTTCCAGACGGCCCTGCGCATGCGGGAGGGCGGGGACGGCTGGCTGGAATTCGGCGAGGCGGGCGCGTCGGAGCCGCTGGCCAAGTCCGCGCTGCAGCCGCACCTGTGGCGGCGCTCGGCCGCCCTGGCCGGTGTCCCCCGGGGCTGGCGGCACGAGGCGGCCTCGGCGCGCGTGCTCGATGAGAGCGTCGCGGGCGGGGGCGGCGGCCCCGCCCAGCCCCACGACCACGAGCTGGTGCGCCATCTCATCCTCAGCCACCACGGCTTCTACCGTGGGCCCGGCCCCGTCTGCCCGCAGGGCGGCGTCGGTGATCGGACGGGCGCGGACGAGCCCTACCTGGATCCCGCCTCATCCCGGTGGGCCGGCCAGATCGAGTCCTTCCACCGGCTCAACGAGCGCTACGGCCCGTACGGGCTGGCGCTCGCCGAGGCGGTCCTCAGGCTCGCCGACTGGGACGTGTCCCGGAAGGAGCAGGAGCGCCATGACTGAGGCCCCCGCGCCCTCCCCGTCCGGTGCGCCCGCCGAGCACCGGCTGACGGTCCTGTCGGGTCACCGCCCCGCCCACGTCCTGGCCTGCTGGGGCCTGACTTCGCTCCTGCCCGAGGCCGCCCTCCGCTTCGAGGGCGACTGGGCGGTGCCCGTGCTCACCTGGGACGGCGACGCCGGGGCGCTCGCCGGAGCCGCCGTTGAGGCCCTGGTCGCGGTCACGTGGGACCTGGAGAACCGGTCGCTGCGGGGGATCGAGACGACGACGCCGAGCCGGACGGGTGCCAATGCGCTGTCCGCGGCGGCGTGGAAGGCCAGTGGGGAGGCGGGTGCGCTCGTCGCGGCCGACGTCTTGCAGACCTTCGACCTGTCGGCGTCGTCGAAGCCCGTGGGGAGGGCGGAGGCGGACATCCCGGTGAGAGCGGCGGCGCTCACACTGCTCAGCGGCAGGAGCCGCACCGCCAAATCCGTGCAGGACACCTGGCTCCTGCTCGACGCGAAGACGCCCGGGGCCGCCCAGACCGCGGCCGCGGTTGAGATCGAGCGGCTGCTCGACGGGCGCCTCCACGTGGTCGAGGCCAAGCCGGGGCTGCGGTTCTCCGCCAACCGCCCCACCCCGCGGGTCACCAGCGGCTCCGAGAAGTGCGACGTCCACCCGCTCATCGACCTGCTGGCCTTCTGCGGGCAGCTCCTCCTCCAGCCCGCGCAGCAGCCGCTGACGTCGTCGGCCTCGCGCAAGGAGTTCACCTGGGTGCTCAACCCCGTGCCCCTGACCGCGCCGGCGATCGTCGATATCCACGAGTCGCCGCCCGAGCACCTCCCCTGGCCCAGGTGGAGCTCGCCGATCCGGTCCACCGGGGGAGCGGCCGAGATCTCCTTCCTGGCTCCCGCGGAGGAAGAACGCACCATCGACATTCGAGGAGGATGCCGTGCCTGATCAGACCGTCTCCCTGCCTCTGAAGGACGCTCTGCCGTCCCTGGGGAGTCCGGACGGGATCCACCGCCTCGCCATGTCCTTTCTCCCGGATCTCGCGGGCGCCTCACGGGCCACGCGCGCCGACCTCGGCGTCCTCTACCGCCTGGCCCTGCCCACCGATCTCGGCGGGCACAGCGGGCACGTGGTTCTGCGATTCCGGGCACCCTTCGAGATCGACGATGCAGAGCCAGTGAACGCGCCGGAGGCCCTCACCGTCGGGCGACGCTTCACCGTGCGGGTCGTGGCCGAGAAGCGCCGTGAGGACGACGAGGGCCGCAGCCGCTCGCGCTTCGTCCTCGACGAGGAGGCGGACGCCTGGGCCCGGGACCTGCTGGCCCGCCGCGGCATCGAGGCTGACGACCTCGTCGTGTCCGAGCGCTGGAGGGTCGGGCCGCCCGGGGGAAGGGCCTTCTGGCTGCGGGACCTGACCGTCACCGTCGGCGCAATCGCCGAGGACTGCGAGGCCTATACCCGGGGAATCGGGCGGGGGAAAGCCTTCGGATACGGTATGCCGATTATTCTGTGACCGCATGTTCGCCCTTAATTCAAAATTCCATTGAAGGAGACGCGATGACCACTGAATCCGATTTCCGACATCTTCTCACCGACCTTATCTCCAATCCCGGAGTCGCGGGCCTGTCCCTCACCGGCACCTACGAGTCGCTCACCGGGCCCACCGTTACTCCGCCCGCCGGGACCATCCGGCAGGAGGGGCAGATCGTGGGAATCTTCGAAACGGCGGGCGGAGAGCCGGCCGCCACTATCGACAGCTGGGGGTCGGTGGCCTAGCGCTGCGAGGCCCTCCTGGTCGGGCGCTTCCACGACGGCACCCTCGCCGACTACCTGAACTTCCCGCTCGTCACCCTTGTGGGCGAGGGGGATCGGGTGCTCACCACCTCGGTCGAGCTATCCCACCGGCAGGCCGATACGACCTGGCGCCTGGTGCGGAACGAGCTGCGCGAAGCCGGTGTCGCCTTCGACGAGATCCAGCGGGCCACGCGCAAGCATCCCGACGCTCTCGTAACCGGATTCCCGACGGCGATCCCCTTCGGCTGGTGGCACTCGCACACCAAGCGCTCCCAGAAAGCGGCCGACGACGCCAACGGGAAGAAGATGTCGAGCAAGAAGAACAAGTCCGCGCTGGAGCGGGGTAGGGACGAGCACCTCGGCTACTACGTCATGAACCCCGCGGACTCCCGCTCGGCGCGCCTGTTCACCGCCGAATTCATTGCGACAGGGGTCCGGGAGCGGCGGCGCATGGCCGCCAAGGTCGATTCCATCTTCGCCGCCGTCAAGGACGACACGAAGATCGGGAATGACAGGCTCTCGACCGTGGGACTCGGCTCCATCCCACCGACCGACCTCGTGAAGAATTCCGACAGGCCCACGCCGTCGGACCTGACGTACGACACCATTGAGAGCCGCGCCTTCTTCTCATTCACGGGTCTGAGGGCATTCAATTTCTCCCGTCCCGAATCGGCTCGCCCGCTCATTGTGGCGCTCACCCTCCTGCTCTACCTGCTGCACCATCAGAACCTATCGCTGCGGGCCGGGACCGAACTGCGCCTGCGGGAACCGGGGCTGCAGATCCGGGTGGAGCGCCAGGGCACCGAACCGGAGCCGCTGGAACTGCCCGACGTCGACGACATGGCGGCGTTGGTGCGCGACCTCGGCGCCGAGGTCGGGTGGGAGGGACCCCGCGTCGTCCGGATCACACCCGAGTCCCCGCTGGGCAAGATCATCCAGGTCGTGGACGGCAGCACCGAGTCATGACCGCCTTCACGGTGACGGCGCGATTCCCCGCAGGGCAATTCAACGCCCACGGCCGGGGCGGGGAACCGGAGTGGCCCCCCGCCCCGGCCCGACTGGCCGCCGCCCTCCTGTCGGCCGCGTACGAGAGCGGAACCGGGGTGAAGGCCGTCGAGGGGCTCTTTGCGCTGGATCCCCCGGATATCTCGGCGTCCCGCGTCGGTGAGCGTGGAGTCGGCTACGGGCGCTGGGTGCCCACCAACAATGAGATCAAGGAGAAGCAGGGGAATCCGATCGGCATTGTCGATGCGAAAGGACGTTTTGCGGATAAGGGGTTCAAATTACCTGAGCGCGGCGTCGTCGTCGGGACGGGTCCCCGTGACCTTGTACGCTGGTGTTTCAAAGACGCACGGAACGTGAATGCGGACGCACTGCGGCGGGTCGCCCGGAATGTGGCCTACCTGGGGAGACCGACGTCGCCGGTGATCCTCGATGTGGTGCCGGGCGTTCAGGTTCCGCCGGAGGACCACGACCGGTGGATTGTCGATAAGAACGGAACTCGTGTGCTAAGGGTGGCGACGCCGGCGCTGCTACGCGCCCTCGATGAGCGCGAAGAGCAGCGCCGGCGCAGCCGCGTGACCGGCACCCATCCGCCCCTCGACGTGCGCCCCACTGCGAGGTACCGGTTCGACGGCGATAGTACGAAACCGATGGCTCCGAGACCGTCGGAGCTGCTAGCCGATGCGGTTCTGTACCGTTTTCCTGGAGGACGGTCGGGAAGGGTCGCCGTGGCCGCGTCCGACGCGGCGACCATTGTCGATCAGTTAAGGGGGCAGATGCCGACACTGACGTGGGTGCTGCCACTGTTCGGAAACATTGGGCGGCGTCGGCTTCCGGTCCTTCGAGGGATTGCGGTGCGGGCGGACTCGGTACTGGATGAGGCTGCTTTTGCCGTGCGTGGCGGTGTTGTGATGGTTCGACGTACGGAACTGCGGGCGTTGGCGTCGCTGCCCAGAGTGGTGCGCGCGGCGACGGCGCCGTCCGAGGTGTGGACGTCGATCGTGCCCGTCGAGATGAGGGTGGAGGCCGTGGACGCCCGGCTCCGGGCGCTAGCGGAGGATCTGAGCGTGCAGTTGGTCCGGGCGGAGCGCCATGCTCGGGCGCGGGCGTCAGTCGGCCCCGATGCCCGCGAGCCGGGCGGTGCTGCTCATCTCACCGTCGTCTTCGATCGGGCGGTTGCCGGCCCGGTCATCCTGGACGGCGTGTGGCTCGTGCCGGAGAGGGCCGATGGGTTGGCTGTGAATGAGAAGCGGAGCGCGCGATGACGGATGCCGTAGTATTTCAACGGTACTCAAGAGGTCGGCCCCGCGTGCGCGGGGGTAGAGGTTCATTCCAGGCGGGCGTGTACTGCATGAGACCGTCGGCCCCGCGTGCGCGGGGGTAGAGGCATGACACTCATAGGCGTCTCCTCCTTGTTGGGGTCGGCCCCGCGTGCGCGGGGGTAGAGGGGACCTGTTGCACGACCTGGTGGAGAACCCATTGTCGGCCCCGCGTGCGCGGGGGTAGAGGCGGCATCTGGACGACCATCGACCGGGTCCGGAAGTCGGCCCCGCGTGCGCGGGGGTAGAGGCGAACATCCCCCTGTGCGGTGGTCAGAGCCGAGGTCGGCCCCGCGTGCGCGGAGGTAGAGGTCGCTCCTCGCACTCCACGCCGATCGACCGGCGGTCGGCCCCGCGTGCGCGGGGGTAGAGGGCGTGGCGCGAGGGGCGGGCCACTCCCCACGAGGTCGGCCCCGCGTGCGCGGGGGTAGAAGAGAAGTGAGGGAGGGTTTCCTGGACTAAGGAAAATTGATTTACGTGATAGAGGCTTATTCATGAGGGTGTTCAGAGCATTTTACCGGCGGCAGTTGCGTGTCGCCGGATAAGACGGCGGCCTGCTCCTGAGAGAATTCAGGTATTGAATCTAAGACACCTCGGGAAGTAGGCCACCGTCATGAATAGTAGCGCACGAATCGCCCGCAGCGAGATCCTGGACCTGTGTCAGACGACCTACGCCGCGGGCCCCTTGCCGGTGTTCGGGGCCCAGGTGCTGGGCCTGTTCCTGTGCGTGCGCCTGACCCTGATCCTGGCTGAGACACAACCCTGCCCCAGGAGCTGCTCGCCGAGATCCACGGCGTCTGGCAAGCCACCGCCTCACGGGTCATCGCCGCCTGCACGACCCTGATCGCCTCCGGCCTGGAAAACAACGTGCCGACCGTGGAGGACCTGGATCCCACGGCCCAACTGATTGTCGACGGCGCCCCTCCTGGAATGCTGGTCCTGGGCCGAACGGTGACAAGGGGTACATCGGGCCGGGCACGATCACCCCGAGGAGAAAACTCATGAACCTGCCCCCACCTCGACGACAAGACCTACAACCGGACCGTCAACCAGATCCGTTACAAAATCGAAATGAACATTGCGAGCATCAAAACATGGCACCCTCTGCACGCCAGCCGCAGAAGACCACTGAAAACCTTCCCGGCAACCATCATGGCAATCCTCGGGCTCATATTCGCAGACACCCCACGAATAAGCCTTATTGCACTGAGTCACTGAACAACTCAAAGAAATCATTAAACAATTGAATAAATCGGCGTGAGTGAGCGAGTATTGTGGCCCATAATGGCCCCGTTGGGTTCGACGATGCTGGTACGATTCAGGTTGCGGTAGTGGGGGTCAATTAATCAATAGCGTGTGAGCCATTCATACTGGCCAGTGAAGCTGCTGCAGTCGCCCGGCGGAATCACCGAATATCCCGTATCGCGCAGGACCTCGGCTGCGACGTCGGGCAGCGAGGCGATGATTGCTCGGGACTGATCGGTTCGCCAGGCCGCACGTTGCCGAGCGAGGATCTCAAGGGCGTCGTCGTCGTGGTCAATACCGATATCGTGGATGAGCATCTCCAAGAAGTCCTCCAGGATGGGTCGTAAGCGTGGACCGCCCACCGGAAAATGAATATCGGACAGTTGGGGAGCGCGCTCCGTGCTGGCCCGTTCAGCAACCGACGATCTGTTGCTTCCGACGCCGTTGCGGGTCATTGCGAAGGTCCAGTCGTCGCGGTGGGCGTGGATCTGAAGATGGCAGCACGGCACGTCGGAGCGAGGATGGCGGAGATACTCCAATCGCATCAGGGGCTCACTGCCGTGTGCGGGTAACAGATTGAAGGCCGACCTCTCAACAAGCATGAAGGAGTGATGCGCCGAAGCCGTGCACTCATAGGAGATTTTGAGTCTCAGGAGCTTCCGGCGATCGACGGTTAGAGTCACTGGCTGATCGTCAGGGGAGGCGACGGTCGCCTTCCATATACCTTTGTGGATGATGGCTTTGGCGACGTAGCCGGGTGCGTCAGGACACACGGTGCGGACAGTCGTCGTGGTCTGCGTGGCGAAATCGTGGGTCTGACGCTCCTGATCCGAGAAGTCCTCCATCAGTCGGACAGGAGGAAGGCGATGGCGTGGTACTCGGAGAAGAGCCGGGCCTCGTCGTCGTCGTAGTCCCAGTCCTCCTCGCGCTCCAGGGCGCGGTCGAGACTGCCGAAGCGACGCTCGAGCTTCTCGACCACCGCTGCCTTGCGGGCTTCGAGCTCCTCTTGCGTGAAGACGCGAACGATGTTGGCCGTTGACGCTGCGGGTGCCGACATGACGGAGGTCTCCTTCCTGCTGTCCTCTGACCCCTCTACTGTAACGGCGCCCTGCGACACGAATGGGCTACGGATCTGGGTGCATCGGCGAAGCCACGCCCCGCGCGGCCGCCTGCGCCCGCCTCGCGCGGGACGCTCGTGTGCCCATCGCCGCATCCCGGCTACTCTGCCCCTATGCGCGTGTACAACTTCTCCGCCGGTCCCGCCCAGCTTCCCCTGCCCGTCCTGGAGCAGGCCGCCGCCGAACTCACGGACTGGCGGGGCTCCGGCATGAGCGTGCTCGAGGTCTCCCACCGTGGCGAGGACTTCATCGACTGCGCCGCCGAGGCCGAGGCCGCCCTCCGCTCCGTCGCCGACATCCCGGAGAACTACCGCGTCCTCTTCCTCGCCGGCGGCGCCACCGGCCAGTTCTCCGCCGTCCCCGCCAATCTCACCGCGCCCGGCGACGCCGTCGCCTTCCTCAACACCGGCCAGTGGTCCGCCAAGGCCATCAAGGAGGCGACCCGCCAGGGCGTCGTCGTGAACACCCTCGTGGACGAGTCCGCCTCCTCCTATACCACCACTCCCGCACCCGGCTCCTTCGCCGTTCCCGCCGACGTCGCCTACCTCCATTACACGTCCAACGAGACCATCGGTGGCGTCGAGTTCCCCTACATCCCGGACGCCGGCGACGTCCCGCTCGTCGCGGACCTCTCCTCCGCCTACCTCTCGCGCCCCCTGGACGTGTCCCGCTTCGGCGTCATCTACGGCGGCGCCCAGAAGAACCTGGGACCGGCCGGCCTGGCCGTCGTCATCGTGCGCGAGGACCTCCTCGGCCATCCCCGCTCCGACGTCCCCGCCATCTGGGACTGGACCGTCATGACTGCCAAGGACTCCATGCTCAACACCCCGCCGACCTTCTCCATCTACCTCCTGGGTCTCATCCTTCACTGGATCGAGTCCACCGGCGGCCTGGCCGTCATGGGTGAGCGCAACCGGGCCAAGGCGCAGCGCCTGTACGAGGCCATCGACGCCTCCGACTTCTACACCAACCCCGTCGAGACGCGCTCGCGCTCCCGGATGAACGTCCCCTTCACCCTGGCCGACCCCGCCCTCGACGCCGATTTCCTCGCCGGAGCCGAGGCCGCGGGCCTGACGAACCTCAAGGGGCACCGCAGCGTTGGCGGCATGCGCGCCTCCCTCTATAACGCCATGCCTTCCGAGGGCGTGACCGCCCTCATCGACTACATGACCGAATTCGAGCGCACCCGCGCCTGACGGGGACCGGCCGCCTCGGTCCGTCGCCCCGGCCCACTGGGCCGGGATCGCTCGACAGGGGACGCTCGGCAGGGCCCGGCGGCCCGGCACCGCGTCCACTCGAGCCTCGAACCCACCGGCTCCGCACACCATCGAAGGATCCCATGACCACTCGCAAGCAGTTCCGTGTTCAGACCCTCAACGCCATCTCGGGCGCGGGGCTCTCCCGCTTCCCCGATGACCTCTACGATGTCGGCGGCTCCCTGAGCGACCCCGATGCGATCCTCCTGCGCTCGGCCAGACTCCACGACGTCCCGATCCCGGACTCCGTCCTGGCCATCGGCCGCGCCGGCGCCGGCACCAACAACATCCCGGTCGATGCCATGACGGAGCGGGGCGTGCCGGTCTTCAACACGCCCGGCGCCAACGCCAACGCCGTCAAGGAGCTCGTCCTGGCCGGCCTGTTCATCGCCTCGCGCAACCTCATCCCGGCCGCCCGCTTCGCCCACACCCTCGAGGGGGACGACGCCGCCATCGCCAAGGCCGTCGAGGCCGGCAAGAAGCGGTTCGTCGGCTTCGAGCTGCCGGGCCGCACCCTGGGAGTCATCGGTCTGGGCGCCATCGGCGTCCAGGTGTCCAACGCCGCCCTCGGCCTGGGCCTGAACGTCGTCGGCTTCGATCCGGGCATCAGCGTCGAGCACGCCTGGCACTTGAGTGCCGAGGTCGAGCGTGCCGAGTCCATCGAGGAGGTCTTCAAGCGGGCGGATATCCTCACCGTCCACGTCCCGCTCATCGAGGCGACCCGCGGGCTGGTGAGCACCCAGCGCATCGCCCTCATGAAGGACACGGCGGTCATCCTCAACTTCGCGCGCGCCGAGATCATCGACACCGACGCCGTCGTCGCCGCCCTGGACGAGGAGACCCTGGGTGGCTATGTGTGCGACTTCCCCTCCACCCTGGTTCACAAGCATCCCAGGTGCATCTCGCTGCCCCACCTGGGAGCCTCCACCAAGGAGGCCGAGCGCAACTGCGCCATCATGGCCGTCGATGAGTTGCGCGGCTTCCTCGAGGACGGCCAGGTCCACAACTCGGTCAACTTCCCCGAGGCCGTCATGGTCCGTGAGGAGGGCACGCACCGCCTCGTCATCGTCAACCGCAATGTGCCCAACATGGTCGGCCAGGTCTCCACGATCGTCGCCCAGCACGGCAAGAACATCGCCAACCTGCTCAACAAGTCCCGCGGCGAGCTGGCGGTGACCCTGGTGGACGTCGACGGCGGGATCAGCCCTGAGGTTCTCGATGAGTTGCGCGCGATCGATGGCGTCCTGTCCGCTCGCGGCATCTGAGGCGAATCGTTCATGACCCGCCTCGTGCGGCCGGGGACGGGGGAACGGCCCGACGGCGGGGCGGGATTCTCGTGATCCCGCCCCGCCCCCTCATTCCGAGTCGCCGATGTTGACGACCCACGTGACGCCGAAGGGGTCGATGAGCACCCCGTTGAGGTCTCCCCATGGTGTCGTCTTCAGGGGCTCGATGATGGTGGCGCCAACGGTCAGACCGTTCCAGCAGGTGGTGAGGCGCTCCGCCTCCTCGCCGTTGAGGCACAGGGCCCAGGCGCTCCCCTGGGAGATCGGCTGCTCGTCGAATGGGAGGTCCTTGACCCGTAGCACGAACCCGTCATCGGTGCGCAGCACGCCGTAGACGACGTCGTCCTCGTGGCCGGGGGCATTCGGTATCCCCCACGTCCGGAAGGTCTCGATGAGGACCTTCCCGCCCAGGGCCGTCCGGTAGTGCTCCAGAGCCTCGCGCGCCCGTCCCTCGAAGCTGATGTAAGCGCTGAGATCCGCTTTCATGGTGAACCTTTCCTCGTGATTCCAATGATCGACCATTGGTCGTCCACTAGTCTCGGGGGTATGCATGACATCTACTGACGTGTATGCGGAAGGAGACTCATGAGAGCCGATCGGCTTCTGCGGATGACCTGGATCCTGAGCGGGCGGACGGCTCCGGTTCCCGCGGCTCGCCTCGCCGCTCTGCTGGAGGTCAGCCCCAGGACGGTCCTGCGCGACGTCGAGGCGTTGTCGGCCGCCGGTGTGCCGGTGTACGCGGAGAGGGGGAGTCGTGGTGGAATCGCCCTGATCGACGGGTACCGTCCGGATGTCCTCGGCCTGGACGAGGACGAGGCCCGGGCCCTGAGCGCAGTCGCGTCGTTGCCCGCCGCGGGAGCACTCGGCCTGGCGGATCTCGTGCGCTCGGCGATCGACAAGGTGCGCCGCGCCGCCGACCGCGGTGAGGATGGGCTTCTCGGGTCCCGGGTCGTCGTCGATCCGAACGGCTGGCTGGGCGGGGAACGCCGCTCCTGGCTGCGCGAGGCCCTGCGGGCGGCTCAGGGTCGGTGCCGGGTGCGGTTCCGGTACACGTCCGGAGGCTCGGGGGGCGTCTCAACGGTGTCAACGGCGGCTCTCGGCCTGCTGTGCGCCGCAGCGGACTGGTATCTCATAGGTGGAGACGCCCCGGACAATATTCGCTTCTACCGGCTCGATCGCATGGATGAGCTTCACGTCGGCGAGAAGGATGAGGGCGCCCCTCGGATCGATGTCGCCGAGGAGTGGCGCCGTGCACGGGCTCGATTCCAGGAGCGCTTCACCCCCATGACCGCGGTTCTGGAGGTGCAGCAGTGCGCGCTCGGCAGGCTCCGCAGTCTTGTCTCCATCGACCGGATCGACTCGCCGGGTGCTCCGGAGGGCGGTGATACGGCGGCGAGCGGGAGGAGCGGGTGCGGCGCGGAGATGGTCAGAGTGCGCGTGATCTTCGGGGACGTCTCTCACGCGACGGAGGTTCTGCCCGGTCTGGCCGCGCACGTGAGGGTCGTGGAACCGGTCGAGTTGAAGCAGGCGCTGCGTGCACTTGCGGAGCGGCTGCGGGCGGCGGCCGGGTGAGGCACGGCGGCGGGGTCGAGGCGCATCGAGGTCCGGACCGACTCGGAGCCTCGGACCGATCTCGAGCCGGAACTGAACCGATCTCGGCGCGGAACTGAACCGATCTCGGCGAGAGGGGGGCTCAGCTCGTCGAGGAGGTCGGGGCGATCGGGGCGGGGAGCAGGTAGTCCCCGAAGTACCGGTCGCGCACATCCAGGGTGGCGCGGCGCGCGGCTCCACGGACGACGGCGTCGTCCCCGATCGTCGATACCCTGATCGAGGGCATGTGGAAAACGAGACGCTCCAGGGCGCGCGTGAAATGCTCCAGCCACAGGTCGGAGCTCAGTGACAGGTCGCCTCCCAGGACGAGGACGGCGGGATCCGCGGCGAGCACGAGCGCCGCGGCCCCGGTGGCCAGATCCCGGGCGTAGGTCCGCATGCAGCTCAGGGCCTCGCCGTCCCCGTCGCGCGCGGCCCGCACGATCCAGTCGATGCGCTCGCGCTCGTCCGTCAGCTCCGGCATGCTCGGGTGCGCGGTCAGGTCTTGAATGGCGCGTTTCCACCGCAGGATCTTGAGACCTCCGATCTCCCCGGCCACGCCCGCCGATCCCTCGATGACCTCGCCCCGGTTCATGATCGCCGCGCCGATGCGGTGGTCGGCGAGGATGAGGATGTAGACGGCGTCGTCGATCCCGGCGATCCGGCCGTGCTGGGCCTCGGCCAGCAACGCGAGCTTGCAGCTGTTGCTGATTCGCACCGGGCACGCGAAGCTCGCCTTCAGTCGCGTCACCAGGTCGACCTCGTGCCATTCGGGCAGCGGCGGGAAGAAGGGCGTACGTCCGGACTCGTCGACAGCCCCGTTGACGGCGACGGTCAGGGCGTGCACGTCATCGGCCTCCAGCCCCGCCTGCGCGAGCGCCTCGGTGATGAGCCGGTCCAGAACCGCGAGTCTGGACGACGGGTCGAGATCGGGCTCCACGGGCCGGGAGCGCTGGGCCAGCGCCGTTCCTGATAGATCTGCGATCAGGACCTTCACGTGGCGCACGTCGATGTCCGCGCCCAGGACGACGGCGCTCCCGCCTCGGAAGCGGTACCTGCGCGCCGGGCGTCCGCCGGCCACGCCCGTGACCGCGTTGAGCCTGGTGATCCAACCCATCTCACGAAGATCGGCCAGAGCCGCGTTGACGCTGGTGCGGGACAGATCGCAGTGCTCGGCGATCTCGGTGGCGGTCACCTCCTCGCCGTCGATGAGCCAGTGGAGAATCTGCAGGGAGTTGATCTCCCGGATGCGCTCGGGACCCACCCCCATCCTGCTTGTCAAAGTGTCCTCCGTCCGTGGTTGCTGGCACCACGGTAACGGGTTTTCACATAGACGTGCATGAAGAGAATACCGCATGTCTGCATTATTCGTCAATAGCATTGACAAACTTTCGTCGGAGTGCGACTTTATATGCGGTGGGTCGCAGAGGGCGTGCTCATGGTTCCGGCACCGTGGCCGGCGGTGTCGAACGGGGGGAGCGGCGGTGGTCATGACGTCTTCGGCGGCAGTATCGGCGGGTCGGTTCGCATTCCGGATCGTGGATGAGGAGGATCGAAGGGAGTACGTCGCCGTTCAGCGCAGGGCTCCGGGGCATTCGCGGTACGGCGTGATCGCGTCGACGTCCTCGGAGCCCCCGGGGTCCTCGGAGGGCGCGCCGCGCGTCATGGGCGCCTTCGATCGTGCTGATCGCCTGGTTGCCATGGCGGGGGTGCTGCCGATGGTCGTGCGGATCGGCGATCGCGACGTGCCCGGGTACGGCGTCCTCGACGTCGCCGTCGATCTGCTCCGCCGGAGCCCGGGGGCCGCCCGTGCGCTCGTCGTCCGCCTCCTCGCCGACGAGCGCGCGAACGGCTCCGCCGTGTCCCTGGTTCATCCCTCCGCGCCCGTCCTCCACCGCTACCTGGGGTACGAGGCCATAACCCCCCTGGAGCTGCGCACCCTGGACCGCGCCGTCGTCGAGGGCGCCACCGCGGATCCGACGGTGCGCGTTCGCGGAGTCCGCGCCGGGGAGGACGTCCTCGGGCCGCTGTCGCGGCATCTCGAGGGCGCCCTCAGCCCGGCTCCCCCTGCGGGAGTGGGCGTGCACGACGTCGTCCTGGAGCGTCATGGCGGGACCGTGGGCGCGTTGCGGTTCGAAAGGCTCCCCGGACACCTGATCGTCCACCTCCTGCGCGCCGCCGATGCCGGTGCGTGGGCGACGGTGCTGGCCGTGCTCGACGACGGGGCGGGAGGGGCGGACGAGACGCGCATCGAGGTGTGGGGCGGTGGGGACGACGACCTGATCCGCTGGTACCCCGGCCGACCGCGGACGCGGGAGTGCTCGATGCCGATGCTGCGGGTCGTCGATGTCGTGCGGGCGCTGGAGGGGCGGGGGTGGCCCGCCGACGTCACGGGACGATGGAGTCTGTCCGTCACGGACCCCCTGCTGCCCGCCAACACCGGGACGTGGATCCTCGATCTGGCGGGCGGCCGCGCCCGCGTGAGTGCGAGTGCGTCCCGCGGCGTGCCGGTGAGCCTGCCGCGTCTCGCCCAGCTGGTAGCGGGCATCGCGCCCGTCTTCGGCGACGCCGTGCCGGCGGACCTGGTGCGTGCGAGCGTCCTGCGTCCGTGGGCGGGGCTCTTCGAGTTCTGACCGGGTTCCGGCGGCCTCCTCGCGCGTCCCTATCTTCCCATCGGGCGCCGAACGAACTACTATCTAGTGAACATTAGGTAAGCGGCGACGGCGCCGCACAGGAGGCAACGATGACGCATCCCGACCGCCTCGTCTTCGGCGCGGCGTACTACGACGAGTACACGCCCGCCTCCGCGGGCCCGGACCGCCTCGAGCGGGACATGGAGATGATGGTGGAGGCCGGCTTCACCACCATTCGCATCGCCGAGTTCACCTGGGGCACCTGGAACCCCGCCCCCGGCGTCTTCGACTTCACCCACGTCGACCGCGCCATCGACGCCGCCGAGGCTCACGGCCTGGACGTCATCATCGGCACCCCTACTGCTGCCGTCCCCACCTGGCTGGCGGCCCGGCACCCCGAGGTCCTGGGCGTCACCGCCGCCGGGGCCAGCACGTACGGCGCCCGCCAGAACATGGACATCACGGCACCCGCCTACCGCCACTACGCTGAGGAGGCCATCCGCGCCCTGGCCGCCCGCACGGCGCCGCGGACCGGCGTCATCGGCTTCCAGCTCGACAACGAGACCAAGTACTACGACGCCGCCAACACCGGCGTCCAGCGCGCCTTCGTCGATTCTCTCAAGGAGCGCTTCGACGGCGACCTCGACGCCCTCAACGCCGCCTACGGCCTGAACTACTGGGCCAACCGGGTGAACGCCTGGGAGGACTTCCCCGACGTGACCGGCACGATCAACGGCTCGCTGGCCGCCGCCTTCGACGCCTTCCGCCGCGGTCTCGTCACCGAGTTCCTCGCCTGGCAGCGGACCATCGTCGATGACTACCGGCGCGAGGACCAGTTCGTCACCCAGAACTTCGACTACGAGTGGCGCGGCCACTCCTTCGGCGTCCAGCCCGCCGTCGATCACTTCAAGGCCGCGCGGGCCGTCACTCTCGCCGGCGTCGACATCTACCACCCCGGCGAAGATCGCCTCACCGGCAAGGAGATCGGCTTCGGCGGGGACATCTCCCGCTCGCTCAAGGACGGCGCCCCCTACCTCGTCATCGAGACCCAGGCGCAGGGGCAGATGGGCTGGCTGCCCTACCCGGGCCAGCTCCGCCTCCAGGCGTACTCCCACCTCGCCTCAGGGGCCTGCGGCGTCATGTACTGGCACTGGGGGTCCATCCACAACTCCTTCGAGACCTACTGGAAGGGCCTGCTCTCCCAGGACTACTCCCCCAACCCCACGTACCTCGAGGCCGCCCGCATCGGCCGCGAGCTCGCCGTGCACGCTCCGGCCCTGAGCGGCCTGACCAAGCGCAACAGGGTGGCGATCATGATCTCCAACGAGGCGCTCACCGCACTGGAGTGGTTCAGCCTCGAAGCCGGCTTCCCCCGTCAGTACGCCGGCGGGGGCGCCAACTACAACGATGTCTTCCGCTGGGTCTACGACGCCTTGTTCGACCTCAATGTCGAGGTCGATATCGTCCCCGCCGACGCCCCGGTCGAGCGTCTGGCCCGCTACGAGGTGCTGGCGGTCCCCGCTCTCTACGTCACCCCCGAGGCCACCGCGCGGGCCCTGCGCGACTACGTGCGCGGCGGCGGCCGGCTGATCACCACCTTCCGCACCGGCGTCGCCGACGAGAACCTTCAGGTCTTCACCGATCGGCAGCCGCACGGCCTGTCCGGCCTCCTGGGTCTGGGCACCGACCAGTTCACCCGCCCCGAGGGCGTGCGCCTGGCTCCGGTCGGCGCGCTGAAGCGGGTTCTTCAGCGGGCCGACCCGGGTGGGCCCGCCGACGTCGATCTCGAGGCGTCCACCTTCATGGAGCTGCTCACCCCCTACGAGCGGTCCGAGGACGGAGAGGGCCTCGAGGTCCTGGCGACCTACGAGCACCACGCCTGGTCCGGACCGGCGATCGCCCGCCGCCATGTCGGCGACGGCTCCATCACGCACATCGCCACCATGACCGGCTCGGCGCTCCTCAAAGCCGTCATCCTGGCCGTCCTCGACGAGCGCCGGCTCCTGGACTGGCCGCAGACGCTCGCAGGAACGGTCACCGTGCGCCGCGGCGTCAACGGCCGGGGCCGGCCGTTGACCTACTACCTCAACTACTCCCGCGACGAGGTCTCCTTCGTCCCGTGCGTGAGCGGCGCCGACGTCCTGGGATCCGCCGGTGCGCCCGGAGCCGCTATCGACTCCGGCGCCCCGGTGACGATTCCCGCCTGGGGCGTCCTCGTCGTCGAGGGCGACGGGGCCTGAACCGGTCGAGCCGTCGTCGATTCATCTCATCCCAGTGGCAGCAACGAAACCGGAACGGACCCGAGGAGTGCGCATGACCGCCGATCCCACGACCGAGCCCGCGGCCGACCCCATCTGGGTCGTCACCACCGAGACCGACCCCTGGTGCACGCCCGAGGCCGCCGTCGAGGTCACCGACATGGATGTCTTCCCCGAGGTCCTCGTCAGGACCGACCAGCCGCGCCAGGAGATCGAGGGCTTCGGCATGTGCTTCAACGAGCTCGGCTGGACCTCGTTGTCCCATCTGAGCGAGGCCGAGCGCGCCGATGTCATGCGCGAGATCTTCAGCCCCGAGGGCGGCAACGCCTCGGTGTGCCGCATGCCCATGGGCGCCAACGACTTCTCCATCGACTGGTACTCCTACGACGAGACCGACGGCGACCACGGGCTGGCCGACTTCTCCGTCGAGCATGATGAGGCCACGCTCATTCCCTTCATCAGGGCCGCCCAGGAGGTGCGTCCCGACCTGAGGCTGTGGGCCTCGCCGTGGTGCCCACCGACCTGGATGAAGACGAACCGGCACTACGCCTGCGGAGTGCCGAATCCGGCCGCCGTGCAGACCCGCTACGACAACGGGCTCACCCCTGATCGCGCTATTCCCGAGGGCACCGACGGCTTCGTCCTGACCGAGGAGAACCTGGACACCTACGCCCGCTACTTCGGCGGATTCATCGACGCCTACCGGGAGCGCGGCATCGACGTCTTCATGGTCATGCCGCAGAACGAGTTCAACTCCGACCAGGTCTTCCCCTCGTGCACCTGGACCCCGACGGGGCTCGTGAAGCTTCTGCGTCGCCTCGTGCCCGAGATGGAGCGCCGCGGCGTCGAGGTCTTCCTCGGCACCATGGAGCGGGCCGATGAGCGGCTGGTCGAGGACGTGCTGGCCGACCCCGAGATCGGCGGGAGGCTCGGCGGCGTCGCCTTCCAGTGGGCGGGCAAGGGAGCGGTGCCCTTCGTTCATCACGACCACCCCGAGCTGACGATCTACCAGTCCGAGCAGGAGTGCGGGGACGGGAGGAACGACTGGCGGTACGCCCGCTACGCCTGGGGGATGATGCGCCACTACTTCACCAACGGCGCGTCCGTCTACGACTACTGGAACCTCTGCCTGGACGAGGGCGGCGTCTCGCGGTGGGGGTGGAGCCAGAACTCCTTCGTCACGGTGAACCCCGAGACCGCGGAGTACCGCTTCAACCACGAGTACTACGTGTGGAAGCATCTGGCCCACTTCGTGCGGCCCGGTGCGCGTTTCGCCCCGACCCTGTCCTACACGGGCCACGAGAACGTCCTCGCCTTCGTCAACCCCGACGGCTCGGTGGTGCTCGCCGCCCAGAATGACATGAGCACCGATATGCCGATCTCCTTCGGGGTCGACGGGCGGCTCGTGAGGCTGACCCTGCCGGCCGACTCGATCTCGACGGTGCTCCTGCCCGCGGCCTGACGGAACCGGCCCGCCGTGAGTCCCTCGGACCGCGTGGAACCCGCGGGCGTCGGCCGGTCGGCCGATTCCCTGGTGCGTTGCGAGGGCCCGTGCGGGTCGTACCGGGGCGGCGCGACCGCCCAGCGGTATCAGCGGTAGTCGTCCCACAGCGGGGAGGGGAAGAGCACCGGCTCCCAGCGGGCCCACTCCTCGACGAGGCTGATGGCGGGGCGGCGGAAGTAGCGGATCTGCGCGCCGTCCATGGCCTCGAGGACCATCTCGACCAGGGGTCGCATGGACTCCCAGCCGCCCGCTTCGTCTATCGCGGGAGGCAGGCGCCAGGAGAAGCCGGAGTAGTACTCCCAGACCTGGTCGGGGCGGTCGATGAAGTAGCCGTGGGCGGGGTGCTCGGGATCAGTCGCCTCCACCCCGAGCGTCATGTAGAGCTCCATGAGCTGGGGGCGGGCCTCGTTGAACGCGACCAGGTAGCGGAAGTAGGCGGGAAGGGCGATTCCCCCGGGGTGGGTGGCCGCCGGGTCCCCCGAGTCGAGGAAGTCCTGCGGAGTCCCCTGCCTGTCGTACCGGGAGTCGAGGAGGAGCTTGAGCAGACCGTTCTTCGTGCCGATGTAGTGCAGCAGCCCGGCCTGGGTGATGCCGACGCCATCGGCGACCTCCTGAAGCGACAGGCCGTTGAAACCGTGCCGGGCGACGAGCTCGGTGGCGACGGTGACGATCTGCTCGCGACGCTCCTCCGCGGAGAGTCTGAGGCGGTGCCTGGAGGCCGAGTTGGTGGTCATGGTCCTGATCCTAGGGACGCCGTCGCGCACCGCCCAGGGGGCGCGCGACCGACGTGCGAGTGGGTCCGCATCGGGCGCCGGGCCGGAGGGGCGGGGCTGCTTCAGTCCTGATTCGGCCCCCGTTCGGTCTCAACGGGGATCATGCCCGCTCGCGCGGGGGTCCCGCCGGGGTAGCGCGGGTGCGAGCGGAGGACTTCCCCGAGGTGGCGAGCTGGCTCGGGGTCCCTCCGGGGCGGCGCGGGTGCGAGTCTTGCCCCATGCGCCTGACCGCCGACCTCAGAGACCTCGCCACCGTCCCGGCCTTCCGCACCCTGCTCGGCGTCCGTCTCGTCTCCCAGTCCGGTGACGGGATGGTGCAGGCCGGGCTGGCGACTCTCTTCTTCTTCCAGCCGCAGAACATGACGGATGCGGCCGGTGTCGCCGCCGCGCTGGTCGTCATGCTGCTGCCCTTCTCCGTCGTCGGCCCCTTCGCGGGCCCCTTCATCGACAGGTGGAGGCGGCGCCGGACCCTTCTGATCGGCAACCTCGTGCGGGCCGGTCTCATCGCGGCCACCGCGGTGCACTTGAGCATCGCGGGGATCGGGCCGGTCGTCTACGTCCTCGTCCTGGTGGCCCTGGGCATCAACCGCTTCCTGCTGTCCGTGCTGTCGGCCGGGCTGCCGCAGGTCATCGACCATGAGCGCCTGCTGGTCGCCAACTCCATCGTGCCGACCCTGGGCGGCGCGGCCACCGCGGTGGGCGGCGTCCTCGGTCTGCTCCTGCGCCTGCTGCTCCCCGCGGGCACCGTTCAGGACGCCGGCAGCCTCGTGGTCGCCGTCGGGCTGTACGTGCTGGCGGCCGGGGTCGTCTCGCGCCTGGGCGTCGATGAGCTGGGGCCGGAGCGGACGGGGCGGCGCACGGGCCTGGCGTCGGCGGTCGCCGCCACCGCGGGCGATCTGACCGACGCCGTGCGCTACCTCGTGCGACGCGGGACGCCCGGACTGGCCCTGACCGCCATGGCCCTGCACCGCTTCGTGTACGGCATGGAGCTGATCGCGCTGATCCTCATGGCGAGGAACCTCCTGGCGGTGCCCGAGGACGCCGACGCCGGGCTGGCGGTCTTCGGCACGCTCATGGGCGCGATGGTGGCCGGGCACGGTCTCGCCATCGTGCTCACCCCGCTGGCCCACGAGCGGGTGTCGCCGTCGTCCTGGGTCGTCATGTGCCTGATCGGCGGGACCGCGGGGCAGCTCGTCCTCGTGACGACGCACGCGCTCACCGCGGTGGCGTCGGGGCTCCTCGTCTTCGGGGTCGGCGTGCAGGGCGCCAAGATCGCGGTCGACACGATCGTGCAGGCCGATACGGCCGATGCCTACCGCGGGCGCGCCTTCTCCATCTACGACGTCCTGTTCAACACCGCCGAGTGCGTGGCGGCCGGCGTGGCCGTGCTCGTCCTGCCCCCCATCGGATGGTCGAGGAGCGTGCAGGCGGTGCTGGTGGTGCTCGTGTGGGCGGTCGCGCTGGTCTACCGCGGCCGTGTCCGGGCGCTGGGGGATCGCCCCCGGCTCGTGGACGATCTCGTGGCGTGAGGGCCGCGGCACGGCGCTCCGACGGGCGGGGCGGGGCGCCGTCGGCCCGTTGTGCGCGACGGCGGTCGTGATGAGATGCTGTCGCTCGAAGAGACACCGTTCCAACGCGGACCGAATGTCGTCGTCGACTGCATTCCCCCTCGCCGGAGCGCGTGTATTCCGCACGCGCACCGATGTACCCCGTACACTGCCGTGCCGAGTCCCAGGGAGGTCGGATGGCCGTCGACATGGTCGCCGGAGCAGTGAAGAAGATTCTCGACGCCGTTGTCGACGGCACGTTCGTCGAGGAGGATCCCCTGCCCGCCGAGGCGGATCTGGCGCGCTTCCTCGACGTGTCACGGCCGACCATGCGGGAGGCGGTCCGCACGCTGTCGCTGGGCGGCGTGCTCAACGTCGTGCACGGGCGGGGAACCTTCCTGCTGCCGCGCTTCCGCTGGGGCGAGCTGCGCTACCTGATGTACGTCTCGGCGCACGAGGGCAACGCCGTCGAGGTCGAGGTCAAGGTGCTGGGCGTCGAGGAGATGATCGAGGTGGGGGCGGTCCGCCTGGCGGCGCGCAACCGCACCGAGGAGGATCTCGCCGAGATGCGGCGCTGCGTGGAGCAGTACGCGGTCGCGGACCACGCCGACGACGTGCAGGCTCTGGTCGGCATCGACTACGCCTTCCACGACGCGATCCTGGGAACCACCGGGAACCAGTTCGTCTCCTCGGCGGTGCACCCCTACCGGGACGCCCTGCTCGGGGCGAGGTTCCGCGCGACCGAGTCCGGCGAGGTGCGGAGCCGAGTGGACTCCCAGCACAGGGAGATCCTGGCGGCGGTGGAGAAACAGGACGAGGACCTGGCGGTCTCCCTGATGCAGGAGCACATGACGCAGACGCGCGAGGACATTCTCGCCGCACGCGAGCGCCGCGCCGACGAGGTCTCGGAGAACCTGTAGGACCGGAGCGCCGGTGGGACAACCTGATATCCTGACCTCAGAGGTCTAATCTGCAACAAAGGAGTGCGTCATGCTGCTTCCGGGCTCCGCCTCGATGAGTCCCCATCCGCCGACCCGCGCGCGGGAGGTGCGATCGTGAGCGTCGGGGCGACTCGGCCGACCGTTCCGACGGGGGCCTACATCGAGCACATGCGCGCCGAGACGCGGGAGCGGGCCGCGGCCCTGTCCGCACCGCCGGCCCTCGACGCCGGCCAGGGCTCGCCGCCCGGCCGGCATGAGCGCCTCGGCCGACTGCTCGAGGGGCTCGGCCCCGAGCTGGTCGGGCTGTCCCATGACATCCATGACCACCCCGAGACCGGGTGGAACGAGCACTACGCAATGGCGGCCGTCGGGGCCCTTCTGGAGAGCCACGGCATCGACCACGAGGACGGCGTCTTCGACGTGGCGACCGCCCTGCGCGCCGAGGTCGGCGCGATCGATGACGCCCGCGCCCCCGCCGTGGCCATCCTCTGCGAGTACGACGCCCTGCCGGGCATTGGGCACGGCTGCGGCCACAACGTCATGTGCGCCCAGGCGGTCGGCGCCTTCCTCGCGCTCGCGGCCGTCGACCGCGAGCTCGACGGCGGGCTGCCGGGGCGGGTCGTCCTCCAGACCACTCCCGCGGAGGAGAACTCGACCTGCAAGGAGATCCTCGCGCGCAGGGGGGCCTTCGACGGCGTCGACGCCGCGGTCATGGCCCACTCCTACGGCTACGACCTGACCCGTCAGACCTGGCTCGGGGCCCGGCGCTTCCGGGTCGTCTTCACGGGCGTGCCCGCGCATGCCTCGGCCGCACCGTTCATGGGCCGCAACGCGCTCGACGCGGCGGTGCTGGCGCTCGACGGCATCAGCATGCTGCGACAGCAGCTGTCGCCGACGGATCGGGTCCACGCGGTCATCGTCGACGGCGGCCAGGTTCCCAATATCATTCCGCAGCGGGCCGAGGTCAGCGCGCGCGTGCGCTCGAAGTACCCGGAGACGCTCGTCGACCTGTTCCGGCGCGTGTCGGACGTGTTCCGCGGGGCCGGGCTCATGGCCGGGGTCGGCGTCGAGATCATCGCCGACGGGTCGCCCAACGAGATGCCCGTGCGGGACAACCGGCCGTTGCTGCGGTCCTGGGTGAGGGCCCAGCGCGAGCGGGGACGCGAGCCGCTGCCCTTCGGCGTGGTCACGGAGTCGATCGCGGCGGGTACGGACTTCGGCAACGTCTCGGTCCGCCTTCCCGGGATCCATCCGCTGGTGAGCGTGGGGGACGAGTCGCTCATGCTGCACACCCGGGAGATGGAGGAGGCCGCCGGCTCGCCCACGGGCGATGCCGCGGTGCTCGACGGCGCCTACGGGCTGGCCGCGGTGGTCGCGGATTACCTCGACGACGCCGACCTGCGCGAGCAGGTCCGGGCGGACTTCGAGTCGGAGGGCGGGGTCATCGACGTGGAGGCGATGTTCCGGTCCATGTGACCCGGCGGCCCGTGCGACCCGCCTCCTGCCTACTGCGACCCGTGTCCGGCTCGAACTCGCGCGGGCGGCCCCGTCGCCGCGATCGACGAGCCCGCGCCCGAGAGTCTCGAGTCTGCCCCGCGCGGGTCGGCCCTCCGCACCGACGCGCGCTCGTGATGGATACGACATACCTCAGTGCTCTGAGGTGTTGTACATTGGCGGCAGGTCCGAGTGAAGAAGGACGTACACACAGCCGTGCGGGGCACGGCCGTGCCCCGCACCTTCGTCTTCGAAGAAAGCAGGGAACCATGTCTGTCGTAGCCCTCGATGCCACCGCGAGCCACCCGTCTTCGGCCCGTCTCCGCGCCGTGTCCTCGGACAGGCCGCTCGACGAGGCCCCCGTCGCGACGTCGCAGACCGACACCACTGTGACCGTCGTCGCCGTCGTCTTCGCGGTGCTCGCCATCCTGAGCATGTTCATCCTCTTCGCCGCCGCGGCCGGATCTCTGCCGGTCGTCGTCGGCTGCGCGCTCGCCTCGCTCGTCGTGAGCGTGGCCACTGCCTTCCACCAACTGCGACGCGCGGGGCTCTGAGGGGCCCGACCAGCGGACGAGTACGACGAGGGGCGCTGCCGGCCGGCAGCGCCCCTCGTCGTACTGAGCCCGGTGGATGGCGCGGGCCTCGCCCGTCCGGGCGCGAGCTCCTCCGAGTCGCACCTCATACCGGCTCGGCTCACGCGGCTCCGTCCTCCGGGCGCGGGCTCCTCGCCGAGCGTCCCGCCGGGCGCGCAGCGGGCCTCGCCCATCCGGATGCGGGCCGTCGACGCCCAGCGCCGGCGGGGCGGAACGACCGGCGCCGCCGCGTCCCGTCTCGACGATTTTGAAGACGACGGCCTCAGGGGGTTGCCAACGGAGGGCGCGAGAGGTGTAATAGAGACACCTCAGAGGTCCGAACTCAGAGGTCAAGGGTCTGTAATGGTGCAGTCCCGGACACAGACTCATGCGTGAGGAGTGCAAGGCCGTGAAGATCCTCGCAGTCAACGTGAACACCACCCGTTCGATGACCCGCTCCATCGCCGAGGCGGCGCGCGTCGTCGCACGGCCCGGCACCGAGATCGTCGAGCTCACGCCGAGTTTCGGAGCCGACTCGGTCGAGGGCAACGTCGAGTCCTACATGGCGGCGGTCGGCGTCATGGACGCCGTTGTCACCCATGTCGGAGACTTCGACGCCGTCATCCAGGCCGGTTTCGGCGAGCACGGCAAGGAGGGGCTCATGGAGCTCCTCGACGTGCCGGTCGTCGATATCACCGAGGCGGCCGCCCATCTGGCCATGCTCGTCGGGCGCCGGTACTCGGTGGTCACCACGCTGGACCGCACGGTCCCCGGCATCGAGGACCGGCTGGCGTGCTTCGGGCTGAGCGCCCACTGCGCCTCCGTGCGATCCTCGGGGCTCGGCGTGCTGGAGCTGGAGGACGCCGACGCCGCTCGCCGGGCGGTGGTCGCGCAGGCGCGTCTGGCGGTCGAGGAGGACCGCGCCGAGGTCATCGTCCTCGGTTGCGGAGGCATGGCCGGACTCGATGAGCGGCTGGCCGCCGACCTCGGCGTCCCCGTCGTCGAGGGTGTCACCGCAGCGGTCAAGCTCGCCGAGGGACTGACCGACCTGCGTCTGACCACCTCCAAGGTCCGCACCTTCGCGCCGCCACGTCCCAAGAGGATCAGCGGCTGGCCGTTGTCCGCGCGCTGAGGCCCACCCGCACCACCCCGTTTCCGCAACAACGTCGTCGCTGGAAGGACATCATGATCACCAAGGGAATCGTCGTCGCCGTGGGCGGCAACGCACTGATCAGGGACAAGCACCAGATCTCCGTGGAGAGCCAGAGCGCCTCCATCCAGGAGTCCTCGAGGTGCATCGCCGCACTCGTGGACGCCGGCTACACACCGGTCATCACCCACGGCAACGGGCCGCAGGTCGGCTTCCTCCTGCGCCGTGCCGAGCTCGCGCTCGACGAGCTGCCCGCGCTCCCCCTCGACGTGCTCGGTGCCGACACGCAGGGCGCCACCGGGTACCTGTTCACCAGGAACCTGCGAGGGTGCCTCGCCGAGCGGGGCATCGACCGCCAGGTCGTCGCCGTGGTGACGCAGAGCCTGGTCGACCCCGACGACCCGGCGTTCGCCGAGCCCAGCAAGCCCATCGGCTCCTTCATGGACGAGGCGGAGGCCCGCGAGCACGAGCGGAAGGACGGCTGGGTCCTGCGCGAGGACTCCGGCCGCGGATGGCGGCGGGTCGTCGCCTCGCCGCAGCCCCTCGACATCCTCGAGCGGCGCGTCATCGGCTCACTGGTCGATTCCGGCTGCGTCGTCGTGGCCTGCGGTGGCGGCGGCATCCCGGTGCGTCGCGAGGGCACCGAGTACGTCGGCGTCGAGGCGGTCATCGACAAGGACTTCGCCTCCGCGCTGCTGGCCAACCAGCTGGGCGTTGACGACTTCGCCATCTGCACCGCGGTCGATGCCGTCAGCCTCAACTACGGCACCCCCGAGCAGATCGACCTGCGCGAGCTGACCGTCGAGGAGGCCGAGCGCCACTTGGCCGAGGGGCAGTTCGGCGAGGGGTCGATGGCCCCCAAGGTTCAGGCGGCCGTCAACTTCCTCCTCAACGGCGGCCGCAGGGTCGTCATCACCTCCCTGGCCAGGCTCCGGGACGCCGTCGACGGCAGGGCCGGCACTGTCATCACCCGCTGACCGTCACCGGTCGGCGCCGACCAGCACAGCAAGCCCGGGCAAAGGAGCCCGGCACGACCCACAGGAGAGCTCATGACCGCACCAGCAGAAGACCGAGCGCCGACGACCCCGGAACCGGTCGCCGACATCGATCCGCGCCTCATCAACGACGACCTCGCCCCGGCCCGCAGCCGGGACTGGGGATTCTTCTCCCTGTTCGCCATGTGGATGAGCGACATCCACTCCATCGGCGGCTACACCTTCGCCGCGGGCCTGTTCGCCCTCGGCCTCGGCGCCGCGCAGGTCTTCACCTCGCTGAGCGTCGGCATCGTCATCGTCTTCCTCCTCATGAACCTGGTGGGATTCGCCGGCCAGAAGACGGGACTGTGCTACCCGGTGCTCGCCCGCATCACCTTCGGCACGATCGGCTCGAACCTGCCCGCGCTGCTGCGCGGCTTCGTCGCGATCTGCTGGTACGGCATCCAGACGTGGCTGGCCTCCAGGGCCGTCATCGTGCTCGTCGCCGGCCTCTGGCCGGGCGTGACCGAGATCGGCCGGACCCGGTTCCTCGGGGAGACCCTGCTCGGCTGGGCGGCATTCATCCTCATGTGGGCCCTCCAGCTGCTCCTGCTGCGCAAGGGCATGGAGACCATCCGCAGGTTCCAGGACTGGGCCGGGCCGGCGGTCTGGGTCGTCATGCTCATCCTGACCGTCTACGTCCTCAAGCTCGCGGGCTGGCGCATCTCCTTCGACCTGGCCAGCACCCCGTCGCAGTGGGGGACTGCGCACGCCGTTCTCGCGGGCGTCTCCCTGACGGTGGCCTACTTCGCCACGCTCATGCTCAACTTCTGCGACTTCTCGCGATTCTCCCCCTCCCGCAAGGCGGTGTGGCTGGCGAACCTGTGGGGGCTGCCGGTCAACTTCATCGCCTTCTCGGTCGTCTCCGTCCTCGTCACGGCGGGCTCACTGCAGATCTACGGCGAGTACATCTTCGACCCGGTCGACCTGGTGGCCCGCCTCGACCACCCCGTCGCCATCGTGCTCGGAGCCATCACCTTCACCGTCGCCACCCTGGGCATCAACGTCGTGGCGAACTTCGTGTCCCCGGCCTACGACCTCGCCAACGCCTGGCCGTCGAGGATCACCTTCCAGCGCGGCGGCGTCATCTCCGCCTGCATCGCGCTGGTCATGACGCCGTGGAACCTCTTCAACAGCCCCTTCATCATCAACGTGTTCCTCGCGGCTCTCGGCGCCGTCCTCGGACCGCTCTTCGGCATCATCATCGCCGACTACTTCATCCTGCGCAGGCAGCGGGTCCAGGTCTCGGAGCTGTTCAGGGCCCGGGGGGCGCACTCCTTCGACAGCGGCTGGAACATGCGCGCCGTGTGGGCCTTCGTCATCGCCTCGATCCCCTCGATCCTGGTCGCCGTCGTGCAGGTCGACTTCTGCAGGTTCCTCAGTCCCTTCTCCTGGTTCATCGGGGCCGGCCTCGGCCTGATCATCCACCTGCTCATCTCGCGCAACGACCCCCATATCGCGCAGGCCCTGGCGCAGGCGGCGGCAGTCGACCTCGACGCCGACCGCGACTCGGTCGCGCGCTGAGACCCGCCTCAGCGCCGCATCGCAGTCGCGCATCCCATTCGCACCCCATCCGCATGACGAGGACGTGAGGAGACACGGCCATGACCCCCGACAAGACAACCGATGGAGCAGCCGGAACAACCATGAGCGAGACGAGCGCAGCCGCGGCCGCGCAGCACCAGCTCGTCGTCCGAGCGCGGCGCGCGGTCCTGCCCGACGGGATCCGTCCGGCCGTCGTCGTCGTCGACGACGGGCGCATCACCGCCCTGCACGAGGGCGACGATGCCGCCGTCCGCGCCCGCGAGGAGATCGTCGTCCCCGACGACCAGGCCCTTATGCCGGGGCTCGTCGACTCCCACGTGCACGTCAACGAGCCCGGTCGCACGGCCTGGGAGGGCTACGAGAGCGCCACCCGGGCGGGACTCGCCGGCGGCATCACCACGATCCTCGACATGCCGCTGAACTCGAGCCCGGCGACGACGACGGTCGCCAACCTCGAGACCAAGATGGCATCGACCACGGGCCGGCTCTCGGTCGACGTCGGCTTCTGGGGCGGCGCCGTCCCGGGCAATATCGACCAGTTGGCGCCCCTGTGGGACCGGGGCGTCTTCGGCTTCAAGTGCTTCACGGCCCACTCGGGCCTCGACGAGTACGGCTACCTCGACTACGACGAGATCAGACGGGTCCTCGCCGCGCTCGCCGAGCTCGACGCCGTGCTCATCGTCCACGCCGAGGACTCCCGGATCCTCGCCGAGGCGCCCCAGGGGATCACCGACGAGTACGCCACCTTCCTGGCCTCCCGGCCCCGCGCCGCGGAGAACACCGCCATCGAGCGGGTGCTCGACGCCGCACGCGACACCGGCGCCCGGACGCACATCCTCCACCTGTCCTCCTCCGAGGCCCTGCCGGCCATCCGCGCCGCCAAGCGGGAGGGCGTCAGGGTCACCGTCGAGACCTGCCCGCACTACCTCACCTTCGCCTCCGAGCTCATCCCCGACGGCGCCACCGAGTACAAGTGCTGTCCGCCGCTGCGCGAGGACGACAACCGCAGGGCCCTGTGGGAGGGCCTCAAGGACGGCACCATCGACCACATCGCCTCGGACCACTCGCCGTGCACCGTCGACCTCAAGCGGAAGGACACCGGGGACTTCGGCACGGCCTGGGGAGGCATCGCCTCCGTCCAGCTCGGGCTGCCGGCGGTGTGGACCGCCGGCGAGGAGTTCGGCATCGGCCTGGGCGACATCGCCCGATGGTTCGCCGCGAACCCCTGCGCGAGCTTCCGCGTCCCCGGCAAGGGGGCCATCGCCGTCGGCAATGACGCCGACTTCGCCGTCGTCGCCCCCGAGGAGACCTTCGTCGTCGATGTCGAGGCCCTGGAGCACAAGAACAAGATCTCGCCGTACCAGGGGCGCACCCTGCGCGGCGTCGTCAAGCGGACCGTGCTGCGGGGCCGGACCGTCGATCGCGACTCCAAGGCCGGCCGCATGATCCGCCGTCCCTGAACCGGGGCCCTCCGCTCCGCAACCGCACCAGAACCGCACCAACACACCTCAATCTCGAAGGAGAGGCACCATGTCCGCCTACATGCGCTCGATGAAGGGCCTGGTCGACGCCGTCGACCACGTCGGCAAGGACTTCATCTCGATCACCGACATGACCACCGACCAGCTCTACTCGCTGTTCGAGCTCGGAAAGAACCTCGAGCTGTTCAACCGCTCGAAGGTCGACCTGCTCAGCGACCGGATGCTCGCGCTCATGTTCTTCCAGCCCTCGACCCGCACTCGCATGAGCTTCCAGACCGCCATGGAGCGCCTGGGCGGCCACGTCATCGTCGAGGCCAACCCCAAGGTCACCTCCTCGGTGGCCAAGGAGGAGAGCATCGAGGACACCATGCGCTGCGTCTCGCAGTACGCCAACCTCCTCGTCATCCGCCACTACGACGCCGACGAGGCTCGGCGGGGGGCCGGGGCCGCCGAGTGCCCGGTCATCAACGGCGGCTGGGGCCACTGGGAGCACCCGACCCAGGCCCTGCTCGACCTGTACACCATGTGGCGCCGCTTCGGGCGCATCGAGGGACTCAACGTCGCCGTCGTCTCGCCGGACATGATCGAGGCCCGCACGGGGCACTCCATGGCCGCGGGCCTGGCCCGCTTCGGCGCCAACGTCACCATCTGCTCCGACTCCGACCGCCGCACCCCCGCCGAGGTCAGGGAGCGGATCCTCTCCTACGGCGATGTCGATCTCAAGGAGGAGTTCGACTTCGAGCAGGACACCTTCAACGAGTTCATCCGCACCCAGGACCTCATCTACCTGCCCGGCTGCTCCGCCCCCGCCGGCGCCAAGGCCGAGGAGTTCAAGACCCTCATGGACCGCTATCTGGTGCGCTACGAGACGCTCCAGGAGGAGGCGGACAAGGGGCACCCGATCTACGTGACGCACACCCTGCCGCGCCGCGCGGGCGAGATGGACCTGCGGATCGACAACACTCCGCACCAGCTCTACTTCCGGGCGATCCTCCAGTCCGTCTCGATCCGCATGGCCCTGGTCACCGCGATCCTCGGCCTGTGAGCCGCCGCCGGCGTCCTCCCGCGACCCGCGCATCGACCCGTCAACCCCATCGAACCGAGAAACCGACACGAGAACCGACACGAGAAAGGACCCGCATCATGCTTGAGATCAAGGCCGGCGGCTTCACCTTCCTGGCCCGCTACGAGGAGGAGGCGGCCCCCGCCACCGTCGCGGCCTTCCGCGACAAGCTCCTCCCGCTCGACTCCAAGATCATCCACGTCCGCTGGTCCGGCCAGGCCGGCTGGATCCCCATGGGCGACCTCGACCTGGGCATCGAGTCCGAGAACGGCACCTGCTACCCGCACCCCGGCGAACTCGTCATCTACCCCGGCGGCGTCTCCGAGACCGAGCTGCTCCTGGCCTACGGCTACGTCAACTTCGCCTCGAAGGCGGGCCAGCTCGCGGGGAACCACTTCGCCACCGTCGTCGAGGGCGCCGAGAACCTCCCCGCCCTCGGGGAGAAGTTCCTGTGGGACGGCGCCCAGGAGATCGCGTTCCGCGAGGTCTGAATCACGACACGTCACCACCATCCGCAGCGTCCCGCCCGACGGGCCGCCCCCTCGGGCGGGACGCGGCCAAGGAGGAAACCATGCTCAATGACTCCGAGCTCGCCGAGCTCGAGGACGTCGCGCGCCGGTGCCGGCGCGACATCGTCCGGATGACTCACAAGGCCGGCAGCGGTCACCCGGGGGGCTCGCTCTCGGCCATCGACGCGCTCGTCGTCCTCTACCTGCGGCACATGCGCGTGCGACCCGAGGACCCGCTGTGGCACGAGCGCGACATGTTCTTCCTGTCCAAGGGGCACTGCACGCCCGCCTACTACGCGGCCATGGCCGCGCGCGGCTACGTCCCGCACGAGGAGCTGCTGACCTTCAGGGCCATGGGTAGCCGCCTTCAGGGCCACCCGTCCAACACCCACCTGCCCGGCGTCGACTCCTCGTCCGGATCGCTCGGACAGGGGCTCTCGCTCGCCAACGGGGCCGCGCTCGCGGCCCGGTACGAGGGCCTGGGGGCGCGCTACTACGTCATGATCGGCGACGGCGAGAGCCAGGAGGGCCAGATCTGGGAGGCGGCCATGACGTCGGCCGCCCGGGGCCTGGACAACATCTGCGCCATCGTCGACGTCAACGGCATCCAGCTCGACGGGCCCGTCGAGTCCGTCAAGTCCCTGGGGGACCTGCCGGCCAAGTGGCGCGCCTTCGGCTGGAACGTCATCGACATCGACGGGCACGACCTGCGCGCCATCGACGACGCGCTCACCGAGGCCGCCCGCACCAGGGGCGTCCCCACCACGATCATCTCCCGCACCGTCAAGGGCAAGGGCGTGTCCTTCATGGAGAACACCGCCAAGTACCACGGGCTCGCCCCCACGGACGAGGAGCTCACCACCGCTCTGGAGGAACTGCGATGACCCGGCTTCAAGAGCCCCGCGCGGGCTACATCGAGGGGCTGCTGGACATCGGCGCTGAGCACGACGACGTCTTCGTGCTCGACGGCGACTGCGCCAAGGCCAACTACACCGACCGCTTCGGCGAGAGGTTCCCGGACCGGTTCTTCGACCTCGGCATCGCCGAGTGCGACATCATCGGCACCGCGGCCGGCATGGCGGCGATGGGGCGGGTGCCCTTCGCCAACGCGTACGGCAACTTCCTGACCGGTCGCGGCTTCGACCAGGTGCGCGTCTCGGTGGCCTACTCCGGGCGCAACGTCAAGATCGTCGGGCACAACGCCGGCACCTCCGCCGCCCAGGAGGGGGCGACCCACCTGCCGCTGGAGGACGTCGGCATTATGCGCGCCATCCCCGAGATGACCGTCGTCGTGCCGTGCGACGCCGTCGAGATGCGCAAGGCGGTCCACGCCGTTCACGCCCTGGACGGGCCCGTGTACCTGCGCGTCGGCAAGCTGCCCGTCCCCGTGGTCACGGACGAGAGCACGCCCTTCGAGATCGGCAGGGCGGTCGGGCTGCGCGAGGGCGGGGACGTCACCCTGCTCACCACGGGCTGCATGGCCTCCGAGACGCTCCGCGCGGCCGAGCTGCTCGCGGCCGAGGGCCTCGAGGCGGACGTCCTCCACCTGCACACGATCAAGCCCCTCGACGTCGAAGCGGTCATCGCCTCGGCGACCAGGACCGGCTGCGTCGTCACCGCCGAGGAGCACTCCGTGCTGAACGGCCTGGGATCCGCCGTCGCCGAGGCCCTGGGGGAGCGCCTGCCCGTTCCCCTGGAGCGGGTCGGCACCAAGGACGTCTTCGGGGTCTCCGGAACCATGGACGAGCTCTTCGACCACTTCGGTCTGCGCGCCGCCGACATCGCCCGGGCCGCCCGCAGGGCCCTGGGCCGCCGTGACCGCGGCTGACCCGGGCCCATCGCGCTCCCGCGCCCCGCCACCCGCACAACCCACCAGGAACACACCAGGAATCTCAGGAGAGACAGTATGAAAGAGTCACTGCACGACTACATGAAGGTCGGCATCGTCCACTTCATGGCCTACCCCTTCGCCGCCAGCGGGGAGGAGCCGGTCGCGGACGCCGTCGCCGAGATCGTCGAGGACGAGTTCTTCGACGCCATCGAGGTCACCCGCATCAACGACGAGGCCGAGCGCCGGCGCGTGGCCGGCATCCTGAGCACCGCCGGCGTGGCCGTGGGCTTCGGGGGCCAGCCCTACGTCCTCAAGGGCGGGCTCAACCTCAACTCGTCGAACGAGGAGGAGCGCGCGCACGCCATCGACGTCCTCAAGAAGGGCATCGACCAGGCCTACGAGCTCGGCGCCGGCAAGTTCGGCTTCCTGTCCGGCCCCAGGCCGCCGGCGGACGAGCGGGACCGGGCCCTGGAGCTGCTGGTCGACTCCATCGTCCAGCTCGGCCGCTACGCCCGCTCCAAGGGGGACCTCGTCCTGTCCCTGGAGACCTTCGACGACTCCACCGACAAGAAGGCCCTCGTCGGCACCAACCGCATGGCCTGCGAGGTCGCCTACGAGGTGCGCAAGGCCATCCCGGACTTCGGCCTCATGGTCGACCTGTCCCACCTGCCCATGCAGGGCGAGACCCCGCGCCAGGCGCTGAGCGCCACGCGGGACTTCATCAACCACGCCCACATCGGCAACTGCGTCATCGGCGACCCGGGCCACCCCGACTACGGCGACCTCCACCCGTACTTCGGCCACCCCGACGGCGAGAACAACGTCCCCGAGGTGCGCGAGTTCCTCCGGGGCCTGCTGGACATCGGTTATCTGCGCGAGGACGCCCCCGACCGCGGCATCGTCGCCTTCGAGGTGCAGCCGCGGAACGGCCAGCGCACCGGCGCGGTCGTCGCGGACGCCAAGCGCGTGCTGCGGGAGGCCTGGCGGACGCTGTGAGTCCGCTGACGGGCGCACCGCAGGGCCGCGGAAGAGGTTGATGGAGAGGACGGAGCTGATATGAGCACTACTGAGGACGCGCGGAGCCTTCGGATCGCCCTGGTCGGGCTCGGCGCCATGGGACTGCCCATGGCGCTGAACCTCCTGGCCGCCGGCCACCGGGTGACGAGCCGGTCCCGCGATGCGGGCAGGACGGCCCGATTCGCGCGGGCCGGAGGGGTGGTGGGCGACTCCTGGGCGGAGGCCCTCGACGGCGCCGACGTCGTCATCACCGTCCTGCCCGATGGCGGCGTCGTCCGCGACCTGATCGAGCGTCCCGACGGCGTGGCCCGGTGCGTCGGGCCCGGCGCCCTCATGATCGACATGAGCACCACCTCCCCGGCCGACGCCCGGAGCGCCGGGGCCCGGTGCGCCCAGCTGGGGATCGACTTCATCGACGCCCCCGTCTCCGGCGGGGTCGCCGGGGCCGAGGCGGGGACGTTGTCGATCATGGTCGGGGGCCGGGACGCGGACCTGGAACGGGCGCGGCCGGTGCTGGAGGCCGTGGGCCGCTCGATCACGCACGTCGGGCCGCTCGGCTCCGGGCAGGTCGCCAAGGCGGCCAACCAGCTCCTGGTCGGCGCCACCCTGACCGCCCTGGGCGAGGCCGTCCTGCTCCTGGAGCGCTCGGGGGTGGACCCCGCCGTCGCCCTCGGGGCGCTCACCGGCGGCCTGGCCGGATCGCGGATCCTGGACGCCAAGGGCCCCCAGGTCGTCGCGCGTGAGCTCTCACCGACCTTCACCGCACGACTCCACGCCAAGGACATGGCCATTGTCCGGGACGCCTCCCGGGACGCCGGATGCGTCCTGCCGGTGGCCGACCGGGTCGAGGAAGTATTCGCCATCGCCGTCGCCAACAGCCTGGGCGACCTGGACCACTGCGCCGTGGTCCGCGTCGCGGAGCTGCTCAGCGGCACACATCCCACCGATTGGAGCAAGGAACCATGACACTCATGAGAGCAGTGGACGCCATCGTCCTCATTCTGGAGAAGGAAGGCGCAACCCAGGCCTTCGGTGTTCCGGGGGCCGCCATCAATCCCCTGTACTCCGCGATGAAGAACCACGGGGGGATCGGACACGTGCTCGCACGGCACGTCGAGGGCGCCTCCCACATGGCGGAGGGGTACAGCCGGGCCGGCGCCGGGAACATCGGCGTGTGCATCGGCACGTCGGGCCCCGGCGGGACCGACATGATCACCGGCATGTACTCCGCCTCGGCGGACTCCGTCCCGATCCTGTGCATCACCGGCCAGGCGACCGTGCCCATGCTCAGCAAGGAGGAGTTCCAGGGCGTCGACATCGCCTCCGTGGCTGCGCCCGTGACGAAGATGGCCGTGACCGTCCTCGAGGCCGCTCAGATCCCCGGCACCTTCGCCAAGGCCTTCCAGCTCATGCGATCCGGGCGCCGCGGCCCGGTCCTCATCGACCTGCCCTTCGACGTCCAGGTCGCGCGGATCGACTTCGACATCGACTGCTACGAGCCGCTCCCGGTCGCGGTCCCCACCATGTCCCGCGCCCAGGCCGACCGTGTCCTGGACATGCTCGACGCCGCGGAGCGCCCGCTGCTCATCGCCGGTGGCGGCGTCATCAACGCCGACGCCGCCGATGATCTCGTCGCCCTGGCCGAGTACCTGGACGTGCCGGTCGTCTCCACCCTCATGGGCTGGGGCGCCATCCCCGACGACCACCGGCTCGCCCAGGGGATGGTCGGCATCCAGACCTCGCAGCGCTACGCCAACGCCACCTTCCTGGAATCCGACCTGGTCATCGGTCTCGGCAACCGCTGGGCCGCCCGGCACACCGGGAACCTGGACGTCTACCGCGAGGGGCGCCGATTCGTCCACGTCGACATCGAGCCCACCCAGATCGGACGCGTCCTCGCCCCCGACCTGTGGTCCGTCTCCGACGCCGGAGCCGCCCTGCGAGTCCTGCTCCGGGCGGCCGAGGAGCGCTACTCCGGTCCCCTGGAGCGCTACGGCTCCTGGGTGGAGGCGTGCAACGAGCGCAAGCGCACCCTCCTGCGCAAGACCCACTTCGACGACGTGCCGCTCAAGCCGCAGCGCGTCTACGAGGAGATGTGCCGGGCCTTCGGACCGGAGACCCGCTACGTCACCACCATCGGCCTGTCCCAGATCGCGGCGGCGCAGATGCTGCACGTCTTCCGGCCTCGCCACTGGGTCAACGCCGGACAGGCCGGCCCGCTCGGGTGGACGATCCCCGCCGCGATCGGCGCGTGCGTCGCCGATCCGGGCACCCCCGTGGTGGCGCTGTCCGGCGACTACGACTTCCAGTTCCTCATCGAGGAGCTGGCGGTGGCCGCGCACTTCCGGATCCCCTACGTCCACGTCGTCGTCAACAACGCCTACCTGGGGCTGATCCGCCAGTCCCAGCGCAATTTCGACATGGACTACCAGGTCCAGCTCTCCTACGACAACATCAACGCCCCCGAGACCGACGGCTACGGCGTCGATCATGTCGGCGTCGTCAAGGGCCTGGGGTGCCACGCCATCCGCGCGCGCACTCCCGACGAGCTCGGCGCCGCGCTGGCGCGGGCGCGGGAGCTCGCCGAACGGGACCGCGTACCGGTTGTCGTCGAGGCCATCCTGGAGCGCGTGACGAACATCTCCATGGGTGTCGCGATTGATGCCGTCACCGAGTTCGAGGAGGTCGCCGAGGACCCGGTCGCCGACGCCCCGACCGCGGTCGGGCTGAGCGCCCGGGCTCCCGTCGCGGCGACCCGCTAGCGGCTCGCCGGTACCCGACGGCAGCACCGGCGTCGCCGCCCCGGGGAGGGCCCGGCCCTCCCGCTCGGGCGCGGGGTCCGGGGCCGCGACGGCCATGACGCGCCCCGGCTCCCCGTCTCGACCGCCCGATGCGGGAGCCCGGCCTCCCCGCTCCGGCCGCTCGTGAGGGGACGGCGGCGTCGGGACCGTTACTGCGCTCGCGGTCCCGCCGCCGGGGTCGCGAGGGCGGGGACGCCCGCCTGCCGCCGGTGAGGCGGCACGTCGCCGATCGCGCCTCGATGAAGAGGCGCCCGTCGTCGTCACGTTACGGGCCGGTGACGACAGCCGACCACCGCGACGGCGGTGAACGCGCCTTCCGCAGAGCCCGTGCCACCTGACAACGGTGTGAGGAGAGAAGAATGAAAGCACTGGACGTCGACCACGACGAACTGCGCCGTGGAGACACCGAGGGGCGCCTGTTCAACGATGACCTGGCCCCGGCGAGCGCGGGCGACCGCAGCTGGAACAGCTATTCGCTGTTCTCCCTGTGGATGAATGACGCGCACAACGCCTCGAACTACACATTCGCCGCCGCCCTGTTCATCGGGACGGGGGCACTCATGGGGATGACGCCGCTCGCGATCGTCATCGGCGTGCTCATCGCCACGGTGATCATCTTCGTGGCGTGCTGCGTATCGGGGCAGATGGGCTACGAGACCGGCGCGCCCTACCCCGTCATCAGCAGGGTGACGTGGGGGATCTGGGGGGCGAACTTCCCGGCGATCGTCCGCGGCATCGTCGCCATCGCCTGGTACGGCATTCAGACGTACCTCGCCTCCATCTCCCTGGAGCTGCTCCTCATGCGGGTGTTCCCCGTCGTGCAGGGATGGGACGCCTCGTTCGTCGGGCTGAGGATGTCGGGATGGCTGGCCTTCCTGATCCTGTCGATCATCCAGCTGATCATCGTGTGGCGCGGGATGGAGGCGGTCCGGCACTTCCAGGGAGCCGCGGGTCCCACCATCTGGGTCATCATGATCGGCCTGGGCCTGTGGATGCTCTCCCAGGCCGACTGGCAGTTCCACTGGACGGTCAATGCCGACGGCGCGGCGCCGCCTCTCGGCACGCAGGTGCACCAGGTGCTGGTCGCCGTGGGCCTAACGGTCGGCACGCTGGCGACCCTCATGCTCAACTTCTCCGACTTCGCCCGCTACGCGCCGAGCTCGCGCTCGATGGTCATGGGCAACCTGCTCGGCCTGCCGCTGAACTGGACCGCCTTCGCCATGACGTCGGTCCTGTGCTCGGCGGCCGCCATCGAGGCCTACGGCGTCGCCATCCACGATCCGGGCGAGCTGCTGTCCCTGGTCGACAACGACATCGTCTTCTACGTGGTGAGCCTCGGGTTCATCGTGGCCACCATCGGGGTGAATATCGTCGCCAACTTCGTCTCGGCGGCCTTCGACCTGTCCAATGTCAATCCCAAGCGGATCTCCTTCCGGGTGGGCGGGATCGTCGCCGTCGTCGCCTCGATCGTGGTGACGCCGTGGAACCTCTACGGGAGTCCGGCCGCCATCACCTACTTCCTGGGCTCCCTGGGCGCGCTTCTGGGTCCCTTCTTCGGAATCCTCGTCATCGACTACTTCTACTTCAAGCGCGCGCGCATCGACCTGCGGGACCTGTACTCGCCGGGGCGCGACGGACGGTACTACTACCAGCACGGGATCAACATGAATGCGCTCATCGCCTTCATCCCGGCGGCGATCATCGCCCTGTGCATCGCGCTCGTGCCGGTGCCGCTGCTGCAGACGCTGGCCCCGTTCTCCTGGTTCATCGCGGCACCGCTCGGGTCGCTGTGCTACTGGACGGTCATGCGCGTGCGCGGGGTCGAGGAGCGGCTGGTGCCCGAGCCCGTCGACGGCGGACAGGACGAGGCCGAGGCCGCGTAGATCGGGCGGGTCCGGCTCGCGGCTCGTGGCGGTGGTCCGCGGCCCGCGGCAACTGTTCGCGCCGTCGGGTGCGCGTGCCGCCGTCGGCGCGGACCGTTCCCTGGACCGATCTCGAGCCGGAACCGGACCGATCTCGGTGCGGAACTCGACCGATCTCGGCGAGGGGGCGCGCTTGACCCTCACGCGGCGTGAGACGTCAGGGTGGCGCGCGTGAGGGATGCTGTGCTCATGGAGCGAACGCGGAATGGATCATGGGGCGGGGCCGAGGAGCCCTGCGAGCTGACGGTCGGGCGGACCGCCGCGCTCGTCGGCGTCAGCGTGCGCACTCTGCACCACTGGGACGAGATCGGGCTGGTCGTCCCCTCGGCCCGCTCCTGGGCCGGCTACCGGCTCTACGGGCCCGACGACGTCGCCCGGATCCACCGGGTCCTCGTCTACCGGGAGACCGGGATGACGCTGGCCGAGGTGGCCCGGGTCCTGGATGACCCGGGCGTGGACGCCGAGGCGCACCTGGTCCGCCAGCGCGAGCTGCTCCGGGCCCGCATCGCTCACCTGACCCGGATGCTCCGGGCGGTCGACACGATGATGGAGAGGAACAGCATGGGCGAGCACCTGACCCCGCAGCAGCAGGCAGAGATCCTGGGCGTCGGATGGAATCCCGCCTGGCAGGAGGAGGCGGAGGAGCGCTGGGGCGGCACCGACGAGTGGGCGCAGTCGGCCGCTCGCAAGGACGCGATGACCCGTGAGGACTGGGCGCGGGTCGCGAAGGAGGCGAGTGACCTCGAGGCCGATCTGGCGGCCGCCATGCGCGAGGGCGTCGAGCCCGGCGATGAGCGGGCCAATGCCCTGGCCGAGCGGCACCGCGCCAGCATCGACCAGTGGTTCGACACGACCTACTCCAAGCAGGTCCTCATCGCTCGCGGGTACGTCGCCGACCCGCGCTTCACCGCTCACTACGACAGGCTCGAGGTCGGCCTGGCGTCCTGGCTCAAGGGGATCATCGACGCCAACGCGGCCGCGCACGGAGTGGACCCGGTCGCCGCCGTCTGGTGCTGAAATCGGTGGGAGCTCCTCGCGTTCGGACCACCCGAGCCCGTCGGCGCCGCCTCGCTACCACCGGCTGGGATGTCAGCGCCGGTCGTCGAGATCGGTCGAGTTCCGGCTCGAGATCGGTCCGGTTCCGCGTCGAGATCGGTCCGACGGCGGCGCGCTCGATCGTCGGGACCGCGAGTCGGACATTTCTGCACGAGGCTGACATTCCTGCGCGAGTCCGACGACGGCGTCGTCCGACTCGTGCAGGAAAGCCCGATTCGACGTGCTGCTTGAATGCGATCAGGGATAGTCGTCATTGAGCTGCGGAAATTCTGGGAACAAATCGTCTGTAAGGTTTCGATCGGTATGCCGGCGGGGTTGTCTCGGTTTTCGTTCTGCGGTGGAGTGGGTGGGTTAGGATGTGGTTGTTCCTGGTTCCCGGGCGAGTGCGGAGTGGGTGATGATGGTGCGTCGAGGTGCTGGCGGTGGTCGTGGTGGTGAGGTCGGTCGGGCGGCTGGGGCTGGTGGGGCTGCCGTGGCGGTCGGGTCTGCGGTTGAGGGGTCCGAGGCTGCTGCGGATGTGACCGGTGGCAAGGGCAGTGGTGCGGGGTGTCGGCGGGGGCGTCGTGCGGTGCGAGCATTCGGGGCGGTGCTGGGCGTGGTCGTCATGGTGGTCTCGAATGCGGCCATGGGATTGGTGGGATTGCTCCTGTGGACGTACCCGCTGCCCTTCTCAGTGTCGTTGCCCGAAGGCGTCGAGAAGGGCGAGATCTTGACGCTGAGCCCGCCAACGGATGCTGTGTCAGTCTCTCAGAATTCGCTCACTGTGGCTTTTGGGGATCTGCGGTCGGAGAAGCATCAGTGGGTGGGTGAGATCTACCTGGCTCGTCAGGGCAGTTCCCGGCAGGTGATCGCCTTCCATCTGGGGCAGAGCATCTACGTGGACGGTCTGGGGACTCTCACACTAACCAGTGTCAGTCCGGATATGGTGCCGCCCTGGCAAAGACCGCTGCCCGGAAGCGGCCCGCGGATCACCTTCAATCTCAACCCCGACCCGGGCGTGACCACCGGCCCCCGCCCCCATCACGGCACCGGAAGTCCCACCCCCGGCACTGAACCGGATCCGGAACCGGATCAGGAGGAAACCGGTTAGGGTGTCTTCTGGGCGATATCCGTTTCGGGGAAGTACTTCTCATACTCCTCGCGCGTGATCCTGATTCGACCCCCGTCGCCGACATGGGTGTCGTCGGAAGTTTCGTTGTTGGCCCACGGATTGATCAGGGTGACGTATTCGTCGTCGATTTTCTCGACCGTATACGTGTGATGCTCGACGATCTTGTAATCGCCACCCTGGTCGCGGTCATCGAAGACTCCGTCATTATTCGTGTCGGCATCGATGTGATCATCGCTGACCGTGCCGCCGCCGCTCGTCGAGGCCGTGACCGGTCGCTCGTCGTTGACGGCGCCCTCGATCTGCGTCCACTCCGAGCCAGTGTACTTGTGATCGTCCCACCACGGCCAGCCGAGCCATCCCGAGCCACCATGGGTATCGATGTGCTCACCCTCCTGATTGGAGATGGTCTTCATCGCGTCCTTCGAACGCCCGCCGTCGTTCAGGTCCTTGTTACCGAAGTGCTGGCCGTAAGCGCGCTCGTAGATATTGATGATAGTCGGACCGCTCTGGTTGCCCTTGGCGTAGTAGTCGGTGACCGGGACCACGACCTCCTTGCCGTTGTCGTAGAGGGTGACCATGAAGGCGTGCTTCTCCTCATCCCACTCGATCTGGTCGCGCAGGTACTGCCGGCCCGACTCGCTCTGCGAGTAGGCCTGGAGGGTCGCCAGCAGGTAGCAGTCACCAATTTTGAACTGGTCCACGGAGCCCCAGCCGTCAGTCCCATCGGCCTGCCTCCTGATCCGTTCGATGTCCTCCTCGCTCAACTCGGTCTTCTCGCGGGTGGGGTCCTCTTTGCCCATGAGGAAGTCCCAGAACCCCCGCCCATCGGAGGCCCGCTGACCTGTCTGACCTGCCTGGGCCCCATCGTCGGAGCCTGCGTCCATGAGCGCGGCTGCGGCCTCGCGGGCGGCGAGGCCGACTGCGGCCCGGATATTCGTCGCGGCCCCGGCGATCCCGGCCAGGGCTCCCACCGCCCCGGCGACCGCCGCCGGGTCGCCCAGCGCCCCCAGCACCACGCTCGCAGCCCGACGACGCAGGTCCTCAAGGGCCGCCTGAGCCTTCTCCAGGACGTCGGCGTACGTCTCCAGCACGCCGGCGCCGGCCAGGAGACGGCTCGACATGCTCTCCAGGTCGCGCACCAGGCTCCGTGAGGCCTCCCGGCACGCGTCGGCGCTCCGCCCCTGACTCGATGAGACGGCCGCGCGCGCACCGTACGCCAGGTCGGCGCTCCAGGTCGCCGTGCGCGCGGCCGACCTCCATGAGTCCGCCAGGGCGCGCACTCCCCCGGGCGAGCCCGGCACCTCGCCGATGACCGGCCCCGCCAGGGCCTCTGCGCTCACGCTCACCGCCACGCTCCCATTCCTCCGGGGGCGCCTGTCGTCATCGACGTGACGGATCCGCCCAGGGCGCGCGCGCCGTCGGCGGCCCTCTCATCGGCACCGGTCAGCAGGGCCAGCGCCTCGCGCGCGCCGTCGGCCACCTGCCCGGCCCGGGCCGCGGCCCGCGCCGCCTCATCTGTGCGTGCCGACGCGAAGGCGGCCGTGGCCGCGGCCAGCACGGGCGAGCCCAGAACACCCGCCCCCTCCCCGTCCGCATGGGCGGAGGCGGCCTCCTGACCGCAGTCGGCGGCCAGCGCGGCCGCCTGCACGAACTCCTCGGGGATCACTTCCAGAGCCATCAGGGCAACCTCCTGCGGACGCCGCCCGGAGGGGTGGCCGGATCGGCATCGTCGTGACTGGCAGAGACAAGGGTCACATTAGCCCATCTGTGACCGGCCCGACCAGTGGCCGAACAGCACATCCACAGGGGTCCGATCGGGCGCCGCACCTCGTGGGGGAGGCAGGAACCCGCATCCTGCCTCCCCCACGGGTCGTCGCACGGCCCCGCCGTACCGGGGCGTCGTACTACCGGCCCGTCGCCGCCGGAGGATGTCAGGCGCCGTCGATCGGCGCGCCCTCCGCCAGGGTCGGCTGGAGACCGAGGGTGCCGACCAGGTGCTCGCGATAGGCCGGGGAGGCGACCTCGTCGAGTCGGGCCCGCGCCGAGGCCAGGCGGCCCTCGATGTCCAGACGTGCGCTGACCTCCTCGTTGCCCTCGGTCGTGGCGAAGCGGGTCAGGGCCACGATCGAGGCCTCGGCCTGCTTGCGGTCGCGCTCGACCTTGGCGTCGACGCGCGCCGCGTACCAGTCGGAGGCCAGGATGTTCTCGCGCTCGAAGAGGGCTCGGAACTCCGGGCTCGTCAGGTCCCAGCCCTCGCGGGAGGTGCCGTCGATCATGATCTCCAGCAGGGCCCGCAGCGGCGGCACGGCCCACTCGATG
>ERZ773008.175-NODE-175-length-44720-cov-4.288391_pt1 | contig 44720 bp, 35 predicted proteins | sample MGYA00580664_ERZ773008 | MGnify/ENA primary metagenome ERZ773008 (study PRJEB29015, sample SAMEA2738016) | human oral metagenome | biome: human oral; feature: human-associated habitat; material: dental | place: China | collected 2048 ...
CACCAAGTCGGCATCTTGCTCGATGGCACCCGACTCACGCAAGTCACTTAGCTGCGGTCGCTTGCCTTCAACTCCCTCACGCTGCTCTACGGCACGGCTCAACTGGGATAGGGCTAAGACTGGAATATTCAACTCTTTGGCAAGACTTTTCAGTGAGCGGCTAATGGTTGACACCTCTTCTTGTCGACTATTGAAGCGCATGCCATTCGCATTCATCAGCTGCAAATAGTCGATCATTAGGACTTCTATGTTATGCTCTCTAACCAATCGGCGTGCCTTTGTTCTCAATTCGAAGATGGATAGACCTGGAGTATCATCAACATAGATAGGTGCGCCTTGCATTTTGCGGATATTAGAATCGAAACGTTCCCATTCGTCTGGGGTTAACTGACCATTGAGAATCTTGTTACCCGGTATAGAACAAACGTTGGATATCAATCGATTAACCAACTGGACATTATTCATTTCAAGCGAGAAGAAGGCTATCGGCTTACGATAATCAACTGCAATATTCTTGGCAATACTCAATGCGAAAGACGTTTTACCCATAGCAGGACGACCGGCGATAATGATAAGATCGGAAGGTTGCCAGCCCGCTGTAATATCATCCAACTTGCGGAATCCACTAGGTACACCCGTCAATCCGCCTTCACGATTAGCAGCTTGAAGCAAGAGTTGGTGAGCTTGATCTACGATCGTATCAATTTGTACATAGTCTTGAAGCATGTTCTTTTGAGAAATCTCAAATAATGCTCCTTCAGCTTTCTGCATCAAATCATCCACATCGACTGTCTCATCGAACGCATCCGTCTCTATCATTGAGGCAAATTGGATGAGCTGTCGAGCTAAAAACTTCTGCGCAAGAATGTGGGCATGGTATTCTATATGCGCGGAAGAAGCCACTTGCGAACTCAATTCAACAATATATGAGGGTCCACCTACCTCTTCTAACGTTCCTTTATGACGTAACTCTTCGGTCACCGTCATAATATCTACTGGCTTTTCTTGGAGATTTAACGACTGGACTGCCTCATAAATCTTCTGATGACGAGCCTCATAGAATGTTTCGGGCTTTATTATTTCAGATACAACCGTGAAAGCATCCTTATCAATCATAAGGGCACCTAACACTACTTTCTCAATATCAATCGCCTGTGGCTGTAAATGACCAAAGGAAGTATCAATAGGGGCTTGCTGTCCCCTTCTGCTTGTTTTGCTAACTTTTCTTTCTGGCATACGGCGGCAAAATTACAAAAAATATTCCGTTCCCTACATCATTATAACAACGTTTTATTATCTTTGTAAGCAGTTTATAAAATAAAACGCTATGATTTGTTTCCCCTGTTGTAAAATCAATCTTGGTTTGAATATCGTGCGTAAACGCGAAGATGGTTATCACAATCTTGAAACTATTTTCTATCCTGTACCGCTTTGCGATGTTCTTGAGATTAAAAAGATGGATGAAGAGTTCCCATCTGATACGGATTGTGACTTAAAGGTTACAGGAAGTGCGGTTGAATGTGATGAATCAAAGAATCTGGTTGTCAAGGCTTATAATCTGATTGCAAAAGATTATCAGTTGCCCCGAGTACACATTCATCTATATAAACGCATACCTATGCAAGCCGGTTTAGGTGGTGGTTCGTCTGATGCTGCTTATATGATTAGACTGTTGGATGAACGCTTCCGTTTGAATATGGGTATTAAAGAGATGGAACGTTATGCCGCTAAGCTAGGTGCTGACTGCGCTTTCTTTATTACTTCAGAGATTGCTTATGCAACAGGTATCGGTAATATCCTCTCTCCTGCTAATTCTGAAAATGGGAATCTTAATGGCTATTATCTCGTTCTTGTCAAACCTGATGTTGCTGTTTCTACTGCCGAGGCTTATGCATCTATAACTCCTAAGACTCCTGCAAAGTGTTGCCGTGATATTGTCAAGCAGCCTATAGATACATGGCGTGACGAACTTATCAACGATTTTGAAGCTCCTATCTTTACTAATCATCCAGAACTAGCAGCAATCAAGCAAAAACTCTATGATAAAGGAGCACTCTATGCGCAAATGTCAGGAAGCGGTAGCACCATCTTCGGTATCTTTGGTGTGAAGCCAACCGATATCGAACAACATTTTCCTAACATGTTTTCTTACGTTTGCAGATTATAAATACTCACATTATTTGGTAGTTAGCAAAAAAAGAAGTACTTTTGCACCGCTGTCACGAGATGGCAGCAATGAATTCAAACCTTATAAATTATTTATTTTTATGGCAACAAAAATCAGATTGCAGCGCGGTGGTCGTAAGAACTATGCTTTCTATAGTATCGTAATCGCTGACGCTCGTGCACCACGTGATGGTAAATTTATTGAGAAGATTGGTACTTATAACCCTAACACCAATCCAGCCGCAGTAGATTTGAATTTTGAGCGCGCATTGTATTGGGTTGAGACAGGTGCTCAACCAACAGACACAGCACGTAACATCCTTAAAGGTGAAGGTGTTTACATGATGAAGCATCTCCGTGGTGGTGTTAAGAAAGGCGCATTCGACGAGGCAACTTGTCAACAGAAGTTCGACGCTTGGAAGCAGACTAAAGTTGCAGCATTCGATGCTGTAGCAAAGAAAGTAACTGACGAGAAAAAGGCTGCTGTTGCTAAGAACCTTGAGGCTGAGAAGAAAGTTAATGAGGCTATTGCTAAGAAGGTTGCAGACAAGAAGGCTGCTGTCGTTGCAGCACAAGCAGAGGCTGAAGCAGCAAAGACTGCTGAAGAGACTACAACAGAGGAAGCTCCTGCAGAAGCTTAATTCTCTTACTCACAATTAAAAGAAAATCCATAGATTCTTTCGAGTCTATGGATTTTCTCTTTATATCCTTTTTTCTTACTCTCTTGTATGAATCAATCAGATATTGAATAAAGGAAGTCAGTTGAAATACTTCAACTGACTTCCTTTATATTACAAACAATCAGATAATATGAATAGATCGTTTGTTTTATATTACTTACTCATCCCCTTATAAGCTTGATTCATACCCTTTACAACTTCATTTGTAATATTGTAAGCAGGGTCAGCATATAAGATATTATCACCGCTCTTTGCAAGGATAATAGCATACTTCTTATCCTTATTGTATTCCTTCAAGTAATTGTGCACACTATCAGAGAGAGCCTTATTGTATTTAGCTACTTCGTTCTGATATTCTGCACCCAAACGCTGTTGAAGAGCATCAGCATCCTGTGCTTGCTTCTGAATACTTGCTTGAATCTGTTGAGCCTGAGCCTGAGTGTACTTATTAGCCTGAACATTCTGTTGGAAGTTAGCAGCAGCAGCTTGAATAGCTTTCTGCTTTCCAGCTAATGTGCGTTGGATGTTAGCTTCTTTTGCCTTTATAATCTTAGTTACATCCTTCCAATAAGTATATTGACTCATGATAGAATCGATCTCTACATAAGCGATTTTCTGACTACCAGAGGTTGATGTACTTGCGGTTGTTTCAGGCTGATTCTCTGTTGTATCGTTCTTCTGTGGCTGGTTGTTACATGCAACAAGTGCGAATGTTGTCACAGCCAGCATTGCAATACTACAAAATGTTTTCTTCATTATTGTATGTTTAAATGATTATTTTAATAAGCTTTGTTCTTTGCACGAGCTTCTTTGTCTTGGTCTATAACACATCTAATACCTTTCTCCTTTAAATAGGCATTGTCTGATATATGTTGCGACTGGAAACTCCCATTCTTCTTTAGTATTACACGCACTCCTAAGAGCAACATGGCAATAGCAATTATTAACAATGAGTATAATAATGTTCCGAGCATTTTCTTTATCTTTGCATTGTTTATCGGCACAAAGGTAATATAAAACAGCAAGATAACAAAATAAAATATTATTAAATATGGCGAATATAGAATTAAAACCCGCTCGAGTATTCGAGCAGTTTGCGAGAATTAATCAGATACCACGTCCTTCAAAGCATGAAGAGCAAATGATTAAGTATTTACAAGAGTTTGCAAAAGAACGTAACCTCAATGTTAAGGTAGATAAGACGGGGAATGTACTTATCTCTAAGGCTGCTACGAAGGGTATGGAGAATGTGCCTACTGTTGTTCTTCAGAGTCACATGGATATGGTTTGTGACAAACTTGTTGACGTTGAGTTTGACTTCCATAAAGATGCAATTCAAACCTATGTTGATGGTGAATGGTTGCACGCAAAAGGTACAACTTTAGGTGCTGACGATGGTATTGGTGTTGCGCTAGAGTTAGCTATCCTTGACTCGGATGACATTAAACATGGACCTATCGAGTGCCTCTTTACTCGCGACGAGGAGACTGGTTTAACAGGTGCCTTCGGCTTAGAGGCTAACTTCATGACAGGGAAGTACCTTATTAACTTAGACTCCGAAGACGAAGGTCAGATCTTTGTTAGCTGTGCTGGTGGTAATAGCACAACGGCTACATTCAGTTTTGATCGTGAGCAAGCTCCAGAGGACTACTTCTTTATGGAAGCTAGTTTGAAAGGGTTAGTCGGCGGTCATTCTGGTGATGACATTAATAAGAAGCGTGCGAATGCTATCAAAGTCCTTGCACGTTTCCTTTATATGGAACAAAACAAATTGGATCTACGTTTGAGTCAGTGGAACTCAGGTAAGATGCATAATGCAATCCCTCGTGACGGTAAAATACTCTTTGCAGTCCCAGCAACCCATAAGGATGAAGTGAAGGCTGATTGGAACATCTTTAGCAAGAACGTTGAAGACGAATTTCACGTAACAGATACCTCGATGGAATGGTCACTTCAAAGTGCTGATGCAGCATTGGTTATGCCTAAGCAGGTCTCTCACAATGTCATTCTTGCTCTTCAAGCTCTTGATAACGGTCCATTGACAAATTGTCAAGATGAGGCTTTAGCCTATATGGTGGAAACATCAAGCAATGTTGCTAGCATCCAGACTTCAGAAGACAAGCTCGTCATCGTTAGTTCCCAACGCTCTAACGTTATGAGTAACCTTGAGAACATGACTAACACTGTTCGTGCTTGCTTCGAATTAGCTGGAGCCGAAGTTGTTGTAAACGACAGTTACCCTGCATGGAAAATGAATCCTAATTCCGAGTTAGTAAATGTCGCCGTTGAACAGTATAAGAAACTCTTCGGAAAAGAGCCACGTGTCCTCGGTATCCACGCAGGGTTAGAGTGCGGTTTATTCTCCGAGAAATACCCAGAGCTTGATATGATTAGCTTCGGACCAACATTACGTTATGTCCACACCCCAGACGAATGTCTCCTCATCCCAACCGTCCAAATGGTTTGGGATCACCTGCTAGCCGTTCTGGCGAATATTGATTAGATCAGCACTAAACACTCATCCCTGATATTAATCGTATCAGAAACAAAGTTACTTTCCTATATCACCATACTTACAACCTCTTTTGAGTGAAAAGTATGGTGCTTTTTAATTCTTATTATTGCTATTCGGTAAATCTTTCCCATATAAAACGCGAGTTCGGGTTAAGACTGCTTGAGTCACTATATGTGAAGAAGAAGTAAAATGAGAAAAAGTAGCGGAACCATGAGTATGTTTAGGAACTTTACGTCCAAACCAATCTTTAGAAATCGATCCAGTATAGTCATTTAACTCCCTTGATATCAAACTATCTTTATCATATCCGACATAAAGAACAAGTTGACCTGCAACACAACATTTCTCAACTAAATCTAAAGACAAGGCATCAACCATCTCCTGTACAACAACTTTTGCTTTCTGAAATGTATAACCCTCATGTAGTACTTGACCACTACTCATAGAATTACATACTGGACGATAAGCTTTCACTATTTCCATTGTACATGGTTCCCATCCCCAAGCATGATCTATCAATAATTCTGCATTAACGCAAAGAGCTTATAAAACAATTCTTCATGCTCAATAGAATAACTAGCTATCTTGCCCATAGTATCAATTCTATAAGCATATAATCGTTGGACAATACCATGACCTACACGCCAAAAGTCTGTAAGTGGTTTATGATCCCATAGATTTTTACGATAACTATGTTCATCTAATTCAGCAATTCTAATTCCATCCTTATCAGCAGGTATATGCTTTGCCACGATATCCATCGCCACCTTACAAAGATACAAGTTAGTTCCTATATCTGCTGTAGCTGTTTCCCGGTCTCACGAAGAATATCACGAATCATCTTCATTGCAAAATCATGAGTTGATAGTTTAGAACTGTAAAGGTAAAGTGTAGCGTCTATAAACACCTCATCTTATATCCCCTGGTGCTACGTATCGCAAATAGATACTATATATCTTGACACTATGTTGAATATTATGCGCCATTCTTGGGACTGCCATGATATAATCAACTTCCCAATCCTTATGTTGTTCTAAATCAATTGCATTGGAAGACTTACCTGTAAAGCTACCTTCCAACAATTCTTCCTTTCGTTTATTATAAGACTTCGCGCAATCGTTGAACAACCTCAAATAAACGTGCACGCCCTTGGTAAACCATAAGACTTAAGAGAAAGTGATACCGCTAAGCAAATTGTCTTTTCCGTTCTACTGACATCTGCAACGACAAGATTAGTTGTCAAAGGATTCAAGCCACGCTCAACACACTCTACACTGGTATAGAACGATTTAAGATCTATGGCAATATAAGTCTTTGAATGTGGAACACAAGATGTCTGCACTATAAGTAATCCTAAATGTAATAAAGAATCTATTTATTGATAATCCTTTGCATTATAATTTACATCAAACAATACTTCTGATGGCTTTTTCTCAGAATGGTAAGTATAGTGGAAGTTGAATCCTGCATCCTTATAAGCCTTCGTTCCTGCATCAGATCTTAAAGCCTCTTTCAGTACTTGACGTAATTTATCTTTCTGCTTATCAATAATCTGCTTGTCATCAGCAGAACCTACTAATGTATGGTAATAATGAATTGTTTGGGTAGATGGTTCAAACACCATGCTATCCATTCGCACATTATCTACTACCGGAGTTGGACATTTCTTCTCTGTATATTCTTTACATTCCTGAGCTGCTCTATCTTCTAAGCTCCTATGACAAGAAGAACAAAATGCCACCATTAAAGCAACATAGAATAAACGCTTCATAATTAATTCTTTTATTATTATTTCATTGGAATATATCATAAAGTAGACTCCAAATGAGCTTAATTTTCTATCAATTATTCTTTGCAAAGATAACAAAAAATAGCTAATTTCCTATTTTACCATTCCACATTCTCAGAATTTATGATTATATTTGCACCTTAAATTATAGAACTGATTAATGAATCATATAAGAAATTTCTGCATAATTGCCCACATTGACCATGGTAAATCAACCTTGGCTGATCGTCTTTTAGAATACACTCAAACGATTAAGATTACTGAAGGGCAGATGCTTGACGACATGGAGTTGGAGCGCGAGCGTGGCATCACGATTAAGAGCCATGCCATTCAAATGGAATATACTTTCGATAAGGAGAAATATGTATTAAACCTTATTGATACTCCAGGACACGTCGACTTCTCTTACGAAGTATCACGCAGTATTGCTGCTTGTGAAGGTGCTCTGCTTATTGTTGATGCAACGCAAGGAGTACAGGCGCAGACAATCTCAAATCTTTATATGGCCATTGATCACAATCTAGAGATTATCCCTGTCATCAATAAGATTGACATGCCTAATGCTATGCCAGAGGAGGTTGAGGACGAGATTGTCGACCTGATAGGTTGTGATCCAGAAGATATTATTCGGGCAAGCGGAAAGACTGGTGAAGGCGTCCCAGAGATACTTGAGGCTATTGTAAAGCGCATTCCTGCACCCAAAGGAGATGTGAAGGCACCTCTACAAGCACTTATCTTTGACTCTATTTTCAACTCCTTCCGTGGTATTATTACCCTTTGCAAGGTCAACAATGGTGTCATAAAGAAAGGAGATAAGGTCAAGTTCGTTCAAACAGGAATGGAATATACTGCTGACGAAGTTGGTGTGTTGAAAATGGATATGGTACCCACCAAACAACTTTCGACAGGTGAAGTGGGTTATATTATATCTGGCATAAAGAATGCAACGGAGGTAAAGGTCGGTGACACTGTTACTCACATTGATGCTCCTTGCAAGCATGCTATCGAGGGTTTCCAAGAAGTAAAGCCTATGGTTTTTGCTGGTGTCTACCCTATTGATCCAAACGATTATGAGAATCTTCGTGCCTCTCTAGAGAAATTACAACTTAACGACGCCTCACTTACATTCCAACCAGAAAGCTCACAGGCACTAGGATTTGGATTCCGTTGTGGATTCCTCGGTCTATTACACATGGAGATTGTGCAAGAACGCTTAGACCGTGAATTTAATATGGACGTCATTACTACGGTTCCGAATGTTAGCTACATGGTTTATGACAAGCAGGGCAACGAGAAGGAAGTTCATAATCCTTCTGGTTTGCCAGATCAAACTATGATAGATCATATCGAAGAACCTTTTATAAAGGCTTCTATCATCACTTCAAGTGATTATATTGGTCCTATCATGACTTTGTGTCTTGATAAGCGAGGTGAATTGGTTAGTCAGAACTATGTAAGTGGAAATCGTTTGGAGTTAATCTTTATGATTCCATTAGGTGAGATAGTAATAGATTTCTATGACAAGCTAAAGAGCATATCAAAGGGTTATGCTTCTTTCGATTATCACATAGATTCTTTTCGCCCTTCCAAACTAGCGAAGCTCGATATCTTGTTAAATGGAGAGCCTGTAGATGCTCTTTCTACATTAACACACGAGAGCAACGCTGTCACATTCGGAAGAAGAATGTGTGAGAAGTTAAAGGATTTGATACCTCGCCAGCAGTTCGACATTGCAATTCAAGCTGCTATCGGGGCTAAGATTGTTGCAAGAGAGACTGTTAAGCAGGTACGAAAGGACGTTACCGCTAAATGTTATGGAGGCGATATTAGCCGTAAACGTAAACTTTTGGAGAAACAGAAGAAAGGTAAGAAACGCATGAAACAGATTGGAAATGTACAGGTTCCACAAAAAGCCTTCCTTGCTGTATTGAAATTAGACTAAAGGACAAGAAAAAAGAAAGGAAAGGAAAATGAAAGAATTAGCAAATGATACTAGAGATATTGCACGTGAATTAGCACGCAAGTATAGTACTATGACGCATGAGGAACTAGATGTTCTTGAGAGCATCTTGGTTCCAATGAAATTCAGCAAAGGGCAGATGATTCTCCGTGAAGGCGAGATCTGCAAGCACTTTTATTATGTTGAAAAAGGACTTGTACGTCAGTTCTACTTTAAGAATGGAAAGGAGATAACAGAGCACCTTGGAGAAGATCATGGTATAATAATGTGCATCGAAAGTCTTTTTCAAGAGGAACCTACAAAGCTACAAGTAGAAGCATTGGAGCCAACACAGATTTATGCTCTTCCTAGACAGAAACTAGAGCAAGTGGCTTTACACAACGTGAACATACAGATTCTGTATCGTAAAATACTTGAGGAAAGTCTGATTATTTCACAGATACATGCTGACCTTGTGCGCTTTGAGACAGCTCAAGCCCGATATAAGAGAATGTGTAAACTGAAGCCACAGGTAGTACTTCGTGCTCCTCTTGTTTACATAGCCAGTTATTTACAGATGACGCCAGAAACACTAAGCCGTGTTCGTTCATCTACACTGCTTGATGATTAAAAGGAACTTTATTACAAAGTAGATAGAAAATTAGTTTTTGTCATGTCGATAAATAAAATCTTATAACTATAAGATCCATGATTTACGACATGACAAAAATCGTTTTATAGCTTAGCCAGTATCTCTTGTGGCTTCTCTACAAATAAGGTTGCACCATGCTTTATTAGGAACTCTTTATCTCGGAATCCCCAAAGAACACTAATACAAGGCAATCCACTATTCTTAGCCGTCATTACATCTACATCACTATCACCAACATAAACGGTACCTTCCTTTGGTGCGCCCAACTGACGAAGTGCCTCTAATACAGTATCTGGAGCAGGCTTCTTACGAATATTTTCTCGTTCGCCAATTGCGACTTCTATTGTATCAGCAAAGAAATGGCGAGCAAGTTCTTGAGTTGCAGCATAAAACTTATTGCTTACAATAGCTAGTTTCTTTCCACGTCGTTTCAACTCTCGAAGCATTCCGATTACACCTTCGTATGGATGCGTCCTATCTAAATTGTGCTTTAGATAATGTTCACGAAACTTTGCATATACTTCTTCAAAACGAGGATTCTGCTGACCATCAGGGATTGCACGCTCCATCAGAAGTTTAACCCCATTACCAACAAACATACGAACTTCCTCCGTTGTTCTCTCTGGCATACCTCCCCAGCGTAAAGCATAATTAGTACTAGCTGCTAAGTCATCTAAACTACTTAACAACGTGCCATCTAAATCAAAGATATAAGTATCGAAATCTTTCATTATCCTTCTTTTTACGGTGGACAAAATTACTCAATAATACATAGAATAGACTAACTTTTATCTTAAATTTCAAAAAAAGTATTGCTCTACATCACGTACTACGACACTTTTAATGGAGAATTATGTAACTTTGCAACATTGATAAATTAAGCATAACAAGATGACAAACAAATCGAAGAATAACAAGAATTCGAAGAAAAAGCTAATATTAGCAACAGTCTGTGTAGTGTTGATTAGTATTAGTTACTTCCTTTTCTTTGCTAGTATGTCTCGTACAGGGAAAGAACAATATGTCCTTATAGACCAAGATGATAATATAGATTCAGTCTATAACAAACTTCAACCATTATCAACCCCACAAGGTTTTTGGGTCTTCAAACAATTATCAGAACTCATAGGATACAAAGATAATATTCGTACTGGTCGATTCTCTGTCGGATCAGCAGGTTCACTCCAAACATTCCGTCATATCCACAACGGCTTACAGGCACCAATAAAGTTAACCATAAAGTCCGTAAGAACTATAGATGACCTTGCCACGGAGATTAGCAGTAAGATGATGTTCTCACGTAGTGAACTTCTCTCTCAACTAAAGTCTACAGCAACATGTAAGAAATATGGATTCACACCAGAGACCATTCCTGCAATGTTTATTCCCAACACATACGACTTCTATTGGGACACTTCTGTAGAGAAGTTCCTTGATAAAATGTCAGAAGAAAATAAGAGGTTTTGGACATTTGAACGTAAAGAGAAAGCAAAAGCCGCAGGACTAACAGAGAACGAAGTAATCACATTAGCCAGTATCGTTGATGAAGAAACTTCAAACGTGGCAGAGATGCCTAAAATTGCAGGCATGTATATCAACCGATTGCATATCAATATGCCACTACAAGCCGATCCAACCGTTAAGTTTGCTACAAAGAACTTCACCGCACACCGTATCTATCAGAAATGGTTGACTGTAGATAGCCCTTACAACACCTATAAGTATCGCGGTTTACCCCCCGGTCCTATCCGTATACCATCAGTTGAGGCGATTGATGCCGTATTGAATTATGTGCATCATGATTATATCTATATGTGCGCAAAAGAGGACTTTAGCGGAACACATAACTTCGCAAAGACTTATCAAGAGCATCAAGAGAATGCAGCAAAGTATGCCAAGGCTCTTAATGTAAGAGGTATTCAATAAGACAACGAAAAGACGGCAACTAAGACTTCTGAGATACCAACTAACTGGTATTTCAGAAGTTTTTTGTTGTCTATTCTTCACAAAACAAATAGAACGAAAGTGTTCGAAATAATCCTTAGTTTCCGATATTAATTTATCTTGAAAAAGACCAACATTCTAAGTCCCAAATAAGTTTAAGTTAAAGTACAATTGACGTTTAAGTTAGAAATCGATCATACTTTAAGTTAGTGTCCTATCATATTCCTATAAGAGCTATCGCATTATACAAACGTGTATAACCAATTATACAAACGTGTATAATCAATTATACAAACGTGTATAATGAGTTATACAAACGTGTATAACATCATACTTTAACTTAAAATACCTTTGTACTTCAAGTTAGAGGGTAATCGTATTGTAACTTAGATGATGATTGCACTTCAACTTAGAGGGCAATCGTACTTTAACTTAAACGTCAAAAGCATACTAATAAGAACCGATCCAGAGGAAGATCATACCGAGAATGACAAGGCAAAGATCAAGCGCTTTTGCCTTCAAGTTCTTCTCTCTAAAGAGTAATGCTCCACACAGGAATGACACAATAACGGAACCACGACGAACCATAGATACAATTGAAATCATTGCGCCTGGTAAGGAGAGGGCATAGAAATAAGCAAAGTCTGCCATCGACAAAAAGATAGAGATGAGTAAGATGCTCCATTTCCAAGAGAACTTAACTTGAGTATCAGTTCCACCCCTGTGCTTGTATAAGTAGATAAGGAGTACGATTGACATCATCAAGCATTGGTAAATATTGTACCAACCCTGTGCCAGCATACGATCCATCCCCACTCCACCATTCTCTGGACTTGCCATTAAGTATTTGTCTAACAAGCCACTACAAGTACCCATTAAAGCCGCTAATAATAAGAAAAGTATCCACTTATTATGCTTGAAGTCTATACCTTCTTTCTTACCACTTCGAGCCAAAAGGAATAAGGAGATAATAGCGAATATCACACCTATCCATTGCCATACATTTAAACGTTCGCCGAACACTACCATAGCTCCCACTAATGTCATAACTGGACGTGTGGCATTAATAGGACCTACAATTGTTAGGGGGAGATGGGCTATAGCAAAATAACCGAATACCCAAGACAACAAAACAATCACACTCTTCAGTATAATCCACTTATGCATTTCCCATCCTCCTACTCCAACTTGCAGAACACTCCCTTCTAATAAGTTCGTATATTGTGAGAGCAATATAAGTGGGATGAAGATGAGGGAACAAAATAATGTGTTAAGAAATAAGACGGGGATGACATCATTACCTTTCAAAGAATACTTCTTTGAGGTATCGTACAATCCGAGCAAAGTTGCAGAGACAAATGCTAAGATAATCCACATAGAAGCCTACCTTAATATTTTATATCCCACAAGAAAAGGGCATTGCCTGGCATGCTCTCACCCGCATCACTTCTCGACCCATTATTTACAATAGCTTGAAACTCCTCTAAGGATAATCGTCCTCTTCCAACATCAACTAAAGTACCAACTATGGAACGTACCATGTTGCGTAAGAAGCGGTTAGCCGATATAACGAAACACCAATTAGTGATCCTATCTGAAGTTACTAATGCTTGTTCCGCCTTACATGGAATCCATCGTGCTTCTGTCAGATTGCAAATGGTTGTCTTTACATCTGCACCTGTCTTGCAAAAACATTTGAAGTCTTTTTCTCCTATCAGATAGTCGGCTGCCTCATTCATTTTATCAAAGTCCAACGGATAGTGAATCTCACATGAATATTGGCGTGAGAAGGGCTGCTTCGTTGTATGTACATAATAATGATAGGTACGGGATGTTGCGGAGAATCGTGCATGTAAGTCTTCACTCACAGGTACAATCTGACTAACAGAGACATCACGGGGTAACAACCGATTGAGTTTATAAACCAGTTGCTGGCAATCTATAGTCTTATCTGTATCAAAGTGAGCAACTATCATCCGTCCATGTACACCCGCATCTGTACGCCCTGCCCCAGTTATACTAACCTCTTCACGCAAAAGAGTTGATAAGGAACGTTCCAGTACTTCTTGAACAGATATACCATTAGGTTGTATTTGCCAACCATGATAGGCTGTCCCATCATAAGATAGTGTTATAAAATATCGCTGCATAATTGCGTGCAAAGGTACACAAAAATTAGCTAAACTCTGTCTTGCCAATATAAAAACTCCATAATCTCCAAGCTGTCAACAATGCCACATAATAAAGGATAATATGAAGAGTGGAAATATGAATTTGCTCCATACTAGCACCTGGCAGACAGGCAAACCAATGTAGAGTGTTGTTCAACCATTCGATAGTTGTAGAAAGGCACTTGCTAATAAACAAAGAGAAAGAGGATAATGGAGCGAATAAGAACAATAAACCTGTCATGTAAATGATTAGAGTTGTACAGGGCACTGCTATCAAACTACAAGGAAGTGAGACGAGTGACACTCTGCCAAAGTAATAGGCAATTAGAGGTAGGGTGCCTAACTGGGCTGCCACGGATAATGCCATCATTGAGCATAGCCATCGCATGATAGCAAAGCGCAGAAGTTTTCCCTTTCGGAACGTTGCTATCAGGAGTGGATAGAATAGTATGATACTCCAAACTGAAGCAAAAGATAACTGAAAACCTATGTCAAACAAATGATAAGGATTGAGAACAAGCATGATAAAGGCTGTTAATGACAGGGCATTCACTGATAGACGCTCCCTATTTAAGAGGGTAACAAACGAATAGATAGATAACATAATTGCAGAACGTACAACAGAGGGAGAAGCTCCCACTAACATAACGAAGAGCCAAATGCCAAAAAGGATGATTGGCTCTGTCGTAAACTTACTACGCAAGAAGGAAAACAACCGACTACATCCTCCCATTATAAGAACAAGCATGCCATAGATGATCGTTAGATGTAAGCCCGACAAGGCTAATACATGACTTGCGCCAGTTATTGAGTAATCCTCTTTTAAACTCTTGTTTAATAGAGTTTTATCACCAATAGTCATTGCTGTTACTATAGCCAAATTATCACCTTTAAGATTTTTCTTTAATTGACTTAACACCTTATGCTGATAGCGTCGGAAAGCAATAGAAAGTCGCTGAAACAAATTGAGTTTATCAAGGCGAATTTGTTTCTTTTGCCATTGGTTATAGTAAATGAAAGTCTCAGCAACATAGTCATGCAATCTTAACCATCTAGCATAATCAAAACTCCTATTTAAAAGATTCGTTGGTTCGGTGAGACGGGAGGAAGCAATAATACCATCACCTACATGTAAATGCTTATAATTGTTTGTCAAACTATCACGTAATATTCTCGCTTTTATCTTCATGGGCTTTGACTGACTAACAACTAACAAGTCTGTCTGGATAACCTTCCCCACTACAACAGGTTCTGTTAGTAAAATAGCCTCAAAGGTTATCTCTCCTTGTGGTAAACTGACATGATTAACTCGTTCTTTCTCCGTGAAGAAGGTAGCTCCCAATAGGAAGATAGAAAGCAGAAGCAATGCACTTTGAATGTATTTCCAACGCCATGATAACATTGTCAAAATGATTGCAAACAATAGGAAACCACACCAATAATATAGTGTGATAGAATTGCTCGCAAACTGTCCCATAAAGATTCCGAACCCAAATGGTATAAGCAACTTAACAAAGGGATACATTTTTAAGTCCACTTTCTCCTTCATAGTGTGCTACTTCATGTATTGCTCGCAAATATAGGCAATTATTATGAAAAAACAAAGTAAATGTGCTAGTTAGCTATTATTAATCTTGTTAGATTTATAAATAATGACTACCTTTGTCACATGATTTTCTATTTCTCTGGTACAGGTAATAGTCAATGGGCAGCGAAGACGTTAGCTTTACAAACCCAAGATGAGTTATATTCTATCGCTGAAATCATTAAAACCGATTGTACGTTTCGATTAAAGAAGGGCGAGCAAGTTGGTTTTGTCTTTCCTGTACATGGATGGAGAGTGCCACGCATCGTTAGAGTTTTCCTACAGAAACTTAAACTTACAGATGAAGAGGATCAACCACTAAAGCATCATTGTTTCTGCTTAATGACCGCAGGAGACACAATAGCCAAAGCTATGGAGCGATTCCAACAGCACCTGTATGAAACTCCTATTGGAGGGATGTTAGACCTTGACCTTGTTGGTTCAGTCATCATGCCAGAGTCGTATGTGGGCTTACCAGGTATGGATGTTGACACAAAGGAGAAAGAACTCGAAAAGAAGCAAGCAGCAGAAGTCTATTTAAGAGATTTCGGAAAGAAGATTATTCAGAAACTGAAAGAGGATGATTATAAGCCTTATGGTTGGAAAGAACTCACGGTTGGTCCACTACCCTGGTTCTTCTCTGTCCCTGTAGGTGGTTTCTTTGAGCGGTTCCTCATCACCGACAAACCCTTTCATGTGGATCATCAACGTTGTGTCAAATGCGGCATCTGTGCTAACGTTTGTCCTGTTGCTGATATAAAAGGCGGCTTAGGTTACGAACCTGAATGGTTGCACAACAAGAAGTGCCTCACCTGCTTCGCCTGTTATCATCATTGCCCACACCATGCTATAGAATATGGCAAGCGTACAGTGAAGAAGGGGCAGTACTTCTATAATAGAAATAGATTACATTAACACGCAATAAACATTATAACACTATAAAGACTAATGAATAAAAAGATTATCCTGTCATGTTGTATGGCTTTAAATGCTTTAGCGACATGGGCTGGCAAAGCTAATCCAGCTCCTTTCTTAATAACACAGTCGGATGGCACACAACTAACAGTGTATCAACATGGAGATGAACATGCCAGCTGGTCAACCACTACAGACGGAGTTCTACTAACAACTGTCGGTAAAGATTTTTATATAGCTAATATTGATGCAAATGGAAGGCTAAAAGCATCAAATCAGTTAGCTCATAACGAAGACAAGAGAACAGCTGCAGAGAAGAAACTAATTAAAAAGCAACAAGCAAGACATGACCTGTTTTTTAGCACACTTTCAAGACAACTACAACATGAAGCTAAGACAAGAGCCATTGGTACACGTACACCAGCTTATTTTCCACATACTGGTAGCCCTAAAGTCTTAGTGATATTAGCACAATTTAGTGATGTATCATTCTCTCTCCCCGACCCAAAGAAGAGTTTCAATGACTACTTCAATTTTGATTCAAGTAGCAGTCTCATGCCAGACTATGCTAATAATGAAAAAAGAAACCATGGAAGTGTAAAGCAATATTTTAAGGACATGAGTAACGGGCAATTCACCCCTCAGTTTGATATTGTTGGTCCAATAACCGTCCCTAATACAAGTATGTACTATGGTAAAGATGGTACAGGAGAAAATAATCATGATCTAAAAATAGCTGAATTCATTACTGATGCTTGTAATGCAGTAGCAGCACAAGGTAGCATCAACTTTGCTGATTATGATAGCAACGATGATGGATTCGTTGATTTAGTTTATGTACTCTTCGCTGGTTATGGTCAAAATGCAGCCCCTGAAACATATAAAGATGACCTTATTTGGCCTAAATCATGGACACTTCCAATTCCACTTGAGATTGGTGGCAAAAAGATTATGCGTTATGGAGTTAGTAATGAGTTAAATTATTTCCCTGGGTACCCTTTAAAAAGCGGGCCGAGTAAACGTATTAATGGCATAGGTTTATTCTGCCATGAGTTTTCCCATACTATGGGTTTACCTGATTTCTACCCATATAATAAGAAAGCCCAGAAGGATAATCAAGCTATGGAGATTTGGGATTTAATGGATGGTGGTGAATACACTGACAATGGTTATACTCCTACCCCATATACCCCTTGGGAAAAGGAACAAATGGGTTGGAAGACCTTATCTACAATCACAGAGACTCCATCTAAAGTAACTTTACAAGCTGATGAGGCTTTGAAGATCCCTACATCTTATGCAAAAGAGTACTTAATACTACACAATATTCAGAATAAGGGTTGGGCATCAAAGCTTCCAGGTCATGGTATGCTTGTTTATCGTGTAAATTATGAACTAGACAATGTTAACAGCAATGATCATGTAAACGATGTACTAGGAACACCTGGAATGACCATTGTACCTGCCGATAGAGAACTTATTTCAAGCTATAGTGCTAAGACGAAAGAAAAAAGAAAAGCATATATGGAGAGCTATGCAGGTGACCCTTATCCTGGAAGTAGAAATGTTCAGAATATAGGTCAGATTGTACTTAATCACAGTACTCTTAACAAACCTCTCTTTTATATTACAGAAGATTCTGCTAATGGAGACATCACTTTTGAGTATCTCAAAGACTTAACTGCTGCTGGTATCAACGATATTACTACAGGACAACAGATAATTGACAACCGCATCTACACGCTTGATGGTCGTTATGTTGGAACAGATAGAAATGCTTTACCTCATGGTATTTATATTCAGAACAGACGTAAGTTTATTAAATAGATAAGATAAAGTAAAGCTAAGAAACGAATCAATCGGGTAAGAATGTAAGGGGAACAAACATTCTTATCCGATTTTATTATACAAAGGGATAACAAGTACAAGATAATAGCTATTGTTTTTTAGAGCAGTTACTAAGAGTTCACCACTCTCTCATGTACATATATACTACTTGAGTTTATCGTTCAACAGGCTCAAACAATGGATAGTTATAAGTGCAACTAATAAAGTATTAAGGTACTTAGTTTTAACTAAGAGGGGCAAGACAAATGCTCTATTCTATTTCTCCAAAACATCTGGAGAAGTATTACAAGTGCTTTGGAGAAGTTCTACAAAAGGCTTGTAAAATCATGGAACATGTGGAACAGCCACTAAAAAGAACTCTTCATTAATTACAATTAATAAGATTATTAGACATGCAAAGTGTGTTTTTCCATTACACGAAGTTATAAGGAACTAAAAAAGGCATGCCCATGCTGGACATGCCCCGTATTTAGTTTGAACTCTTATTCTAATTAGAAGAAGAGGTAACGATTATCAACTACATTTGCCTTGAGGATAAGGTCTTGCATAAAGTTACTCAAGAACTGCATGTTCTGTTGTGCTGCTTGCTGCATTGCCATAGCCTCGTTGTACTTAGAACCAGCACGAAGAGCCTTCTTTACAACCTGGAAAACATATACACCTGCATTACCCTTTACAGGATTCTTAGAGAACTTGCCTACAGCAGTTGCTGCGACTGCACCAGAGAGAGCAGGCTCGGCAGAACCTGTAGCTTGTACGAAAGCAGGAGCAGCAAAGGTTATTTGACTAACTGTGCTAACCTTAGCACCCTTAGCTTGAGCAGCTGCAATACTATTAACTCCCTTGAGTTTAGCCATCAACTTTTCTGCCTTCTTATCCTTGATTACTTCACGTTTAAGAATCTCCTTAACCTGTGGGTCATCCCAAGAACGATAACCTTTTGGATGGATAGCAGAAAGAACTATAACCATCAAGTGATCATTGTCACCACATTCATAAAGTGGAGAAACATCGCCTTGCTTAGCATCGAATAGCCACTTAAGTGCATCGCGAGTGCCATGTACACCTGCTACATAATGTTCAGAAGTTGAGACATCGTTAAGAGATTGTACATGATAGCCATACTTACTAGCGTTCTTCTCAAGGTCGGCTGGAGTTGTACTCTTAGCAACAAATTCTGAGAACTTATTGTAAGCATCGCTACGTGTTGCCTTAGAGAAATCAATAAGCTTCTTGATAATAGCAGCTGTTGTCTTTGTCTTCATAGCCTTCTTATCAACAACTTGTAGGATAATATTGCCCTGTGTAAGTGCAACATTTTGGATTGCATTTACTTCACCATTAAGGAGAGCTTCAATGTATGTACGATTATCTTCGCTCATGCTAGGAGCAGCCTCATACTGCTGACCAGTGAACCAAACCTTTTCTCCTGTCTGCCCATAACGCTTTGCAATAGCAACGAAATCAGCGCCACCAGCTAATGCCTTCTGTATAGAATCAGCCTTTGCATGAGCCTCTTCAGGAGTATTAGCAGCAACTTGTATCTGACGGAACTGAACAGAATCAGGTAATTGAGACTTAGACATCACACGAATAATATTCAATGTATTGTCTTGCTTATTCTCAGTTACACCAGTTGTTCCAACAGCAAGAGAATCAATCTTTGAAGCTATGTCAGGATACTGCTGATAAGCCTTGCTACTTACAGGTAAGCCAAGATAAGGGATCATAGAGCCACTCTTGCTAATAACCATTGAAGGGTCAGTAGCTGTAGCAAGCTGTTTCTGAAGTTCGTTCATATCCTTAACAATCGCATTTCTATCAGAGGAACTAGCCTTAATCTGGTAATCAACGAACTTAATGTCGCGTGTTTCTGTATTCTGACGGAAAGCTGGTTTCAATTCCTCATACTTAGCTTTAAGATCTTCATCTGTAACCTTTACATCAGCATCTTTTATAGTACTATATGCCAAGGATACAAGTTGAATATCACTTTCCTCATTATTATCCTTGAATGCCATCTTAGCTTCAGCCTTGTTTGAAAGAACACAGCTAGCTAACAAAGCTTGATACTTCTGACCGAGAAGTTGTGTACGGAGATTCTTCTCTACAAAAAGCCAGTAGTCATAAATCGTCTGCATCTGCTCAAGCTGTGGAGAGTTTGAAGCCTTTGCCTTATTATAACCATCAAGGAACTGTTGGAGTGCATTAATATCAAAACGACCAGTTTGCTGATTTACAAATGGGGTCTGTGCCAACATTGGATTAGTACCATCGTTTAATACATTTGAAAGTTCCTGTTCTGTAACAGTCAATCCAACCTTCTTTGCATCAGCTTCTAATACACGATTATTAACCAATTGCTGCCAAACCTGATCCTTTACTTGATTAAGCTCATCCTCGGTAAGATTATCACGTTGCATGGTGAACTTAATTGCAGACTGATACTCATCAATCAACTTTTGATAATCCTGAACACTAATCTTCTCGCCCAGAATCTCACCAATCTGCTGTCGGCTTTCGCTCTTTATTTCATTACAAGAGCGGAAAGCTGCTTCAGCTAAGAAAGCAAATAAGGCCAAACCGATAGCGGCTACCAGTATACCTCCTTTGCTTCTAATTTTTCCTAATGCTGCCATTTTTAGATTTATTATTTGATTTTAATTATTCCTTTTGTACAATAAATTGCCCACAAAAATACGAAGAAAAAGGCAATTATCACAATTTTTTATGCACAAACTTAGTCAGTTACATTGACTTTTAGCTTCACAAGTTCAATTTTAGTCATGGTACTCTTGATTATCTTAAATTCATATTGTCCAATGGTTATTATTTCATTGAGTTTAGGGAAACTTTGATAGACATGTAAGATGAGTCCACCTATCGTCATGTAATCATCGTTCTCAGGTAGTTCCAAATCAAACATCTCATTAACTTTGTCAATCTCGAGACGAGCAGAAAGGACATATTCATTGTCTGAAGTCTGCTTAGCTACGTACTTCAAGTTATCATGCTCATCCTCAATATCTCCAAATATCTCTTCGACAATATCTTCCAATGATACTATACCACTAGTCCCACCGAACTCATCAACAACGACACCTAGACTCTTCTTCTGTTGAAGGAAGACTTGCATAAGTTTCTGTGCAGCCATTGTCTCTGGAACGAAAGGCATTCGGCGGATATGATCACGCCAATTCTTTGGTGCTCTAAACATCTCTGAAGAGTGGATGTAACCTTTGATATGATCAATGTCACCTTCATAGACTATAATCTTAGAATTACCACTTTCAATAAACATCTGCTGAAGTTCTTCAAGTGAACAATTCTTTTCTATGGCATTTATCTCAGTACGCGGAACCATACAATCACGTACTTTGGTATCTTGAAAATCTAAAGCATTTTGAAAAATCTTCACCTCATCCTCAATATCATCTTCGTTCTCAGCATTATCAATAGAACTTTGTACTAAGTAATCAAGATCAACTTTTGTAAACGTTCCATCATTTTCTTTTTCATCTATCTTTACTCCAAAAAGACGCAAAAGAACACGAGCAATAAAAGTTGTAAAACGACTAATAGGCCATAAAACAATAAAGAAGATGTATGCTAAAGGAGCAAAGAAAGTAAGTAATCGGTTAGGATTACTTTTAAATAGAGTCTTTGGCAAAAATTCCCCAGTAAATAAGACAATTAGTGTTGACAATATCGTATCAAGAACAACACGAGTAGCAGGCTCATACGGATGAAAGAGCGTTGCATCGAATAGCTGTGCGAAAAGTATACCATAAACAACTAGTACAATATTGTTTCCAACAAGCATAGTAGATACGAAACCATTTGGATTATTGTAAAACACCGTTAGACATTTTTGTGCTAATCCATTCTTCTCTTTCTCCATCTCAACAAGGAGACGATTACAAGACACGAAGGCTATCTCCATTCCTGAAAAGAATGCAGATAAAACCATTGTGATTACAATTTCTATAATTAAACTTATATCCAATTTCCTCTATCGTCTTTTTATCACAGAACCCTTCAGACTGTCAACATGACCAGTATCAATAGGCATATTACCAAGGTTAGAACCAGAAAACATTTTGTCATTTGAGAATATTCCCCACCCTTTCGTTTGGCGAATCTCATAATCTGTCATCTGTTCATCACTTCTAAACCAATTTCCTTCTAGTTCTTTATCAGGAGTCTTGAGATGTGAATAAGTATGTGACCACATCTGATGATTACGTTCATCCCAATAAAGTTCATTGCTATAAAAAGAAAGTCCTTGAGCTGTAAGTATTTTCACATGCCCATGTAATTCCCAACGGCGATCTTGATCATAATAAACAGCAGTATCACACTGAATATAACCTACCACATGCTTCTTTAAATTAAACTGTGTAAGTAAGATACCTTTGTTAAAGATCCATCTAGATGGCTTCTTATTCTCATTGACTTCCCATTGTTCTGTTACAATTCTATATTTGATAACTCCAGAATCTGATATAAGAGTATTAACACCATACGTGGTCATGACTGGAACAGAGTCACGATCACGTATAGCAGGAGCCATGTGCTCATGTTCTTCAGAACAAGAGATCATAGCATAACCCATTATAATGAATGCGGAACTTACAAATAATATAGAAAGGTTGGAACGCATATTATTCAACCTTAAACTTAGCAAACCAACGCTCATTGAACGTTAAACCAACATTGATTCGGAACATGTTCTCTTTTACAAAACCTGTTGCACTACGGTTTACCCATTCTGCACTAATATTCAAGATGCTACGATTGTTATAGGCATTAACGATTGGAATACCAACACCGAGGCTTGCGGATAACTCGCGAGGACCATCTTTCCCATTTATCTTTAGGTATGGACTCGCATAGCTAACACCTGCCCGATAATGCATACGATCGAAGAATCCACGATAACGTTCGCCCTTGCAATAGTCACCACCTAATGTTACTTTGTGGAGATCATTAAACTGTCCACCTACAAGGCTATAGTTCATGGTAGTACCATTTACATCTAACTGTGGATATTTAATCTTAGCCCACTTCTGCAATTGATAATCAACTCCTATCTTCAAACGATTGTCATGATTCCACATCATACCTACACCATAAGTGTTAGGAAGTTCAAATGCATCTGCAAGAATATAGCTTGTCGTATCCGAAACACCAGTTTGTGAATTCTTTGAAACCACAGAACACTTTGAATCAGAATTCAATTTATGACCTAAAGAATAAGTCAAGCCTAAAGTCAATTCATTCTTCATATCAAGTTTCTGAGTATATTGTACACCAAAGTCAATTTTATAACTCTTAATCTGTGAAGCATATTCCTTGGACAATGTGTTAACGTAAGTATCACTATAAGTGTTGATGACATTACGGTTCAATGAGCCCCAAAGATAAGAAGCATTTGCGCCAAAAGCAAAGCCTTTGAGTGGTGACCATCCTGCACCTAAATACACTTGGTGCAACCCTCCATTACCACTATATATATTAGAAAAAGTGGCATTTGGAGATGATGGATTATTAAAGGCATTGATATTCTTCGTATTGCTAAAGTTGTAGCCAACATTCGAATAAGGTAATACTCCAAAGCTAACACCTAAATGCTTGAAAGCACGGAAAGAAGCAACTATATATTCTAAATTAGCATTCTTTGCATTGACCTTATGACCATTCTCTTCATAATTAGTCAAATGAAGTCCTACTCCTGCATCAAAAATAAAAGAAAGAGAGTCAACGGAAGCATAGGATGCGGGATTCATATAATTAACCTGGTTACGCTCATGGAAGCCATACGCCAATCCATTCATACCACGATTAAATCCTGTTGCTTGTGACGCTAAAGCTCCTAACCCGTATTGGCTATAAGGCGAATTGGTACCACTTTGAGCAGAAGCCTGTACAACCACTCCTGCCAATAGCACTACTGCTATAATCTTTCTCATCCGATTTCTTTTTCTGGTTTGACTATAATGTCTAAACAATATAATGGCGCAAAGTTATTAAAAAAAATCTATATAGCGGAAAAACGATAAGGGATTTTGTTTTTTAATAAGCTTTCTTTGTGCTCTCAAGCTTTTTTGTTATCTTTGCGGTCGATAATGAAAAAGGGATTGCTATATATTACAACAATGTGTCTTCTGTCGGTCTTTCAGATAGCAGTAGAAGCACAGCCTGTGAATCATAATAACGATAGCTGTCAGATTTCCCTCTTGACATGTTCACCTGGAAAAGAGATATGGGCTCAGTACGGACACACTGCAATCAGATATAATAATAAGGTGACGGGGCAAGACATTGCCATTAATTATGGTCTATTCTCATCTGATCAACCTTTCTTCATACTTCGTTTCATCTTTGGATTAACAGACTATCGTGTTGGTGCAGAACCAATGGATATGTTTCTTGCTCAATATAATTATGAAGGGCGTGGCGTCATAGAACAAGTTCTAAATATATCTCCTAAAGATAAGGAACTTATTGGGAAAGCTCTAGAAGAGAACCTAAAACCAGAAAATCAGGTCTATCGTTATAACTTCTTCTATGACAATTGCACTACGAGGGCACGAAATATGATAGTTAACCACCTACATGGAAAAGTTATATATCCTACGCCCAAAGGGCAAGAACCAACACTCCGTTCATTAATACATGAGTGGAATCATAATTATGAATGGTCGCAGTTTGGAGAAGACTTACTATTAGGAATAAACGCAGATAGAAAGGTTTCACAATCTAAACAGCAATTCCTACCAGATAATTTAAGACGTGATTTTGCTAAAGCAATATACAATGGAGCACCTCTAGTAATGGAGACACATGAATTATTAGCACCACAAAACTCCATTATTAATACAGAAACTCCTTTATCCCCACTATCTGTAGCATGTATATTTGTAATCTTATGCACCATAATGATGATAGTAAGTAACCGCAAACATAAAATGTATTGGATATGGGATACAATACTTATGCTAGCAGCAGGACTTATCGGAATCATCTATTTTATGATGCTATTCTCACAGCATCCATGTGTAAGTCTCAATGTTATTATTTGTTTCTTCAATCCTCTTCCACTGTTCTTTCTTTATAAGACTATCAAAAAAACGAGGCGACAAGAGGCCAATATATGGTGGAAGATATGGGGCTCGCTCATTATATTAGGCTTCATTGGTGCATTCTTCCAACGCATTCCTACTGCAGTCTTAATTGTGGCATTATTCTTGCTTTTACACTGCGTATTACATATTAGACTGGATAGACCAGTTAGAAAATATAATTAGAAGTGAATAAGTACATCACCACTTTACTTGTAATTCTTGCCTCAACAGGGGTAGAAGCACAGACCTATCAGTCTGCGCTTAGAATTGCATTGGGTGAAACTACGATAGAGGATTTATGTCATAAGCAGGCATTTAAAGGTATAGAACAGGACATACTCTCTATCCTCGATGCAATAAAACAGATAAAAGAGGAAGAAGAGATAGAACCTGCACAAAGTCAAATTGCATTTATTGTAGACTTATCTAATAAATACACTCCGGTATTTACACATTATACATATCATATACAACAATTATCCTCTTTCCTCCCTAACCCTTCGTTAAGGACGGGGATTAAGATCCGTGCACCCAGCCTTACCTCCATATAATAGAACCTAACAAGTTCAAAAGCGACATCCATATACACAATAAGTTAGACACGTGTATGGAATAAATAGATTCAGATTAATAACATCCATCGTCCATAAACAAAAACAACAACACATAAGCGGACGAATTAAAAAATAAGAAATGAATTTCAATAAGATATTAAAAGCACTTTTTGGAGATAAGTCAAGTCGTGATATGAAACTTATTCAACCTTTCGTAGATAAGGTCAAGGATGCATATCCAGAGATTAAAGCTCTCAGCAACGATGAGTTACGTGCAAAAACAAAAGAAATACAGAAGTATGTTCAAGATGCAGGTAAAGAGCAGCGCGACAAGATAGCTGAACTACGTGCTAAGATTGAAGAGACTCCGATTGATGAGCGTGAAGAAATCTTTAATCAGATTGATAAACTTGATAAAGAGGCTCTTGACAATTACGAGAAAGCACTTAATGAGGTTATGCCAGTAGCTTTCTCTATTGTGAAAGATACAGCTCGACGTTTCGCAGAGAACGAAGAGACTATTGTAACAGCTACTGACTTCGACCGAGAACTCGCAGCTGACCCTGCTAAGGATTTTATCACTATAGATGGTGACAACGCTATTTACCACAACCATTGGACTGCTGGTGGTAACGATCTCAAGTGGGAGATGGTTCACTATGATGTACAGATCTTCGGTGGTGTTGTATTACATCAAGGTAAGATTGCAGAGATGGCAACTGGTGAAGGTAAAACCCTTGTTGCTACCTTACCAGTATTCCTCAATGCTTTGACAGGTAATGGTGTACATGTAGTAACCGTTAATGATTATCTTGCAAAGCGTGACTCTGAATGGATGGGACCTCTCTACATGTTCAACGGACTATCTGTTGATTGTATTGATAAGCACCAACCTAACTCTCCTGCACGTCGTAAGGCATATCAAGCAGATATTACTTTCGGAACCAATAATGAATTCGGTTTCGACTACCTTCGTGACAATATGGCAGTATCTCCAGCCGATCTCGTACAACGTCAGCACAACTATGCTATCGTCGATGAGGTCGACTCAGTGTTAATTGATGATGCTCGTACCCCTCTTATCATTAGTGGACCAGTTCCAAAGGGCGATGATCAAATGTTCGAAGAGTATCAGCCATTAGTACAAAGTCTTTATGAGGTTCAACGCAAGCAAGCTACTGAACTTTTATCAGAAGCACGTCATAAATTATCAGAAGCACAAAAGACAAACGATAAGTCTGCTGCACAAAAGCTACAAGAAGAAGGATTCCTTGCTTTGTATCGCTCTTTCAAGGCTCTACCAAAGAATAAAGCTCTCATCAAGTATCTGTCAGAAGATGGTATCAAGGCTGGTATGTTGAAGACCGAAGAGTATTACATGGCTAATAATAACCGTGAGATGCCTAAGGCTATTGAGCCTCTCTACTTCGTAACAGATGAAAAGATGAACTCTTGTGACCTTACCGATAAAGGTACAGCTTGGTTAGCTAATAAGGTAAATGATAATCAGCTATTCGTATTACCTGACATCACAACAGAGCTATCTGTACTTGAGAAGAAGAAAGATGATAAGGTAATTGATGAGCAAACATACATTGACCAAAAGGATGCCCTGATGGCACATTATGGTGTACAGAGCGAACGCGTACATACATTGCAACAGCTATTGAAGGCTTACACAATGTTTAACAAGGACGATGAGTATGTCGTTCTGAATGGTGAGGTTAAGATTGTTGATGAGCAGACTGGTCGTATCATGGAAGGTCGTCGTTGGAGCGATGGCTTGCATCAGGCTGTTGAGGCAAAGGAGCATGTAAAGGTGGAAGCAGCTACACAAACTTTCGCAACCATCACATTACAGAACTACTTCCGTATGTATCACAAGTTAGCAGGTATGACGGGTACAGCTTCCACAGAGGCAGGTGAGTTCTGGGACATTTACAAGTTAGATGTTGTTGAGATTCCTACTAACCGCCCTATTCTTCGTAAGGATATGGAGGATCGCGTATATAAAACAGCACGTGAGAAGTATGCAGCAGTGATCGACGAGGTCGAGGCAATGAGAAATCAAGGTCGTCCTTGTCTTGTTGGTACAACATCTGTCGAAATCAGTGAGCTTTTGAGTAAGATGCTTAACATGCGTAAGATACCACATCAGGTATTGAATGCTAAACAACACTTGAAAGAAGCTCAGATTGTTGCTGAGGCTGGACGTTCAGTAGATGGACTCGGTGCAGTAACTATCGCAACTAATATGGCTGGTCGTGGTACCGATATCAAACTCACCAAGGAAGTAAAAGATGCAGGCGGTTTGGCAATTATTGGTACCGAGCGTCACGAAAGTCGTCGTGTAGACCGTCAGCTTCGTGGTCGTGCAGGTCGTCAAGGTGACCCAGGTTCATCAGTTTTCTATGTATCTCTTGAAGATAAGTTGATGCGTCTCTTCGGTTCTGAGCGTATAGCAAAGGTCATGGATAAGCTAGGTTTCGAAGATGGTGAGCGTATTGAGAGTTCTATGATTTCAAATAGTATTGAGCGCGCCCAGAAGAAGGTTGAAGAGAACAACTTTGGTATCCGTAAGCGTCTGTTGGAATATGATGATGTCATGAACAAGCAGCGTACTGTTATCTACGAGAAACGCCGTCACGCCCTCATGGGTGAGCGTATCGGCATGGATATATCCAATATCATTTGGGATCGTTGCATAAGCATTATTGAGAAGAATGACTATGAGGGCTGCAGAGAAGAGTTCTTAAAGATTCTAACAATGGAATGTCCTTTCACAGAAGAGGAATTTATGAGTAATGATCACGAGGAACTGGCAGAACGTTGCTTCCAAGCTGCTATGGACGCCTTTAAGCGCAAGACAGATCGCATCCAAAGCGTAGCATGGCCTATCATCAAGGATGTATATGAGAAACAAGGTGCAATGTATGAGCGCATTATGGTTCCAATCACAGACGGAACACGCGTTTACAATATTCCTTGCGACTTGAAGGAAGCATACGAAAGTGAGGCAAAGTCGGTTGTAAAGCAGTTCGAAAAGGTTATACTACTCCATATCATCGATGACGATTGGAAGGAGAATCTCCGTCAGTTGGACGACTTACGTCACTCTGTACAGAATGCTTCTTACGAACAGAAAGATCCATTGCTCATCTTCAAGCTAGAGAGTGTGAAGTTGTGGGACAACATGATTGACGATATGAACAATCGTACAGCAAGTGTTCTCATGCGTGGTCAGATTCCAGAGATGCAACAAGCTGATGAAGTTCAGGAAGCAGTGCCAGAACAACATAGCCAGCGTTATAATGAGGAGAAGGTGGAACTTGACGATCCTAACCAGCGTGCCGCTGCACAGCAGGATACCCGTGAGGGAGCTCAGCAGGTAAATCGCACTCCATATCACGCAGAAAAGACTCCACGTCCAAACGATCCATGTCCATGTGGCAGTGGAAAGAAGTTTAAGAATTGCCATGGTCGCAATCTCAATTGATAAACTCACTAAGAAATTCGGGGATAAGACAGTTGTGTCTATCCCCGAATTTTGTTTTCCAGCTAATGAGGTTATAGGTTTAGTTGGAAATAATGGTGCAGGGAAAACAACGCTTTTTCGTTTGATACTTAATCTACTGAAAGCCAATGGAGGTTCAGTAGATTTCCTTTTCGAGGAATGTCAAGAAGATTCACCAGCAAATGGGCTTTCCCCCACTCCTTCAACAAAGTCGATTGCAAATTACGATGACACATGGAAGAGCCAAATAACAGCCTATTTGGATGAAGCGTTCCTCATAGAATACCTCACAGCCGAGGAGTTCTTTTCATTTATTCTTAAAGCGCATAACATTCAAACAATAGGATTGGAGGAAAGGCTTGAGGATTATAGGGAGTTTCTAAGCGACGAAATCCTTGGACAAACAAAATATATTCGTGAGCTATCGGCGGGTAACAAACAAAAGGTTGGAATAGTAGCTGCCTTACTTCCCAAAGCAAGTGCCGTAATTCTGGACGAACCTTTCAACTTCCTTGATCCCAGTAGTCAGAATCTTCTTAAAAAGTTGTTAGTCGATTACAAAAATAAATATCATGCCTCTGTCATCATCTCTAGTCACAATCTTCAACACACAATAGATATCAGTGACAGAGTTGTCTTGATGGAACATGGGGAGATTATCAAAAATATCGATTATATCACCCCTGAATCAACAAAGATTTTAAGTGAATATTTCAGATCCGCTCGGACGTAATTTTGAGTTTAAATATGTAAAGTCGAAAAAACATACCTCCGTTTTCTATAAAATGTACCTCCGTTTTTATCAAAATGGAGGTACGTTTTTTATAAATCCTATATATGATTGATTTTCAACGAATTATAAAGCTCCTAATTTTCTATATAAATTGGTATCTTTAGGCACGTCAAAATTACTAGAATTTCCAGCGCATTTGTAGTTCTAAATCGGACTTTGTAGAGCCATTAATCTGTTGTAAACCTGATGAAATCTTATCACGATCAAAGTAGCTGGTTGTAGAGGATTGGAGGATAAGCATTAGATTAGGAGATAGATCTGCACGTGCAAATAGAGCGTAATGTAAACCTATCCCATAGAATGAAGGAAAGGAAAACGAATAAAGTGGTCGGCGCTCATAGATATAGATACGTGAGGCGAAATCATCTGTATGAAAGTATCCGAGTAATGCTGTGAGTTGAAGCCGAGAGTTGGGTATCCACGTAACGTTCTCGCTCGCCATGTATCCAATACTATTATTGAGGTAATGGCATGCTGATATATCGAATTGTGTTTTACTAACCCACGTTTTTGCCTTATAGTTCAATGTTAATCGGCCACGCTGAGTAATCTCATTGATAAGTGCTGTCTTATTAAAATCGTCTTTCTCTCTCAACTTTAATTTATATCCTGCGCATAAGGACCAGACTTTATGTGTGTAGTATATATTTAGAACGTTATCCCAAGTACGACTAGCAGTATGCGATCCAAAACGGGGATGAGAGAAATAAGAATAGTCACTATAGCCCATGACTGATATTCCATGTCCAACCGCCCAATTAGCCCCTATGAGTAGTCCGCTCTCATTCTGAATCTTCCCTCCTTCGGCAAAACCACGTGCGAACAATCCCGTATAATCGTGACGATAGTAACGTTGCATGGCTAATAATGATAAGTTCGACTTCACTTGAACAGAAATGTTATTGATTGTAGCCAATGTCCCTCCATTGCAGGTTGCAGTCTCACCTGTCAAACTCCAACGCTTACGCATATAGCTATAGTTTATACCAACATTCCAAAAGTTATTGCCCGATGGCGCATAACGACGATAATACAGGTTCGTGTTAGGATTAAGAGCTTTATCAAAGTGAGTGAAGAGTGCGGTCAATCCAAGAGCCAAACGACCACATCGCCAATTAAGATTACCTCCCGTTGTGAATTGGGAAGCGTTATCTTTCCGTTCCATCTCCTTCGCTGTGCGGTGATATCCAGTGTTTAGAATCGTCTTTATATCTCCGTCACTTGTTAATGTCGCATCAATCGTTCGATACGAGAGGAATGTGGTTAGATCCAAGTTGTGAGCAAGTTCGATGGTTGCAGCCACTCCTTGTAAATAGTTTATCGAAGAGCGAGAAGAATATACCCGAATCCCGTTAGTCTGTCTGCCCAACGTTGACAAAGAGGTGTATTTACCGAAGCTCAAAGTATTATTGATGACTAGTCCTTGTCCGAAACTTAGTTTGTATCTTCCCAGAACCAAGTCCTTTATCTTTCCCAGTTTACGAAGTTGGATATAAAAACTATAGTGGTCATATCCAAACTTATTCTTATTGGAAAAGAAGGGTTCGCCCGCATCTTGTGCCCCTATCAAACCTATTTGAAAGTAATCATTGTAATGGAAATTATACCTAAAAGAGTGTTTATACGGATAGCCGAGATAGCCATTTATATCGCCCTTTCGCTGATAGAAGGGAGCTTTGCAAGTAAAGAGTAACGTGTGATGACCTTTGCTTAGGATTTCTTTCAGACTGGGGAATGGTTTATTATCACTTACTGGCGACAGATAAACAAAGTAAGAAAGTAATTGTCTTCTCTGGAAGTCTAAGGACTCTATCATGGAGAGCTCGCCTAACGTTCGCATCCCATGGTATTGATATACATACGCTTGGATGTCTTCTATTTGTTGGGCATTCAAGAAAGGAACACGCTCTAAGTCTTCACGTGTAGCTGTATTGAGGTCTAATGGGTGTTCTGCCAATTCGGACAATAGGACAAAAATTTCCTCTTTATCTGACTCCTTGATCTCACTCTCAGCATAAAACTGTTCAAAACATTCCTCCCATGTCATGTTTTGCTGTGCAACGATGGGAATGGTGTAGCATAATATCAAACAAAAGAGTATTAGCCGTTTCATAGATGCAAGGTTTTAGAAGAGTGTAATTAGGTAAAAGGTGGCTCATCCTAATGGGATGGAAATTGTAGAGAAAGGCTAGGAAAGACTTCTACTTTGAGAAGTAATATGCGGTATAACTACCTTTCTTGTAAGGTTTATCGGGTGTTAGTCTTTTCTGACGAAGCACATAAAGATCGTAAGCCTCCTTATAATATCGAGGACGAAGACTATCTACTGGATAATATTGCGGTAAGTAACGAGCAAAATCATGAAGATTACGATCAAGAAGGAAACCTATTAATTGATAATTGGCAGAGGTGCGAGTTACCTTTAGTAGAACGCTATCGGGCTGGAGCCAAGAATGAATTCTTCCAGGACGTAAGGCTCTTCCTTCTCCTACCAAGGGATAGTAGAATAGACTGTCTGCTAAATGTCCTCTACGTGCAACCGCATACACTGTCAACATCGAAGTAACGGAATCAGTATGTGGCATAGTCTTTACAACTTGTAATGCGCCTGCATAATCCCTCTTATCTATCAAAGCCTCTACCTTTGCACGCTGGTGATAATATTTATCGGTATTGCTGAAGAGTCCTGTGAACAAGAAAAACGAAAGGAAGATAGCTAAACTCATCCATGTTAATTGAGAGAATATGCCAAAACTACGTAGCTCTGGCTCATAAGGCTCAAATCGCTTTGTCATTATTACGATAATAGCATAAACGATAAGCAATAATGGAGCAATCCACAACCAACTGCCCAAAGTAACCCCTGTAGCGGTTGGTCTAATATCTGATACTATTGTCAAAAGAAGGAAAGAGGGAAAGTAGGTTAAAGCATAGCCACGCTTAGAGAGTTTCGTCCAGGAACTGATACCTACTTGCAATAACTTTAAGGTAATTGTTATCAGTACTGCACCCAACAAAGGATTATAGAACGTTTGTCCCCCAGACGCTAAATGCTGTACAATCGTCATCACATCTGCTTGAAAGAAATAGAGATAGCAGAATGAGAATAAACAAAACAAAACAGCACATACTATGCGTATAAACCTACTTTCCATCATCTACTTACTTCTTTTTCAATACTACTGCACTGCGAGCAGGAATATATAACTTAAGCCATCCCTTATGTTGATCGGTATAAAGAGGGTCAGGGTTGGTGAAATGCTCTACTGAGTCATCAGCAAAGCCATTGCCTCCAAACTCTTTCGCATCTGAGTTTAACTCTACAACATAAGAACCTTCTGGTACTAAGAATCCATAATCAGCATAAGAACGAGTTGGTGAGAAGTTGAATACAAACAATAGTTCTCCCCTACTGAAAGCTAATATTTGATCTCCGTCGTTATGCCATATCTCTTGTAAAGGTGTTGCATTAAATTTCTTCTCGCTCTTTATAACCTCTAACATCTTACGATCGAAGTCACCAAGATAATGATAACAGAGTTCTTTATTATCCACGAGATTCCATTGTCTGCGAGCATACTTATAACTCCAACCATTGCCCTCACGTGGGAAATCGATCCATTCTGGATGACCGAACTCATTACCCATGAAGTTGAGATAGCCACCATTCATAGCGGCAATAGTTGCCAAACGAATCATCTTGTGTAATGCTATACCACGATGAGCCATTTCATTCTCATCTCCCTTACGGAAATGCCAATACATATCGGCATCTATCAAACGGAAGATAATCGTTTTATCTCCAACAAGTGCTTGATCGTGAGACTCACAATAGGAAATGGTTTTCTCATCCGCACGTCGGTTTTTTATCTCCCAATAGATAGATGAAGGTTTCCAAGCCTCGTCAGGCAATTCTTTAATGGTCTTGATCCAATAGTCAGGGATATTCATTGCCATACGATAATTAAAACCATAGCCACCATCCTTAAACTTCGCAGCTAATCCTGGCATACCTGATACTTCTTCTGCAATCGTGATAGCATGCTTGTTTACTTCGTGAATAAGACAATTAGCAAGTGTCAGATAACAAATGGCATTATCATCCTGATGTCCATTGAAGTAATCACCATAGTCACAGAAAGCTTCGCCTAAACCATGACTATAATAAAGCATGGAAGTTACACCATCAAAGCGGAAGCCGTCAAAGTGATACTCGTCTAACCAATACTTACAATTAGACAATAAGAAATGAAGTACATCATCCTTACCATAATCAAAGCATAGAGAATCCCAAGCTGGATGTTCGTGTCGATCACCTGGATAGAAGTATTGATTAGGATCACCAGCAAGGTTTCCTAGTCCTTCCACCTCATTCTTTACAGCGTGCGAATGGACTATATCCATAATAACAGCTATCCCATTGCGATGTGCTTCATCAATAAGTGCTTTCAGCTCTTCGGGAGTACCAAAACGGGAACTTGCCGCAAAGAAAGAACTAACATGATAACCAAAGCTACCATAATAAGGATGTTCTTGGATTGCCATAATCTGAATAGCATTATAACCATCCTTTATAATACGTGGCAGAACATTCTCACGGAATTCTGTATATGAACCAACTTTCTCTGCATCTTGTGACATCCCAATATGACACTCGTAAATCAGTAATGGGTCGGTGCTAGGTTTAAAGTTTTTCTTCTTCCAAACGTATGGTTCTTCAACATTCCATACCTGTGCTGAGAATATCTTTGTATTCTCATCTTGTACAACACGCTGTGCCCAAGCAGGAATACGCTCTCCTTCTCCACCATTCCAATGAACTAGCATCTTATAGTATTGCCCATGTTCCATTGCATGAACAGGAAGACGCAACTCCCAGTTACCTGTGCCTTCAATACGCTTACATTTGTAAGAGGGTAACTCGTTCCAACCATTGAAATCGCCTACAAGATAGATATCTGTAGCGTTAGGTGCCCACTCCCTAAAGATCCAGCCTTCATCGGTAAGATGTAGACCATAATAGTTATATCCATTGGCAAAATCAGAAAGGGTCATCTTCCCATCTTGCGTCAGTTGCTTGATTTTCCAAAGCGCATGCTCATGCCGCCCACGTATAATATCTTCATACGGAGACAAATATGAGTCATTCTTAACAAGCCCAATATGAGCCGGTGCGCTCTTACTCTTCTTCTTTACAACATCTTTAGGTGCACTCTTAGTTATACTCTTCTTTGTAACCATGGTAAATGTATTTTGTTCGTTATTATATTTTTAAGTTAAGCTAGTTGACGTGACGTTTCCCATTTTCATAATATCCGATGGCAATAATCTTACCATTCTTGTCACGCTCTATGAACTTTCCGTCACGTTGGTTGTCCTTATAGTTGCCTTCAAAGCGTACGCCATTAGCAGTTTCTTCAATAGCACTACCATTTCGTTTACCACTATGATAGTTTCCCTTGAACTTGCTTCCATCAACATAGTGAATGATAACGAGCCCTTCAACTTCACCATTCTTGAACTGCCCTTCATAGACGTCCTTATTCTTCTTAGTCAACTTTCCTTGCCCATTCTGCAAGTCCTTTTCCCAATAACCTGTATATATATCCCCATTATGCCAGGACATCGTACCAAATCCAGACTTCAATCCATTTAGGAAATGACCAGTGTATTGATCTCCATTCTTATATTGGAAAATACCTTGCCCTGTGCGCTGACCATCTACATATTCGCCTTCATAAACCTCGCCATCCTTGAACTTGTAGATACCCTTACCATTCTGAAGGTCGTTCTTCCATTCACCATCATATTTATCACCATCCGAATAGATATAAACGCCCTTACCTTCTTTCATGTTATTAACCCAGTTACCCGTAAACGAAGAATGATCCGTCCACTTAAAACAGCCGTATCCGTTCTTCATATCATTTGCCCACATACCATCGTATGAGGCTCCATTTGCGAAGATATACTTACCAGCTCCACTGCGTTTATCATGTTCCCAATTACCTATATACTTGTCTCCATTGTAATAAAACATGGTGCCTTGACCTTGTTGATAATCTTTATACCACAAACCTTCATATCGGTTTCCATTCGAGAAATAAAAGGTTCCCATTCCATGTTGCTGATTCTGGAACCATTGTCCAACATACTTCTCACCATCAGCAAAGATATAGGTACCTTCCCCATGGCGCAAACCTTTCATATACTCGCCTTCATAGACATCCTTATTCTTGTAGACCGTCTTACCTTTACCATTAGGCTTCCCTCGAAACATCTGCCCATGGTAATTTCCCCCATCACTGGTAACACACGACCCTATCTCTATCTTCTGCGCAAAGACTGAAAGAGAAGTTAGAAGTAATAGTAATATAATAAGATATCTATTTCTCACGCCATTCAGTTTTAAAGTAATGTACAGATCCTCATAACCTATAGTTGCAAAGATAAATATTTTCAATGAAAGTCACAAATTAATAAATCTTTTTTAAAGGTGTACTATAAATCTTTTAATATATAGGTGATGTTGGTTCACACTATATAGTTTGAGGAGGTATAAAGGAATTAATAAATATTGAAGATAGAGATAAGCCTCTTTAGCACTTAAAGAAATGCCTTTCTTGCACGTAGAAGAGCATCTTCTCTATCGCAAGAAAGGCTTTCGTATATCCCCGACTATTAAGACTTAACTAATAGCATGATAAATGCCAAAACATTATCAGATAATAATAAGCAATACTTATCCACGCGTTAACCCTTGCAATGCTGCACCAATAGCCGTACAATACTCCGAATATTTGGGAATAATAAATCGAACATCATAAATCTTCTCCATGACTGGAAAGAGTAATTCGCATTGTGGTAACAACGTGAGATTACCTATCAGAACAAAATCACGAATATCACTATTTAAGGAGCTTAAGATTGTTGCAGAACCTATTGATTGCAATACTAAACCTATTAAACCAAGAGCAATATCCTCCCTACTAGCATTTACTTGTGCATTTGCAAACAAAGACGCTGTTGCATCCATAGGCAAACCTGGTAGTGGACTCGTTGATATATCTTTTATCTGAAGATTAATGCGTGAGATGTCTCCTTTCATTGCCAAAGACACAACTTCTTTAACATCATCTGTCTGTAATAACAACCGAGAAAGCCCACTTAAAGTACCGCCTCCAATACCAATACCACCAATGTGACGGATTTCATTGCCATCACAAAGCACTAAAGAGGTTCCTGTACCCATAGATACAACTATCATCCGTTGAAGTTTCGACTCGAACTGAGCTCCCAAACCATCAGCTAAAAACTCATCAGCCTTTGCCGTCGGAAGTCCATAAACAGGCTTATTAACATAATGAGCGCCAACTCCAGTCAACATCACTTGCTCTACATCTGATAAATCAATCTTATTATCATACAAGTATTTACCAAATGCACCATACAAGGAAGTCACAGGATCAGTAGCCTTTATACGTAAAGGTTTAATAACCTTCCCTTCTCTAATTCCAACAATCTTCGTTGTTGAAATCCCCACATCAATTCCAATGGCAATCTTCATACACCTTATATAATTAGGTTACAAAGATACAAAAAACTTAAGAGTAGGGAACTATCAGAGAGAGTTTTTGCAAAAAAACACTCAAAACATTTCTCTATTAAGCTGAAAATGAGTATCTTTGCAATCCGAAATAATGAGAGAATAAAGAATTAAATATAAAAAGAATAAAAACGAAATGACGAAAGCAGACATTATCAATGAGATTGCAACATCAACTGGTATTGCCAAGAAAGACGTTTCAGCTGTAGTTGAATCATTCATGGATGCAATCAAAGATAGCTTATTAGGGAAGAAAGAGAACGTATATTTACGTGGTTTCGGTAGCTTTATTATTAAGCATCGTGCAGAAAAGACAGCTCGTAACATCTCAAAGAATACGACAATCACAATCCCTGCACATGATTTCCCAAGCTTCAAGCCTGCAAAGACTTTCATTGAAGATATGAAGAATAAGTAAACATAAATATTATAACAATTTAAAACATCAAAGCTATGCCAAACGGAAAAAAGAAAAAGGGACATAAGATGGCTACGCACAAGCGTAAAAAGAGATTAAGAAAGAACAGACATAAGAGTAAGTAAGCCCCATAGGCTGAAAGCACTTATTACGACTTTCAAACATGACGGGGCGTGTCATCGCAATTAATTCCAACCATGGAATGCGACGGCAGGTTCCGCCTTTTTTATTACCTATAAATATCATGTAGTACGATTAAGTGTATTGTTTATTACCACAAATCATAACGTATAAAACATTTATAGCTAACTTATACGATCCTATACTATCATGATGTTTATAACAAGAGAAGATAGATGACAAGCGAAGTAATTATTGATGTCCAACAGAAAGAGATTTCGATAGCACTACTCGAGGATAAGCGTTTGGTTGAATATCAACGTGAACCAAGAGAAGCTAGCTTTTCGGTTGGAAACATCTACGTGGCAAAAGTAAAGAAGCTGATGCCAGGGCTAAACGCCTGCTTTGTAGATGTAGGTTATGAGCGTGACGCCTTTCTTCATTATCTAGACTTAGGGAGTCAATTTAACTCCTACGCCAAATATCTGAAACAGGTTCAGAGCGATCGTAAAAAACTTTATCCCATTCAGAAAGCCAATCATCTCCCTGACATACAAAAAGACGGCACGATACAGAATGCCTTGCAAGTAGGTCAAGAAGTATTGGTACAAATTGTCAAAGAACCCATTTCCACCAAAGGTCCGCGTCTTACAGGCGAAATATCATTCGCTGGTCGCTACCTGGTGCTTATACCTTTTGGGCATAAAGTCAGTGTTTCATCTAAGATTAAGAGCGGCGAAGAACGGGCACGCCTAAAGCAACTCATCCAAAGTATCACTCCAAAGAACTTTGGCGTAATTGTTAGAACAGTAGCTGAAGGCAAGCGTGTTGCGGAACTTGATGCAGAGATGAAAGTCCTTCTGAATCGTTGGAATGAAGCCATCACGAAGGTACAAAAGACACAAGAGCGTCCTCAATTAGTATTTGAGGAGACTGGACGTGCCGTTGCTATGTTACGTGATCTCTTCAACCCAACCTACGAAAACATCTATGTCAATGATGATGACATTTGCACAGCTGTACGCCACTATGTATCTCTAATAGCCCCTGAAAAGGCAAGCATAGTGAAGAAGTACAATGGAAAGGTGCCTATCTTTGACAATTTTGATGTTACAAAGCAAATCAAATCTAGCTTTGGCAAGACAATCAACTACGGGCATGGTTGTTACCTCATCATCGAACACACAGAGGCTATGCACGTTGTTGATGTAAATAGTGGAAACAGAACCAAGGAGAAAGCACAAGAGCAGAACGCACTTGACACAAACCTTGGAGCTGCCGACGAATTAGCACGTCAACTTCGATTACGTGATATGGGAGGAATCATCGTCGTTGACTTTATAGATATGAATCTTGCTGAAGACAGACAGATGCTTTACGAGCGTATGTGTAAGAACATGCAGAAGGATAGAGCCCGTCACAACATCCTTCCATTAAGTAAGTTCGGCTTAATGCAGATTACTCGACAACGTGTTCGTCCTGTAATGGATGTTGACGTAGATGAGAATTGCCCTACTTGCTTTGGAACAGGTAAGATTCACTCAAGTATCCTCTTTACTGACCAGTTAGAGCGAAAGATTGATCGCCTTGTCAATAAGGTAGGAGTAAAGAAGTTCTACTTACACGTTCACCCATACGTAGCAGCTTACATTAACAAGGGTTTCATCTCGCTAAAACGTAAGTGGCAAATGAGATACGGATTAGGCGTAAATATTATTCCTTCACAGAAGCTAGCTTATTTGCAATATGAGTTTTATGATGCAAACAAGCAGTTTATTGATATGAAGGAACAGAGCGATAAATCATAAGTCGCTCACAAGTCATTAGATAAGAAAGAAAGGTAAAACAAGTAAGAGGTAAGCACAGTCAAAGAGCTTATCTCTTATTTTTTTGTATAAGAGAACTAACTCACAACACACGTCTCGTAATTGCTTTTCCCCAGTTCTCTTTTATTTTTCTACGTATTCTGCATTCTTTTTGTACGTATTAAATTATATTATCTAATCGTGATAATTAATTATCTAAGTCTGATAATACTTTATCTAAGTGTGATAATTAATTATCAGACTTAGATAATATAAAAACATACGTATTCCGTGAATACACAATACGCATAAAAATATAACAAGATCCGTATAAATTTAATACGGAGCCCGTATATAAGTATAACAAACAAGTAATTGAAGGTTCATAAACACATCCTTACACATTTGAATATCGTATTACTAGCATTAGACTAAACATCTATCAAACAGCATCAGCGTACCTCTGACATCTATTTTTCCCATTCATAGAAAACCCTCGAAAGATATTTTGTTTAACTTTCGAGGGTTGATTAACTTGCCACATCCTCATAGTGGCAGTGAGAGTTTTCTATACAACAACCTTAAACCGAATACGGAAGGCATGTTTTGATTCGTCCCAATTAGTACCTAACAATTCAAAGCGACCTATCTGACTCGTTGATCGAACATGCTTACCAATGCAGGGGCACACATCAAAGTCGCCTATTCGCACAAGTCGTAACATCTCGGAAGCATCATCTGGTAGCTTATCCAAGCTCACTCCTTCTGGAATATGATTCCTATCAACCATTTCGAACGTTACTGGCAAATCCTCTGCAATAAGGCGATTCATCTCATCAACAATAGCCTTCTCCTCCTTACGATTAGGTTTATGATCAAGGATGAATGTCATCTTACTCTTCTTTCGTTCGATATGTGCATTATTACTACGCTCCGCCCCAAACATACGAACCATGACTTGATTCAATAAATGTTCTGCTGTATGAGCCGGTGGGAATTCCTCCTTGTTATGCGTATTCAATACATAGTCCATGGGCTTCTCCTTTACGTTAAACTTATATATCCTACCATAATTTGCCTCGACATCTAAGGCAACCTGTCCATCTCGTTTCAGTTCTACCGTCTTTGTAAAACCTGAAAGCAAATCGGTCATTTCTACTTCCCGCTCTGGTAATCCAAGGAAGTCGTAAGCATGCACAGGAATTGTAACATTGATTTGCACACGTTTCTGATCGAAGTTCGCTACAACGAGTAACACTTCATCGTCAGCCTTGCGCAAGAAGACAAATTGTTTGCGAGGGTTGAACTGATAGCTTTGATTATTAACATACATGAGGTCGAATGTCAATCCTTCACGCACTGCCTTCTCGCGATTGCAGAAGCGAAGCAGACCTTGATAGACCAATGATAACTTCTTCTCATCTGTTGTAAGTTCCTCGTGATTGAAGAAGCCTTTATAAATAGCTTCACTCGTCCAATAGTCGAAGATGGTTGAACGACCATCACGTCCCGAGAAGCCCTCTTTATCCATACCCCGCTCGCCAAACTCTTGCCCTGCATAAACCATAACTGGATTTTGCTGAAGCAATGCGGAAACAATCATGCCCGGCACTCCTTTCCACGGGTTACCAGCAAAGAAGTCGGAGGCAATGCGCTGCTCATCATGATTCTCTAGGAAGTAAAGCATGTGGTCGCGTATATCGTCAACTTGCTGCCACTCGTGCGTGATAGAAGAAGCCGGACGCTCGTCACAGATGACACCACGTATGCAATCATACATACCCACCTTATCATATAAGTAATCAAAGCCTGACTCAACATACATACGATACTGGTTCGGATCATATACCTCTCCAATGAATATCACGTCTGGATAACGCTCCTTAACCTGTTGTGTGGCGTATGACCAGAATTCGTGAGGTACCATCTCCGCCATATCACAACGGAAACCATCAATGCCTTTAGCTGCCCAAAAGAGGAGTATTTCAGTCATCTTCTTCCAAGTAGAAGGAATGGGATGATAATGATAACTACGCCCACCAGCATCACAATAGTCTACTCCATAATTGAGTTTCACCGTCTCATACCAGTCATTCTGTTGTGGATGCGAATCGAAGCGATCGTTACCCGTGCACTTGGCTGGATATTCATGGTAAGGCTCCGCTCCGTGTGCATATTCATTCTCGGCTACCCCAGACAGGTCGAGTGCTTCACCCGGACAATAATAGAAATTGTTTTGTGGATCAAAATGCTTCCCTAAGTCATCGTCTTCTCCTAGATCGCTCACTCCTTGCGGCTTTGCTATACTCTTATATTGACGTGCAACATGGTTAGGCACGAAGTCGATGAGCATTTTCAGTCCTTCGTCATGTGTTCTACTAATAAGAGCCTCAAACTCTGCCATGCGCTCATCAACATTAACCGCAATATCAGGGTCAATATCATAATAATCAGTAATGGCGTATGGGGAACCAGCGCGTCCTTTTACAACTCGTGGGTTCTGACAAGGAATACCGAAGGAAGAATAATCAGTACACGTTGCATGACGGATAACACCAGTATACCAAAGATGAGTGACACCGAAGTCATGAATGCGACGAAGTACCGACTCGTCGAAGTCATTCATCTTCCCTACCCCATTCTCTGCTAATGTACCGTTCTCCTTTCTCGTAAGGTTCTTATTACCGAAAGTACGAGTGAAGACTTGATAGATAACTAATTTAGTTTTCATACAATGGATAAACAAAAGCCCCTCTTCCGTATCACTCCTAAAGCAAGGAGGAGTTAAGAAGAGGGACTATTAGCTATAGTATTAAGCTATGCCGTGAGCATTAACATTTCTGTCAATACGTCCAAGCATACCCTGCAATGCTTTACCTGGTCCACACTCGATGAACTCATCAGCACCATCAGCAATCATGTTCTGGGCACTCTTCGTCCAACGTACACTTGAGGTGAGCTGAGCTATCAAATTCTTCTGAATCTCGGCTGGATCGGTATGTGGCAATGCATCTACATTCTGATAAACAGGGCACTTTGGAGCATTGAATTTAGTTGCCTCTATAGCTGCCTGTAATTCGTCTTTAGCTGGCTGCATCAATGGAGAGTGGAAAGCACCACCAACCTTCAATGGTAATGCGCGCTTAGCACCTGCTTCCTTTAACAACTCGCATGCCTCGTTGATAGCGTCAACAGAACCTGAAATAACTAACTGACCAGGGCAGTTAAAGTTGGCTGCTACACAAATCTTACCTTCCTTTGACACTTGAGCGCAAATCTCTTCAACCTTCTCGTCTGGCAAGCCTATAATTGCAGCCATAGTACCAGGGTTCTGCTCACATGCCTTCTGCATTGCGTTAGCACGAGCTGCAACCAACTTCAAACCATCCTCGAAACTTAGTGCACCCGCAGCAACAAGAGCAGAGAACTCACCCAATGAATGACCCGCTACCATATCTGGCTTAAACTCGTCACCTAAGCAAAGGGCAGAGATTACACTATGAAGGAATACTGCTGGTTGAGTTACCTTCGTTTCCTTTAGTTGGTCATCAGTGCCTGCAAACATAATATCGGTGATCTTGAAACCAAGAATCTCATCTGCCTTATCGAATAATTCTTTTGCCAATGGGCTGTTCTCGTAAAGATCCTTACCCATCCCAACAAACTGAGATCCCTGTCCAGGGAATACAAATGCTTTCATCTTATTTTATGCTTTAATTATTAATACTTTGTGAGTGCAAAGGTACAGAAAATTAAATAGATAATGAAGAATTATGCCCTAAAACCAAAGCATATATATTAAATAGGCATAAGCTGTAGACGATACGCACATAGGTCTATCCAACTGATCAAGGCAAGCGCAGCTTGCTAAAGCCGATAGAAACATAGCATAAACCATGGATTTAACTGCAAGAAGAACTCAGGTTCAATGATACTCTATAAGTTTAAGTAAGCATAAATTTAAACACTATAACTCTCTAATTCATAGCGTGCTTGCTCTTAGCTTAAAGCACGAGTGACGTATAACTTAAAGTGCAAGCGTACTTATACTTAAAGTACAAGTGACCTCTAACTTAGAGTACGATTGTACTTATACTTAAAATACGAAGGTACTTTAAGTTAATAATCTCTTCTATACAAGTTTGTATAATGAATTATACACGTTTGTATAATTAGTTATACACGTCTGTATAATAGACTATACTAACGTGTATAATGGTCTTTTCTAATTTATACGACAATCGTCCTTATATTTAAATGACGATCGAGCTTTAAGTTAAAGTACAATCGTCGCTTAAGCTAGAGATCAAATGTACTTAAAGTAAAATGTCAAATACCCCTATATTAAAAGTACCCAAATACTTCAATTGAAATATTTGGGTACTTTAATTTAATTATTTGCTCTTACCTGATTATGTATATTTTTGAAAGCATTACTTAGCTTATATATAGGTGCAAGAATTATTAGAATTGGAAGTAAATAAACGCAGGAGATTCGTTGGAGAAAGTCTGATAGCAGATAACAGCTGCCACTACTGCGATAAGGACTTTTACCCAGATAGGACTTTGGTAATAAGCA